>Ga0315286_10007838_pt1 | contig 10484 bp, 9 predicted proteins | sample YL17G10_0_MG_FD_205038 | JGI IMG/M metagenome (GOLD analysis project Ga0315286, IMG submission 205038) | Sediment microbial communities from Yellowstone Lake, YNP, Wyoming, USA - YL17G10_0 | ecosystem: Environmental > Aquatic > Freshwater > Lake > Sediment | place: USA: Wyoming | collected...
TCAAGCGGGCCGAAGCCCTGATGCCCGGGGGCGTCTCCAGCCCGGTCCGTGCTTTCAAGGCGGTCGGCGGGCAGCCGCTCTTCATCGCGTCGGGCAGCGGGCCGAAGATCCGCGACATCGACGGCAACACCTTCATCGACTACGTGATGAGCTGGGGCCCGCTGATCCTCGGCCACGCGCACCCGGCGGTCGTCGAGGCGGTCCGCAAGGCCCTCGAAGGCGGGGCGTCGTTCGGCGCGCCCACGGTCCGCGAAGTCGAACTGGCGCAGCGGGTCGTCGCGGCCATGCCCTGGATCGAGCAGCTCCGCTTCGTGAACTCCGGCACCGAAGCGACGATGAGCGCCCTGCGCCTCGCGCGGGCCGCCACCGGCCGCCCGGGCGTCGTCAAGTTCGAGGGCTGCTATCATGGCCACGCCGACCCCTTCCTGGTGAAGGCCGGCAGCGGCGCCATGACCTTCGGCGCCCCCTCCAGCCCCGGTGTGCCGGAAGACACGGTCCGCCACACGCACCTCGTGCCCTTCAACGATCTGGACGCCGTGCGGCGGACGCTCGAGGCTTCGGCCGCCGAGATCGCCGCCGTCATCCTCGAACCGGTGGTGGGCAACATGGGCTGCATTCCGCCGCGCGAGGGCTTCCTGCGGGGCTTGGCCGAATTGTGCGAACGTTGCGGCGTCGTGCTCGTAGTGGATGAGGTGATGACGGGCTTTCGTGTCGCACGGGGCGGGGCGGCCGAGCGATACGGCATCCGGCCGGACCTCGTGACGCTCGGCAAGGTCATCGGCGGGGGCCTGCCGGTCGGGGCCTACGGCGGCCGGCGCGACCTGATGCAGCGTGTCAGCCCCGTCGGGCCGGTGTACCAGGCGGGCACGCTTTCGGGGAATCCGCTGGCGATGGCCGCCGGAATTGCTACGCTGGACCTCCTGGGCGCCCCGGGCACGTACGAGCGCCTGGAGGCGCTCTCGCGGCAGCTCGAGGAAGGGCTGGCCGCGGCGGTCGCGGAGGCCGGCGTGGCGGCGCGGGTCCAGCGCGTGGGCTCGATGCTCTCGCTCTTTTTCACCGACCGGCCGGTGACCGACTGTGCGTCGGCCCTGCGGTGCGACACGGAGCGGTTCGGGCGGTTCTTCCGGGGGATGCTGGAGCGGGGCGTGTATCTTCCGCCCAGCCAGTTCGAGGCTTGGTTCGTCAGCCTGGCCCACAGTGAAGAGGACATCGCCCGCACGGTACAGGCGGCCCGCGAGGCGCTGAAGCAAACCGTTTAGCCGCGGCCGCATACGGCCGCGTTCGGCAATGACCGCCGCCCTGCCGGCGATGGCTAAGAAGCTGTTTCACAAGCGCCCATCAGCGCTGCGTAGCGCGGCGGGCAGTCTTGCCCGCCGCGAGAATGCGGGCGCGTACGCGCGGTGGGCAAGACTGCCCACCGCGCTATCGCCGGTTCTGAAACGGCTTCTGAACCATGGGGTGGCTGAAGGCGGGCTGGCTCGACCCGGACGACAAGGAGGTACTCGATGGCCCTGGAACCCAAACGCGATCAGCCGGTTCGGCTGCCGAACCCCAGCGCGCAGCCGTTCGTCGTCGCCTTGAAGACCACGCGGTTCTACGCCGTGGTACTCTTCTGGGTGGTCATGGTCTGCGTGCTGGCCCACGTGAGCACGTTTGTGCTGACGGAATGGGTCCGGCTGTACGACTTCCCGGTGGTGGAGGCGCCCGCGGCGCCCGAAGCGGCGCCGCCCAAGGCGCCGGCCGAGCCTGCCAAGGACGCGGCCCCCGCCGGGGCGTCGGGGTTCGGCCTGTTCGAGAAGTCGGCCGACGCCGCGCCAGCCAAGTCGGCGCCGGGCGAGCTCTTCCCCGCCGTGCCTTTCGAGGGCGGCACCAAGAAGCCCGGCGAGGCGACGAAACCGTCCAAGGAAGTCCCCGCGCCGCCGCCTGCCGACAAAACGAAGGAGTCCCCGGCGCCCGCGGCAGCGACGACCCCCGAGTCGTCCACGGAGGGCAAGGTGATCGGCCAGCCCGAGGCGCGGCCGAAGGAGAACCTCCCCCTGACGCCCGCCGAAGCCCGCGACCGGGCCCAGCACTATCGCGCGGTCACGGCCGAGGCCCTGCATCCGGCCCGGATCGTCGGCGTCCTGGCGTCGCTGCTCCTGGTCGTGACGGTCTTCCTGTACCTCCAAATCGCCCTGCTGGGGCGTCTGTCGGGCGTCCGGCAACTCACCAACGCCCTGTTCCTGGTGCTGGTCTTCCTGGCGACGATCCTGCCGTGGGAGAGTATTTTCGAGGGATTCCGGGCGGGCTCGCTGTTTGATTTCTCGCAGCTCCTGGAGGCCCACGCGAGCCGCCTGCGGGGCGGCCTGGAGGGCACGTGGCCGACCGTGATCTACTTTGGCCGCTACTTCGTGATGCCGGTCGCGAGCGCGGCCATCCTGGCCTGGTCGGGGATCCAGTTTGCCGCCGGCTATGCCGAGTCGGTCCTGGCGAATGAATAGGACGGCCTTAACCGCCAAGGACGCAAAGAACGCAAAGAAACAAAAGGATGTTTGTTGAAAGAGAAGTAGCTGGTTTCTTCTTTGCGCTCTTTGCGTCCTTTGCGGTTCATCCTTTTCCGGGCTCGACATGAGGAGAGGTGAGCATGATCAGGTTTCACTGTCCGAAGTGCGAAGCCGAGATGGAGGTCGACGAGTCGTTCGCGGGGCGCGGGGCGCGGTGCCCGACGTGCGGGACGAATATGAAGGTCCCCAAGAAGGGCGAGGCCCCTGCGCCGCCCGCGACCAAGGCGAGTCAGCCACGGCCCGGCTCGGCCACCGTGAAGGTGGACGGCCAGCAAGTGGAGATCGTCCCGCCGATGGAAACGATGGTCATCGTCAGCATGGTGTTTCTCGGCGGCGCGGTGCTGGGGCTGCTGACGGGCGGCGTGTTCCTCGGCTCTTCGCTCCAGTACCCGTGGACCATCGGGGGAACGGTCGGCGGCATCCTGGCACTCATGGCCACGCTCACCGCCCTGCCGGCGTACCACAGCATCCGGCGGAGCCGCGGGCGCAAGCGCGGGCGTACGCACGCGTTGGTCTGCATGGGCAGCGGCGGCGGCTTGTTCCTCATCTGCGCGGTCATCGGCCTCGTCGGCCTGGCCCAGATCCTCAGCCGCGCCACCTGCGAGGAGAACCTGAAGCGCATCGACATCGCCCTCTGGGCCTACGCCGAGAAGCACAACGGCGCATTTCCCCAGAGTCTCAGGACGCTCGTGGACGACCGGCTCATCTCCGCCGAGACGCTGACCTGCCCGGCCTACAAGGTGCCGATCGGCACCCAGACGTACGCACTGACGCCTGACATCAACGTCAGCAACCCCGTTTGGCCCAAGGATATGATGGTGGTGTGTGACGGCCCCGTCGCGCCGCCCAACAAAGGGCACGACGACGGCCTCGTCCGGGTCCTCCTGCTGAACCACCAGGTGGTTACGAAGACCGACGCCGAGTGGGACGCGTATAAGAAGGCCCAGGGCGAGAAGTGGAACGACATCCTGAACAAGATGCGCAACCCCAAGGCGGCGAAGCCGCCGGAACCGGCGCCCCCGCCGAAGGAAGGAGAGTCCACGGAGCCGGCTCCCAAGGAGCCCGCTCCAGCCCCCGCGACGCCCGCGCCCGGCCCCGCCGCACCGGCCCCTGCGCCCGCGACCCCCACGCCTGCTCCGGCGGCAGGAGACGCCAAGTGAGCCAGCCGCCGAGCCAGCCTGAGCCGCAGGCTCAAGCCAACGAGCCGTCGACGCCCGCGCGCCGAACGGCCGCCCTCATCCTGGTCGTGCCGCTCGTCGGCATCGCGGTCCACGCCATCTTCTTCGTCTACGGCCTTGCGAATCCCGAGTGGCTCCACGACTACGTCTTCGGGCCGTGGCTGAAGTACGTGGTGGCCCCGCTCTCCTTCGCCAATCTGGTGGCCTGCTGGATGCACTACCGGCGGACGGGCATGAGGATGGACCTCGCGGCACGCATCGCGACGTACCTGTGGATCCTCTCGTACGTCCTGCTGTTCCTGCACTGCAAGAAGGCCGTGATGTGAGGGCGCCAGGCCGGACGCTCAGTCATCGCCGTAGTCTAGCCGTCGCCGGTACGGCGACGATCGATAACCGCGGCCGTACCGGCCGCGGCTAAACGATGTCGCGGCCAAACGCGCGGTTGTTCATGGCTCCACGAGTTGTTTGGACTCGGGCAGGTCCTTGACGCTCGCCAGGCCGAAGACCTGGAGGAACTTCTTGGTCGTTCCGTAGAGCAGGGCCCGGCCAAGATGCTCGCTACGGCCGGTGACCCGCACGAGGCCCTTTTCCATCAGCGTGCGGATCATGTCGCCGCAGGCCACGCCGCGGATGTCCTCGATCTCGGCCCGCGAGGCCGGCTGCTTGTACGCGATGATGGCCAGCGTCTCGAGGGCCGCCTGCGTGAAGCGCGCCTCGTTGCGGGCCCGCAGGAGTTTCTTGAGATACTTGTTGTACTCGGGCCGCGTGAAGAGCTGGAGCCCGCCGGCGATCTCCTCGATCGTAAACGCCCGCCCGCCGGCATCGTATTCCTCCATCAGTTGGCGGACCGCATCGCGGACCATGTCGACGGAGACCTCGTCGCCCGCCGCATCGGCCACGCGGTCCACCGGCACGGGCTCGTCGCTGGCAAACAGGATGGCTTCGACAATCGTCTTGAGGGGTGGCTCGCTCATTCGGGTCTTTGCTCTCCGTATCGGCGTGGTGTTCGCCGTCATGTGCCACGGGTTGCTTGTCAACCCGTGGTGATCGCGGCTGTATTCCCTTGTATGGATGACCAGGATTATCGGGAATCTGTCATTTGTTTCCCAGGAACTCCTCAACCACCTGCCTGAACTCCGGGTTCGGATCCGCCTCCCACATGCCGATGATCTCGCGTTCGCGGCGGGCGTTTTCGGGCGAGTCGGAGGCGTGGGCGGCGTTGCGCATGAGGTCGCGCCCGAAGTCGCTGCGCACCGTGCCCGCCTCGGCCTTCTCGGGGTTGGTGGCGCCCTGCCAGCGGCGGATCTTTTCGATGGCGTCTTCGCCGCGGTAGAGCAGGGCCAGGCACCGCACCGGTCCGGGCCGGTGGCGCTCCGGCCCGTCCTTCACCTTGCGCGGGTCCACGGCGGTCATGTACTGGACGATGCGGGCGAACTCGGTCCGGGCGTTCCGGTCGGCGAGCATCTGCCGGGCCGTGGCGAAGAACTCGTCGGGCAGGTCGAAGTCGAACGCCCCCTTGAGCTTCTGCCGCAGCGTCGCCTCGATGGCCCCCTGGAGCTTCTCGCGGAAGACGTCGAGGAGCGGCCCGTAGAAGGCCTCGCCCTGGGCGGTCGACATCGACAGGAGCTTCGCCCCCACGATGTAGAGGCCCGTCCGCGAGAAGACGTCGATGATGTTGCCGGGACGGCGGCTGCGCCGCTCGAAGTTCTCCGGCTTCAGGATCACCAGTTCCGTCTGGACGTTCCGGGCGTCGGGCGGCAGATGGATGGAGTCTTCGACGACGCCGCCGTCGGTGCCGGCCGTCCGGGCGAAGAACTCCAGTTCCTCGCGCACCGTGGCCGGGTCCGGCCCGCAGATGACCGCCGGCTCGAAGTACTTCATGCGCCCGTCCGACCAGTTCTGGAAGTCGCCGTACGTCCCCCGCACGGTGTCGCCGCGGACCTTGGGGCTGGCCTGGCCGACCACGTCGTTCATGAGGTGGTTGAAGGCGTTCTCGCCGCGAAACAGGAGCATCAGGCAGCGGTTCGACAGGCCCAGCGGGTTGTCCTGGCGCAGGTTCTCGTCGACGTACTGGATGAAGGCCTCGCGGACGGGGTTCCCGTAGTCGCTCCGGCGCAGGAGGTCCAGGTACTGGTCCACCCAGGCGCCGCTCGGCGCATACATGTGGACGCCCACGAAGTCCAACTGCGACAGGCTCAGCAGCCTGCCGATGATGCCTCCCGTCCGGCTCTTGTGGAGGCTGTACGGCGTAATCATGGCGTAGGCCAGTTCGACGGCCATGCAGGGGCCCTCCCGTGCGTTCCAGGTGGACGTAGTCTCGTACTCTATCCGCCCCGCCCGCGGCGGTCAACGGGCAGCAAGCGCACCTCAGCAAGCGCGTCGCCTGACCCGCCGCGTCTTGTTCATTTCGCCCAAGTGCCAACACGCGCCCTGCAAGCAGGGCGGCTAAATGACCTTCCTCCTTGTGACGGGCGCCCGGGTGCGGGTATGCTGACCGCATGAAGAAAGAGCAGGGGCCCGCCGAACAATTCATCGGCGAGCCCATTACCCCGGTGCGCGAGACGGCCGACGTGCGGACGATGGCGCGCGGCGGGCCCGGTCTGCCGACGCGGTTCGTCTGGCGCGGCCGCACGATCGAGGTCGAGGCGGTCCTCGCGACCCGCCGTTCGCTCGGGCCCTGCACGAGCGGCGGCGGCGAGATGTACGTCCGCAAGCACTGGTTCACCGTCCGCACCACGAGCGGTGAGACGATGACCCTCTACTTCGACCGCCAGCCCCGGCGCGGCAAGTCGCCCAAGGCGAGGTGGTGGTTGTATTCTCTACGAAGTGACGTAGTGACGGAGTGACGGAGTGACGGAGTGGAAGAAAAAGCGGAGGGCGCCGTCGTTACTCCGTCACTTCGTCACTTTGCCACTTTGCCACTTTGTCACTCCGTCACTTTGTCACTGTCTTTTCATCATCTCCAGCGTCCGCTTCCAGCGGTCGATCTGGAGCACGATGCGGCCGTGGATTTCCTTCGGCTCGCGGATGTGTCCCCATACCATCGACCTGCGATGGGCCTCATGGTGGCACCGGAAGAAGATGCTGCCGATCCGCAGAAGCCTCTGGGCCGCGGCCTGGGCCACGAACGTGTTCTGGATCTCCTCCAGGCCCATGCACTCCACCTCGGCGCTCAGCACGCCGTACTGCATCAGGAGCCGCCGGTCCGTCAGGACGTACGTCCGGCCGAGCCACTGGAGATAAGCCACGGTCACCCGCAGGCCGATCACCGAGATGCCGACCAGGATGGCCCAGCTCCGGATGCTCGGGGGCAACTCGTGGATGCTCAGGCCCATCAGCGCGAGGATCAGTCCGATGGCGGCAATCCACAGGCTCTCGAACACCATGTACCAGTGCGAGGGCTTGAGCTGGAAGACGATGATCTCGCCCGGCAGAAGGAGCGAGGGGGCGATGACCTGTGCTTGCTCGGTGAATTCCTGTTCGAGCCCGCCCGGCACCGGGCCGCCCGACATCGGACGGTCTTCGACGCCGGTCAGGGCGACCGGTTCGGCAGGGCGGTTCTCGATGGGATGTTGATCGACCATATTCGGCAATCCGCGCGGCGGGGCTCCGCACTTGTTTAGCGTGTTCCCGTCATGCTGTCACCCCGAGCGAGGTCGCCGCGGCGACCGAGGCGAGGGGTCTCGCCGTGCGAATGTCCGAACGGCATCGACCACAGCGAGATTCCTCGACTCGCTGCGCTCGCTCGGAATGACAACGCTAAGCGCATACGGGTCTCCTGACCCACCGCGCGGCTATCTCCGCCGGGCGGGGAGACAACGCGTTTGCGCGGCGGATCGGGAGACCCGCCGCGCGAAGTGGCGCTGTCGTACTACGCCGGCGGCGGGCCGCCTTCGCCCGCGTGCGTCGCCTCGCCCTTCCCCTTGCCCTTGATCGAGCCGAGGAAGTCCGGCAGGTCCAGCCCTACCATCTGGGCCAGTTGGTGCATCGGCGGCAGCACGCCCAGGAGGCGCTTGCCGAGGTCCCCGAGGCCGCCCTCCTTCCCGCCGCCGTCCCACACGATGACCTTCTCCAGGGGCAGGTTCTTGATGGCCTCGGCCTGGATGCGGGCGACGTCGACGAGGCGCTCGATCATCAGGAGGGTGGTGGCGGCCTGCGGGTCCTTGGCGGAGGCCATGATCAGTTCGCCGTAGCCCTTCGCCTTGGCTGCGAGGACGGCCAGGGTGCCCTCGGCCTCGGCCTTCATCTTGACGAGGATGGCGTTGGCCTCGCCCTGGGCAATGAGGACCTTCATCTGTTTCTCGGCGTCCGACTGGATGACGACCTGGTTGCGGCTGGTCTCGGCCGGGACGAGGACGTCGGCCTTGAGGCGCGACTGCTCGCGCAGGGCGCGGGCCTCTTCGGCCTCGCGCTGGGCCTGCTGCTCGGCGACGCGGATGGCGCCGTCGGCCTGCATGGCGGCCGACGAGCCCTTGGACCGGGCCTCTTCCTCGGCCACCTTCTGCCCCGCGCGGTAGGCGGCCTTCTTGGCGTTGGCCTCGGTCTCGGCCTTGACGGCCTCGGCGTCGAGTCCGGCCACCTGGGCCCGGCGGTCGCGGTCGGCCGAGGACACGCGAATGTTGGCCTCGGCGTTGGCGGCGGCCACGGCGCCCTGCTGGTCGCGGCTCCGCTCGGCCACGCCCGTCTTGCCGCGGCGTTCCTGCTCGGCCACGTCGATGTCGGCCTGGTTGATGGCCTCGGAGGCGGCCCGCCGGCCGATCGCCTGGATGTACCCCGACTCGTCCTCAATGTCCTTGATGTTCACGTTGATGACCGTCAGGCCGATCTTCTCGAGTTCCACCGACACGGCCTCGTTCACCTTCTTCATGAACGCCTGGCGGTCGCGGTTGATCTCCTCGATCTTCATCGTGGCGATGACGGCACGCATCTGGCCGATGATGATGTCCTGGGCCTGGCTGGCGATCTGCTGGCGCGTCAGGCCCAGGAGGCGGATGGCCGCGTTCTCCATGATCCCCGGCTCGTTCGAGATGGCCGTCGTCACGGTCGTCGGCACCGCCACGCGGATGTTCTCCTGCGAGAGGGCGGCCTTCAGGTCCACCGGCACGACGAACGGCTCCAAGTCGAGGTACTGGCATGCCTGGACCACCGGCCAGACCATGGCGGCCCCGCCGTGGACGCACTTGGCGGCCCCGCGGCCCGTCTTGCCGTAGATCACGAGGATCTTGTTCGACGGGCACCGCTTGTACAGGCGGACCAGGGACACGAGCACGACGACGGCCACGAGCGCCGCCAGCAGGACCAGAAACATCGTGGCGACGCTGGCCCCGTCGTTCGTGCCGTACGACGTCGTTGGAATCGCAGACAGGATCATGATTGCCCCCTTACTGTTGGACCTTGTCGACCTCGACGGTGGAGGAGTCGAGGACCCGCTTGACCACGACCGGCGTGCCGGCGGCCAGGGCTTCGCCGGAGGCCGTTCGCGCACTGACGAAGCTGACGGTGTTGCTGACCACGGTCCGGACTTTGCCTGTCCCGCCCGCGGGGATGTCCATGTAAACGGTGCTGCGCTGGCCCACACTGGTCTCGATGCGGGGTGTGCCGGTTTCGGTCATCCGCCGCAGGAAATAGAAGATGCTCGCGACGATCAGCATGCCCACGAGGCCCCAGAGGATGCTGTAGAGCATGGTCCAGTTCTGGGGGGTCTTGGCCCGCTGGTACAGGACGCCCGCCCAGCCGAAGAGGACGCCGAACGCAACCACCGAGCGGATCGACAGGAGCTTGAAGCTGGCGACCGAGTCGGCGGCATGGATGTTCGCCTCCTGGGCGCCGACGGCGTCGTGGGCGCCCGTGGCGTCGGCGGCCCCGGAGACGTCGGCCTGGTCGGCCGCCCCCACGTGCCCGAACAGTGTGGCCAGCAGTTGCCAGACGAAAATGGCGGTGAAGAAGAGGGCCGCGCCCCAGTAGATTTCGCTGAGAAGTTCCAACACCGCTCGCCCTCCTCCTCGCGCAGCATGAGGAAACCACCTCAATGCTACAACTGCCGGGGGCGATTGCAAAGCATTTCCGATAAGAAGCGCGCCCGGGGCCATGGCATCGCATGCCGTCGCCAGCGTTTAGCCGTCGCCAGCGTTTAGCCGTCGCCGGTACGGCGACGAACATTAATCGCGGCCGTGCCGACCGCGGCTAAACGATGGACTCGCGGGCACGCCGGCGAAATCGCTTGCCGCCGCACCAACGCACGTCTATACTTTCGGTACTGTGGAGGCAACGCCATGCGCGCGCTCTGGGTTGTGGGGGCGGTCCTCGCCGCATCCGCCTTGGCGGCCGGCTGCTTCGAAGGCAAGGCCGATCTCGCGCTGAACCCCGACGGCACCGGCAAGATCGTCGGCGACCTGACGTTCACTCTCGAACCGCCCTGGACCGGCCCCAAGCGCCAAACGCCGGCCAGGAGCAGCGCGTCGGCCTCCCCGGCCCCCGCGCCCGCCCCCGAAGAGGAAGCCAAGCCGCCCGAAGAGCAGATGAAGGAAGTGGTCTACAACATCCTCAAGCGGTCCTCGGGCATCGACGCATGGAAAGACATATCCTTCGAGCTTGTCGCCTCCCGCCGCGTCCACTTCAAGGGCACCGCCTATTTCAAGAACCTCTCCAAAGTGCGGATCTACCCCGACACCGGCCGGACGGCGATCAGTTTCGCCGGCGACGGCGGCAACGGCATGATGCTGGTCCTCAGCAGTCCGAAGGAGGCCGCCGAGACCCCGGCGAA
>Ga0315286_10007839_pt1 | contig 10482 bp, 5 predicted proteins | sample YL17G10_0_MG_FD_205038 | JGI IMG/M metagenome (GOLD analysis project Ga0315286, IMG submission 205038) | Sediment microbial communities from Yellowstone Lake, YNP, Wyoming, USA - YL17G10_0 | ecosystem: Environmental > Aquatic > Freshwater > Lake > Sediment | place: USA: Wyoming | collected...
GTTCGACTGGAAAGACTTTCAGCGGGACGGCCAGCCGTTCCCAGCCCCGAATCTGCGCGCCAGACCGGCGGCCCAGGTGGTGGTGTCAGCAGCCGACGCGGCGATGCGCGGCGGCAGCGGTGCCGGTGCGGACGCGGACCGACGTGTGCTCGTCGATCTCGACCTGCGCCCGACCGGCCTGACGTGGAGGCCCGACGGTACGGCGCTCCTGTTCATCGCCGACAAGGAGTGGCGGAACGAGTTGAAGTACGAGAGCCCGGATCTCTGGGAGGTCGGCCTCGACGGCACCGTGACCCAGCTCACCGACGACGGGTTCGTCTACTCCGATGCGGCCTACTCGCCTGACGGCCGGTACCTGTCCTACGTGCGCGACCCCGGCACCGACCTGATCATCCGGGAGAAGCGGAACCACGGCGGACCGAGCGACCTGTACATCCGCCCCGTGGCGGGCGGCGAGCCGATCAATCTCACGGCGACCTGGGATCTCGAGCCCGGGCCGATCCGCTGGTCGCCCGACAGCCGCTTCGTCTACTTCACCGCGGCCACCGGGGGCGAGCAGCACCTCTTTCGGGCGTCGGTGCCGGCCGGCCGAGTGGAACAGGTCACGAAGGGCCCAAGGCGGATCTCCAGCCTGACGTTCGACAAGGCGTTCGACCGGATCGCCTACCTCGTCGGCGTACACCACGCGCCGCCCGACGTCTACGTCGCGAACATCGACGGCAGCGGCGAGCGTCGCCTGACCGACGTCAACCGGACCATCATGTCCGAGGTCGCCCTCAGCAAGGCGGAACGGCTGCAATGGCGCAGCCCGGACCAAACGGCGATCGAAGGCTGGCTGCTCTTCCCGTTCGGGTACGACGCGAAGAAGGGACCGTATCCGCTCGTTGTGGTGAGCCACGGCGGGCCGCACGCGGCCACGGGGTACGCGTTCGACTTCAAACAGCAGTTCTTCGCCGCGAACGGGTACTTCGTGCTGGATACGAACTTCCGCAGTTCGACTGGCTACGGCGAAGCGTTCAAATGGGCGACGTGGGGCGAGTGGGGTAACAAGGACGGCCAGGACGTCGTCGCCGGCATCGACTTCGCCCTCGCGCACAACCCGATCGACCGGGCGCGCGTCGGCCACACGGGCCACTCGTACGGCGGATTCATGACCAACTGGCTGATCACCCAGTACCCCGATCGCTTCGCGGCCGCGATCACCGGCGCGGGCATCACCAACTGGGTCAGCGACTACGGCACGGCGGACATCTACCGCACGAAGGAAACCGAGTTCTTCGGAACCCCGTGGGACCCCGCCGCCCGTGACCGCATGATCAGTCAGTCACCGCTCTCCTACGCGGGAAGGGTCAGGACGCCGACGCTCTTCATCCACGGCGAGGTGGATCAGCGCGTGCCGTACGAAGAGGGAGAGCAGATGTACTTCGCGCTGAGACGGCGAGGCGTGCCGGCGAAGATGATCCAATACGGCGGCCAGCCCCACGGCATCAGCGGGCACTGGAACAACGTCCACCGGATGCTCAACGAACTGAAGTGGTGGAATCGGTACCTGGGCCGGCCGTCGCCGGCAACCCGGTGAGTCCTTCGATGCACAAATACGCCAGCGTATTTGTGCCCTCAGGACTCAGTGCTGAGCGAGCGCAACCGGCCACACGCGGCGAGAGCCGATCGTGGCCATGGTTGCGAGTCGAAGTGCTGAGGTGATGGAGTCGGAGGGAGCTGTCATGACCATCAGAACGCTGGGCCTTTCGGCCTGCCTGACGACGCTGATCGTAGTCGGCGTTGGCGGCGCCCCGCCGCAGCGGGCGGCCATCACCAGCCCGAAGGCGGCGCTCGGGTTCGACATCGGCGACGACTACCAGCTCGCGAACTACTCGACGCTCTCGGCCTACTGGAAGACGCTCGCGCAGGAGTCCGACCGGATCCGCGTCGTCGAGTACGGACGGACGTCTGAAGGCCGGCCGATGCTGATGGCCGTCGTGACCTCCCGCGTCAATCACCAGCGGATCGATCACTATCGCACCGTCGCGAAACGCCTGGCCCTCGCCGAGGGGCTCACCGACGACCAGGCGAGAGCGCTCGCCGTCGAGGGCAAGGCGGTCGTCTGGATCGACGCCGGGCTGCACGCCACCGAGGTGGCGAACACGCAGGCGTTGACCGAGATGCTCTATCAGATGGCCGCCCGCGACGATCGCGAGACGCTGAAGATCCTCGACGAGGTGATCCTGCTCGCGGCGTTCTCGAACCCAGACGGGCTGGAGCTCGTCGCCGACTGGTACAACCGTGAACGGGAGCCGACGCGCCGGAGCCTGGCCAACCTGCCGGTGCTCTACCAGAAGTACATCGGGCACGACAACAACCGTGAGTCGCTGCTCGCCAATATGCCCGAGTCGGAGTCGATCGCGAAAGTCTGCTACCGCGAGTGGTTCCCTCAGATCGTCTTCAACCAGCACCAGAGCGGTCCGGCCGGCGCGGTGCTCTTCGTCGGCGCGATGCGCGACCCGTCGAACCCGTACCTCGACCCGCTGATGGCCCCGAGCATGGAGCTCGTGAGCGCGGCGGTGCACACCCGGTTCGTGTCGGAGGGAAAGCCTGGTGCGGTGGCGCGGTCGGGGGCGAGCTACCAGAACTGGTGGAACGGCGGCGTGCGCAGCACCGCCTGCTTCCACAACGAGATCGGCATCCTCTCGGAGATCACCGGCAGTCCGACGCCCACCGAGATCACCTTCGTGCCGAAGAACCTCATCATGTCAAACGACAACCCGTACCCGATCGGGCCGCAGCCCTGGCGCTTCCGCCAGGCGATCGAGTACCTGCTGTCGGCGAACCGCGCCATCCTGTCGCTGGCGGCCGAGCATCGGGAGAGCTTCCTTTACAACATCTACCGGATGGGCAGGAACTCGATCGACAAGGCCAGCCGCGACTCGTGGACGATGACCGCGAAGAAGGTCGCGAACATCCAGGCCGCGGCCGCGCGCGACGGCGTGACGGCTGGCGGGCGTTCCGGAACGCCGCGCAAGTACTTCGACCAGTTGCACGACCCGGCCACCCGCGATGCCAGAGGCTACGTCATCCCGTCCGATCAACCCGACTTCCTCACCGCGATCAAGTTCGTCAACGCGCTCATCAAGAACGGCGTGACGGTCTTGCGGGCCTCCCGGCCCTTTCAGCTCGGCGGCAGGTCGTACCCGGCGAACTCCTTCGTCGTGAAGGCCGCGCAGGCCTTCCGCCCCCACGTCATGGACTGCTTCGAGCCGCAGGATTATCCGGACGACTTCGCCTATCCCGGCGGGCCGCCGATTCGGCCGTACGACGTGACCGGCTATACGCTGGCGTTCCAGATGGGCGTCGGGTTCGACCGCGTGCTCGACGCGATCGACGGCCCGTTCGAGGCCGTCGAGGGGTTTGCCGTGGCGGCGCCGGGGTTCGTTGCCACCGCCGGCGCGGGCGGGTACCTGCTGAGCCACCAGCCCAACGACGCGTTCATCGCCGTGAACCGGCTGCTGGCGGCCGGCGAGTCGGTGTATTGGCTGAAGGGCACGACCGCGGCAGCGAGCGGATCGACGGCGATACCGGCTGGCGGCCCGGAAGCCGGCACGATCTACATCCCGATCGCGAAGTCGACGACGACGCTCGTCCAGGCGATCGCGAGGGATACCGGCCTGCGATTCGAGCGGGCGGCTGCGCGGCCCGCAGGCGAGGCGTTGCGACTGAAACCCGTACGAATTGGCGTCGTCGACGTTTACGGCGGCTCGATGCCATCCGGCTGGCTGCAGTGGCTGTTCACACAATTCGAATTCCCGTTCGAGGTGGTGTACCCCGGCACGCTCGACGCGGGCGGCCTCGCCAGCAGGTTCGACGTCCTGGTGTTCGAGAACGGCCTGATTCCTGACTTCAACCGGACCGGTGGCGGCTCGCGGTCGAGCGGCCCCGACCCGCTGACGATCCCCGAGGAGTATCGCGCACGGCTCGGTGCGATGACGCGGGAGCGGACCCTGCCTGCCCTCCAGCAGTTCCTCGCGGACGGGGGCACCATTGTGGCCATCGGTTCCTCGACCAGCCTCGCAGGAGCGATTGGCGTCCCGATCGCCAATGCGCTGGTGGACCCGAAGGGTCAGCCCTTGCCCGGGGAGCAGTTCTACATCCCCGGATCCGTGCTCCAGGTTCACGTCGATCCGTCGCACCCGATCGGGTATGGCCTCCCGGAACGCCTCGACGTCTTCTACGACAACAACCCGGTGTTCGCACGTCCCTCCACACCGGGCATCCGGACGATTGCGTGGTTCGATTCGGCCAATCCTGTTCGAAGTGGCTGGGCGTGGGGGCAGCAGCGGCTCGAAGGGGCGACCGCGGTGGCGGATGTGAGCGTCGGTCCGGGCAGACTGATCCTGCTCGGGCCGCTCGTGGCGTTTCGCGCCCACCCGCACGGCACGTTCAAGCTGCTGTTCAACAGCGTCTACTACGCCAAGGCCGAGGCCGCCAGGCTCAGGTGATCGGCGATGCTCGGCCCGTACCTGCACGCCATCGACCCCATCGTCGCCGACGTGGGCGCGCTGCATCTCTGGTGGTACGGGCTGGGCTTCGCGCTCGGCTTCCTCCACCTTCACCTGTTCCTGGTCCGGGGCCGCGCCAGGCTGGGCCTGACGAAGCGCGAGGCGTGGAGCCTCAGCCTGCTTATCGTGGTCGGCGTGCTCGCTGGCGGCCGCCTCGTCGAAATCTCGTTCGACGAGTGGCCCTTCTATCGCGCGCACCCGTGGCTCGTGCCGGCCTACTGGCTGGGCGGGATGGCCACCCACGGGTTGCTGCTGGGCGCGGGGGCGGGGGCGGGCCTGTTCGCCTGGGCGTACAAGAAGCCGTTCCTGCCCCTGGCCGACGCGCTGGTCATCCCCGGCGCATTCCTGATGGGGCTCGGCCGTCTCGGCAACTTCATCGACGGCCAGATCGTGGGCCGGGCCACCGACGTGTGGTGGGCGGTGAAGTTCCCCGACGCGGAGGGCTTTCGCCACCCGGTGGTCCTCTACGACGGCGCGAAGAACCTGCTGCTGATGCCCTTCCTGATGCGCGTCCGGAAAACGAACCCGACCCCCGGCGCCACCGCCGCGCGTTTCGTGTTCTGGTACGCGGCCCCGCGCATCGTCATCGATCTGTTTCGCGATTACCCCACTCACCGGCTCGCCCTGGGCACCGGGCAGACGCTCAACATCATCATGGCGGCACTCGGCCTGGCGCTGCTCTATCGATCGCGCCTGAGGCGCCTGGGACGCCTCCGGGGCGGGGGGCAGGCATCCCCGCCACCGTCTGTCCGTGGCGAGCGTGCGCCGCGGCTCGCGCAGCGCATCGCGTTCGCGTGCCTGTTGCTGTTCTGCCTGACGATTCCGAGCAACTGGACCCAGGACATCCCGGCCCGCTACGGCAAGCGCCACGCGGGGCTTCAACACTCGTGGCTCTACCCGCAGATCGACACGGCAGCGCCGGCCCGTCGGCCGGGCCAGGGCGTGCTATCGCCTCGGAAAGAGCCGTAGGGTGGAAGATGGGCAGGTCCCTCATGGACAAGCTGGCCGTTCATCTCGCCAGTGTCCAGACAGGAAACAGGTAATACTCCGTCGGGAAGCCCCGCTCGCGTCTCACGACGACCGTCTTGCCGAGGGCTGCACCTTTCGGCGGGGTGGGACCCGGGGTTTCCCCGGTGGGTGGCGTTCGGGGTCCTTGGCTCGACGGTGGGTTGGCTGATCGCGTGCGGCGGCGCGTTCAAGGACGCCCCGATAGAGGGTTTCGAGTGGCTGAAGCTCTTCCCGAATCGTCCTCGAGGCAAATTCGCGGGCAAGCCGGTCGCGTTCCCCGGCAACTCCTGAACCGCCAGCGTTTAGTGCCGCTCTACGCCGGCATCTGGCTGATCATGCCAGGCGCACTCATCCTCGCTCATGTCCGAGGCTGACCGCCGGCACGTGGCAGGAATTGGCCGTAGGAAGTGCGCCCCTCCCAAACCCCGGTCGCTTCGACAAGTGGTTATGCCCGTTCACACCTTCATTTCGCCCGTTCACTGGAAGCTTTACCGCTCGATGGGCATCGCCGTGTATGCTTCTGCGGTTCGTCTGGCCCTTGAAAGATCTCGCCGGACCCCTCGTCCTCGTTCGGCGTCCGCCGTCTGTTCGGTTACCGTCCGGCAACCGCGCACGGGTTGTCGGCGACCACTCGCCACGGAGATGCGACGATGCACCGACCCATCAAATACGCAGAGAAAGCGCTGGCCCTCACCGCGAGCGCGGTGTGGGGGGTGATGCAGTGGGGATACCGCTTCCGCCAGAATCCCTCGTTCACACCCAAGTGGTCGGACGAACCGATCCTGAAATCGTGGGAGAAGACGAAGCCGACGCTCGGCTGGCCCCGCGAGACCGACTCGCTCTGCCCGATCTGCACGCGTGAACTCCGCCAGGACATCGTGGACGGCAGGAGGGACGCCAGCGTCCTTCTCACCGAAAGGACCGGCGAGATCAAGGCGACGATCCTCCAGCGGGACGGCAAGGTGCTGATGGTCAAGGACTGCCCGAAGCACGGGCACTTCGAGGACGTGCTGTCGATCGATCCGGCATTCACGCGCCACATCGAGGAGATGTTCATGGGGCGCGACATCCGGGCGCACGACGACTCGAGGTCGCACAACCACGGCAGCAGCACGATCCTGCACGGGCGCGGAGCGGTGCTCACGATCGACCTGACGAACCGCTGCAACATGATGTGCGACCCGTGCTTCACGGACGCCAATCAGGTGGGCTACGTCCACGAGCTCAGCTGGGAGCAGATCAAGACGATCCTGGACAACGGGGCCTCGATCAAGCCGCGGCGTCAGATGTCCGTGCAGTTCTCGGGCGGCGAGCCGACGCTCTCCCCGCACTTCCTCGACGCCATCCGCTACGCGCGGAAGCTCGGCTACAACAGCGTGCAGGCGGCCACCAACGGCATCGAGTTCGGCATGCGCCCCGAGTTCTGCCGGGAGGCGGCCGAGGCCGGCCTCCGGTACGCCTACCTGCAGTTCGACGGCGTGGGCAACGCACCCAACTCGCACCGGCACGTGGGCAACCTGTTCGACGTCAAGCTGCAGGCGATCGAGAACCTGCACTCGGCCGGCGTGGACATCGTGCCGGTCGTGACGATCATCAACGGCGTGAACAACGAGCAGGTGGGCCGGATCATCGAATTCGCCATCGACAACCCGAAGAAGATGTCGTTCCTGTCGTTCCAGCCGGTGTCGTTCACCGGCCGGGACGAAGAAGTGTCCGACGAGCGGCGGGCCGCGCAGCGCTACACGCTGGCCCACCTGGCGCACGACGTGAAGAGGCAGATGGGATTCGGCGAGCCGGCGCGCGACTGGTTCCCGATCTCGATGATCAGCACGTTTTCCGAATGGTCGGACATCACCAAAGGCCCGCAGGCGGCGTTCGGCCAACTCGGGTGCCGCTGCCATCCGGACTGCGGAGCGGCCATGGCGTTGGTGATCGACAAGGAGACGCATGAGGTGGCGCCCGTGACGGCGTTCCTCGACGTCGAGCAGTTCACCAAGGACATCGCGACCGTCAACGACGCCGCCCGCAGCAGGACATGGGCGGTTGCCGGCGCCGCCGTCGCGCTGCTGCGCAACTACGACCCATTCGGCGCCCCGTCCCGCTTCAAGCTGAAGGACATCTGGGAGAAGTTCGACAAGGCGTTCGGCGCCACGAAGAAGGACTACGGCAAGGTGTCGGGCGACCGCACGATGTCGGACATCGAGAAGCGGCGCAGCGACCGGTGGGCGTTCATCTTCATCGCCGGCATGTGGTTCCAGGACCTCTGGACCTACGACTTCCGCCGCACGGAGATGTGCATCATCCCCTACGGCACGGAAGAGGGCGAAATCTCGTTCTGCGCCTACAACACGGGGATCGGCTGGCGGCAGATCATCGAGAAGAAGCACATGCAGGCGACCGTGGCGCAGTACTACGAGAAGCACGGGAGGCACCAGATCTACGCCGGCAACCACTTCGTGCCGCTCACGGCGCTCCGGCACTCGCTCTCGCTCAACCCCGACGCCCTCCAGGCGGCCGCGCAGACAGACCTCGACGCGAAGGGGGTCGCCAAGACGGCCCGCGAGGAGAAGCTGAAGGCACGCAAGCCTGCTCCCGGGCAGGCAAACCAGGAGAGAGTGGCGAGCTAGCAGTCTGTGGTGGGTCTACCACGCGGCGATCCGAACGGCTCGTTTGGACCAATCGCTAGAGTGAGAACGCTGCCCTGCGCGGCGCGGCATTGCGCCGTATTCGCGATGCGAGGACAATAGCGGCGCCTCGGAAGGACCACGAAGGGGGACCGCCATGTTCATCGGCTACATCGTCGGCTGGATGCTGCTCATTCTCGTGGTCGGCGGCTGGCTCGTCAGCAGACAGCGCCGAAAAGCCGATGCCGGGATGAAACAACTGGCGGCTTCCCTCGGGTTCAAGCTCCTGGAGAACATGGAAGCGGTCGACCGGTCAATCGTACCGGCCATGCGTCAGGCTGCACTCGAGGCGCGCGAAAAGCTGCCCGCCTTCTTCCGCAAGATGGCCGAGCGGCCGGCGAGGGGATTCTTGTGCGTCGCGGGCGTGGCCGATGCTGTCGAGGTGACCATCTTCCTCGAGTCCATCGGGTCGGGGAAGACCGACACGAAATACACGGTGGTCCGCGCCGACTACCCGAAGCCGCTGCCCTTCGAGATGCGCATCGGCGCGGAGGGCGCGTTCACCCGCCTGGGCAAGGCGCTGTTCGAGCTTCGCGACGTCGAAATCGGTGACCCGGAATTCGACCGCGCGGTTCGCGTCAAGACCGCCGACGATGCGGCCGCAAAGGTGGCACTCGGCAAGCCCGGCGTGAGAGATGCGGTGCTCGGCCTGCTGGCCCTGTCGACGTCGGCCTTCGCCACGAACGCGTACGCGCAGTGGGTGGAGCAGGGCTACCGCTTCGACCCGGTGAAGACGCGAGAGCGGGTGGCCGCGGTCGCGGCCGTCGCGCGAACGCTCGGCGGGGATTGAGGGCGCTCGCTCACCACGGTCTCCGCTTTCGGGGCGTCGCGATGGCGCCGGACGCGTCAGAGGTCGGGCAGGTCACGACGCTCCGCCGAACAGAACGGTCGGCGGGGTCTGGAAGAAGGTCTCCAACGGCATTCCCTCGCCGCCGATGACCATCGGGCGACACTCCGGGTAGCGGCGCCGAAAGACATCGAGCCCAGCGGCCTTCCGTCCCCGGCCGCTCTTGACTTCCACCGCCCACAGCGCCGCGCCGCGCTCAACGATGAAGTCCACCTCGTGCCGGTCCTTGCGCCAGTAAGAGACGGTGAACGCCGCCCGCGGCAGGCCGTTCAGAAGGTGTGATCCCACGGCATTCTCGACCAGGCGGCCCCACCACTCGGGCAAGGCGGGAGCCTCGTCGAACGACGGGCTTCCGAGCGCGCTGATCAGCGCGTTGTTCCACAGGACGAGCTTGGGGCTGCTGGCACGTCGACGCACCGGTCCACGCGCGAACGACGGAAGCCCGGTGACCAGGAACGCGGCCTCGAGCAACGTGAGATAGTGCGCCAGAGTGGTGGTGTTGCCGGCGTCGTGCAGCTGGCCCAGCATCTTGTTGAACGAGAGGATCTGAGCGGGATAGGCGGCGGCGAGCAGGAACAAGTGCCGGAGAAGCGCCGGCTTGGCCACCCGTTGGAGCTGGAGTACATCGCGCGCCAGCACCGTCTCGACGAGGGAATCGGATACGTACTGTTTCCACTGATCGACGTGGTCGGAAAATCGAACCGAGCCGGGATAGCCGCCGAAGTAGATCCACTGCGTGAGCGTCCAGCCGAAGGCCGCCCGGCATTCAGAGAAGGACCAGTGCGGGCATCGGTGGAGGAAGAACCGGCCGCTCAGGGACTCCGAGAGGCCGGCCTGCAGCAGCAGCGACGAGGATCCGAGAATCAGCAGTCGGATGTCGGGTCCGTCAGCTTGCCGGCGATCCCACAGGCGCTTCACCGTCTCGCTCCAACCCCGGACTTTCTGCACCTCGTCGAGGACGAGGAGAACCGGCCCCGCGGCCGCCGACGCCCGGAGCTCGGCCTGCAGCCAGGCTGTTTCGACCCACTCGGGTCCGGGAGGCAGCGGCGCGTCGGCTGACGCATAGACGGACGGCATCTCGGCGGACGCCATCAGTTGCCTGGCCAGCGTGGTCTTTCCAACCTGTCTCGGGCCGATGAGCGCTTGCAGGACGGCCGGCTGCCGGACGGTGAGGTTAGCAAGCTCAGCCAGGATGGTTCGCTGATACGGCGAAGCGGTGCTCATTTATTGAGTAGTACCACTCAATAACTGAGTAAACTCAACAGCCGTCGAAAGCATCATCCGACGGCCGTCATGTTGGACGACTCGCTTGCGAGGTCGCCCGTCGTTCTCCATGTGCTGCCGTTAACCTATTCTCGATGCAGGCTTTGAGAGCCAGGTCCTTACCGCC
>Ga0315286_10007840_pt1 | contig 10481 bp, 7 predicted proteins | sample YL17G10_0_MG_FD_205038 | JGI IMG/M metagenome (GOLD analysis project Ga0315286, IMG submission 205038) | Sediment microbial communities from Yellowstone Lake, YNP, Wyoming, USA - YL17G10_0 | ecosystem: Environmental > Aquatic > Freshwater > Lake > Sediment | place: USA: Wyoming | collected...
CCTGGCCCGCGAGCGGCCGCAATACCTCCTCTGCGGCGAACGGGGCGGCCTGCCGCCGCGCGGCTTCCACTACGGCAACTCGCCGGTGGAGTTCGCGGGGCTGGAGCTGGCCGGCCGGCGGGCCATCCTCTGCACCAGCAACGGCACCAGGGCCCTGGCGCGCGCCGCGACGGCACCGCTGGTCCTGGTAGGCGCTCTGCTGAACGCAACGGCCGTGGGGCAGGCCGCGGCCGAGGCGGCCGCCGAGCGGGGTCTCGACGTGGCCGTCGTCTGCTCCGGAGACGAAGGCGGGAACACCTTCAGCCTCGAGGATGCCCTGGGCGCCGGCGCCATCGTGGACGCCATCGTCGGCCTGGGGCGAGAGGAGCCGCGTCTGACGCTGTCGGACGGGGCGCTGGCGGCGCTGACCCTGTACCGCGCCCACCAGGGGCAGGAGCATCAGCCAGAGGCTGATCCGCCTCCGGCGGAGGCGACCCTGCGCGCGTCCAGCCACGGCCGCGACCTGGAAGCGCTGGGCCTGAGCGAAGACCTATCGTTTTGTGCCCGGCGGGACGCGTTCGCGACGGTGCCCTGTCTCTGTCGCGACGAGAAGGGCCGGCCGGTGCTACGGCGCTACCCATGAAGGCGGAGATCATCTCCATCGGCACCGAGATCCTGCTGGGCGAGCTCCTGGACACCAACGCCAACTACCTGGCCTCTCGCCTGCCGGCCCTGGGCATCGACCTGTACTGGATGACCCAGGCCGGCGACAACCTGGGCCGCCTGAGCGAGGCCTTTCGTCGCGCCTGGGACCGCTCCGACCTGACGCTGACCACGGGCGGGCTGGGCCCGACTGAGGACGACGTGACCCGCGAGGCAATCGCCGCCGCCCTGGACGAGCCGCTCGCCGTCCAGCCGGAGCTGGAGGCCCAACTGCGGGCCTTCTTCGCCAACCGCGGCCTCCTCATGCCCGAACGCAACGTCAAACAGGCCGCGCTCATCCCCTCGGCGCGCGCTATCTCCAACCCGCGCGGCACCGCGCCCGGCTGGTGGGTGGAGCGTGAAGGGCGCATCCTGGTGGCCATGCCCGGCCCGCCGCCGGAGCTGGAGCGCATGTGGGAGGTGGAGGTAGCGCCCCGCCTGGCGGCCCTGGTCGGCGGCGGCGTCATCGTCTCCCGCACGCTGAAGACGGCCGGCATCGGCGAGGGCGCCGTGGACGAGATGGTGAGCCCGCTCCTCAAGTCGACGAACCCCACCATCGGCATCTACGCCAAGGCCGACGGCGTCCACCTGCGCCTCACCGCCAAGGCCGCCACCAACGAAGAGGCCCGCCGCCTCATCACACCGCTGGAGGAGGAGGCCCGTCGCATCCTGGGACAGTCCATCTGGGGCGCCGACAACGATACGCTGGAAGGCGCCGTGGGCGCGCTGCTCGAAGAGCGAGGCCTCACCCTGGCGACGATGGAATCCTGCACCGGCGGCCTGCTGGCCAGCACCATCACCGACGCGGCGGGCAGCTCGGCTTACTTCAAGGGCGGCTTCGTCTCCTACACCGCCGAGATGAAGGTCGCCCTGGGGGTGGACGCCGGCCTCGTCGCCCGCCACGGGGTGGTGAGCGCGGAGGTGGCGCAGGACATGGCCCGCGCCTGCCGCCAGCGTCTGGGCGCCGATCTCGGCGTCGGCATCACGGGGGTGGCGGGCCCCGACCCGCTGGAGGGAAAGCCACCGGGCACCGTCCACATCGGCCTGGACGACGGCGCGGCGCCGCAGGCCATAAGCTACGTCTTTGCCCAGGGGCGGGCGGCGGTCAAGCGTCGCGCCGTCACCACGGCGCTGGCGCTATTAAGAAGAGCGCTGCTCGCGAGGGGGACGCAATGAAACGAATCGTTGTTGGCCTTGCCCTCACGGCGGCTGTGCTGGCCGTGGCCTGCGGCGGCGGAGGGACGAAACCTGCGGGCCCCACCGGCACCATCGGGCCTGATACCGGCATCGCTTTCGCCGGCAGGTACACCAATAAGCCCTCCAATCTGTATCTGGTCGATGCGGACAGCGGCGCCGTCCAGCAGTTGACGGACGGCGAGGAGACCGAATGGTGGCCGACCTGGTCGCGCGACAGACAGCAACTGGCCTTCATCTCCTGGCTCACGCCGACCACGACCCCCGAAGCGAGTCCGGTTCCCGAAGCGACCCCGGTCCCCGAAGACCTCACTCGGCGTCACCTGGTGGTGGCCAACGCCGATGGCAGCGGCCAGCACAGCATCGGCGACTCCATCTTCTTCCAGATCTACTCGAGCGGCTTCAGTTGGTCGTCTGATGGCAGCGAGATCGCTTATACGACGGTAGTCGATCCGGCGCAACAGCCTCGGCGGGCGAAGCTTCGAGTTGTTAGCGTGGCGGACGGCAGCGAGGTGGCGCTGCCGGAGGAGCGCCTGGGCTACCTCCCCGTCTGGTCACCCGACGGCACGATGATAGCCTTCGGCGGCTTCGTCGGCGATCTCGATGCGCAGGGCAAGGGAGAGGCCGAGCTGTTCCTGATGGATAGCGATGGCAGCAACGCGCGCCAGATCACTAACCGGCCTGGCACTGACCTGCCCCCCAGTTGGTCACCCGACAGCAGCCGTATCGTCTGGTCGGGCACAACCGTTCCCAGTGATCCCTCCCAGACGGCGACATCCGCCCTGTTTATGATGGACGTGGCTTCCGGCCAGATCACGGAGCTTGGTGAGGGCTCCGATCCTGTGTGGTCGCCCGATGGGCAGCGCATCGCCTTCGTCCTGGCGGAGAAGCCGCCGCCGGGCGTTCTCCGGTTACAGACCAACCTGGACATCTACACCCTTGATGTGGAGACAGGAGAACGCACGCAGCTCACCCAGGATCGCGCCTCCGACGAGGGGCCTACCTGGTCCCCCGACGGCCAGCGCATCGCCTTCGTCTCCACGCGGGACAATGCGCAGGGCGAGATCTACGTGATGAACGCCGATGGCAGCGACGTCCGCCGCCTGACAGATAATGAGCTCGCCGAGGCGATGCTCGCCTGGGCGCCGCGGTAGGCTTCCCTATTCCGTGAGCCGTCTGTACAGGGTGGTGATGCAACACCACGGCCGTCTTCGTGTTGCGCCGGGCGCTCCTGCCGAAGGCACAAGGAGCCAGGCAGCGCTGTCACAGTGGAGGTTATCTTGATCGATCACCGGCTTGTTGCGGAACTAGCCAAGGCTTTGAGAGAGGAACCATTACGTGACTCTTTCGCCGATGAGGAGGATTTCGAACGAAGATTCGTTGAGCCGCTGTGTCGGGAGGTTCTGACCAGACTAGCTCCGACGGTGCACCTGGCTGTTCACCCCTGGGGAGACCAGACCAAGGCGCCAGCATGGCGGGAAAGCAAGCGATGGGGTGCGGTCAGGGTGTGGGGGATGGCGCACTCGTTTGACCTGGTTGCCATTGACCCGGCCTCCCGCAAGAGCCTGGCAGTAGAGGTCAAGCTGGCGAGAATTTCGGGCGGCAGGCTGCCTACTGGAGAATTTCAGCGCATGGCAGGCCAATGCCTGCTAGCGCGGCTCAAGCATGAAGCTGTGATCGGGGTATTCGGCTACCACGGTCAATTGCCGGAACGCTGGCCAGAGGAAACGAAAGCGGCTGAAAGAGTCCTAGCTGATCGCTATGGCATCTGGCTGATCATCAGGAAGGCAGGCTGACAAACGTTCCCCGTCGAGGGACAGACATCCACCGGCTGGCGATACCCGCCGCCCCTACTCCGTGAGCCGTCTGTACAGCGTGGTGATGCGGGAGGGCAGGGACTCGATGTCGGCGACGACGGCGTAGCCCAGGTCGTCGCACATCTGCTTCAGGTAATCGTGGCCGTAGCGGTCCACCGTCAGGCAGAAGGGCACAATGCCCTTGCGCTTCGCCTCCACCAGCGCCGTGTGCGTGTCGTGGATGGCGTACTCCTTCTCCGTCCGGTCGCGGCCGTAGCCGTGGTCCTGGGGCCGGCCGTCCGAGACCAGAAAGAGGATGCGCACCTTGGCGTCGTGGGCGTCCAGCTTCGTGGTGGCGTGGCGGATGGCGGGGCCCATTCGGGTCGACCGGACGGGGGCGATCTTATCGATGCGCCGCTTGATGCGTTCGGAGAAGGGCTCGTCCAGGTCTTTGATCACGTAGAACTCCACGTTCTCGCGCCCGTAGCCGGAGAAGCCGTAGATGCCGTACGTGTCGCCGATGGTCTCCAGCGCCTTGATGAGAAGGACGGTGCTCTCCTTCTCCAGGTCGATGATGCGCTTGGGGGGCGATAGCATCTCCTGGGCCCGCCGCGACATCCACCACGAGAAGTAGCGGCGGGGGTCCTCGTTGATGTCGTCCTGACCGTAGCGGCGCTCGTGCTTCGTGATCTCCTCGTCGGTGGAGGCGCTCATGTCCAGCAGGAAGGCCACCGCCACGTCGCGCTCCACCTTATTGCGCCGCCAGTAGATCTTGCCGACAGGCGCCTGGCCGGTGTGGCGCTCCACCAGGAACTCCACCACTCGATCCAGGTCGAACTCCTCGCCGTCCAGGAGGCCCTTGATCTTGCGGAAGATCTCCGGCCGCAGCATCTCGAACTGGCGGCGGGTGGCGGCCACCAGCGAGGAGTGATGCTGGAGCGTCTGCTCGAAGAACTCGGCCGTCCCTTCGGTCAGCGAGTACTCCACCACCCGGCACCAGCGGGGCTTATAGTCGCTGGCCCGGAAGTCCCACTCGTCGTAGTAGAAGTAGCGGGGCTCGACGGGCAACTCGCCCTCCTCGCCCTCGCCGCTGGCGTTGAGCAGGGACTGGCCCTCCTTGTAGGGGAGGCGCTTTTCGGGCAGTTCGGGCGCCGTCTCCTTCATCAGGTTGGCCAGAAAGAGGGCGGAGCTGGTAGAGAGGTCGGCGTCGGCCGTCTCGGTCAGAGTGATCTCCACGCTCTTCTCCATTAGCTGCTGCAACTGCTCCGGCGAAAGCTGGGGCGCCGCCTGGCCCTGCGCCTCCTTCTCCTGGCGCAGACGCTGGAGAAGCTGGACCAGCTCCGGCTTGAACTCACCGCGAAACTCCACCGGCTGGGGGCTCTCGTAGGGGAGGTCCGAGGCCTGGGGGAACAGCGAGGCGAAGTCCTGCATCTCCATGTCCGGCGGCATATGCACCTCTTCCTCCGTAGACTGCCAGTCTTCGAAGAGGTCGCTGGAGATGTTGGGGATTCGCTGGGCCAGCTCGTAGAGCAGGAGAGCAGCCTCGGCCGAGTCCTCGACGGTGGCCTGGGGCCGCTGCAGGGTCGCCAGCACATCCAGGGCGTGGCGGAGGATGGCAAGCATGGTGGCGGGCCAGCGCATCTGCTCGAAACCTTCCAGGCTGGCCAGCACCAGGTTCTCCAGGAAGGCCTGGCGCAGGGGCAGGTCCTCCGGCTTCAGTCGCCTGGGGATCTCGGCTTCCTGGACGCGCCGGTACGTGGAGCGTATGCCGCTGTACTCGCGGGTCACCAGGCGGTCGACGCGGGCATCCTCGGCGATGGCGAAGAGGTCGGCCACCAGGCGGCGGTCGTCGAACAGGTCGAAGAACCGCTCGATGTCGGTGAGGGGCTGTTTGGGCCCGCCGCGCTCCTCCTCCAGCGCCTGACGGTGGGAGGGGAAGACATGGCCCTGCCCGTGGAACAAGAACCCGAAGCTGCCGAACTCCAGGTGGCCGGCTTGATGGGTGGAGTACACCTTGTAGACGCCGAAGTTCTCCGTCTTGTCCGGGTACTCCTCCACCGAGGGCGGCAAGTAGATGGCGGTCCCTTCCGTCGAGGGACGCTCGCTGGTCACCCAGCCGATGTTCTTCTCAGCCAGCGCGTCGGAGGAGTGGATGGCCACGTTGGTGCCGGTGAGCGCCTTGCAGTACATGCGCAGCACCTCGGAGATGCGATTCAGCTCCACCCGCGCCGAGAGAGACTCCAGGATCTCGTCGCCCCTGCTGGACTCCAGGCGGAAGAAGGCCTCACCGCCTTCGGGGCTGGCCTGGAGGAGGGTGAGGCCGAAGGTGTGCCAGGCGGGCAGATCGTCGGCGCTGATGCGGGACAGCACCAGGGGAGTGGTCTTCAGGAACTCCATGGCCGCCACCGCCGAGTGGGGAGCCAGGTCTTCGGCGAGCGATAGCAGGTAGGGATGGATTTCGCCCTCCACCTGGCTCAGGGCCTGCGCTCCATCCGCAAAGAAGGTGAAGGCGTGGCGCCCTTCCTGGCGAGCCACCTCGCGGCAGAGATTCAGGAAGCGCGGCCGCTGGGATGCCTGCACGTGGATCAGCAAGGACGGGCCCCGCTCCAGATAGGAGCGAGCGTCGGCCCAGCCGGTGTGGGCCAGCACCTCGGCGAAGCGCAGGAAGGGCTCGCGGTCCTCGCGGGGCAGAGGCGAAATCGTCTGGGGGGCCACCGAAAGGCAGTGGGTAGCCAGGTCGTAGGAGCGCTCGGCCAGCACATCCACGAACCGCACCAGAGCCCTGCCTTCCTCCAAGGAAAGCTGACCGAAGAGGATGGGGCTCATGTCGAAGAACTGGACGGACAGGGAGGCCGAGCGCCAGGTGCCCTTGTAGAGGTGCCGCCCCAGGCCCACCCAGTCCCCGATTTGTGCGAAGGCGATGTGGGGCAGCGCGCCTGGGCTGGCGCGGAAGAACGCCGCCGACAGAGAAGACGATAGCTCCACCAGGTCGCGGCCGTAGCGGGTCCAGAGCCGCAGCGCCTCGAACTCCATGAGGGTGAGCACGACGGCGCTGGCGCGGAAGTACTCGCTCGCGGCCTCCCAGGAGCGCCAGGAACGGCGGGCCAGCTCCAGGCCGTCCTCCGCCCACAGCCCGACCTCGTCCGGCTCCAGCAGGTCGCAGGCGGTCTCGGCGGCGCGGCGGAATTCGACAGCCAGGGAAGCCGAAAGGGGGGCCAGTTCTTTCTCGTAGCGCCCGATGAGGCGACGCAGACTCTGGCTACTCAAAGATGGAAGACACCACCTCTTCTATGCTGCGCTGCACCTCGCGGTCGTCGGTGAGGGACCAGACAATGGCCACCTGGCAGGCGCGGCGGGCGGAAATGCCCTGCTGCATGAGGCGGCCGGCATAGATGAGGAGGCGGGTGCTCACCCCCTCGGCCAGGCCGTGCTCCTTCAAGTGGCGCACCTTCTCGCCCAGCTTGGCCAGCTCACCCGCCGTAGCCGCCGGCACCGCCGCCTCGTGCTGAACGATGCGCGCCTCCAGGTCGCGGGGCGGGTAAGTGAACTCGATGGCCATAAAGCGCTGGCGCGTGCTGTGCTTCAGGTCTTTCAGGGCGCTCTGGTATCCGGGGTTGTAGGAGATGACCAGCAGGAAGCCATCGCGGGCCTCCACCACCTGCCCCAGCTTCTCGATGGGCAGGATGCGGCGGTGGTCAGTGAGGGGGTGGATCAGCACCGTGGTGTCTTTTCGCGCCTCCACGATCTCGTCCAGGTAGCAGATAGCGCCTGCCTTGACGGCTCGGGTCAGGGGGCCATCGATCCAGCGGGTGGACTCGCCCTCCAGGAGATAGCGGCCGGTCAGGTCGCTGGCCGTCAGGTCTTCGTGGCAGGCCACCGTCACCAGAGGCAGGCCGTGGCCTGCCCGCTCCTCGCTGGTCTCGCTCACTTCGCTGACCACCGCGAGGGGGCGGCCCAGGCAAAACGCCATGTACTCGATGAAGCGGGTCTTGCCGCAGCCGGTGGGCCCCTTGAGGAGCACCGGTATCTTCTGGTCAAAGGCGGCGTTGAACAGCTCCACCTCATCACTCACCGAGACGTAGAACGGCTCCTCGGTGAGGACGTACTCCTCGATGGCGTACTGCCGGTACTCTTCGTGCCCTCGCGGCGCTGCCATATCGCCTCTTCCTTATCCTGTCCTGGCCGCCAGACGGGTCGCCAGGCCCTCCCACAGCTCATCGACGCGACGGGCCACCTCCGGCAGCGAGCAGTCGGTGTCGATGACCACGTTGGCGCGCTCCAAGCGCTCGGCGTTGGAGAGCTGGGAGGCGATGCGCGCCTCCGCTTCCTCCCGGCTGAGGCCGTTGCGGGCCATCAGGCGCTGGGCGGCGACCGCCGGCGGCGCCAGCGTGAGCCACACCTCGTCCGTCAAGTCCACCCAGCCCGCCTCGATGAGCAGAGCCGCCTCCAGCACCGCTACGCGCGCGCCCTGCCGCCGCAGCTCGTCCAGGCGCTCGGCCATCAGGCGGCGCATGGGCGGATGGGTGATGGCGTCGAGGCGGCGGCGGGCCTCCGGGTCGGCGAAGACGATGCTCCCCAGCTTGCGCCGGTCGACCTCGCCGTCCGCGGCCAGCACCTCTCGCCCGAAGGCAGCCACGACCTCGTCCCAGACGGCGGTGCCCGGCCGATAGACCTCGTGGCCCAATAGGTCGGCGTAGACAACGGCCGCACCCTTGGCGCGCAGCATATCGGAAACGGTAGACTTGCCGCTGCCGATGCCACCGGTCAGCCCGATAACGAACATGCTACCTTTCATATTACCGGAAATCAGGCCGGGAGCAAATGGAAGGGAGCTCATAGCGGATACGAAACGCCTGCCCGCCGGAAGGCAAGCAGGCGTTTCCCGAATCCGTTCTGAGACCGCTATTGCGCCTTGAGCTGGCGCACCTTCTCCTTGAAGGCCGGCCACACTGTCTTCCAGTCGCCCACGACACCGTAGCGACAGAACCGGAAGATGTTGGCCTCCGCGTCCTTGTTGATGGCGATGATGGTCTTGGCCCCCGACACGCCGGCCATGTGCTGGCTGGCGCCGGAGAGGGCGACGGCGATGTAGAGGGTGGGGCTGACGATCTTGCCCGTCAGGCCGATCTGCTGCGGCACAGGGTACCAGCCCAGGTCGCAGGCGGCGCGGGTGGCGCCCACGGCGCCGCCCATCATGCCCGCCAGGTCCTCCAGCTCCTTGAACGCGTCGGCGCTGCCCATGCCGCGCCCGCCGCAGACCACCACCTCGGCGTCCTCCAGGCGCACGCCGGCCGCCTCCTCCTTGCGCCGCTCGATGAGCTTGGCGCGCACGACGCTGGCGTCGACGCCGGCGGCCACCTTCACCACCTCGCCCTTGCGGGAAGGGTCGGGCGCCAGCGGCTCCTGCGACTTGCCGCGCACGGTGGCCATCTGAGGCAAGGCTTTGCAGGTATAGTCGGCGTTGGCGTTGCCGCCGTAGCAGGGGCGGGTCATGACCACGCGGCCGTCCTTGACCTTCAACTCGACGCAGTCCATCACCGCTGCCGTGCCCAGGCGATGGGCCAGACGGGGGGCCAGGTCGCGCCCGATCATGGTCTGCGGAAGCAGGACGACGGCGGGGTTAGCCTCCTGGCAGACCTTGACGGCGGCGGGCAGGTAGGCGTCGCCCTGGTATGTCGACAGCACGGCGTCATCTACTACGTAGACCTTGTCGGCGCCGCCGGCGATGAGGTCCTGGGCCAAGGACTCGACCCCCTGGCCGAGGATGGCTGCACTTACCGACTGGCCCAACTGCTCGCCCAGACGGCGGGCGGCGCCCAGAAGCTCCAGGGAGATGGCGGCCAAGCCGCCGCCCTCGGCCGCCTCTCCGAATACCAGCACTCCACTTTCATTAGCCATGGCGTTTCTCCTTGTCTCCGGCCTAGATGAGCTTGGCTTCCCGCAGCTTCTGGGCCAGCTTCTGAGCTGTCTCTTCCGGTGACTCGCCCTCCACAAACTCGCACTGGCTCTCCCGTACAGGCACGTAGAGCCGCTCGACGTTGAGCAGCGAGCCGCCGGCGCCCACCTTCGATCCATCCAGGCCGATGTCACCAGCCGACCAGACGGACACCTCCTTGCGGGCGGCCAGCATGATCTGACGGAGCTGGGGATAGCGCGGCTCGCCCAGCTCATTGCTTACCGTGACCAGGGCGGGCAGCGCTGTGTCCACCTTCTCGATGCCGTCCAGCAGGATGCGCTCCACTATCGCCTTACCATCGGCCACCTGAACGTCCTTGGCGAGGGTGACGCAGGGCAAGCCCAGCATCTCCGCCAGAATGGAGCCCACCACGCCCATGTCCCAGTCCACGGCTTGGCGGCCGCAGAGGACAAGATCGAAGGGGGCGAGCTTCTGGATGGCGGCGGCCAGCGCGTTGGCGGTGGCGACGTGGTCCCCGTTCTCGAAGGCTTTGTCCGTCAGCATCACGCCTTCGTCGGCGCCCATGGCCAGGCCGTGCTTGAGGACGTCCCGTGAGCCCTCTGGGCCGAGGGTCAGGACGGTGACCTTGCCTTCGCCCAGCTTGTCACGGATGCGCAGGGCCGCCTCCACCGCGACGGCGTCAAACTGGCTGACGACCGGAGCGATGCCCGGCACCGGCAACACTTTCTTGGTGGCCTCGTCCACCTTGAACTGGGATGCTGGCGTCTCCGGGTCGGGCACCTGTTTGACGCAGCAAATTATATGGAGCATTCGCAAACCTCCTCCTGCCGCCCCGACCTTGGACGGGGCAGCGTCTTGCTCACACTTTCCTCTGAAGGACCGGCGGACCCCCC
>Ga0315286_10007841_pt1 | contig 10479 bp, 7 predicted proteins | sample YL17G10_0_MG_FD_205038 | JGI IMG/M metagenome (GOLD analysis project Ga0315286, IMG submission 205038) | Sediment microbial communities from Yellowstone Lake, YNP, Wyoming, USA - YL17G10_0 | ecosystem: Environmental > Aquatic > Freshwater > Lake > Sediment | place: USA: Wyoming | collected...
TCTACCAGGGCCTCAAGGACTTCGCCCGCGACCCGGCCAGCAAGGACACGCTCGATAAGATCATTTGGGAAGAGAACCGGCAGATTCAGTTCCTTCTGGACGAGATGAAGCGGGCGTAACCTCAACCTCCGCCACCGCCGGCGGTTTCGAGAAGTCGCCCGCGAGCAGATTCGCGATGGGTCGAAGCGTGTCGAACTGCATCATGACGATACGAATAGCCGCCGTGATCGGGGTCGCCAGGAACATCCCAACGATCCCCCAAAGGAGACCCCAGAACGACAGGGCCAGCATAATGGTGACCGGATGCAGGTCCAATCCTTCGCCCATCAACTTCGGCTCCAGGATATTCCCGATCACATTGTGAATGATGCTGGGAACGGCCACGGCCAGGACGACGGGCCAGGGGGACTGGAACTGGGCCACGGCAATCGGAATCGGCAGCAGCGTCACGATGATCGGCCCGATCACGGGAATGAAGTTCACCAGAAACGCCAGGACCCCAAAGATGTCGGCCAGCTCCAAGCCGATCAGGGCCAGAGAGGCCCAGACCAGCACGCCGACCAGCGCCGACGTGAGCACCTTGGTGCCGAGATATCGGCGGATCTTTCGGACGATGTCGCTGTACACCGGGGAATGCACCGCATAGGGGTTGCGGCCGGCCAGCAGGAAGACCACGAAAAGACAGATCAGAAGCACGGCGGAAAGAAGCCCGAAAATGGCTCCGACCGTGTTCCTGAGGATGTTGAAGATTTGATTCGTCAGGTCCTTGACGACCTGCCTGGCACTGTCGATCAAGTCCTTGGCGATCTGCTTGGTGTCGATTCCCCCGGGGCGCTCTGTCGTGATGTCCGGCCGGACGGCGGGCAGGATTGCCTCATTCGAGTCTCTCCCCGGGGCGACGGGCAAAGGACGTTCCTCCAGCAGTGCCGGCCCGGTGGCATTCTTGACCACGGGAGACAATATGTACGCCGCCGGCTCCTTCTTCGCACGTTCACGATCCTTGGATTTCGCGGGCTCGGGCGCTTTCGGCTCGTTCGGGGACATTGGGGGCTTGGACTTCGGATCGCCTGATGCCGCCGGCGGCTCCTGCTTGTACAAGTACTCCAGCGGCTTCTCCAGGAGTTTGTTCGCCATGTAGTTGAAGCTGGCGCTGTACTCACCGGCCTTGTAGGCGATCGTCCGGATCGACTGGGCGGCACACAGCGACGCCAGGGCGATCACCGACAGAACGACAAGCAGGGTGACCAGGACGGCGATCACACGAGGGAACTTCAACCGCCGGACCTGGAAGTCCTGGATCGGGGAGACCAGAGCCACGATGAACAGCGATACGACGAATGGCATCATGACCTTTCGCGTGTAGATCAGTGCGGCCGCCAGCGCTACTACGGCCAGGATCACCAGCGATACGGTGATCAACCAGTTCGTCTCTTCCTTGCGGTTTTGTACCATGCCCGTCCTATGGCTTTTCCAACTGATCATAGCCGTTCCATCCACTCAGGTCAGGTCGCCCCGGGAAACCGCGTGTCAGCGGCACCGAACCAGCCGGTGGCTGTCGATCTCCACGTGGGGCAGACGCTTATGCAACTCCTCGACGAATCGCGTGCCATCCTTCCAATATCCCGCCGTCGGCGCCAGATCCGCATCCATCGCGACAAAGTATTCGTTCATGCACTCCATCAGCAGCTCGCGGATGTACTTGCTGACCATGGAGGCCAGCGAGACCGGCAGATACAGATCGTCCGCCTTGACCTCAAAACTCAGCCGGACCGTCCTGCCGCCCGTCCTCAGCTCATAGACGCTGGTTTCCGTCCCCTCCTGCATGATCCGCAAGTCCATGCCGGGAAAGCTCCGTAACAGGTTCTCCCGATAGTGGGTCCGGCCGCCCTGCCGGTCCACCTGAATTCGCACGTCGCCGTCCGGAAACCGGTCCAGGATGTCTTGAATCAGTTGCGTAACCGCGATGAATAGGACCTGGGCTTTGTTTCTCACATGGCCGACCATCGTGTTGTAGTAGGCGACGTCCAGACAGCAGCTTCGCAGATGCACCAGCTTCGCCTCGTGGGTCTTCAGGTCCTCCGCGAACACCTTGGACGCGATCGACACATCGGTCAGCCCGCGTGCCAACCCGCGCCCCTGCATTTTCTGGTACCACGGGTACTCCAGCAGCCGCGGCAGGCAATCCGGACACAGCAGGGTCAGGCACTCGGTCAAATTGGCCGGGCTCTTCTCCAAGCATTGCAGAACGGCCAGAACGGTGCGTTCAAGATGACCCAGGCCCTCCTCCCGGTTGTACGCCTTCTTGCTATCCGCGATCAGCAGCCGCCCTGCCAGGTGCTTGCGAGTCTTGCCCACGCTGCGGCTGAAGGTCTGCCAAAGGTCCGCCTCGACGAATCCGGGCTCCACCGAGAACGCACTGCACGAGACGACCAACGGCCCAAGGAGCGGCCCAAAGCCCGCCTCATCTATCCCTGCCAGAATCGCCACTCGTACCGCCTCTGCCTTTCCGTAACGCAACACCGATCCTGTCCGGATGTACCCGTCGCTACTCGGAGAGGTCACAATCCGCATAGTAGCTCATAACGGAAATGCGAGGATTTGTCAATGATTTGGCCTTGTCGGCGGGTGGAGGATAGATATAATCTGAGCGGTTCTCCTCGGCAACGGAGACAGGTTATGACTAACAGCAACTCCAGAGAGAACGAGCGGTTCGAGGGCAATGAGTCTGTGCCTACGGCTGGGTACGGTGTCGAGTCGGAAGGTCCGGACTCGCAGATCGGACCATATAAGCTCATCAGCATCCTCGGCGAGGGCGGCTACGGCATCGTGTATCTGGCCGACCAGCATGAGCCGGTCCGACGGCGCGTAGCGCTCAAGGTCATCAAGCCCGGCATGGACAGTCGCCAGGTGATTGCCCGCTTCGAGGCCGAACGACAGGCGCTGGCCTTGCTGGACCATCCGAACGTCGCGCATGTCCATGAGGCCGGGACCACCAGTGCAGGCCGGCCGTACTTTGCCATGGAGTACGTCAAGGGTGTCTCCATCGTCGAGCACTGCGACCGGCACAAGCTATCCGTCGATGAACGGTTGAAGCTATTCCTGCAGGTCTGTGAGGCCGTCCAGCACGCCCATCAGAAGGGAATCATCCATCGCGACATCAAGCCCTCGAATATCCTCGTGTCGTTCGAAAACGAGCGGGCGGTTCCCAAAGTGATCGACTTCGGAATCGCCAAGGCGATCAGCCAGCCCCTGACCGACCGGACCCTGTACACCGAGCGGGGCCAATTGGTGGGCACACTCGAATACATGAGCCCCGAGCAGGCGGAGATGACCAGCCAGGACATTGACACCCGCTCGGATATCTACTCGCTGGGCGTTGTCCTGTATGAACTCCTGACGGGCGTGCTGCCGTTCGAGAGTAGCACACTGCGCCAGGGCGATGCGGACCATCTGAGGCAAGTCATCCGCGAGCAGGCCCCCAAGACCCCAAGCACCCGCCTGAGCCGACTGACGCGCGAGGATTGCACCCGGATCGCCCGGCAGCGCCGGGCGGAGGCCGGCGTCCTGCGACGCAAGCTCCGCGGCGATCTGGACTGGATTACACTGAAGGCGATGGAGAAGGACCGGACGCATCGCTACGGCTCGGCGGGCGAGCTCGCCGCCGATATCCGGCGGCACCTGAACGATGAGCCGGTGGCGGCGGGACCGCCCAGCACGCTCTATCGCATGCACAAGTGCGTTCACCGGCATCGGGCTCTGGTCACCGGTCTTGCGGCGGTCCTGGTCGTGCTCCTGGCCGGTGTGGCGGGGGTAGTGGTTTTTGCCGTGAAGGCGGACCGACAGGCCCGCACGGCACAAGCGGTGGCGGACTTCCTCAACAACGACCTGCTGGGGGCGGTCGCTCCCGAGCAGGCCAAGAGCCCCCAGGTGACGGTTCACTCGATTCTGGATGCCGCATCTGCGCAACTGGAAGGCAAGTTTGCCAGGCAACCTCTGGTCGAGGCCCAGCTTCGTCAGACCCTGGGCCAGACGTACATCGAATTGGGCGACGACAAGGTGGCCGAGCCCCACCTCAAACGCGCCTATGAGATTCGCCGAGGGCACCTCGGCGATAAGGCCGCCCTGACTCTGACGTCCATGAGCCAGCTCGGGCGGTTGTACCTCCTGCAGAACCGCAATGGAGAGGCCGAACCCCTGCTGACCCGGGCCTTGGAGTCCAGACGCCGCGTTCTGGGCCCAGAGCATCGCGATACCCTGGAGTCCAGCGTGTGGCTTGGCCTGCTGCACATGGACTCCACGCCCGCGTTGCCCCATCTGGAGGAGGCGGAGAGACTGCTCACTACCGCCTATGAGACGAGCCGCCGTCTCCTCGGCAAGAAAGACCTGATCACCCTGGAGGCCATGTATGGCGTGGCCTGTCTGCGCGGTGTGTACTGGCAGCAATACCAGGAAGCCACATCCCTGTGCCTTGAAGGCTGCCAGATCGCCAAAACCGTTTTGGGAGAGGGGCATAGATTGACGCTGCGGTTCATGACCCTGGCAGCGTGGTTCCTTCCTTGCCAGTGTCGTAACGAAGAGGCGGAGGCCTATGCGAACACCGCGATGGAGACGAGCCGACGCATCTTGGGCAAGGAGCACGTCGACACACTCTTTGCGACCGCCACCCTTGGGATGGTCTACGGCTGCGGATACGAGTTCGAAAAGGCCGAGTCTCTGTTGCGCGAATCGCTGCCCTCCTTGCGTGCCATCCTGGGGGATGGGCACTGGAACGCTATCGCCTTCACCCAAGCGTTGGGTTGGGTGTGTATGCTCCAAGGCCGCTACCAAGAGGCCGAGCAACTGCTCACGAAGGGAATCGAGGAAGGACGCCAGTCCTTTGGGGACGACCATGTCCTTACGGCGACCTGCAAAAACCTCATGGTCTACCTCTATGCCATGCAGGAGAGACCTGAGGAGCTCAAGACATGGTGTGCCAGAGAAATCGAGAAGCTGCGCCGCACGCCTGGCTATACGGATTTTTCGGTAGCAGTCCTCCTGACCAATCAGGCCTACGCACTCGCAACATATCCTTCTGCCGCGATCCGCAACGGACCCCAGGCGATCGAGCTCGCTACGGAGGCCTGCGAGTTGATGGACGGGAAGACCGCTATGACAATCGACTCCCTTGCGGCTGCTTATGCGGCAGCCGGCGATCTCGCCAGTGCTATCAAGTGGCAGAAGAAAGCGATTGACGCGCTTGCACAGGAACACCGATTTCTTAATCCGTCTGCCGCGGAGTACCACCTGCGATTATTTGAATCCGGTCGGCCGATTGTCTTTCTTTGTGAGTCGCTATGGGTTGCGTCTGACCCCTGCGTTCTGCTCGGGCAGAAGGAATACGAGAAGGCGGAGCGCCTGTGGACGAAGGCTCTGGCCGCGAGTCGGCGGTATCTGGGCGAAGCGCACCCGGAGACCCGCGGCTGCATCCTGGCGCTGATCCAACTGTATGAGGACTGGGGCAAACCGAAAGAGGCGGAGAAATGGCGGGCTCAACTGCCGCCCGAAGGTCCGGCTCCAAAGCCGTAGCTCCGCCACCCAACCGCTCGAACTGACTTGTTGCACGGCCATTCCGCCGGTGCTACACTGCCGGAGAACCATTGCCGGTAAGGAGAGAACCATGTTGATCGTTCACGTGCACGTACATGTCAAGGCGGATCAGGTGGAGGCGTTTCGGGCCGCGAGCGTCGAGAACGCCAAAGACAGCGTCAGGGAACCGGGCGTCGCCCGATTCGACGTCGTTCAGCAACAGGACGACCCTACGCGCTTTGTGCTGGTGGAGGTCTATCGGTCGGTGAATGACCCGGCCCGGCACAAGGAGACCACCCATTACCAGAAGTGGCGTGACGTCGTTGAGGGCATGATGGCCGAGCCTCGCACCAGTGTGAAGTACACCCACGTGTTCCCTGACCCGGACGGTTGGGACTATATGAACGTATAGCTGGCGATCCCTTGCATGCAATTCGAGTTTTCCACCGCCGGCAGAATCGTGTTCGGCCCGGGTGCTTGCGACCGAATCCCGGATCTGGTCGCCGGATACGGCCAACGTGCGTTCCTCGTGGTGGGCGGCAGGCCGGACCGCTTCGGGCGAATTCCCGACCAACTTGCCTCTCGCGGGATCGCGTGCGTAAGCTTCACTGTCACCGGTGAACCCACCACCGAAGTCGCCCAAGCGGCGGTCGCATCGGCTCGCCAGACGGGAACCGAGGTCGTTCTCGCCATCGGAGGTGGCAGTGTCATGGACACCGGGAAAGTCGTGGCCGCCCTGTTGGCAAGTGAAGGCGACCTGTCGGACTACCTGGAAGTTGTCGGACGAGGCAAGCCTCTGCAGGACCGCTCGGCGCCCTGCATCGCAGTACCTACGACGGCGGGCACCGGCGCAGAGGTCACCTACAATGCAGTTCTCGGGGTGCCGCAACAGCATGTGAAAGTGAGCATCCGAAGCCCCCTCATGCTCCCTCGCTGGGCGGTCGTCGATCCGCTCCTGACGCACTCGATGCCACGGGAATTGACCGCCAGCACCGGCTTGGACGCTCTCACCCAGTTGATTGAGGCCTTCGTCTCCAATAAGGCGAATCCGCTGACGGATGGCATCTGTCGCGAGGGTCTGCACCGGGCCGGCCGGTCTCTCCGACGAGCTTTCGAGGATGGCAGCAACGCCGAGGCCCGCGAGGACATGTCCCTCGCAAGCCTCTTTAGCGGTTTGGCGTTGGCGAACGCCAAGTTGGGTGCGGTCCACGGCTTTGCCGGGCCGCTGGGAGGCATGACCGACGCACCGCATGGCGTGATCTGCGGAAAGCTCCTGCCCTTTGTCATGGAAGCCAATGTCCGGGCACTGCAAAGTCGAGCCCCGGACTCGCCCGCTCTGGCCCGTTTCGATGAGGTCGGTCGCATCCTGACCGGCAGAAGCACGGCCCGCGCGTCCGATGCCGTTTCGTGGATCGAAGGACTCTGCGCCGTTCTCGGCTTGCCGGGATTGCGGAGGTACGGCCTTTCCGAGGATGACTTCACCGCGGTCACGGCAAAGGCCAAGAACGCCAGCAGCATGAAAGGCAACCCCATCGAGCTGAATGAAGAGGAGCTTCATCAGATTCTCCGCAAGGCGATCGACTGACGACGGCTCTTATCGCGACGTTTGCGATTCGCCATTGGGCTTGGCGACTTCCCGAAATGGCACCTCGACCTGCTTGCTTTCGACGAAAACAACAATCGTGCCGCGGCTTTTGCGCACGCGTTCGACGATCCCCTCGCGCCGGAAAGGAACGACGTAGACGGCGTCGCCCCTTCGCAGGGCGGCAATGAACTCGGCGTGGCGCTGGGCCAGCGGGGTGCCGGCGGCCAACTCGGCTACTTTGCCGGCGAGATCTTGTGCCTTCCGGCCCCAGGTGCTCGGGGCGTTCTGCATCTCGGCGGCGAACTCCTCCGTGAGACGGCGAATCGCCTGCATGGAATCGTCGATCTCGCGGTCCGCCTGGTCACGGAGCCGCCGGCCCTCATCTTCGATCCGTTCGAGCCGCTCGGCCGCCTCCAACCGCACGACGCCGGCCTCATCGAGCAGTGACTGTGCCTCGCAGCGCTTTCGCTCGGCGTCTTCCCGCGTCGCCTGAATCTGGTTGATCAGGTCGGACGTGCCGTCGGATTCGGTCGCCAGAAGCGAGCTCGCTTTGCCGATCACGTCCTTGGGCATTCCCAGGCGGTTGGCAATCACGATCGCGTTGCTGCTGCCCGGCGTCCCAATCATCAGGCGATAAGTCGGTCTCAGAGTCTCCATATCGAACTGGACGGAGGCGTTCTGGGCCCGGGGGGCGGTGTAGGCGAAGGACTTGAGCTGCCCCAAATGCGTCGTGGCGACGACCTTGCCGCCCTTGTGCATCAACTTCTCGAGAATCGCGGTTGCCAGGACGGCTCCCTCGATAGGGTCGGTCCCGGCACCGAGCTCATCGAGCAAGACCAGAGTGCCATGGTTCGTGCGTTCGAGAATCTTGACGACCTGGCCCATGTGGGCGGAGAAGGTACTGAGGCTCTGCTGAATGCTCTGTTCGTCGCCGATATCCGCGAAAACCTGGCGAAACACGGATAACCGTGAGCCGGCCCGAGCCGGGACGTGCATTCCGCTCTGCGCCATCACGGCGATCAATCCGATCGTCTTGAGCACGACGGTCTTGCCGCCCGTATTCGGCCCGGTCACCAGCACCAGGTCGAAATCGTCGCCCAGGCGCACGTCGATCGGCACGATTTCGTCGGTCAGTTGCGTCACTTGGCAGCTCTTGTGTCTCGCGGCCAACTGCAACAGCAGAGGATGGCGGGCCTGGCGAAGATTCAGGGAGGCATCCGCATCCAAATCGGGCGGACTCATGCCGTAGGCGATGCTGAATCGCGCCTTCGCGTATGTCAAATCGACCAAAGCGAGCATCTTGACGCTGTCGAGGATCGCCTCCTGCTGGTCCAGGATCATCTTCGTAAGCAGCCACAGGATGCGGCCGACCTCCTTTTTCTCCTCGAACGTCGCATCCTCAAGCTCGTTGCTCAATTCGACCAGTTCATCCGGCTCGATGAACAGCGTTGCGCCCGTGTTCGACCGGTCCAGCACCGTGCCCCGGACGAAGCTGCGGTAATGGGCCTTGACGGCGAGCACGGGCCGGCCGTGACGCATGAGGAAGTTTTCGTTCTCAATCGCCTTGCGCAGACCGGGCGACGCGATGATGCTCATGAATCGCTGATGGATCGTCTCGCTCAACTGCCCGATTCGGCGCCGGATTTCCTTGAGCTTGTCGGAGGCGTCGTCGCGGACGCGCTTGTCGCCGCCGATACAGCGGCTGATCTCGTCCACCGTCGGCTGGAAGTCGCCCAGTCTCTCGCCCATAGCGAGCAGATGGCTGCTCTGGGCCGGCTCCAGGTTCGTGAGAAACAGCCGCAGCCTCCCGCTGGCGGCCAGCGTGTCGGAGATTTCCAGCAGTTGGGCCGGCTCAAGCACCGTCTGCTTCTTGCCGAATTCCTTCAGCGTCAGTCGGATATCCCGCAGGCCCGCCATCGGGACTCGCTCGCCGCGGTCCAGCACCGCCGCCATCTCCGTCGTCTCCGCGACCCGAGCCTGCACCCAACGCACGTCCACGGAGGGGTACAGCGCCTTGGCCGCATCTCGCCCCAAATCGCTGGCGGCAAACGACGCGGCGATGCCCTTGACCTCCTCGAATTCGAGCACCTTCAGCGTATGTTCATCTATTCTCTTACCGGCCATTCGTGCGACTCTTATACCACATCCACCAGTTCGAGCTACGATTTGCCCTGTTCGCAGACCTGGCCGGCAACAGCCAACGCCGCTGTGCCGACGCAGGGGTCGACCAAGCCCCATGTCTCTTCCCCCGGGGAAATTGGCTTTGTTTTCCCGAGCCCGTTTGGAGACAAATCGTTCATAACCTCTGTGCCGCAAGGAACTTGGCCTTCATTTTGGCCAGGGCAAATTGGTTTTGTTTCGCACGATTGCTCCTCCACGGCCGGCACATTCGTAGTGATGCCGTATGTGGCACCGTCGCCCTCGGCGGTGTTCGATTCCCAGCCGGGGGCGGCTGGGCTACAGGATGCCCCTACGGGCACACTGCAAACCGCCGAGACAGCTTCCGGCCTCTGTCCCTCCGCCGGCGGTTCCAGCTCTCGCGACAGCCGCTGTCTTCGAAGCTCGGCCATGGTCCTGTAGAGGCTGTGCTCGATCCGGCGTTCATACATCAGCAGCCGGTCGAGGACCCTCGCATGGGCGAAGTCCTTCACGACCGCCCGGCCGAGGGCCAGATCCTCGTCGGCAGGGTTGGAATCGCCCTGACCCAGCTCCCGCGTCTTGGATCGCACCCACTCCTGCAGCTCGGGGGATAGTACCGGCAGCACCGGCGTCTGCTTCTCGTGCTTCTCGTCCAGCGCATCGAAGGCCGCACTCTGGAGCCGTTCGGCCCGTTGGAGTCGCCACGAGAGGCTGACCACGCGCTCGGCGAGCACCGATTCCATCTGCCCGACCGGGGCCAACTCCCCAAGCATCTGGTCGCGATAGAACTCAAACTCCCCGGGGTCCTCTCCTTTGATGACAACCTCCCGCGCCAGCAAACCATGCCTGACGGCGTTCTGCGACACAACAGCCTTCCCCGCCGGCGTGCGCGGCCCCGTGGATTTCTGGGCGTTCCAACGATTGGCAACGACTTGCGCTTCACTGGCCATGACAAGCCCTCCGAATTTACGATTTATGACTTACAATTTACCATTCAGTTGTAGATTTATCATACAGACAAGTGTATTCTGCGTCAAGCGAAATTCCGGGCCGCACACGGACTTTCTTCAAGGCCAGGAGTGGACAGCGATAAACCCTTATTGGGAAATGGGTTACAGGGTCTCTGCGACAGCGGTAGGGTGGGCTCCGCCCACCATCTTTCCGACAACCGATTTCTTAACCGCAGAGGA
>Ga0315286_10007842_pt1 | contig 10477 bp, 11 predicted proteins | sample YL17G10_0_MG_FD_205038 | JGI IMG/M metagenome (GOLD analysis project Ga0315286, IMG submission 205038) | Sediment microbial communities from Yellowstone Lake, YNP, Wyoming, USA - YL17G10_0 | ecosystem: Environmental > Aquatic > Freshwater > Lake > Sediment | place: USA: Wyoming | collected...
TACGTCTGTTATGTTAGAGAGTGTCAAGCTTTATTGCATAATAGACCGCCAGCTTTTAGAGCCTTTTAACTTTCTGTTATTCGTGGCAACCGAGTTTAGCTTCGGTTCACACTCTTTAATTTTGCGTTTTGGAGCCTAGGGGTCTCTTTCTATTATCGAGTCTTAAGGCTCTGACGTAACACCGAGTCGTCCCCAGAGGCAAACGTTGCTTATGGCTCTTTAAAGCTTAGCTGTTTAAATATTAGCGATATATTCGCGTTGTTCTTTCAAAACTCTATAAATAATCAATGTCAACTTCCGCGCTACTGCAACAATGGCCTTACGCGCGCCAACCTGCGGGTGATGTTTAGCGCGGATGCGGTCGTAGAATTGACGTAGCCGCGCATCTTTGCCGATATTCGCCCAAGCTGCCTCAACTAGTAAAGACCTAAGCACAGAGCTGCCTAAATGGGTAATACGGCCTCTTGAGATCCGTTCTCCGGTTGAGTATTCGCTAGGCACCAGTCCGGCAAAGGCAGATAGCTCTCTGGGATTACGCAGCTGTTGTGGGTCTCCAATGCTTGCAAGGATAGTTATGGCAGTGATAAAACCTATGCCGGGAATAGAGCGTAAATAATGTATATTACGCCTTAAGCCGGTATTCCGCTCAGAGAGGGTTTTAAGCTCTTTAAGTATTACTACGGTTTGACTGCGCGCATAGTCTAAGTCCTTGAGGAGTAAATCTAACCTTTGGCGCGTAGCAGGGCTGCATGGTAGACTTTTGAGTCGTTTAATATGCGAATAGGACCAGTACTGTGTCGTATCTTTTAATAGCGTGTGCAGATGGGCAAAGAGCAGGAGCGATTTGATGCGCTGCTTGCTTACTTTACGCAAATCGACATATTCTTCACGCGAGCGAAGCAGCTGGCGCAGTTCCCGGCAATCGTAATCCGGGACCCGGATAGGGTTCATATCGCCATTCTTTAAATGCTGTGAGATTCTCTCTGAGTCAAGACGGTTGTTCTTGGTACGGTCATTGCTGGCTTTAGGGACTGATGGAGGAGGCACCATTAGACACCTGATATTTTGGGATGTTAAATAGTCATGAAGATGGTAACCAGTTACTCCGACTTCATAGGCGCAGATAACCCTTTTGTTATTATACCTGTTGCGTATGTATTGGTAAAGGTTTTCCGGGCTTGCAGGGATTTTATACGAATTATTCATAGAGTCGTGATTTTTGACGGTAAATGAAAAACTTTTCTGGTCAACATCGATGCCTATGAAAATATCGTATTCATTGGGGCTATATACCATGCTTTCCTCCTTGTAGAATGGTTAAACTACTTGCCTTTAGTTTATACCATGTTTGGGAAAGCTTAGCACTCTAAACATATTATCTATTAATAGTAGAAGGGAGGGAAATCAATATGCCCCGTATTGCTAGAGTAGTTGCGGTAGGATTGCCTCATCATATTACGCAAAGGGGGAACTACCGGCAAGATGTATTTGTTAATGCCGATGATAGAGAGCAATACCTTGCCTGGATTAGAGAATATAGCACAGAATACGGCCTTTCTATTTTAGCCTATTGCTTGATGCAGAACCACGTCCACTTTATCGCTATCCCGACTGAAAGTGAATCCCTAGCCAGGACATTTAATACTGCTCATATGCGCTACTCTCAGTACTTTAACAAGAAATTAAAGCAGCGGGGGCATCTATGGCAGGGGCGTTTCTATTCTTGCGTTTTAGATGAACTTCATCTTTTGCTCGCCGTCCGCTATATTGAAAGAAATCCCGTACGCGCAGGATTAGTAAACAAGCCTTGGCAGTGGCCATGGTCAAGCGCAATAGCCCATACCAATGAAAAAGAGGATAGTCCTATTGAATTAGGAGATTTTTTTGGGATTATAGGTATGTCGTATGGCTCATGGGCTAAATACATTGATTCTCAAGAAGGGGAAAATTTCTTGCAAAACATACGAGAACACACGCTTACCGGACGCCCTTTGGCATCAGCAGCATTTGTAGAAAGACTGGAAGAGAAATTTAACAGGAGACTGCGAGCGCTAGCAATAGGCAGGCCAAAGAAGATTTAAGAAAAACGGTCGCTGTCCCTATTTTTCCCTTTGGCAGCAGTAGCATTTATAGAAAGACTGGAAGAGAAATTTAACAGGAGACTGCGAGCGCTAGCAATAGGCAGGCCAAAGAAGAATTAAGAAAAACGGTCGCTGTCCCTATTTTCTACTGAGCTAGCGCTCGTTTAAGTGCCGAATTATCACTTGACAAAACAAGTTATATCTTGTATGCTTTAAATGGAAGAAGATAGGCTTAAGGGCGTATATTATTTTGTAGATAAAGATGGCACCATGCCGGTTAAGGAATTTATAGATTCTTTTTGAGGTTATGTATAAAGAGAAAACTCGAGACCGAAGCTTGTGGTACCAATATAGAAAGACTGGAATTGTGAGGTGATTTAGATGAAAAAAATCAGATTAGAGAATGTGGAGATTGATTTAAAAGAAAAAAAAATGAAGAATTCAAAAGGCTCTATGAATTTGAATGCGCTAAGGTTGCTTTAGCCCAAAAAATCGCTGAGCTCAGAGAAGAAAAACATCTACGGCAAGTTGACCTGGCTAAAAAATTAAGAGTTTCTCAACAGTTCATCTCTCAAATTGAGACTGGTCAAGAAAGAAATTTAACCTTAGAGACTTTATTAAAGATAGCTAAATCCTTGGGAAGGGGAGTTAAAATTTCATTCCCTAAGGTGTCAGTATAAAAGGGGACGTCCCTTTTCCGCACCTACGCGGTGTAATTTTTTTGTCAGGTTGTTTCGCACAGACTTCAGGCCGGAGAAATTGATTGAAGGGATTCAATTCTTTCAGTATGGAACTTTCCTCTTTTTTTAAAGAATGTAACGTAGAATTTAAGGCCCTCAATGTTAGAGTAGCGAACCCTCACGTTGAAATCAGGGCTGATTAAATGGGGGATAATTTTTTCGGTTATTTCACGAGAAAATTGGCTATCGACAAAGACCTTGAACTTTAATTTAATCCTATCCTGCGCCTTAAGAAAATCAACGCTTTCAAATTGTAAATTAAATTTACTCTTAAAACCAAAATCATCTAGGGTTATTTCTAATTCTTCTACCTGAATATCCTGGGCAAGAAAGAAGCTCTCATTTTTCAGATAAAACCCCGCATCTTCCCCCGGCTTGTCGAAGCTTAATTCTAAAAGTAATTGTGGGATAAGTTGCTTGCGGACAGTCTCGGCAATTATTTTTTTTAACCTGCGTACCTCTAAAACACAAAATGCCAGGATAAATAATGCCGCGACAATAAACCAGTCTTTAATCGTAAAATCTAAGAATAATTTTATCATCTTTAATGGTAAGAATTATAACACGAATATCAAAGATAGAAAGCAATAATTTTAGCCTGCAACTTGAGGCCCCTTTCACCTACGCGGTGTAATTTTTTTGGTTTGTTTTTGAAATGAAAGTGGTATAATCAAAAAGAATGAGGGAGGTAGATATTTAATCAATGGATAGGAAACAGAAGGCAATTTTCTTAACGTTGTGGTTTATCCTGGTTGTGGAATGGATTGGGATGTTGATATTGATTTACTTTGCGAGATTGCCTTATTTTATTTCTCTTTTTGTCGTTTTTATTCAAGTTGTTTCACCTTGGCTGGTCGGCCTTAATGTAGCATTCTTAATTTTTACTTTATTTACCAAAGGAGTAGGATACGCGTGGGCATCCTGGAGGGATTATACGAAGGAATCGTTCAAATTTCTTGTATCATCATTTTTTATAACAGTTATAGTGATAACTCTATCATCTATGTTAGGGGTCGCGCTTGGACTTTCTGCGGACCGCATATCAGAGCTGTCAACTATAAAAGGGCTGCGTGAATGGGTCACCCACCATTTTTATTAGAAGGAAAAGGACTTCCTTTTCTTGAAAAGGCTTGAGTTAGGGGCGGGATAGGGGTATAATTACAAGAAATGCCTAAGACTATATTAGTTATAGATGACGATTTAACAGTATTAAAAAGCCTGGAAAGGTTGTTTAAAAAAGAAGGCTATGAGATTGCTTGTGTTTCAAGCGGTAAAGCAGCCCTGGAATTGATTGAAAATAGGAATTTTGATTTAGTGGTCGCGGATATCCGTATGCCTGACCTTGACGGAATTGAGACGGTCAGGGGAATTAAAGAGATAAGAAAGAAGCAAAATAAACCGGATATCGCCGTAGTATTTATTACCGGCTATTCCGATATGGTAGCCATTGATAAGGCAAAGCAATACGGCGAGGTAGTCTTAAAACCCTTTGATTTGGAAGAATTCTTAAGCCGCGTCAAACAACAAAGCACAAAAAGAAGGGTGGTCATCACCGGCCTCGGTGTCGTAGCTCCCAACGGCATCGGTAAAGACGAATTCTGGGAGGCGAATGTAAAAGGTAAATCAGGGGTAGATTGGATTAAAGATTTTGACACCTCAAGTTTCAATTCCAAGATTGCCGCTGCCATAAAGAATTTTGATCCCACGAAATATATGTCTGCCCCTGTAATTAACAAGACTGACCGTTTCAGCCAATTAGGTATTGTTGCGGCAAAATTAGCTATAGAAGACAGTAAATTAGATTTAGAAAAAGAGGATAAAGACAGGATTGGTGTCTCAATTGGCTCGGGCCTGGGAGGAGTGTTATTCCACGAAGAGCAAATTTCAACTATGTATGAAAAGGGTTTTAAAAAAGCTGAGCCTTTAGGTGTGCCTAAGGTATCTCCTAATGCGGTCCCGGGAAATATCTCTATTATTTTTGGCCTCACCGGCCCAAATGTAGCTATTTCTACTGCCTGTTCTTCAGGCGCGCATGGTATTGGTTGGGCTTATGATACGATAAGGTTAAAACGGGCAGAGGTTATGGTTGCTGGTGGAGCAGAAGCGCCGCTTACCCCTTATACTTTTGCTGCTTTTAGTGCCTTAAGAGTCCTCTCTAAACGAAACGATTCCCCACAAGAGGCCAGCCGGCCTTTTGATAAAGAAAGGGATGGTTTTGTCATGGGAGAAGGCGCGGGAGTGGTTATACTAGAAGAACTAAATCACGCCTTAAAAAGAGGAGCGCATATCTATGCCGAAATCATTGGCTACAGCGTAAAATCAGGCGGCTATCATATGGTGATACCGGTGGGAGAAGGAAAAGACGCGGCTAAATCTATGCAAGAGGCATTAAGAGAGGCTGATATTAAGCCTGAAGAAGTAGATTATATTAACGCCCATGGAACCTCAACCCAAGCCAATGATAAAGCTGAGACCCAAGCTATAAAAGAGGTCTTTGGCGGCCTCGCCTATAAAATCCCTATTTCCTCAACTAAATCTATGATTGGCCACACTATCGGCGCCTCAGGTGCAATTGAGGCAGTGGTTTGCGCTTTAGTTATACAAAATAATATCATTCCCCCAACCATAAATTACAAAGTTCCTGACCCGGATTGCGATTTAGACTACGTGCCAAATGAAGCGCGAAAAACAAGAGTTGACGTAACCCTGTCTAATTCCTTTGGGTTTGGAAGTAATAATGCTTGTTTAGTGATGAGGAGGTATAAATAATATGCTAAAAGACATGGATAGAGACACGATTGATAAAAAGGTGAACCAAATCATCGCGGATAGACTTAATATTGACCTCCAAAAAATTAAACCCGAATCAAAATTAGTTGAAGATTTAGGAATGGATTCATTTGGGGCCGTAGAAGTCATTTTTGATTTAGAGAATGAATTTGAACTGGATATTTCTAATGAAGAGATGCGTAATATGCACCAAATTAAAGAAATAGTAGATTATATAGTTAACCACAAATAGAAAGATTGAATGGAATTATTCTTCTTGGTCAAGAATAAATTTACCTCCGTTTTTATTGTCTTTGTTTTAATGCTGGGATTTTTACGTTTAAGAGAGTTCTTTTCTCGCGTCAGAGATAAAACGTCTTTATTTAGAATAAAATGGGCTTTTTATCTTGTATTTATAGGCTATTTAATAAGCGTATTGATAATTATTTTTGAATATTTTTTATTCCAAAGCAGGATAAATCTATTAATATCAGTGATAGGATTAGCGATTTTCGGTTTAGGTTTTGTTCTGAAAAATAGTTCCATATCTTCTCTAGGTAAGAATTGGAGTTTCTTTACGGAGATAAAAATAAATCAAGATATAATAACTACTGGTACCTACCGATACATTAGACATCCTTATTATTTAAGCGTCATTCTAGAACTAGTGGGATTTTCTATCTTTGCAAATGCCTATATCGGTTTGTTGTTTATTATATTTTTCCAAATTCCGTTGTTAATTTTAAGAATATATCAAGAGGAAGCTATTTTAATAAATAATTTTGGTCAGAAATATATTTGCTATAAGAATAAAATTGCTATGTTTGTTCCTTTTATTAAGCCATTCAAAAATTTATTTTAAATACTCAAAACACACAGCGCTATAAGGTGGTTATAAAATCTAATTTTAGGAGGAGAGATGGCAAATAACAAACATAGGCGCGTAGTAATAACCGGTTTAGGAGTAATAGCACCTAACGGTATTGGGAAGGAAGAGTTTTGGCAAGCTATCAGTAGCGGAAAGTCCGGTATTAAAAAAATAACGAGTTTTGACGTTACGGAAATCCCTTCTAAAATAGCAGGAGAAATTACCGATTTCGACCCAAATAAATTTATGTGCTCAAGGGATGAAAAGCGTAGAGATAGGTTTAGTCAATTTGGTATAGCTGCAGCAAAAATGGCTATACAAGACGCTAAACTAAATCTCGATAAACAAGATAAATATAGAATTGGCATAAGTGTGGGATCAGCCTTGGGCGGGCAACCTTTTGCAGAACAGCAGCATACAATTTTTATAAAAGAAGGTGTTAAAAAAATTAACCCATTGCTTGCAAGCAGGCTTTTCCCAGGAGCCTGCTCAAGTCAAATCACTATTGAATTAGGCATAAGAGGTTACGGTGTCGCAATCTCTACTGCTTCGGCTTCCGGGACTGATGCTATAGGTTATTCATTTGAATGTATTCGTTGGAATAAGGCTGATATTATGATAGCTGGAGCGGCAGAGGCCCCTTTGGCACCTATGACGGTTAGTGCATTTTGTCTGATTGGTGCGCTCTCAACAAAAAGAAATAACGAACCGATAAAGGCATCTAGGCCATTTGATAAAGATCGTGATGGATTTGTGATGAGCGAGGGGAGCGGTATAGTAATTTTAGAGGAACTCGAACATGCCTTACGAAGAAATGCGCATATATATGGCGAAGTTTTAAGTTATGCCTCCACACACGACGCTTACCATATGGGCGCTCCCTTACCTACTGCTGAATCTGCAGCAAAAGCAATTAAGCTGGCATTAGAAGATGTTAATTTAAGTCCCGCAGATATTAATTATATCAGTGCCCATGGAACATCCACTCCTTTAAATGACAAAACAGAAACATTAGCCATAAAGAAAATTTTTGGTGAATTAGCATACAAAATACCTATAAGCTCAATAAAATCTATGATTGGACATCTTATGGGTGCAGCTGGTGCGGTAGAAGCGATTTCTTGTATTTTGGCTTTAAATAATAATCTTATCCCTCCCACAATTAATTATGAATATTTTGATCCAGAATGCGATTTGGATTATGTACCAAATGTGGCAAGAAAACATGAAATAAATATAGCTTTACTAAATGGTTTTGGTTTTGGGGGGAAAAATGCAACGCTTATTATAAAAAAATTCACAGGCTAATTTAAATGAATTTATCATATTATATTACCACTGGTTTAATAACAAGCACAACAAGCTTCTTGATAGGATTTTTCGCAGTCTTTAAGAATAAAAAAGGGTTTTTAAATAAAGCGTTCCTTTTTTACTGCTTTTCTATTGGATTTTGGGTCTTTGCGTGGACTATGATGATTTCCGCAAAAGACAGTTCTGTATCTATGTTTTGGAATAGAATGGTGCATTCTGCAGCGATTCTCATACCTATTTTTTTACTACACTTTATATCTATAATAACTGAAATACAAAAGAAAAGAACAATTAGAATTTTGTATATAATTTCTTTTTTCTTTCTGTTTCTTGCCTGGCAGTCCAATCTTTTTTTACTTAAAGTAAAACCAAAATTTATTTTTAATTTCTACAGTGAGCCGGGACTTCTTTATCCTATTCATCTTTTTGTGATGGTTTTAGTGACTGTTTATTGTGTGGTAAAATTATTTGAAACGTACAAATTATCTCAAGGCCTTAAGCGCAATCAATTGAAATATCTAATGGTTGCATTGGTTATTGGATACGTTGGAGGATTTACAGCGTATCTGCCCGTATACAATATACCAATACCATTTTGGACCTTTTATGGTATTTCTGTATGTGTTATTGTGGTTGCATACGCCATCCTTCGCTATCGCCTAATGGATATCCGGGTTGCGATTACCCGCGCAGGAAGCTTCATTATTGTCTATACCTTAGTTTTAGGTATCCCTTTCTGGATTGGTTTTAAATTCTTAGGCCGGGGATTATGGATTATTCCGGTTTCGGTTACCGCTTTCCTGGCTACCCTAGGCCCGTTTATCTACCTTTATGTCGACCGCAAGGCAGAAGATAGGCTGCTTAAGGAACAAAGGCGTTACCAGGAGAGCTTAAAGCAGGCTTCGATAGGGATGACCCGTATTCGTGATTTAAAGAGGCTGCTGGATTTAATCACCCATATTGTGACTAAGACGGTAAGGATATCTTTTGCCGCGATTTACCTGCATAGTGCCGAGACTAATGAATATGTCTTGCAGGTGAGCCGTGATAAAGGTAGGACGCCTATCCCTAAGTTGGTTTCAGATAATCCGCTTATCGCCTGGATTACTACTAAACGTGACCCCCTGATTTATGAAGAAGTAAAGCGCGTGGCGCAAGATACCTATAACAGCACTTATAGGCATTTAGAAGAGAATATGCGCTTACTTACAGCCACGGTAATTATTCCTTGCTTATTAGATAATCGACTGGTGGGTTTCTTTGTCTTAGGTGAAAAATTATCCGGACAAATCTACACTCCCGAAGACCTCAATGTTTTCCAAGTCCTGGCCAGCCAAGCCGCCTTAGCCATAGAAAACGCCCAGTTTTACGAAGAGGCCAAAGAAATGCACGAGCAGGTTGCCCAGGCAGAAAAAATGGCGACTGTGGGCACCATGGCCGACGGCCTCTCGCATCAGATAAATAATCGCTTTTACGCGCTTTCCTTAATTGCCGGTGATACCGTTGATACTATTAAGCTGACCGATACTTCTAAATGCGCGCCGGAAATAAAAGAAATGCTCAACCAGATTAATCATGCCTTGGAGCGTATCCAGGCAAATGTCATTCAAGGCGGCGAGGTAGTCAAAGGTATCTTAAAATATACCCGTAAAGGAGACGAAGGGTTTGAAGCGCTCACCATAGACCAAGTTTTAGATGGCGCCTTGGATATGGTGCAGTATAAGATAAAACTCTCTGAAATAGACATCGTGCGCAATTACTCCAAAGACACCCCGAAAATCAAAGGTAACCTGGTGCAGCTGCAGGAGGCCTTTTTTAACTTTATTGACAATGCCTATGATGCCATGGTAGAGCGTCGCGGCCTCCTAAAAGAAGAGGATTACCGGGGCAAGATTACGATTTCCGCTCAGCCCAGAATAGGCGGAAAACTGGAAATTACGGTTCAAGACAACGGTATGGGTATTAAGGATAATTCCCTGAAGAGGGTCTTTACTCCATTTTTTACTACCAAGGCCTCATCCCACAAAGGAACCGGGTTAGGCCTTTATGTAATCAAGCGGATTATTGAAGAAAACAATCAAGGCAAGATTCGCTTTGCTTCAGAATATGGCCAGGGCACCAGTTTTGTTATCGAATTGCCCCTCGCCCAAGGATAATTGTTATGAGTAAAAAGATTTTGGTTGTTGATGATGAACCGGATGTGGTCGAATTTCAGAAATCTTACCTTACCCGCAGAGGCTATCAGGTCTTTACTGCCGGCAGCACCCCGGAGGCAATAGAGGCGGTCAAGAAGGAATCTCCTGATATCATCTTCTGCGATTTAAGGATGGAGACCGATACCGCTGGCCTGGATATCCTGGAGCAAGCCAAGAAAATCAAGCCGGATATAACCGTTTACCTCATCAGCGGATTTACCGATAAAGCTATCGAAGAAAGGGGGCTTGCCCTGGGCGCCAAGGAAATCCTTCCCAAACCCCTTCCTAACGCTGACCTGGAGAAGAGAGCCGGGGGGTTAAAAAGAGAGCTCTGAAAAAGTCTGTTTTTATGATTACACAGATTATAAAGGCAGATTACACAGATTTCCGCTACAAAGCATGGCGGATTCGCCAAGTATTGTGGCGAAAAAACTTAGACGATAAAATCTGTGTAATCTTTTTAAATCTGTGTAATCAGAGGGCTCTGATATAGTTTTTAAGAGTTTTTCAGAG
>Ga0315286_10007843_pt1 | contig 10477 bp, 6 predicted proteins | sample YL17G10_0_MG_FD_205038 | JGI IMG/M metagenome (GOLD analysis project Ga0315286, IMG submission 205038) | Sediment microbial communities from Yellowstone Lake, YNP, Wyoming, USA - YL17G10_0 | ecosystem: Environmental > Aquatic > Freshwater > Lake > Sediment | place: USA: Wyoming | collected...
GTGTCGCGCCGCGAGAGGAGCGATGACGTGGCGGCGTGGCGGAGGCGGTCGATGTCGTCGTTGCGCGACGAGTCCTTCTCGATGTAGAGATCGGCCTGCGGGACGTACGCCTCGGGCTGGTAGTAGTCGTAGTAGGAGACGAAGTACTCGACTGCATTCGCCGGGAAGAACTCACGGAACTCGTTGCAGAGCTGCGCCGCCAGGGTCTTGTTGTGCGCGATCACGAGCGCCGGACGCTGCAGCTTCTCGATCAGCCACGCCATTGTCGCCGTCTTGCCGGTGCCCGTCGCGCCGAGCAGCGTCTGGAAGCGGTTGCCCGCCTCGAGCGAGGCGGTCAGCTCGGCGATCGCCTTGGGCTGGTCACCGGTCGGCGAATAGGCGGCGGTGACACGGAGATCGGGCACATCAACAGCCTAGCGAACGACGGAACGCGTGTTCGCCTTGCGGTCAGAGCCCGTAGCGCTGCCGCTCCTCGGCGGTCGGCTCCCTCCCGGTGCCCGCGAGGCGTTCGCCGGCCAGCGCGACGAGCTCGTCGATGCCGCCGCAGATCGGGCAGGCCCAGGTCCGCACGCTGCCGTCGATCCCGCCCGTCGCAATCTGCCGCCCGTCCGGAGAGAAGGCGACCGAGAGGAGCTTCCCCTCGTGGCCGCGGAGGTAGTAGATCAGCCGCCCGCTCTCCGTGCTCCACAGGCCGGCCGTTCCCGGACCGGCGGTGACGACCCACTCGCCGTCGGGGCTGAAGCGCGCGTCGGAGACGACCGCGAAGTGGCCCCGGAGGGTCCTGAGCGTGCCCCCGGTACGCGTGTCCCAGATCCGCCCGTCGTGATCGGCGCTCGCCGTCACCGCCTTCGTCCCGTCGGGCGAAAAGGCGATCGACGTGATCGGCGCCTTGTGGCCCTCCAGCTCGACCGTGGTTCCGTCCGGCCTCGTGATGGTCGCGGTCTTCCCGTGGAACGTCGCGCGGAGCCCGCCGGGGCCGACGACGGCCGCGGCGACCGGCGAGGCGGGCCCGGCGGCGACGGCCGGCCCTCGGGGAAGGCCGATCCCGTACGAACGCCCGCCCGCCGTCGCAGCCAGGGCGCGTCCATCGCGGACGAAGGCGACATGGGTGACGGGAGCGCCGAGCTCCGCGACGAGCGTCAGTTCCGGCTGGACGACGGTGTCGAAGATCCGTGCGCTGCCGTCGAGGCTCGCGGTCACGATCTCGGTTCCGGAATCGGTGAACTGCGCGGAGCTGACCGCCTCCGAGCCGCCGATCAGGGTTGCGAGCGCCCCACCCGTCTCCGCCTTCCACGTCATCGCCGTGCGATCCGAGCTCGCGGTCACCACCTGGGTGCCGTTCGGGCTGAAGGCGATGTCCGTGAGGTAGTTCGTGTGACCGGAGAGCACCGATATGGACGCCCCGTCCGACAGGCTCCAGACGCGCCCGAGGCCGTCGGTCGCCGCGGTCGCGAGGAGCGTCCCTCGCGTGCTGAAAGCGACCGCGGTGATCGAGCCGATGTGGCCCTTCAGCACGCGGAGCTGGGTGCCGTTCGAGATGCGCCAGAGACGGACGAGGTGGTCGCTTCCTCCCGTCGCGAGCAATGCACTGCCGCCGCTCAGCGCCGCAGCCGTGACCGGCGCGCCGTGATCGACCTCGAGCAGGGTCTTGCCCGAACGGAGGTCGACGAGCCGGACGATCGGTGAGGGGTTTCCCTTCGCGCCGTCGAACCGGACGACGGCGGCCCTCCCACCCTTCGAGATCTCGGCCCCGCGCACACCGGTGACTCCGGGCACGAGGAGCACTCCGCCCCGGGAGACGAGGCGCAGGCGACCGTCCCGCCCAGTGAGCAGGACATCGCCCGTCGGATCGATCGAGGCAACCTTCGCCGGCCGGCCGGTGGACACCGTCTCCCCGGCCCCCGTGCCCGTGACGAGAACGCTGCCATCGTCCGCAGCTGTGACGACGTCTCCGGCCACGACCGCGGCGGCGAGGAGCGGTGTCCCGACGTCGACGGCGGCGCGGATCCGCGACGATGTCAGCGCCTGCCGGAGGACGTCCTCGGCCGTCGGCGTCGGCGAGAGAACGGCCGAGCTGCGTGCCAGGAGCAGTGACAGCTCCGGGTCGGTCGGGAGCACCGAGACGGCCACCGCGTCGAGCTCACGCGCGTGGGCGGCGGTGGCGTCTGCACGCGCGTTGCTGCGTTGCACGAGCGCGAACACCGCGATCAGCGTCGTCACCGCGAGTGCCCCGAGCGACGCCGTGGCGAGCAGGGCGAGCCTGCGGTTGCGCCTGTGTGCCTCGACGAGCTCCGTCGCGTGGACGAACCGGGCACGCCAGGCCAGGATCGGAGCCGCGAGGACGTCGTGGTAGATCTCGTAGCGACCGTCGTCGCCCGGGCGCAGGATGCGCCGCGCGGCGAGCGCGTCGAGCACGTCCCGCGCCTCCTCCTCGGGCACGCTCGCGTAGCCCGCTAGATCCGAAGCCGCATGCGCGATCTTGGCACCGGAAGGTGTGACGAGCTGCCGGAGCAGCTCCGAGGCGATCTCCTGCTGCCGGGCCGTCAGCGCCTCCATGGCGCGCTCGAGATGAGCGGCGACGATCTGCGCCGCACCACCCAGCAGCTCCAGTGTCGCGAGGCGCAGGATCGGCGACCCTTGGTCCCGCTCGACCTCCCAGATCCGCTCCATCACGAGCTGAAGGTACGGCGCCTCGACCGTCTCCTCACGCCGCTCCTCGGCGACCTCCCCCGCTCCGCCGAGACCGGCGCCGATACGGCCGACGGCGACCTCATCGAGCACCGTCTCGGTCAGGGCGGCTTCGATCGCGACCTCCTCGCCGCCGAGCTCGTGCCAGCGGGCAAGTGGTTGCACGACGGCGACCCGCCCTGCCTCCCGGGAGAGTCGGTCGAGGCGGAGATAGTTGTCGAGAATGCCGGGAATCGACGCCTTGAAGCGATCGAGCTTCGCCAGCGCATCGTCGCGCAAGGAGAGCAGAACGTTGACCCGCACCGGCCCTCCGAGGACGACGGCGAGCTGCCTTTCCAGCTCCCCGCCGGCCGGGTGATAGAGGAAGTACTCCTCGGCCTGGTCGAGCAGGAGATACACGTCACCCCGGGCAGCGGAAGCGCGCGCGACGGTCGTTGCCAGGGAATCCGCCGTCTCGACCTCCGCCTCGGCGGCGACAGCGTTCGCAAGAGCCTCGGCGGGGCGCTCCGACCAGGCCGAGAACACGACGACGACCGGGTGCTCCGGTAGCCCGCGCAGGCGCCTCGCAACCGCGGCGGAGAGCAGCGACGACTTGCCGACGCCGCTCGGGCCGTAGAGGACGGTGAGGCGGGAGGCGACCACGTTCGCGCACACGATCTCGACGTCGCGCTCGCGGCCGAAGAAGAGCATCGCGTCGATCGCGGTATCGGCGAACGGCGTCAGCCCCTTGTACGGCGATGCGGGAAGCTCCACGCTCATGCGTCCGCCATTCCGTCGAGCCGGCCGTCGAGCAGGCGCGCGAACGCGTTCTCGTCGACCTCGACGGCACGGACGTCGAGATGGCGCCAGAACGCGAGCTCGAGCGCGGACGGTGCGGCACGCACGGCCCACGAGGCGTACGGCGCGGCGCGCCCTCCCCGGAGCCGGTTAACGACGAGCCGGAGGTTCCAGTCCGCGAGGTCGTAGCCGAAGAAGAGCAGGTGGCTCCGGCGCAGCCGGGCGGCGAGCGTCACGGGAATCGCACCTTCGAGCTCACTCGCACCGGGATAGTCGATGTGGTCGTCCTCGGTGACGACGAGGCTCTCGAGGATCCGGTCAGGGCTCGGGTCCGCGACTCCCCGGAGCCGCAGGAGGACGGTTCTTCGTTCCAGCGAGAGGTCGGCGTAGGCGTTCGGGACGTCAACCGTCCGGGGCTCGGCATCCGGCGGCGAGTGGACGAACCTCCCTCGCATCGGGCCTGCGGCGATGTAGGTGACGACATCCAGCTCCTCCCCTGCGTCGGCGAAGGCGCGCTCGATGCCACCGTCGAAGGCCGTCGTGACGATCAGCTGGTACGGGGCGCCGCGCTCACGGAGGACCACCGGGATCCGCGCGAGCAAACGGTGGATCGGGCCAGGCTCCCCGGCTCCTCCGCAGAGATGATGGAGCTCGTCGTGGAGGGGCCCGAGGCCCTGCATCGCCGCCACGTACTGCGTGACCCTGCCGAGCGGTCCCGCTGCGTCCGCGGGCACGTCGAAGGTGGCTGCGAGGCTCCGTGCGAGCTCGCCGCCCTCTGCGAGGCCGATCACCGGGACGACGCGTCCGCCGAGCACCGCCCGGAGAATCTCGCTCTCCACGTCGCCGACGGCGGGGCCTGCCGCCGCGGCCGCGAGCCCCGCCTCCTGGCGCAGGATCTGCGCGTGCAGGTCCTGCAGCTCCGCACCCGGCTCGATCCCGAGCTCGTCGACGAACGCGCTGCGCGTCTCGCGAAAGGCCTGCAGCGCCTCCACCTGCCGGCCGCTCCGGTAGAGCGCCAGCATGCGGAGCGCGCAAACGCGCTCGCGGAGCGGCGTCAGCGCCGCAAGCGTCTCGAGCTCTCCGATCACCTCGCGGTGGAGACCGAGCTCGATGTCTGCGGCGATCCGCTCCTCGAGAGCGTCGAGCCGTAGCTCCTCGAGCCGCCGGATCTCACCCTGCGTGAACTCCTCGCCCGCCAGGTCGGCGAGCGCCGGGCCCCGCCAGAGGGCGAGCGCCGAGCGGAGGAGCTGCGCGCGCTCGGTTGCGGGTGACGAGCGCGCCTGCGCAAAGAGCGTCTCGAAGCGGACGGCGTCGATCGCGTCCGGCTCGACGGCGAGCGTGTAGCCGGGTGCCCGCGTCTCGACGAGGTCGGCGCCAAGCTCTCGCCGGATCTGAGAGACGGCGTTCTGGAGCGAGGTGGTGGCGGTCTTCGGCGGCTGCTCACCCCAGAGCAGATCGACGAGCCGCTCGGTCGAGACGACCTGCCCGTGGTGGACGAGCAGTGCGACCAGAAGCGCACGCTGCCGCTGTCCGACGAGCTCGACAGGGCGTCCGTCGAGCAGAACCTCGAGAGGACCGAGGATCCTGAACTCCCGCATTTGAGCCGAGCCTATAGGCGACGAGGGCGGGAGTCGAGAGGGAAAACGCTGATCCGGCCTGCGCGCTTCCGCGGCCGTACAGACGGCCGGATCGGGCCGTCTCACGCTCGTGAGCGAGCCGTTAGCCCGCCGTGGGAGCCGCGTGTGCGACCGGATCGACCGTGGGGTCATGAGAACACAGACCCCACATAGCAACTGCTTGAAGCTCATCGCAGCGGTTCTGGCGGTCATCGCGGTTCCGCTTCTCTCCCTCGCCCTGCTCGCAGCCACGGCTCCCGGCCCGGGCCGGTTCGACACAGTCGTCGACGACCCCTTTGGCCTCCTCGAAGGCTCGGCCACGGCGGGCCTCAGGGTACGCCCGAACGATCCACTCGCGATCGAGGCGTTCTTCCCGCGTGAGAGCTACCGGCCTGGAACCACGGCCCGGCTGCAGTTCGCTTCGAGGCTCCGGGGTGTCCGGCTGCAGGTCTTCCACGTTGGCCCCGAGTCGCAGAAGACGCTCGGGGACATGGAGATGCGCGGCGTCCCCGTCACGGCTCCCGTCCTGATCCCCCGCACCGGCCCCGGCCTCACGACACCGATCGAGATCGGCAACTGGGAGACCGGGCTCTACTTCGCTCAGCTGACCGGGCCCGGTGGGCGCATCGGCTACGCCCCGTTCGTCGTCCCCCCGAAGCGGCTTGGGCAGCACCGGGTCGCGGTCGTCATGCCGACCCGTACCTGGCAGGCCTACAACTTCCGCGACGACGACAATGACGGTCACGGTGACACCTGGTACGCCACGTCCGGCCATTCGACGGCCCGCCTCTACCGGCCCTTCCTCAACCGCGGCGTGCCGCCGCACTTCCGGGCCTACGATCTCTACTTCCTGCACTGGCTGAACCGGACGGGCAAGCAGGTCGACTTCCTCTCCCAGGCAGAGCTCGACGGAATCACGCCGGCAACGCTCCGCGGCCTCTACGACGTTCTCGTCTTCCCCGGCCACCACGAGTACGTGACGACCGGGGAGTACGACGCAGTCGAGGGCTTCCGCGACCGGGGCGGCAGCCTCGTCATGCTGTCGGCCGACAACTTCTTCTGGCGCATCGATCTCCAGAACGGGGTCATGACCCGCATCGCCAAGTGGCGCGAGCTCGGTCGCCCCGAGGCCGCTCTCCTCGGCGTCCAGTACATCGGGAACGACACGGGTACACACCGCGGAGCCTGGCACCTCCGCAAGGCGCCTGCGACGGATTGGCTCTTCGCCGGAACCGGCTCCACGGCCGGTAAGGCCTTCTCGAATGCAGGCATCGAGATCGACCACACCGCCTCCAGTTCGCCCCGCGGCACGCAGGTCATCGGCGAGATTCCCGATCTTCTCGGCCCCGGCATGACGGGTCAGATGACTTACTACTCGACATCGCGCGGAGCGCAGGTCTTCTCGGCGGGCGCCTTCTCGCTCGCGGGATCGATCAGGCAGAGGCCCGTCGCGAAGCTCCTCGAGAACATCTGGGCCCGCTTCACCGGCGAGCCCGACTTGACCCTCCGGCTCTCGACCTCGCGCTGAGCGAGGGCTCCGCCTGCCCGCCGGCTCGCACGTGATCGGGCCGCGGGCAGGCGGCTTTTCTCATCTTCCGGTCACAGTGCAATCATCTCCCTCGTCTACCGTATGGGGCATGTCCGGCAGAATCAGCCGCTCCCGTTTCGTGCGCTCTGGCACCGGGGCCCTGCTCACGCTCGCCCTCGCGCCGGGTGCAGCCCTGGCAGGTGGCAAGCGGGCGACCGCGACGCTGGGCCTGACGGCGCGGAACATCGGACGGCGCTACGCCGGTGATCGTGCCCTGTTCGCGACGGTCTCGCCCGGTGTTGCGGAGCGTGACGCTGCGGCCGTCCGGTTCGCGCTCGGCCGCCCCGCTACGGTGAAGCTCGAGGCCGTTCGTACGGCAAAGCGCCTGACCAGCATCGCCTGGGAGACGGAAGCGCGACTCCGGCCGGGCGAGCACGAGCTGGTCTGGGTGCCCGACCCCGCGACCCCGGTTGGCTCGTACGTGATGCGGCTCACGATCGCCCGGCCCGGAGGCAGCGCCACGGTGCTGGGAGGGCGGCGGCCCGCCTCGGTCGCCCGGCAGCAAGCCGCGGTCGTCCGCATCCTCGGCGTCGAGGCCGCGTTCCTGCAGCGCTCGTACGCGCCCGGAGAGCGCATGGAGCTCAGCATCCTCGCCGACGCTCCCTCACTGACCCTGCAGTTCCTCCACATGGGCGCCGAGACCGAGAGCAGCCAGCGCAACGACGAGCTGACCGGGGTGCCGAAGGGCGACCCGGTGCCGATGGACTGGACCGGAAAGCGGTCGGGACCCGTCACGATCACCGTCCAGACCGGTGCCTGGCCGTCCGGCGTCTACGCGGCGCGGCTCACCACCGACGACGGTCGGGTCGGGTTCGCGCCCTTCGTCCTGCGTGCGGCCACACCCGGCGCCGTGCGGCAACTCGTCGTCCAGCCGACCAACACCTGGCAGGCCTATAACCTCTACGACCGCGACGGTGACGGCTGGGGGGACACCTGGTACGCGGGAGGAAACCCGCCCGTCGAGCTCGATCGTCCCTACCGCGACCGGGGTGCGCCGCCGCGCTTCAAGGCATACGACAGAGCATTCGTCCGCTGGCTCCTCCGAACCGGCCGGATACCCGACATGGTCGCCGACGACGACCTCGAGGCGTTCGCCTCCGGGGACGATCTCCGCGCGCTGTACGACCTCGTCATTTTCCCGGGGCACAGCGAGTACATGACGGCTCACGCGTACGACGTCGTCGAGCGCTATCGCGACCTCGGCGGACGGCTCGTCTTCCTCTCCGCGAACAACTTCTTCTGGAAGGTCGAGAAGCAGGGCTCGACGATGCGACGGATCAAGCTCTGGCGTAGCGACGGCCGGCCCGAGGCGCGTCTCGCAGGCGTGCAATACCGCGCCAACGACGACGGCACCCGTCAGGGGCCGTTCACCGTCGTTGCCGCCGAGGCCGCGCCGTGGCTGTTCGACAAGACCGGTCTCGAGAACGGGTCGACGTTCGGGGAGACGCTGGGCGGGTACGGGATCGAGATCGATACGACGACGCCGGACTCCCCGCCGGGGACGACGGTGCTCGCCCGGATCGTCGACCTCTTCGGCCCCGGTCTGAGCGCCGAGATGACCTACTACGAGAACGAGGCCGGCGCGCGCGTCTTCGCGGCGGGTGTCCTCGACTTCGGCGGCTCGGCCACGTTCTGGCCGGTCACGCGGATGCTGGACAACCTCTGGAACCACATGCTGGCGGACGTGGCGCCGCCGCCTGCTCCGCCCGCCGCCACGTAGGGCGGGGCCGGCCGCCTAGACGAGCCAGGTGCCGTCGCTCTGCACGACGACCCCGTCCAGCTCGATCCGCGACCCCGGAAGCCGCAGGTCCTTGACGAGGTCCCAGTGGATCGCCGACTGGTTCACACCACCGAGATCGGTGTAGCTGTTGCCGAGGGCGAGATGCACCGTGCCGTCCATCTTCTCGTCGAACAACGTGTTCTTCATGTACCGGGTGATGCCGGGGTTGCACCCGATCCCGAGCTCGCCGAGCCGGCGCGCACCCTCGTCCGTATCGAGCGTCTCGATCAGGTACGCCTCGTTCGTCTCGGCAGACGCGTCGACGACGACGCCGCCGGCGAAACGCAGGCGGATTCCCGTGATCTCACGGCCACGATAGACAGCAGGAAAGTCGCCGAAGGAGATCTCACCCTCGGCAGAGTCCTCCAGCGGGCAGCCGAAGAACTCGCCGCCGGGGAGGTTCGCGCCGAGGGCGTCGACCTTGACCGAGCGCCCGGCGAGGGAGAGCCGTAGATCGGTTCCCTCACCGACGATGTGCACCTCCGTGGCCGCGTCGAAATGGGTTGCGATCGTCCGCATCCGCTCCCCCTCCGCGGCCCAGTCGCGCAGCACAGCGCCGTAGAGGAGCTCGGCGAACTCCTTGCTGTCGAGGCCTGCCTCCTGCGCGAGCGCAGCCGTCGGGTACTGGCAGGCGACCCACGGGATGTCGTGGTTCATCATCCGGATCGTGGCGGGCCTGTACGCCGCCTGGAGCGCCCCCATGCGCTCGCTCTCGATACCCGCAGCCGAACGCGTGTTGTCGGGAGCCGAGACGAAGACCAGCGCGTCGGCGGTCTCGATCTCGTGGGTGACGATCGCCGACGGCCGCGCGAGCAGCTCGAGCGGTGCGTTTGCGACCCACTCGAGCGAGGGAGAGAGGAATCCTTCGAACGAGATGCGCAGCAGCGCGTACGAGCCGCGGCGAGCGACGGCGGCACACACTTCTTCCAGAAGCGGGCGCGCCTGTGGGTTGCCTCCCACGATGACCTGCCAGCCCGGCTGGACGTCGAGGCAGCCGTGGACGATCAGCTCGGCATACTCGCGGTCGCGCGGGTCAGTCATCCGACGGCACGCTACAGCAGCCCGAGTTGCCTAGCGTACGAGTCGGCGTAGACTTTCTTCACCCGCAGGACCTTCTCGACGTAGGCCCGCGTCTCGGGAAACTGGATTCCGACCCCCTGCGCACGCCAGCGGTCGACGTTTCCCTGCCCCGCGTGGTAGGCGGCAAGCGCTGTCCGCTCGTCGCCGTAGCGGTTCAGCAGGTTACGGAGATACCAGGCGCCGTAGCGGACGTTCAGCTCGGGGACGTAGAGATCGTCCACGACGAAGCGGTCCCCTCCCGTTCGCACCGCAATGCCGCGCGCGGTGTCTGGAAGCAGTTGCATGAGGCCGATAGCGCCCGCGTTCGAACGGGCTCGTGCGTTGAACCGGCTCTCCGTGTAGATCACGGCTGCGAGCAGCGCCGGGTCGAGGTCGTAGTTCTTCGCGTGGCCCCTCACAATTGCCTCGTACCGCAGCGGGTAGCGGATGTGCTGCACGAAGTCCGGCGGTTGACGAAAGATCGCGAATGCAGCAGCGCCGATCAGCGCAATACCCACGAGAACGATGACGAGGCGCTTCACGGTGCGTCGTTCGTCAGGGGCTTGATGTGGGTTGGGAGTGTGGCTGGGGCGGTTCTGCACCAAGGAGCGTGTTCGACGAGGACGGCGGTAAGGCTGGTTGCCTTGCTGTCGTCCTCGGCGGACGCGATCCGCAGCGTGCAGGGCCGCATCCAGACGTGCTTCCAATCCACATCAAGCCCCTAACCTCGCCATGACGTCGGCGACCCACGCGTCGAGATCATCGAACGTGCCGGTGTTGACGTAGTGGAAGTCGGACTTCGCGACCTTCTCCCGATCGTCGAGCAGCCGCGAGTCACGATTGTCGAGTGGGACCTGGCGCCGCTGCTCACGAAGCTGGCGCGGTGCCGTGACCACGACCACGCAGTCGAAGCGGCTTTCGCCTCCCGATTCGTAGAGCAGAGGGACCTCGGTGACGCAGACGCGCGGC
>Ga0315286_10007844_pt1 | contig 10477 bp, 14 predicted proteins | sample YL17G10_0_MG_FD_205038 | JGI IMG/M metagenome (GOLD analysis project Ga0315286, IMG submission 205038) | Sediment microbial communities from Yellowstone Lake, YNP, Wyoming, USA - YL17G10_0 | ecosystem: Environmental > Aquatic > Freshwater > Lake > Sediment | place: USA: Wyoming | collected...
CTATTGCTATGCCATACATGACAGTATCCACCAAGTAAATACCCGAAATATGCCCGCTGTTTTTTGCGTTTGAAATATTTAGCTTAATATTGAAAACAGTAATAAAACCACCGGCTAAGAATAAAATTATTACAAAAATATATCTCATGATAAAATTTTTATTATTTTATTAATTACAATTACCCAAGCTTTATTAAGATAAAAATATGAAAAAAATAATAACCGAACAATACAAGCTGTATCAGTGCTGATTTTCTGTAATTCTGCATTTTATATAATTTTCTAGAATAAACCAGCAATGAGCCTATTAAAAACGGTAGAATCCAGCTCAGGAATATAAATATTATATTATTTAAATGGTTACCCTGAGTGTCGCCTGCCATACCTGACAAAAATGCAAAAAGTAAAGATACAAATAATATTGGGATATTCATTACAAAAAGTATGTTTGTCAGGATTTTCATAATTTTAAAAAATTTTATTCAACCTTTGCGTGTCATCCGAAAAGTTTTCCTTGGCGGATTTTAATTTAGCCAGATAGCTAGTATTGTGCCATGCAGCTAAAAATATTAGAGTTGATGCAACTTGATTTCCGGGGCTATGCCAAAATGGTCAATATATCTCAAGGTTAATTTGGTCGAATCAAGTGTCCACTCAAGAAGAGGCAGTTGATCTAATTCAAATACTTCTATATTTTGTTGTTTTTTCAACTCTTCCAATGAAATTCCTTTTTTGATACTTGGATTACCAAAAAGTTTATATAAGTTCGAGTATATTTCTAAAAAATCATCAATAACAGCATGGGGATTATCATAATGACTTTTATCTTTTTCGAATATTCCTTTAGGAATCGCTAGGTTTACAGAATTCAGTTTTTTCAAAAATTTACCAAAAAATAACCACGCTTTAAATTCAGTGTTTTGATAAGTTGTTTCAATGCCAATGATAAGATTTTTATCATCAACTGATTGAAGACACCCATTGTTTTTATAATATTCTAATATCTTATGATATTTAGAACCCCATCCTAGACCGGATGGTAAATTTAAAAAAGGAATTCCGCTTATAGCTTTATTTTTATTAATATATATTCTACGAAACTGATGAAAAAATAAGAAAACATAATGATGTATAAAAATCTAAAGGAATAAGCCAAGGGATTAATTTTTGCCATATTCAACCATGGTCCGGAAAATACTCCGCTTAACATAATTATAATTGCAAATATGAATGCTTTTTTCCAATTTGGATGTAAGGATTTTTTTATGTCATTCATAGATTTATGAGCTTTATTTCGCGACTTTTTCTTTACTCATAAAAGCCTGAATATCATTCACTGTCCCCATAAATTGTGCCGGGAAAATAATGGTGGAATTTTTTTCGACGCTGATTTCGGCCATGGTTTGCAAGTTGCGCAATTGCAACGCGATTGGATGCGCCGCCATAACATCCGCTGTTTCCGCCAATTTCTGGCTGGCCAGCAGCTCGCCTTCAGCCGCGATAATTTTGGCTCTTTTTTCTCTTTCCGCTTCAGCCTGCTTCGCCATCGCTCTTTGCATGTTCTCCGGCAATTCGATGTCTTTGATTTCCACCACCGAAACTACCACTCCCCACGGCTCAGTGCGCTCGTCTAGGACAACCCTAATTTCTTTGTTAATTTCATCTCTCTCTGACAAAACCTCATCCAATTGAAACCGTCCAACAATATTTCGCACCGTTGTCTGCGCAATTTGGTTGATAGCGCTCATCACATTTTCAATTGCCACGATGCTTTTGGTAGCGTCAATTACTTGATAATATGCCACAGCCGAAATATCCACTGAGACATTGTCCTTGGTAATGATTTTTTGCGCCGGAATCGGCAGCGTAATTGTTCGCAGATCTACCTTGGTCATTCGGTCGATATATGGGATTATCCAATTCAGCCCCGGCTCCTTGACGCTGATAATTTTTCCAAAACGAAACACCACGCCTTTTTCATATTGTTTCACCACCCGGAATCCCGGCAAAATTAAAAAAGCCACAATCGGGACCAGCACCGGAAAAAACAACGCTAAAATTATTTCCATATTTATAATCTAATTATTACGGCTAAATTGTATCATTAATGGCTATAAATGAAAAGCAGGCTTTTTTATATACCTTGATTTCCCAATTTTTCAATCAACTCCCTCTGCTCCCGCGTGGTATTTTTGGGAATTTTCACGATTATTTTCACCAAATGATCACCGCGGCCGCCTTTCCGCAAAATTGGAACGCCTTCGCCGCGGACACGGAAAATTTCCCCAGACTGCGTCCCGGCGGGAATTTTCATTTTTACCTGCCCTTCAATAGTTTCCACTGGAATTTTATCCCCCAAAACCGCCTGCGAAAAAGTTATAAATTCTTGCGAAGTGATGTTATTCCCCTCCCGCTTGAATTTCTGATGCGGAGTGATGTGCACATTCACCAGAAGATCGCCGCTCGGCGCGCCGGTTTCACCAGCCTCACCCTGGCCTTCAAGCGAAACAGTCTGCCCGTCAGCAATGCCGGCGGGAATTTCGATTTTTATTTCTTGTTCTTCTTTGACTCGGCCGTCGCCTCCGCATTTTTTGCATTTTCTGGAAATTATTTTTCCCGAGCCCGCGCAATCAGGACAAGTCAAAATCTGGGAAAAACTGCCAAAAAAACTGCGCGAATTTCTTTGCACTTGTCCTAGCCCCTGGCAGGTCGGACAAGTTTCTTGGCGCGCTCCCGGTTCGCCGCCAGTGCCGTTGCAAACTGAACATTTTACAGTTTTATACAGTCTGATATTCCGCGTCGCGCCCTTTACCATCTCGGAAAAACTAATTTCGGCGTCCACCTGAATATCCCGTCCGGCCTTGGCTCTGCGCCTGCCGCGCCCACGGCCGCCGCTAAAAATATCGGAAAAAATATCCGAAAAATCTCCGCCAAATTCGAAGTTGGCTCCGCCACTTTGTCTGGCCTGGCCGAAAATATCTCCGAAATCGAAACCCTCAAATCCGCCAGTCGAATAACCGCCAAAGCCTTGTCCGGCTCCGCCCTGATCGAAAGTTTGCCCGAACTGGTCATATTGCTGGCGCTTGGCTTTGTCGGAAAGCACCTGATAGGCTGAATTTATTTCTTTGAATTTAGCCTCATCACCACCGGACTTGTCCGGATGATATTTGTGCGCTAATTTCCGATAGGCTTTCTTAATTTCATCATCCGACGCGCCCTTGGAAACGCCTAGTATATTGTAGTAGTCAATAGCCATATATTTATTCCAATTTAACACAAAACAAAAAAATTAGCAATCTCGAGCTTCGACTGCTAACGCGTCTTCCCTATTCAATTATTTCTACTTCGGCTGAAATTTTTGATATTATGATAATTTTTGCCTGCACTAAAATCCAAAATATTCCCGCTACCGCCGGCACCAACAATATTACCAAGAGCCAGCCCAGCGACGCTACGGTCAAAAATAATATGAGCGTGGCGATTGGCGCCGCAATCGGCAAGCTATCCGCGCTGATATTTCCCGGATTTAGATAGCTGTTCATTTTGCTATTTATCACTTCCGAAAGAACATCCGAAAGTTTTTCTGATCCATTTATGGGCCGGCTGGAAAGATCCGCGAATTTTTTCCGCCCCTCCTCCAAAAGCGCGTTCTGCTCTCCCCCTGTTTCCGCGTCAATTTGTTTTTGGATAGCCGCGCGCTGGTCCGCCGGCAATTTAGCTAATTTTTCCGGGCTATATCCCGCCTGATCCAATTGATTTTTCTGCATTTGGACAATAAATTGATCCACGGTCATCTCACTGTCAACTGAAGCCGGCAGAGTTGGGCTCACTGCGGAAAGAATTTTGGGCGTGATATAATCCGTCACGCCATTCAGATTGAAATTCGGAATTAATTTTTGCGCCGGCCAGTCTTTGACTGAAAAATAATACTGGCCGGAAATGATCAGCGCCAGCGCGAAATAGATGTATGATTTTCCAAAACGCAAAGACCTCCACAATTTGATTTTTTTGCCATATTCAATATCGCCCCGAATTCGCGCGCAAGCCGCCAAAAGCAAAAGCCAGCCGAATAATATAACTAGAAATTGCCAGAAATTAGGAGCAAAAATCAAGCTGGTTAAAAGAGAGAAAAAAAAGGCCGCGGATATGATTTTTCTGTCCTTGACTAGCGCGATATTGAGGCAAAGCAGGATAAATAGCAAAGAGAACCAGAAGGTCGGCGCCGCCCAAACGCTGGCTTCCGGAATACGCAACGCCCGCTCGACTGACCAAAACGCAAAAAACGAAATCGTGATTGATAGAGCCAGTAAGATATATTGGATTATTTTTTTGTTTTGCATTTTTATATTATAGCAGAATTGGGAAAATAAAAAAGGGCGGTTTGCAGTCCCGCCCCACGCCCTTAAATTTAAACTCCTCCTCCATCAAGTAGCATTCCGCTTATTTTTTTCGCTTCCTACCTCCTCTATTACCTGCATTTTAAAAGTTTGGAAGAATTCTTCCGCGAGCTTTTCCTCCTTATCAACGATTTTATTTACCTCGTCAGAAAGATTGCTGGCACAACTCATTTTTTTTCTGAATCCATTGCATTCTTTGCATTTTTGATATTTTCCTTCGGCTTTTATGGCATCCTTCCACAGAGTTACAAGACCAGTAAAAATGTGTTGACATTCATCTTCAGAGACCTTAACTTTTCGCTGATATCCTTTGAAAAGTATAAAGCCCCGGACCAGATCCCCCTTGACAAGTTCAATATTTTTACCGTTCTTGCTTATTATCCAATCCGGAAGAAAATAAGCTGCAGTAAAAATCAAAAACAATAAGAAAACCAGCCCAGTAAAAACTTTTTTCATCCCTTTCCCCCTTTTTCCGTTTTAATTATTTTTAAAGAGCTGTCGCCACAGCCCGCTTTATCTTTTCTAATAATTATGGATTATTGCAGAAAATTTGACATCTGTCAATGCTGTCAAAAAAAGAGGAGTGTGAAAATCTAAAAATCCACACTCCAAACAAATAACTTATGGACCTTCTTTTTCTTCTTCCTCTGGTCCTACTATGCTTCTTGCCAGTATTGCGAGCACTAATCCCCATTCAAAAATCCATGGTCCCCAGCGCTCGGCAGTTCCAAGTAGCAGAAAAAGAACTATTGCAACAAACACTTTTGACTCTTCCATGGTTTCCTCCTTGCTCACCTGTAATTAGCTGTTATGTCTTCGCTGTCTGCATTTGCCTTGATTTTAAAATACGGACGGAGCTTGTAATTAAAATATGCCATAAGCAGGAATTCAATGAAATCTTCAACGCGAACCAAGAGCCAACCCAGTGATTTTTTATAATTCATAACCTCCCTCCTTTTTATTCCCCGAATATTACCCTAGCAAAGTCCAGCTTACCTATTTTTAAAGTGCTGCCATTATTTTTTTTATCCAGAATATTTTTTGCATCTGTAATTTTTTCGCCGTCAATTTCCACTCCGCCTTGCTCAATCTTTCGGCGCGCGTCGCCTTTGCTTTTCGCGTTTCCGGAAAGGACAATGAAATCAACTAGGCTTATAGACTCTTTGTCAATTTTTATTTCTGGAATATCTTTGGGAGTTTCTCTTTTGGAAAAAGTATTCACAAAATATTCTTTGGCTTTCTCGGCTTTATTTTCATCGTGATAAATTTTGGTGATTTCAAAAGCCAAATCCAGTTTGGCATCGCGTGGATTCAATATTGAAGTCCGCATATCGTCCTGAATTTTTTTAATTTTTTCCTCCGAGATATCAGTAAGCATTCTAAAATATTTTATTATCAGCGCGTCCGGAATCGACATGGTTTTGCAAAACATATCAACAGGTTTTTCAGTAATGCCTATATAATTTCCATAACTTTTACTCATCTTAGCCACTCCATCAATGCCCTCCAGCAAGGGCACTGTGATAATATCCTGCTCTTTTTTACCAAAACCTCTTTGGATTCTGCGCCCCATAAGCAAGTTAAATTTTTGGTCAGTTCCCCCAACTTCAACATCGGCCTCTAATTCAACGCTGTCATAGCCTTGCATAAGAGGATAAATCACTTCCAAAACACTTACGTCCACATCTTCTTTTAATCTCTTCTTAAAATCATCTCTTTCAATCGCGCGAGCGACAGTAACTTTTGATGTTAATTCAAATAAAAATAGAGCGCCTTTCTTATTGTACCAGTCGCCATTGTGCCGCACCTCAACCTTATCCATGTCTAAGATTTTTGCGGCTTGCTTTTCATAATATTTCATATTTTCTGCGATTTCTTCATCGCTAAGCATTTTGCGAGTTTCACTTCTCCCAGAGGGATCCCCAATTCTCGCAGTATAATCGCCAATTAGAAGAATTATATGATGGCCCAAATCCTGAAACTGCTTCAGCTTCCGCAAAGCTACGGTATGCCCTAGATGCAGAACAGGAGAAGTTGGATCAATGCCAAATTTAATGCGAAGTTTTTCTCCGCTTAATAAGCGATTTTTCAGATGCTCCCTAATAATAACCTCATTGGTTCCGCGGGTGAGAATTTCTTCAATTTTATTTTCCAGTTCTCTTTCCATATTAAAACTTTAGCATTATATAGGCTTTTTCGCAACTATTGACAAAAGTCTGGTTTGGGTGTATAATTGTATATTAAAATAAAAATTGTACCTATACAAAAAAGGAGGAATTATTATGAATATCCATGGGATTATTGAAGCGTTAGAAGCTGTTGCAATTATAGCTTTACTACTGATCAGTACAAAGCTTTACAGGTTAGCCTTTAAAGATCAATTGACTGATCTCTGGAATTCTCGTTACCTTTATAAAAAGGGTCAGGGACTCATTGATTCATGGGCAAAGAAGAATTTACTCGCCTGTGTATTTTTTATCGATCTTGATAATCTCGGATTGATAAACAACGCTTTTTCGCACGATGTAGGCGACTTGGCACTGAAGAAAATCGCTGACACACTTATCAATCTCTTTAGTAAGAAGCAGCTTATAGCAAGAAGATCTGGTGATGAATTTATTATCGTTACCAATTTTTCCTCCTTCAAGAGTCTTCTTACGGCTGAAATTTCTTTAAAGGCTAAGTTGAGTGACATGCAAATCGAATGGCATGAAAAAGGAATCCCAAAGAGTCAAAATATTTCGGCTACTTATGGACTCATTTGGGGAAGCGCTAAGATGGAAACCTTCTCTCAGCTAATGGATAACGCTGACCGGATGATGCTCCATGATAAAAAATTACGGACACAAAAAAAGGCTGGTGCATAGCATCAGCCTTTTCTAATTTGCAAAAAATTACAATCCCAATTTCTGCCTGGTCTCTTCAACTTGCGCGTCGGTAATTTGTCCGGTTTTTTTCATCATTTCCATCGCCTGCAAAAGCTTATCCTTATTTTCCGGCTTCATCGCCTCCTGCATCATCTTTTCCTTTTCCTGCGGGCTCATATTCATCATTTTTTTCATCGCCAGCTTCTGCAGCATGCCCATTTTTTGCGTATCATCACCGCCCGATTTTTTAAATGGATTCCACATAAATTATTTTTTAGCAATTTGAAATTTGTAACTTGTCACCAAAAGCGCGGTCGCGATAAAAATCGAGGAATAGGTTCCGAAGAATACGCCCACCAAAAGCGCCAACGAGAAATCGCGGATGGTTTCGCCGCCGAAAATATAAATAGCCAAAAGCGTAAGCAGCACGGTAAGCGAAGTGTTGATGGAGCGGACCAGCGTTTCATTCAGACTCCGGTTCACAATTTCCGGAAACTGCTCCTTGGCGGAACTGCGCAGCAAATTTTCGCGCGTCCGGTCATAAACCACAATCGTATCGTGCACTGAAAAGCCCAATATCGTGAGCAAGGCCGCGATAAACGGTACGCCTACTTCAATACCCGCAAAATGACCCAGCACCGCGAAAACTCCGATGGTTATCAAAACATCATGCACCAGCGCGATCACCGCGCCGAGGCCATATTTCCAGGACTCCACCGGACGGGAAACTTTTCTGAAGGCCCAGGCGATGTAGGCCATAATTCCCAAAATCGCGATGATAATCGCCCAAAGCGAATTTTTTTTAAGCTCCTGTGAAACTGAAGAATTGATGAAGTCCGCGCGCAACTCCTTGGCGCCGGGATAGCTCCCGGAAATTTTTTGCGAAACTTCCTGATTAATTTTATCATCCTCTGACGCATAGCGGATTAAAACTGAATTATTAGCCGTCGGCTGCAGAGTCAGACTTTTTAATCCAAGATCCTTTAAGGTATCTTCCAGCTCTTGATTTGTCGGCACAGAATTTGCGAACTGAACTTCTGCCAATGTCCCGCCGGTAAAATCAATGCCGAATTTCAAGCCCCACACAAAAAGACTGATAACGCTCAAAACCGTGAGGGTTATGGAAAAAATATAGGCATATTTGGTTTTGGAAATAATATCGAACATAATGTAAAATTTAAATATCAAAAATCAAAATTTTGGTGTCGCTTCGCGACATTTTTTATATTTTGCATTGTCATTTTGCATTTTGATTTTTAATTTTTGATTTATCAACGCCGATTAACCAAAGTTTATCTTCTATCCACTCCCCCATCACAAATCGCAAAATGGTGCGCGTGATGACGACAGCCGTGAACATCGAAACTAAAACTCCGATTACCAGCGTTACCGCAAAGCCTTTCACGAATCCGGTGCCCATATTTATCAAAATAAGCGAAGTGATGATCGAAGATACGTTGCCGTCGCGAATCGAAGTCCAGGCGCGCTTGAATCCTTCTTCCACCGCGCCCAAAATATGGCGCCCTCTTCTGATTTCTTCCTTGGTCCGTTCAAAAATCAAAATGTTAGCATCTACCGCCATACCGATGGAAAGAATGAAGCCGGCAATGCCTGGAAGCGTGAGCGTAATTTGCCAGGGAGAAAAAGCCGAGAGTTTGAAAATGGAAACCATTAAGGCCGCGTAAATAAGCAATGCCACTGAAGCAATTATGCCCAAAAAACGATAATAAATAATCATAAAAAGCATAACCACCAAAAGGCCAATCAGGCCGGCTTTTAAGCTCTTTTGCAATGATATTTGTCCCAGCGATGCTTCCACGCTCTGCTGGGAAATCAAATTGATAGGAACCGGCAAGGCACCTTCATTCAAATTCCGCACTAAAAGTTTCGCTTCATCAACCGTGAAATTTCCAGTGATTACCGCTTGCCCATTAGTAATTTCCGCCTGCACCCGCGGCGCGCTCACGATCTGTCCGTCAAGATAAATGGCGATGGTTTTTTGCAGATTCTTTTTGGTTAGATCCGCGAAAAGTTTCGTGCCTTCGCTGTCGAATTGCAACGCGACCTGCGGTTCGGAAAGTCCCTGGTTTTGGAATTCAACCGCGGCGTTTTTCAGATTTTTTCCAGTGAGGCCAGTGGAAACATAATTTTTTTGCGCCGTAGCCGGATTGGTTTTTTTGGCAATCAGAATATGCGCGCTGTGAATTTCCAAATTATCCCCATCCCCTCTTTGTTCAATTTTTTTGATGATATGCCATCCGAATTGGGTTTCCACGAGTTGCGTCCAGACTGCGCCATCCTTGAAGCTGGGATCAAAAAGAACCTTGTCAAATTCCGGCACAAAAGCGCCTTTTTTTACAAAATCTAAATCACCGCCTTTGTCTTTGCTGCCAGGATCTTCGCTGTTTTCTTTGGCGAGCGCGGAAAAATCACTGCCCACCGCCAAAGCTTTTTTCAAAATCCCTTCTGCCTTTTTCTTAGCATCAGCGTTGAATTTATCCAGCACATCCTGCGGAATTTGTTGATCCGGTCCTTCTTCCTTGAACTCCAAAAAAGGAGTGGCTTTGATCATTTCCTTGGCTTGATTGATATCCTTCACGCCCGCGAGCTCCACCACCAGCCTACGGTCAGATCCCGTCTTGGTCGTATACACCACCGGCTCCGCTACGCCAAAAGCATTAACTCGTCTTTCAATGACATCCTGCAAAGCCTGCATCGCGTCGTCCACTTTTCCGCCATCAATCTGGCTGGTGTCAGCCTTATATTCCAAATGAATTCCGCCCTGAAGATCAAGGCCCAGATTGATTTTTAGTTTATTCAGCGCGTTAAAAACCGGCGGGATTTTAGAAACCGCTTGGGGATAAGCCACCAGTCCGGCTAAAACTCCCAGTAAAATCACGGAGGCAAATTTTATTCTGGTTTTTTGATGTATATTCATGCCATTTAATATTATCCTAACATTGCTATTTTATCAAGAGCGCGCACAAAACTCAATAATAAAAAATAAGCGGAGGGGATTTTTGTCCCCTCCGAAAAACTTTATTCCATTAATAATATAGAGCCATCACCAAAAACGGTCGTACCCACTTTATTCGTTATTCTTTCCTTATCCTTATTTTTAATCAATACTTTTCCGCCCTTAACCAACTGATAATAGGTCATTTTATCGGGCGGAGTCCAGTCCTTTCCCCAGGTCCAGAGCCGGCTATCCCA
>Ga0315286_10007846_pt1 | contig 10475 bp, 9 predicted proteins | sample YL17G10_0_MG_FD_205038 | JGI IMG/M metagenome (GOLD analysis project Ga0315286, IMG submission 205038) | Sediment microbial communities from Yellowstone Lake, YNP, Wyoming, USA - YL17G10_0 | ecosystem: Environmental > Aquatic > Freshwater > Lake > Sediment | place: USA: Wyoming | collected...
CATTTACACTTGCTTTGTAAGTTGCAGCTTGAGAAAATTCTTTAAATGAAGTTGGAAAATGGATTTCTTCATGAACAAAGACATTTTGTTTTTCTAGTCTGGATGTATCCCAGTTAAAGGGCATTGAAAAAGAGATTGATTTTGTTGGTGGGTTATAATTAAAATTATTTATTTTATCATAATACGATGTAACTGACACATCATAAGATTGGTCTTTAATGGAAACTGTTTGATTAAAAATATCTCCAACGCTAAGCCAAGAATTAAATTTTGGGGCAGCTGTTTGTACAAATATATTTTTGTCATTATCAATCCCAAAAATTTCTATTTCAAAGTGGTATAATCCTGCCTCAAGTAAAATTGGAGCCTTGACAGTAATTTGATCATTTATTGAAGTCCACCCCCCTTGAAATGGTTCTTGATCACCATATACAACTACATCATTTACTTTTAATGGTTCAGATTGAATCTTTATGGTTAGATTGCCAGAATGAGTATGAAACAAATCTCTCATTAAAAGTTCTCCATTTTTATCAACGGTAACAAAAAATGACGTGTGTTGAATTGTTGTTCCTGTTTTAGCATCAAAAAGACGTAATTCTAGGAATTTATCACCCACGGTATCTTTGGTGAGAATAGGTGGGCTAATTTTGATAAACAGACTAGCGTCTCTGTCCCCTACGCTTGCAGGAGGAAGATTTTCCATTGTAAAGCCGTCACCAAAAACATATGAGGGGACTTGCAAAAATATTATCAAAGATATAGAAAAAAGTAAAATTTTAGAATTATGCATAGTCATATTGTTTAATTGACTCATATATGACTTAACAATTTAAAAATATCTCTATTGATTAGTTTTAGGATATAACTGCGGTTTAACTATACTTAGGGAAATTGCATGATCATCTATCATAGATCCTACTCCTATTGATACATTTTTTATTCGAATATCTATTTTATCAAATTCATTTTCAGAAATTGCATATGTTGAAGCTAAAATTTCCTTTACCTTTCTTTCCGTATCAGATATTACGTTTAGTTTTGATTCTAATGTAACATCCAAGCTAGTTTTTATCATGTTTTTTGGAATTTTACCAGTTTCATCTCCAATTACATAAAATGATATTTTTTCAAGAATAATTTCATGTGGTAATGTATCTAGTGCATTTGCAGTAAAAAATACTTGAACTTCTAACAAGTTAATATCCTCTGAGGAATACTGTGTCACAGTATTTGGGTTGGCAGGATTATAATTTTGTGGAATTGTAACAAATACAAATCCGTTTACAAGTGCAGAGTTATTTTCCAATCCCATTACTTTTTTAATATCTCTACAATCTAGTCCTGTAGATTTTTGATGATCTAGTGTGATTAGAGTTGAATGAGACGTTAGCCCGTCATTTTCAGACACAGTCCAAAAGAATGATATTTTAGATAATTGTTTGTTTGTAATACTAATGTCGGTATTGTAATGACCTGGCCTTAGTGGACCATTATCACCGTTAATAGAACCGCATACAAATTTTGCTACATATGTAATGTCTTTATCATCAGGTGGAGAAACTGTTTTATCTTCTCCAAAAACTGAGTCGAGATAAATTGGAGAAAAAATAGCGATGAGACTGATTGTGATAATTATGATTATTGAATTATTAATGGAAACTGGACTCAAGGTATAATATAAGATATTATTTCGTTGTTAATCTCTGTTTCTAATCAAAAAAAATTTTAATCCTGAACTAAATGTTTCAGAATTTTCAGAAAATTATCAATTTACTACTTTTTGAATTAAAGATCGAATTACAAACTCATTTTGTATTTATTAAAAATATGATGTTCTAGAATGTATTTTTACTCTGTTGATAATCGAAATTTAATTAGATCAATCACTTTTGAGGTTTAACAAGAGGTTTTCAAGGATCTAAAAGGCAAAAAGGGTGTAATTTTTATTTATGATGTAAAAAATAGAAAACATGCGATATTTGATTTTGTTATTATTAATTCCATTTTTATTTACTCCAGTATTTGCACAATCAAATACACAAACTTTACCAACTGAAAAAGGAACATTAGATATCAAGATATCATATGACAAAATTATTCCTGGAGAATTAACGGCATTAAATACTGATTTTATTAATCCTCAAACAAAAAAAATCCAAGAACATGTTGATTGGAAGGTTAAAGTTTTAAAAGATGGTGAGATAGTTTGGGGACCTACAAATTTATCTCATACATCTAAAGGTTCACTAGATAATTTAAAAATTGAATTTCCTAAAGATGGATTGTATTCGGTAGAGTTTCAAATTGAAGGAATTTTATTTCAGCCAATTCCGCCAGAAAAAGTCTCATTTGAAGTAGCAGTAGGTGAAGTTAGTGTACCTATATCCCCTATAGATAAACCAAAAGGAGGTTGTCTAATTGCTACTGCAGCATTCGGTTCTGAGCTTACACCTGAAATTCAACAACTAAGAGAGTTAAGAGACAATACAGTTCTAAATACAAAATCAGGAATGGCATTTATGACAATGTTTAATCAGTTTTATTATTCATTTTCTCCAACAATCGCAGACTATGAAAGAGAACAACCAATTTTCAAAGAAGTTGTAAAAATAACATTAACCCCAATGTTAACATCGTTATCTATACTAAATCATGTGAATATTGATTCAGAGCAAGAAATGCTAGGATATGGAATCTCTCTGATTTTACTAAATATTGGAATGTATATAGGAATTCCAGTATTTGGAATTATGAAATTGTATCAGTTCAAAAAAAGTAAAAATTAAGGCTAGGATTTCTAGTGAGGTTTTTATGGATCTGGTTCAGTATTTGTTTTAATGAAGACTAAAGCAATAAGCTCTTTCTTCGTATTATTTGCTATTGTAGCAGGATTGGTTGCAACAACACCAGCTGCATTTGCAGATCATACTGAAGTTACAATTAGTGTTGCGCCAGGATCTAGCTCCGTAGGATGTGAAACGACCCCAGAGGGATGTTATACTCCAAAAGAAGCAACTGTAGATGTTGGTGGAAAAGTAATATTTTCCAACACAGATACTGCTGCACATACATTCACAGCAGGTACTGCAGCTGCAGGTCCATCTGGAGAATTTGATTCCGGTTTATCAATGGCCGCAAGTTCATACGAATGGACACCAACAGCAGCAGGCAAAGTTCCATACTTTTGTATGGTTCATCCATGGATGGCAGGATTAATTGTAGTACAAGAAGCAGGAGCCGATGATATGGCCACAGACGATGATAAGGATATGGCCATGGACACAGCAACCGCAACAGGAATGTTATCTGATGGCAAAAAAGTTGAAATTTATTCTTCTGCATCAACTGTAGGTGAAAAAATGAAAATCTCACTTGAGTTTGATGATTCAGAACATGTCAACTATGACATCATGGCAACACAAAATGGTACCAAAGTATTGGATGATACCAATGTACATTCCCATGATGGTAAAGGCACACATGAAACCGCACCACTAGAATCTTCTGATCCAGTAGACATAACCATTACCTTCCAAGGTTATGGTATAGATGATCCAAAAACAGGGCCTATTGGTGATCAAGTAGTATTCTCAAACGTTGTTCCAGAATTTGGTACAATTACAATGATGATACTTGTTGTTTCAATCATAAGCATCGTAGCAGTTACTGCAAAAACTAGAGTAATTCCAAGATTTTAGGAAACACTCTTTTTCTATTTTCTTTTTATTAAAGCAATTATAGCTAGTATTATTGCTGCTGCTGCAATAGATAAACCAAAAATTGCAAAGTCATACGCGGCACCACCATTAACATTTGTTTCTGAACCATCTTTCATAGAAGAAACTTCCCTTTGTAGTGATGAAATTGCATTTTTGAGTGCAGTTACATCTTGACCTGATGATGTATCACTAGTTTGTGGAAAATCTAAGACTGCGGTACCTTCTACATCTTCAACTGGAATTTGCACATCAATTGAAACTCCATTAATTTCCCCCTTCAAATTCATGATGTAGGTTCCAGTTTTTGTGGGAATAATTGGAGAGAAATAGTATCCTATTTTTGGATCTGAATTAATATCCAATTTTTTTGAAACGCCCCCAAATAAGCCAGTAACTTCTACGTTTTTGAATGCGTTTGAAACTCCTTTGTATGAACCAGGAGTATCTTCAGGTTCAGTTATTTTAAAGCTAAGATCATTTCTTATACCTACGATTGGTGGTTCAATTCCCCATCCTACCTCAATTTTGTAAGGTTTTACCTCGACTGTTGTATGAGCAAAAGAAGGTGTTACAAACCCAACAAAAAGTAATAATCCAATAAATCCCAAAATAATAATATTCACGACTAGTATCTTATCCTGACATATTATTATCTTTACATCAAATTGGTACAAACATCGAAATTTGATGAAAATTGTTTAAATTATGAATCATGATTTGAAGAATTAGTGAAAAAATTTCTAATTATTTTACTGTTTATTTTATCAATGTCCATTCCATATGCTGCAGCACATCCATTTATTGAAGAAACTAGTCCAAATTCAGCATCAAATGCACCAGTAGGAACTACAAAAATTATTGTCCATTTTTCAGAATCAGTTGAGCTTGATTTTAGTTCTCTTCAGGTAATAGACAGTAATGGAGAACAAATAGATAACAAAGATTCTAAATATTTTGACGGTAATGATTCTCTAATTGTCACTACACCTCCATTAAATGATGGAGTTTATACCGTAACTAGTAAAGTCCTCTCAAAAGTTGATGGCCATCTTGTCTCTGCAGCATTTGTTTTTGGGGTTGGGAATGTAAAAGTTACAAACCAACAACCTCCACAAGGTGAACTTGTATTTTTACCAGAAGCAGGTGCAAGATTTCCAGGACTTGTTGGTCAAACTATTGTTTTAGGTGTTGTAATTGCCTCAATTCTAATTTGGGGAACCCAAAATAAACAATTAATCAGAAAGGAATTAGATAAACTGGAATCAGTCCATCACGGAAAATTTATGTCCATTACTGGAATTGGATTAATTTTAATTTTTGTATCAAATATTTTGATGTTGGCAGTACAAACTATAAGATTAGAAACTTCAGTTTTTAATGTAATTCAAACTAGTTTTGGAAATACATGGGTTATCAGAATGATAATTACAATTATTCTGTTAGGTCTATGGTTTGCAATGGATAGAAAAAAGAACTTGTCTGTTAAAAATAAAACCCCAATGCTTGCAGCTACGCTCGGACTAATTGGGACTTCAAGTTTGATTGGACATGGAGCAGCTAGTGGAGAGGTGCCTGCATTTATTTTAGATTATATTCATAATTTGGTTGCCGGAATCTGGATTGGAGGTATAATTTACTTTGTTTTTACGTTATTGCCCACATTTTCACAATTAGACGATCTAAAACGAGAGAAAATGACTCTTGTTTTAATTCCAAGATTTTCAATTGTGTTTATTGTTGCAGTTGGAATTGTAATAATTACCGGACCAACCCTAATGTGGTTTTTGGAAAGTGATGTAGGTTTGATCATTGAATCTACTTATGGGAAATTAATTCTTGTAAAAATTGCAATTGCATCTATCATGGTTGGATTAGGAGGATATTTCCAGATGAAAATTCAAAAAAGAGCAGAAAATGATCTTAAATTAGGCTCTATTGCAGTATACAAGAAACTAAAGAGATCATTAAAATTTGACGTAGTGCTTGGAATTACTCTTTTAGGCGTTGTTGCATTACTTACTAATGGAACATTACCTGCTGGGGAAATACAACAAGCTGATGCTCAAAGAATATCATATAATTTTCACACTGTAGAATTTACAGGAAATACAAAATTCGATATAGATATCACACCATTTTCTAGTGGTACAAATACAATTCTAGTCAAAGTTGGTGATCTTGAAAATAAACCATTGGGTGATTCAAGCGAAATCAAAGTAAAGATCTCCAATACGCAGAGAAATATTTCCCCAATTGAAATTCCAATGAAAATCATCAATCAAGAAGAAGATAAACCGATTGAATTTCAAGGTGATTTAACCTTTGGATTTTCAGGTCAGTGGCAATTAGAAATCGAAGTACAAAGAACCCAAAATGCAAACGAATCAATTTTGATGAATTTGTTAGTTAAACCAAGATTAACAGATCTTAAAACAGAAATCATTGAATATGAGTTACCCGAGTCTTCTAAACCACTCTATCCGATGTATGATGGAAAGAATTCAATTTGGATAAGTGATTTATCATCTCCCAGGTTATGGCAATTTTCACTTGATACACAAAATTTTACCTCATATTCATTTTATGGATCAGCCACCGTGTTCCTTACACAAGATAATCAAGGGAAAATTTGGTTTATTGATGGACAGGAAAATAAAATCGGGTATTTTGATCCAAGTAACAAGCAAATTACCACAAAAAGTTTACCAAAAATAGCCCCAGTAGTTGATGATAATATACCCACTTTTATTCAAGCAGATTTTGATGGAAATATTTGGATTGCAATTATAAACAAAGATGTAATTTTGAAATATCAACCAGAGCTTGATTTGTTTGAAGAAATCCATTTACCTGTAAGGGAATCAAAGCCATTTGCTTTGACAATTGATAATGAAGGGAAAATTTGGTTCACTGAATCATCTTCTGGAAAAATAGGATTTATTGATCCAAAAAATAATAAAATCATAGAATTTTCACCGGAACAACCTCTTGCATCACCAGAGGCTTTAATTTTTGATAAGGAAGGAAATCTGTGGATTGCAGAACATACCGGTTTAGCTATAACTAAATTCAGTCCAATTTTTCAAACATTTGAGAGAGTTTCAGTAGAAGATAAAGAGTCATTGCCATATGGAATGTCATTTGACAGATATGGAAATATTTGGATTGCTCAGCATTCCATAGACAGTATTGCTGCGTATGATCCATCCAACAACAATAAAATTGAAATTCCAATTCCAACTACAACATCATTTGTACAATTTTTAACATCTGATGACAAAGATAATGTTTGGTTCGTTGAACAGCAAGGAAACAAATTAGGAATGATAAAGATCACTGAAGTTCCAATGATTGTTTCTCAAATACAACCTGGAGATGGTTTTAAACTAAAATATACTGAAATTGTATCACCTTTAATTGCAATGGGTATAATTGCAACGTCATTATTTTTTGTTAAAAGTATACAAGATAAAAGAAGATTAAATGAGTTAGTCATGTCTTAGATAATAATCCAGTAGACTTTATTCCAATTGTGCATGCAAATATTCCGATTGCAAATAATACAATTGTTCCGGCAGGAGTTATATCAAAAATATACGAAATTAAAATTCCTGCCACAACTGAAAATATAGAAAAACCCATTGAAATTATTGAGGTTTGTTTAAATCCCCTTCCATACATAATTGCAGTTACATTTGGAATTACAAAGAGTGCAGAAATCAGTAAAACGCCAACTAATTGAATTGAGGTTACAACAGTAATTCCTGCCATAAATACAATCAGATAGTTGATTTTTTCAACTGGAATGCCACTAATTTTTGCTTGTTCTTCATTGAATGTAGAATACAACAATTGGCGATACAGTAAGAGAATTACAATTAGAATAATTCCTGTTAAAGTCAAAATTAGAATTGTATCGTTGATACTAACAAGTAAAATACTTCCAAAAAGAAAGCTGAAAATATTAATAGTAAAACCTCCAGATAACCCAATAATTACAAGACCAACTGCAATTCCAGATGACAAGAGAACTGCTATTGAAGCATCTCCAGATATGTTGAATTTATCCTTAATTCGTGTCATAATTAATGCACTAACTATTGAAACGCCATATGCAGTCCAAAGTGGATAGACACCTGCCATCAAACCTAATGCAATTCCACCAAAAGAAGAATGAGCAATAGCATCACCAAATAATGAATAACGTCTTAAGACTAAGAATAAACCTATTATCGAACATAAAATTGCAATTGCGATACCTGAAATTATTGCTCTTTGCATAAAACTGAAGGTAAAAATTTCAAACGCCATTTCTAATGATGATGCATGTGTTCTTGCATGGAAGATTCTGAATATTGTTTTACTAGTTCAGGGTTTTTAAAGAAATCATCTGATTCCCCATGAAAGAAAAGAGTTCTGTTTAGACAAGCTACATGATTTGCTAATTGATTTACTGCATCCAAATCATGTGAAGACCAAATTATTGTAATATTCTGTTTTGAATTTAGTTCTGTAAGAATACTATAGAAAAGGTCGATACTTTGTTGATCAATTCCTGTAACAGGTTCATCTAAAATCAAAATTTTTGGGTTATTAACCAATGCCTTTGCAATAAAGACTCTTTGTTGTTGACCACCAGATAATTCACCAATTCTTCTTTTTCTTAATTCATGTATCCAAAGCTGCTGCAGGATTTCATCAACTTTACTTTCATCTGATTCTTTTCTTAGCCCCATTCGAACAACATCATTTACAGTAACAGGAAAATTTTTCTCAAAAATTGGTTTCTGTGGAACATAACCAATTTCCTTTAGATAATCTTGAGATTTTTTAATGTCTTGTCCAAAAAATTTTATGGTCCCCTGATATTTTTTTTGTAATCTGAGCATACAAGAAAATAGAGTTGATTTACCAGCACCGTTAGGACCTATTATTCCTAGAAAATCACCTTGATTTACAGAAAAGCTGACATTCTCTAGGGCCTTAACACCAGGGTATTCCACTGTAAGATTTTCAATTTCAGCTATCATCTACACAAAGCCTCCTTGAGATTGGATAGATTTTGTTTCATTCTATCAATATAAGTAAAATTTTTGGTTCCAATTTCTAACGGCGATAAGACAAGTACTTTACCACCTATTTCATTTGTAATTATTTGAGATGTTTTAGAATCAATTCCTTCTTCAGCAAATATTACATTTATGTCGTTTTTCCTTGCCAAATTAATTATTTTCTCAAGTGTTTTAGAAGTTGGTTCTGCTTCTGGATCATTTGAATTAATTATGGTGTGTTGCACTAAACCATATTCATCTGCAAAATATGAAAATGCATTATGAGATGCAATAAAATCATGATTACATTTAGATAACTCGATCCTTATTTCATTGTCTAACAACTCTAATTCCTTAATGTATGATTGTGAATTTTTTTGATAATAATCTTGATTTTCTGGATCATTTTTAGATAACGCATTAGCAATGTTTTGAACTTGAATTTGTGCCATTTTTGGATTTAACCATATATGAGGATCAGAAATAGAGTCTGCGTTGGATTTAGATTCGTTAGTTTCAAGAATTTTATTATTTTTAATTTTAATTCCTACACTTGTATCAATAATTTGAATTTTGGAATTAATAAAGTGAACATTATTCACCCATGATTCAAATCCAATTCCATTTATGAAAATCAAGTCTGCCTGCTGCATATTTTGAATATCATAAATTGTTGGTTCCCAATCATGTGGTTCAACACCTTCTGGAACTAGAAGAATTAAGTCAATTTTTTCTTGTCCAACTTTTTTTGCAAATTCATAAAGCGGGTGAAAAGAAGAGATTACAACTAATTTTGAATTAGATTTAGAAATTGGTTGTTGTGGAGTTTGGCCACTTTGATACACTATAAAAGAGCTAAGAGGAATAATAATACAGATTGCAATTATTGCAAATTTGATTTGTCTATCCATGAGTAAATTGAACCATAATTATTAATAAATATATAAAAAGTTAATAACTTTAAATGCTAACCTTATAAGATAATTAATAACAATTAGCCTATGCCGATAGTCTCAATTTCACTGAATCAAGAAATTTTATCAGAATTGGATAGACTGCAAAAAACTATGGGGTTTTCAGGCAGGTCCGAAGCAATAAGGGCAGGAATTAGAACTTTTGTTTCAGAAGAAAAACAGAAATTAAAATTGACAGGAAATGTTCATGCCATACTCTTAGTGGTTCACAATGATGAATTTGATCATGTTGTATCTGGAATAAAACATAGTTTTGAAGATTTGATTACAACTCATCTACACAGTAAGATTGAAGGAGAGAAATGTATGGAGTTGTTTGTAATTGACGGTGATGCCGAAAAGGTATCAACTATTACAAGAGATTTTCAAATAAATAAAAATATGGATACCGTAAAATTAGTAACTTTGTAGAATTAATTAGAAATTAGGTTTTTTGTAAAATAACTCCGGGATGCCAAAACAATTACCAATAAGGTTGAGAATAGGGTTAGAATTGCAATAGTTCCAAATTCAGGTGCAACAACAATTCCAAATTCAGTTTCTTGACCGGTGTTTTTAATATTTTCAAATCTAATAATTGTAGGTCCAGTTTGATCCTTCGCAAATTTGTATTGTTCATATTCTCCTCCAACTTCAGCTGTTCCAGTCGTTCTATGAATTTCCTTGCCATTTTGTATAATTACAAAAGTGTAATCTGAATTACGTAGTGGTTCTCCAGTTTTACCATC
>Ga0315286_10007847_pt1 | contig 10474 bp, 9 predicted proteins | sample YL17G10_0_MG_FD_205038 | JGI IMG/M metagenome (GOLD analysis project Ga0315286, IMG submission 205038) | Sediment microbial communities from Yellowstone Lake, YNP, Wyoming, USA - YL17G10_0 | ecosystem: Environmental > Aquatic > Freshwater > Lake > Sediment | place: USA: Wyoming | collected...
GAGCGTCTGCCACGTGACCTCCGGCCGCCGGAGCAGGTCTTCGAGCAAGCGCCCGCCGCGCCGCACCCGCCCGAGCACTTCCTGGGCCGCGCGAATCTGCCGGTCCTTCTCCTGGAACCGCCGCCACGCCTCGTCCGGCACCAGGCCCACCTCGCGGCCGATGGGCGTCAGGCGGCGGTCGGCGTTGTCCTGGCGCAACAGCAGGCGGTACTCCGCCAGGCTCGTGAACATCCGGTACGGTTCCTCGGTGCCCTTGGTCGCCAGGTCGTCGATGAGGACGCCGATGTACGCCTGGTCGCGCCGAAGGACGATGGGCGGCCGCCCCTGCAAGGAGCGCGCCGCGTTGATCCCCGCGAGGAGCCCCTGCCCCGCCGCTTCCTCGTAGCCGCTCGTGCCGTTGATCTGGCCCGCCAGGTACAGGCCCGCGGCCGCCTTCGACTCCAGCGTGGCCTGCGTCTGCGTGGGCGGCACGAAGTCATATTCTATCGCATAGCCATACCTTAGAATCAGCACGCGTTCCATGCCGGGGATGGCGTGGACGATCCGATCCTGCACGTCCTCCGGCAGGCTCGTCGAGAGGCCGTTGGCGTAGACCACCTCGGTGTCGCGGCCCTCGGGCTCGAGGAAGATCTGGTGGCGCTGGCGGTCGCGGAACCGCACGACCTTGGCCTCGAGGCTCGGGCAGTAGCGCGGCCCGGTCGACGTGATCTGCCCCGAGTACATCGGCGCGCGGTCGAGGTTCGCCAGGATGAGCGCGTGCACCTCGGGCGTCGTCTCGGTGATCCAGCAGGAGACGGCGTCGACGGGGGCGTCGGGCCAGCCAAACGAGAACCGGACGGCGTGCGGGTCGCTCGGCTGCTCCGCCAGGCGGCTGTAATCCAGCGTGCGCCCGTCGACGCGCGGCGGCGTGCCGGTTTTCAGGCGCCCCAGCCGCAGGCCCAGGCGCTCGAGCGACGCCGAGAGGTTCTCGGCCGCCGGCTCTTCGATCCGCCCGCCCGGCCACATCTTCTCGCCCAGGTGCAGGACGCCGCGGAGGAACGTGCCGGTCGTAAGGATGACCGCGCCTGCCGCGTATTCGCGCCCGCTCTCGCACCGCACGCCCGTCACGCGCCCGCCGGCGGCGAGCACCTCGCACGCGACGTCTTCGCAGACCGTGAGGTCCGTCTGGTGGCGGATCACTTCCTGCATCGCCCGCGCGTACGCCCGGCGGTCGCACTGGGCGCGGGGGCTGCGGACGGCGGGACCTTTGCTCTGGTTGAGCAGGCGATACTGGATGGCAGTGGAGTCGGTGACGCGGGCCATCGCGCCGCCGAGGGCGTCGATCTCGCGGACGATCTGGCCCTTCGCCAGCCCGCCGATCGCCGGGTTGCACGACATCTCGGCGATGCGGTCGGCCCGGATCGTGAGAAGCGCGGTCCGCGCCCCCAGCCGCGCCGCCGCCAGCGCCGCCTCGCACCCGGCGTGCCCGCCGCCGACCACCACGATGTCGAAATGGAGTGGCGACAAGGTTCCCCGTCCCTCCGACAGACACAGGACGGGGTATTATACCCGCCTACTTGTCCAACGGAATCTCCTGCCGACCGCCCTTCGCCTCGTTTCCCGGTTCGCCAGGAACCGCGGCGCCTTTCGCGGGTTTCAAGATACGTCACTTCCCTCGCACAAGGAGAAACGCGATGAACACGTCCCTGCGAGTTCTTGCCGTCCTGGTCATGGCTTTCTGGGCCGCGTCGGTGTTTGCCGCCGAGGCGGCGGACCCACTCAAGGACCTGGAGGGCCAGAGGCAGAAGCTTCAGGCCGATATCCAGAAGGTCCAGGAACCGCTTCAGGCCATCCGCCTGAAGATCGCCAAGACCGACGACCTGGCCGACCTCAGGAAGGCCGTGGCCGACGCCCAGAAGGCCTCCGATGACAAGCTCAAGACCGATCCCGAGCTCCAGGCGGCCGACAAGGCTGAGAAGGAGGCCCTCGACGCCCGGGCCAAGGCCGAGACGGCCGCCGCGGCCGCCGACCCCGTCGTGGCAGACCTCAAGAAGCAACTCGCCGACCTCGCCAAGAAGAAGGCCGACGCCCAGACGCAGGAACAGCAGGTCCAGTCGGCCAAGCTGGCCCTTCGCAGCAAGCTCGCCAAGTCGCCCACCATGGCCGAGGCCGCCAAGAAGGTGGCGGACCTCGATAAAGCCCTCCGCGATCTTCCCAAGACCAACGCCACGCTGTCGGCCGCCGCCAAGGCCGTCGACGACGCCACCAAGGCCCTCAGCGCCAGGGTCAAGACCCTCCCGGAGTACCAGGCGGTGGCCGATGCCCAGAAGGCGTACGACAAGTTGCTGGCCTCCGATGCGGCCGTCGTGGCGGCCAAGAAGCAGCGCGACGAGGCACGCAAGGAGATCGAGCAGAGGCTCGACGCCGCCGTGGCCGCCGACACAGAAGTCGCGGCCCAACTCGCCAAGGAGAAGGACGCCGCCAAGGTGCTTGAGGACGTTCGCACCCAGGCCCGCGACATCGACGTGAAAATCCGCGAGGCCGTCAAGGCCGCCGCCAAGGACCCCAAGGTCGCCGAGGCCGCCAAGGCCCTCGCGGCCGCGCGCGACGACCGCGCCGCGGCGATCGCGAAACAGGCGGCGCCCCTGCGCAAGGCCGCCGACGATGCCCGCAAAGCCCTCGACAAGAAGGTCGAGGAGAAGCTCGCCACCGACGAGAAGGCGGTCGAGATCAGGAAAGAGGTCAAGGCCATCCAGGCCAGGTTGCAGGAGCTTACCGACCAGATCCGCACGCTTCGCAAGGCCCAGGCCCCGGCCAAGGCCCAGCCCAAGGCCGAGACCCCCGCCCCGGCGGCGAAGTAGGCGCGGTCGGGATGGGGGCCAACCAACACGTTTAGCCGTGGCCGCAGTTGTTTAGCCGCGGCCGCATACGGCCGCGAGCATCGACCGTCGCCCTATGCGGCGACGGCTAAACGCGGGCGCCGCACCCGCCATCATGCCAGAATGGCAGTCCGGCACGTCAAACCTACCTCCAAGGCCGCTCCATTCCCCCAGTTTCAGGCCCCGGCAGCAACTCCCCCGCGTTTGGCATCGACTTTGCACTTCCTATTCTGAACACAAGAGGACCTTGGGAGCAAGGAGGACGGCAATGGCGATCAAGGCGTGGGTGCCGGCAGCGGGACCTTTCGGCGAGCTTCAGCGGGAGATGAACCGCGTCTTCGACACCGTCTTCGGCAAGCACTTCGCCGAACCGGGCCGGTTGCGGGTCGGCTACGTCTATCCCCCGATGAACGTCCGCGAGACCGACGACCACTTCGTCATCGAGTGCGAAGTGCCCGGCCTGGAGATGGAGGACCTGGAAGTCTACGTCGCCGGCGACCAGCTCACCGTCTCGGGCCAGCGCAAGGGCACGATTCCGGAGGACGGGGCCACCCTCCATCGCCACGAGCGCGATGCCGGGCGGTTCAACCGCGCCATCACGCTGCCGGGGCCGGTGGACTCCGGCCGCACCGAGGCCCAGCTTGCCGACGGGGTCCTGACCGTCCGCATCCCGAAGACCGAGGAAACCAAACCGAAACGCGTCGAGGTCCGCGTGGGGCCGTAAGGCCGCACTCAGGATAAGGAGATTCAGCCATGGTCGATACGGTAAGCGTACCTGTGGAACCGAAGCACAGCCGCCTGGAGCCGCCGGAGAGTTACTTCGTTCCGGCGACGGACATCTACGAGACCGCGGACGAACTCGTGCTGGTCGCGGACCTGCCGGGCGTCAAGGCGGATGGGCTGGACGTGACGCTCGAAGACAACATCCTCGTCCTCCGCGCCAAGCCGCGCGAGGAGCCGAAGGCCGGCGGCGACGTCCTGCTCCAGGAGTTTGCCGCCGGCGAGTTCTATCGGGCGTTTCAACTGCCGGCCGACTTCGACACCACGAAGGTGCAGGCCACGCTCAAGCAGGGCGTGTTGACCCTGCGGCTGCCGAAGTCCGAGCGACTGAAACCGCGACGGATTGAGGTCAAGGCGGAGTAGGAGGTGAACGGTCATGGCTCTTATCCCTTATCGAGGCCGCACCCTGCCGGGCGCAACGCTGGCCAGCTTGCGCGACGAGATGAACGATCTTCTGAACCGGTTCTGGGCGAGCACCGCCGAGCCGTTCGGCCTGGCGGAGTGGTCGCCGCCGCTCGACGTGGCCGAGACCGACGACGCCGTCCTGGTGCACGTCGAGGTCCCGGGCATCGAGGCGAAGGACCTCGACATCTCGGTCACCGGCAACGTCCTTACGATCCGCGGCGACAAGCATGACGCCAAGGAAGAGGCCGGACGCAACTACCTGCGCGTGGAACGCCGGTACGGCGCGTTCACGCGAACCTTGACGCTCCCGGCCCCGGTCGATGCGGCGCACGTCGAGGCCAAGGCCCACGCCGGCGTCCTCGAGATCCGCCTGCCCAAGAAGGTTGAGGCGAAGCCCAAGAAGGTCGAGATCAAGGGCGGATAGCCGCAACGGCGGGAACCGGGAACCGGCAACCGGCGTGGAATACAGATCACGTCGATAACGGCATACGACAACGCAACAAGTGATCAAGCGATACGTGACACGGGCTGCGTTTAGAAGCTGTTTCAGAAGCGCCCATCAGCGCTGCATCGCGCGGCGGGCAGTCTTGCCCGCCGCGAGCATGCGGGCGCGCATGCGCGGTGGACAAGACTGCCCACCGCGCTATCGCCGGTTCTGAAACAGCTTCTTAGCGGGGAGCCGAAGGCGACCGCGCGGACAAAGACAACAGCGGGAACCGGGGAAGAAACAAACCACAGCCCGAACGCTCCTGGCCACCAAGGACTTGACCCGCACCCCGTCCGGCCTTCCGTGTCTTTGAGCCGTTCCGGTTGCCGGTTGCCGGTACCCGCCTTTGTGCCTTCTCGCGTATTGCCCCTCGCCGAGGAAAGGGCTATAGTAGAGGAAGTCTCCTGCCCCTCATAAAGGAGCGCGCGATGCGCCACGCCATCCTCGCCCAGGGCCAGCACGATAACCTGAGCCACCTGGCTCACCACATGTCGGACCTCGTGCAGAAGGTCCTGCACACGGGGTTCTCCACGGGCGGGAAGCAGGCCGACTGGATCCCGGCCGTGGACATCTGCGAGATGCCCGACCACTTCGAGATCATCGTCGAGCTGGCGGGCGTGCGGCGCGAGGACATCGAGGTCTTTACGGAGGGCCACCACCTGACGGTGGCCGGCTGCCGCGAGGACCCGACCCCGCGCGGCAAGGTGTGCCTGCACCAGATGGAGATCGAGGAGGGGCAGTTCCGCCGCCGCATCCTCCTGCCGAGCAACGTGGACCCCGAGGCGATTTCCGCCCGGCACCGCGACGGCCTGCTGAGAATCCAGATCCCGAAACTGCCCCCAACGCCGTAACTTTGAGGAGAGCGTCACCGTGCCTGATGAAGTGAAAATCCAGAAGCCGCCGGACGTCTCGCCCCCCAAGCCCGACGAGGGCCCGGTCATCCCGGCTAACCTGCCGCTCATGCCGGTCCGCGAGACGGTCCTGTTTCCGGGCATCATCCAGCCGCTGACCGTGGGCCGGAAGCGCAGCCTCGCCCTCGTGCAGGACGTGGTGATGGGCGACCGGCTTCTCGCCGTCGCCACTCAGAAGGACGGCACGCAGGACGAGCCCGCGTTCGACGACGTCTACGGCGTCGGCTGCGCCGTGCGGGTCCTGAAGCTCGTGCGGATGCCCGACGACAACCAGACCGTCATCGTCCAGGCGATCGGGCGCGTCAGGCTGGAGGGCGTGACACAGACCGACCCGTTCTTCCGCGCCAACCTTACGCCGATGCCCGACGTCATCGAGGAGGGCACCGAGCTCCAGGCGCTGGTGGTCACGGCCCGGCGCCTCATCGGCCGCATCATCGAGCTCTCGCCCCGCATTCCTCAGGAAGCGGTGGCGGTGGTCTCGGCCATCGAGGCCCCCGGCCAACTGGCCGACTTCATCTCCGCCAACATGAATATCGACGTGGCCAAGAAGCAGGGCCTGCTTGAGGAGGCCCACGTGGTGCGGCGCCTGCGCACCTCCACGGAGCTGATGCAACGCGAGATCCAGGTGCTCGAACTCGCCAGCAAGATCCAGTCCGACGCCCGCGACCGCATCGAAGAGGGACAGCGCGAGTACTACCTGCGCGAGCAGATGAAGAGCATCCAGAAGGAGCTCGGCGAGAAGGACGAGAAAACCGGCCTCACCGACCAGCTCCGCGCCGACATCGAGGCCGCCGGCATGCCGGCCAAGGTCCGCCAGGAGGCCGACCGCGAGCTCAAACGCCTCGAGGCCATGCCCGTCCACGCCCCGGACTTCAACGTCATCCGCACCTACATCGAGTACCTGGTGGAGGTGCCCTGGTCCAAGAGCACCATCGACCGCATCGACCTCGACGAGGCCGAGAGGATCCTCAACCACGATCACTACGGCCTCGAGCAGCCGAAGAAACGCATCCTGGAGTACCTGGCGGTCCGCAAGCTGCGGGCCGACCTCCGCGGCCCGATCCTCTGCTTCGTGGGGCCGCCCGGCGTCGGCAAGACCAGCCTCGGCCAGAGCATCGCCCGCGCGATGGGCCGCAAGTTCGTCCGCGTCAGCCTCGGCGGCATGCGCGACGAGGCCGAAATCCGCGGCCACCGCCGCACGTACGTCGGCGCCCTGCCCGGCCGCATCATCCTGGAGCTGCGCAAGGCCGCCGTCAACAACCCCGTCTTCATGCTCGACGAGGTCGACAAGCTCGGCCACGACTGGCACGGCGACCCGACGTCGGCCCTCCTCGAGGTGCTCGACCCGGAGCAGAACTTCTCATTCACCGACCATTACCTCGACGTGCCGTTCGACCTCTCGAAGGTGCTCTTCATCGGCACGGCGAACATGCTGGACCCGGTGCCCCCGGCCCTCAAGGACCGCCTGGAAGTCATCAACCTTCCAGGCTATGTCGAGGCGGAGAAACTCGCGATCGCGCAGCGGTACCTCGTGCCCCGCCAGAGGCGCGAGCACGGCATGAAGGCCCACCAGGTCCAGTTCACGCCCGGCGCCCTGCGGCACATCATCCGCTACTACACGCACGAGGCCGGGGTGCGGAACCTGGAGCGCGAGATCGCCGCCGTCTACCGCGGCGTGGCCCGCCAGATCGCCCGCGACGACAAGCACACCGCCCACGTCACGGCCGAGAAGGCGTCGGAATACCTGGGGCCCGAAAAGTTCCTGCCGGACGTCAAGCTGCGCACCTCGACGCCCGGCGTGGCGACCGGCCTCGCCTGGACCCCCGCCGGCGGCGACATCCTCTTCATCGAGGCCACCTCGATGCCCGGCTCCGGCAAGCTCACGCTGACCGGCCAGCTCGGCGACGTGATGAAGGAATCGGCCCAGGCGGCCCTCGCGTACATCCGCTCGCGGGCCGAGCAGTGGGGCATTCCCGCCTCGAACTTTCGCAAGCGCGACATTCATATCCATATCCCCGCAGGCGCCACCCCCAAGGACGGCCCGAGCGCGGGCATCACGATCTTCGCGGCCCTCATGTCGCTCCTCAGGCAGCAGAGCGTCCGCAGCAACGTGGCCATGACCGGCGAGATCACCCTGCGCGGCCTCGTGCTGCCGGTCGGCGGCATCAAGGAGAAGGTCCTCGCCGCCAAGCGCTCCGGCATCAACGAGATCGTCCTGCCCGACCGCAACCGGAAGGACGTCGAGGAGATTCCGAAACAGGTTCGCGGCGACATGACGTTCCACTACATCGTCCACATGGAAGCCGCCCTGCCGCTCGTGCTCTCCAAGTCGAAGTCCCGCGCGCCCAAGGCCGCCAGGGAAGCGGCGCCGGAGCCTGCCGCTCGCGCGCCTGTCTCCGCCAAGCCATCGAAGGTATCCGCGAAGCCGAACCGCGCTAAATCCCCCCCCGCCCACGCGGCCGCGAAGGCGAGGGCGTAGCCCCGCCGGCAACCTCGCGCGGCGGGTCTGCGGGCCCGCCGCGTACCACGCCAGTCTCAACCCGGCAAACGTCGGCCTTGCCGCATTTGCCATTTTGTCTAAACAGCGCTTGACCTCGGGGCGAGGTTAGGCATAATGTCTACGTGCGAGTGATCAGTCTGAGACCCCTGCGGGAGTTCTGGCAGCGCCATGCCGACGCCGAGGAGTCGTTGCGGCTCTGGTACAAGACCGCCAGCGGCGCCCAATGGTCCAACCTGGGGGACGTGCGACAGACCTATGCTCACGCGGATGGGGTGCGGACGGCCGGCGGCGATACGCTGACCGTCTTCAACATCGGTGGCAACAAGTACCGCCTGATCGCCCGAATCCGGTACGATTACCGGCTTATCAACGTCCGGGCCGTCCTCACGCACGAAGAGTACGACGAAGGAACGTGGAAGGATTAGCCATGCCCACAACCAAGAAGGCCGACAGGAAAAGGTTACCGGTCCGCTTCGAAGACCTGGTGCGGATGATGCCTCCCCGGGCCATTGCGGACGACGTTCACTACCAGAACACGTTGGAGATGATCGACGGGTTGATGGCGGCAGGCCGGTTGACCAAGGGCCAGGAACTGTACCTCGAGACCCTCGTGCAACTGGTTCAGGCTTATGAGGCCGAGCACCACTTCATCAAGACCGCCGGCCTCAGCGGCCTCGACGCCCTCAGGCATCTCTTGGCCGAGAACCACATGAACGCGTCCGATCTCGCCCGCCTCCTGGGCGTGCACGCCAGCATGGGATCGAAAATCCTCAAGGGCGAGCGGTCGCTGACCGTCGAGCACCTGAGGAAACTGGCCGGGCGATTCAAGGTGAGCCCCGAGGTCTTCATGGGGTGAAGCGGAAGCCGGTAAGGCTCATGGGTCGTCAGCAATGTTCTCCTCTTCCTCGTCCTCATAGACCTTCTCGATGTACCGGGCGTCATCTTCGGACATGCTGATGCTTTGGCGATATTGCAGTGCCTCGGCGTCGGCGACGTACTCCACCTCTCCGTGGTTCTCCTGGACGATCTTGCGGATGCGCTCGATGTCCGCTCGAAAGAACTCCTTGCGCGGCTTGATCTTGTTGAGACGAGTCTTGTGGAGATCCCGATGGAGGGCATTCTCCAGCTTGGGCGCATCGTCGCACGAAACCATCATGTGAACATCGAACGGGAAAGGGACTGAGGCGTCGCCAAGTTCTCTGACGCGGTCCATAGGCTCAAGCCTTCTGGTCATACCAATTTTGAAGACGCCTTCTCCGAAAGAACCTACGTTGGAGATGATGTAGATATACCCCGACTTCGTCATTTGGGCGCGGGACTTGGCTCGCTGGACCTTCTCCTCTGCTTCCGCCAATCTGGCTTTGAGCCGCTCCACTTCCTCATTGTGCTCGTCCCTGGCTTCCGCCATAGCCTTATCGAGTGCGGCCTGAATGGCGGCGCGTTCACGATCCAACTGCTCCGTCTCGCGATCGATCTCCCTCTGAAGCTTGAGGTCCTCGCGGATCTGCGCTTTGATGCGTGCCTGCTCCTCACGATCAAGGTCCCGCCGCACCAACCGCTCAAACTCGGCCTTGAGGTCCACAACCAACGCGGCCTGCTCCGATTCTTGAACGGACAGGCCAATGCCACGGCACCTTTCGATGACATCCTGCAAACGTTGTTTGCGGGCGGTGAAGTTATCGGCCGTAAGGGACTCGCCGATCCACTTGACGTTTTCCTTAAGGTACCTTGCGCCAAGTTCCTTGCAGCGCTCATCGAGGGCCTGCTGCCATTCTTGCTGCTGGTTGCGGTCCAGTTCCAGCTTCCGGAGATTCACGTCCAGATTCCGCAGATCGCGTTTGAGGATGGCGTTCTCCTCCTGGAGTTCAGAATACGATACCGCGCGTGCTTCCAGGTCCCTCTCATGGGCCGTCAACTTAGCCCCCCGCTCGGCAAGTGCGCTCTCATGAGCCCTCAGGGCTTGCGCGAATTCGCTTTCTCGTGCATTCATCGCTTCCGCAGACTTGTTTTCCCGTTCCTTAAGTGCGCTCTCACGAGCCTTCAGAGCTTGCGCAAATTCGCTTTCTCGTGCCTTCATCGCTTCCGCAAACTTGTTTTCCCGTTCCTTCAAGGCGCTTGCTGTTGCACTCAGCCTTTGGACCTGCACATCCTGCCTCTTCTTCTGCGCCAAGAGCAGGGCCCGTTTGGCGAGGAAGGCCACGAAGACCGTGCTGCCCCCGCCCGCTACCCCCAGCACGAAAAAGATGATGACGTAGATCATGCGCAACTCCTTCTGGCTGCTGCTTCATCCCCGCGCAAGGATGACGAGGACGACACTCTCTTTGCATGCGCCACAGGGCAATTCGCCAAGAAACTCGGCCTTGGCAGCTTCGGCCACGTTCCCGCATGAAGGGCACTTCGCCTTGACCACCTCGCGCATCTGCGTCATCAAGGCCAGGCGATAGGACCCGCCTTCGGGGGTGCGACGGAGCAAGCCTATCTCGTCCCACATCTCGGCCGTGCGCCGCCAGTCTTCCTGATCGCCCCCAAGTGT
>Ga0315286_10007848_pt1 | contig 10473 bp, 9 predicted proteins | sample YL17G10_0_MG_FD_205038 | JGI IMG/M metagenome (GOLD analysis project Ga0315286, IMG submission 205038) | Sediment microbial communities from Yellowstone Lake, YNP, Wyoming, USA - YL17G10_0 | ecosystem: Environmental > Aquatic > Freshwater > Lake > Sediment | place: USA: Wyoming | collected...
ACGTCAACGGCGTCGAAGTCGGGCGCGGCACGGGAGCGCTGGTGATGGGGCATCCGTTCGAGGCGCTGGCATGGCTGGCGAATGCACGCGCGAAACACGGCTTCGATCCGCTCAAAGCCGGGGAATTCGTCCTGCTCGGCAGCGTCGTCGAAACCCAATGGCTCAACGCCGGAGACGAAGTGCGGGTCGAAATTGAACAGCTCGGAGAGCTGAAGCTCAGCGTGACATAAATTGGCCGGGGGCCTGCGACAAGACCGTCGACGCAGAGCGCTAACTGTCAAGAAAACCATTCACCGCAAAGGATTCTTTTCAATACCCCCTTGAGGGGTGCGCGAAGGACGCAAAGGAAAAACAGAAACAAGGAAAATCAAGTGGGAGTTAGAAACAGGCTCATTGCTGAAATGACCACCGATACCGGGTATCTCACTCTCGGATGTTTTCTACTTCTGTCCTTCCTTGGCGGTGAATGATTTTTTCTTGGTGGCCTATTTCAGCCGAACCGGCTGCGGGCCAGCGCGGCGCCGGCGCCGAGCATGGCAAAATCTCTAAGGCAACTTTCACCGCAAAGGACGCGAAGGACGCAAAGGAAAAACAGAAACAAGGAAAATCAAGTGGGAGTTAGAAACAGGCTCGTTGCTGAAATGACCACCGATACCGGGTATCTCACTCTCGGATGTTTTCTACTTCTGTCCTTCCTTGGCGTCCTTTGCGTCCTTTGCGGTGAATGATTTTTTCTTGGTGGCCTATTTCAGCCGAACCGGCTGCGGGCCAGCGCGGCGCCGGCGCCGAGCATGGCAAAATCTATAAGGGAACATTCACCGCAAAGGATTCTTTTCAATACCCCCTTGAGGGGTGCGCGAAGGACGCAAAGGAAAGGCCAAGACAAGGAAGGGTACAGATAAAATTCCCGTGATCCCGCGCCGGCAGGAATCGCGCTTTCCGTCGAAATTAGCCTATTCCCGGTTTTCCTTCGCGTCCTTGGCGCACCCCTCAAGGGGGTATTGAAAAGAATCCTTAGCGGTGAATGGTTTTGAGCCTTGACTCATCATATGGCGATCAGCACAGTTCCCCCTGGTACCCAATTTCTCATAGGCAAGATGTCCACGCTTCAATCGTCCCGAACACCCTCCCTGGCGAAAGGTGAAGAAACACTCGAGCCCGTCGTCGAGCTCTCGAACGTGCGTTTCTCGTGGGCCGCCGCTTCGCCTGTTGTGGTCGACATCGAGAGCCTGCGCATTGCGAACGCGGAGCGCATTTTTTTGCGCGGACCGAGCGGCAGCGGAAAGACCACGCTGCTCAGCTTGCTTGCGGGTGTAGTCGCGCCCCGGGAAGGCACGGTCCGGGTCCTCGGGCAGGACCTCGGCAAGCTCGGCAGCGCGGCGCGCGACCGCTTCCGCGCCGACCACATCGGCTTCATCTTCCAGATGTTCAACCTCATCCCCTATCTTTCCGTCGTGGAAAACGTCTGCCTTGCGTGCGGCTTTTCCGAACGGCGCAGGCTGCGCGCCACCCGTGCCGGCGCCAGCGTCGAGACCGAGGCGGTCAGGCTGCTCGGGCATCTCGACATGGCGGACGCCGCGGTGCTGCGGCGGCCGGTTACGAACCTCAGCGTCGGCCAGCAGCAGCGCGTGGCGGCGGCCCGCGCGCTGATCGGCGCGCCGGAACTGGTGATCGCCGACGAACCAACCTCGTCGCTGGATGCTGATCTGCGCTCCGCGTTTCTCGATCTGCTGTTTCGCGAATGCGCGCAAGAGCGCACGACCCTGATATTTGTGAGTCACGACGCCTCTCTCGCGCCGCGGTTCGATCGCGAGATCGCGTTTTCCGCAATCAACCGCGCGCTGCCGCGACCCGCGACGGCGAATGCGCCATGAGGCAGCCGGTGATCCTCGTGCTCGCCATCAAGAGCCTGCGTAACCGCAAATTCACGGCGGCGCTTACGGTGCTGTCGATCGCGCTCGCCGTGGTGCTGTTGCTGGGCGTGGAGCGCATTCGCCATGAATCGCGCGAGAGTTTTTCCGCCACGATCTCGGGTACGGATCTGGTGGTGGGCGCGCGCAGCAGCCCGGTGCACCTGCTGCTCGCCGCGGTGTTCCATATCGGCAACGCCACCAACAACCTGCGCTGGGACAGCTATCGGGCGATCGCCACGCGACCCGGGGTGGCATGGACGATCCCGCTGTCGCTGGGCGATTCGCATCGCGGATACCGCGTGCTCGGCACCACCCCGGATTATTTCGAACACTACCGCTTTGCGCGCGAGCGCCGTCTGGTGTTGGCGCAGGGCAGGACTTTCGAAGATGAACACGATACCGTGCTGGGCGCCGACGTGGCGCGGGCGTTGAAGTACAAGCCGGGCGATTCGATCGTGATCGCCCACGGCGCCGGTGACGTCAGCTTCTCGCTGCACGAGCAGCATCCCTTCACGGTTGCCGGAATTCTGGCGAGAACCGGCACGCCGGTGGACCGCACCGTGCACGTATCGCTCGAAGGCCTGGACGCGGTGCACGAGGATGCCGGAGACGGCCAAGCGGCGGATCCTCTTGCAGCGATCATTGGCGGTGACCGTGGCGCGGCCGCGAACAAGCCGTCTACTCCGCGGGCCATCACTGCGTTCCTGGTGGGACTGAATTCTCGCCCAGCCGCGTTGTCAATGCAGCGGGCGGTGAGCGAGTATGCCGGCGAGCCGCTGACGGCCGTCCTCCCGGGATTGGCCTTGCAGGAGCTGTGGGAGATTACCGGCGCGGTCGAGAAAACGCTGTTTGCAGTATCGGCTCTGGTGGTGGTGGTGGGCCTGGCCGGCATGCTGGTCGCGCTGCTGACTGGCCTGAGCGAGCGCCGTCGCGAGATGGCGGTTCTGCGCTCGGTCGGTGCGCGGCCGGCGCATGTGTTCGCGCTGATCCTCGGCGAAGCGGCGTTCCTGACAGCTCTGGGCGTTGTGCTGGGCGTGTCGGCGCTTTACGTGGGACTGCTCGCCGGGCAGCCATGGCTCGAATCGCGCCTCGGTTTGTTCATTGCGGTAAGCTGGCCCTCGGCCTATGAACTCGGACTGATATTACTGGTGGGGTTGGCTGGCGTCCTGATCGGTTTGATTCCTGCCCACCGCTGCTACCGGTATTCGCTTGCCGACGGCATGACCATACGCATCTGATCTTTCGAGGGCACTGCAATGACGACGAAGTATCACCCGCGCGTTTTTTTGATCCTGCTCTGTGCCCTGCTGGCGCCGAGCGGACCGCTGTCCCATGCGGCGGACGCACCTCGTCAGATCATGTGGAAAGACCTGGTACCGCCGTTGCCGGCCGACTATATCTTCCCGAAACTCAGCAAACAGCAGGCCTTGCAGTTGATCGACATTGCCGATGTGCGCGATCGCAAGGCGCGCGGCGAAAAAGTCGGTGCAATCGAACTCGAGGACGAACATTCCGCTACACGCAAGCTGGAGCAGGCCGGATTCGATGTCGACGGAATGCTGGCGAAACGCAAGGAACTGGTCGAGAGCAGCCGCCAGCGCGCTCGCTCGGTGAACGCGCTGCTCGACGGTGAAACGGTACGCATGCCCGGCTACATTCTACCGTTGGAGTTTTCCGGCAAGGACGTTACCGAATTCCTGCTGGTGCCCTACGTCGGGGCCTGTATTCACACGCCGCCGCCGCCGCCGAACCAGATCGTCCACGTGAAGCCGGACAAACCCGTTGCAAACGTCACTGTATTTGCGCCGATCTGGGTTACGGGCCGGATGTCGACCGTGTCGGCAAGGAAATCACTGAGCCTGGTGGACGGAGCGGCCGATATCGATGTCGGTTACTCGATACGGGCCAGTCTGGTGGAGCCGTATAAGGAATAGGGGATTTACTTGAACGCCGGCAAGGCCGCGATATTGCCGACTTGCTGACCTGCGATATGCTCGTGCGGCGCGGGCTTGTTCATGACCGTGCGCATCTTCAGGCTGTCGACACCGTCTTCCTGCACCTCGACGCGTAACGCCGCCATGGTGCGGAACTTCAGTTCCGGCGCATACCAGAAAGTCATCGTGCTGGTGTCCCCGACGGTGCGCACGTTGACGATGATCATTGGCGTGTTGATTTCCCGCCAGGGGTTCTTCAGGTCGGCGAACGAAGCGGTAATCATCGGCTCGCCGTCGAGCTCGAGGGTGACGCTGGTGTTGTCGCTGCTGCCGCCGTGCTTGACGATCTCCGCGGCGTGAAACCAGCCGGCGCCGAGCACATGAAAGGTTGCGGCTTCGCCGGCGTTCGTGGCGCCGAATTCGCGTTCGGCGGTCACCATGTCACCCCTGAAGACCTCTCCGCACGCAACGGCTGCCGTTGCGCCCGCTAAGAGAACGAAAGCAGCAGCGACTGACCTTAGCCAGGGAAGGTATCTGAAGTTTTGGTGCATAGGTCAAGTCTAGCACCGGAAGGGGCCGTGAATGTCGTGAATATCGTGCCCCCTGGGGTGCCGGGCTATGCCCGTAAATGCCGTGACGGTCGGTAACCCTTGCCCGCGAAATCTATCTTTAGAATACGATATTTACGCATTCACGGCCTTATGGAAACCTACACCCCCGGCTACGGCGAGGCCGCGGCCGCGTTCATGGCGCGCCGCCGGCTCGACCCCAATGGCGCGTTTTTTCTCCCCCACCTCAGGCCCGGCATCAGCGTGCTGGATTGCGGTTGCGGCCCCGGCACCATTACGCGCGATATCGCGCTGCGTATTGCGCCGGGCCGGGTAGTCGGGCTGGATTTCAATGTGGATCAGGTTGCGCTCGCGATGCAAGACGCCAAGGCGCGAGGCATTGCCAACATCGAATTCAGGCAGGGCAGTGCGTACGCGCTGCCATTCGCAGACAGCAGCTTCGATGCAGTGTTTTCACACGCCTTGCTCGAGCACCTGAAAGAGCCGGTCAAGGCGGCCGCCGAGTTCAAGCGCGTTCTGAAGCCGGGCGGCATGCTTGGGGTGTGCACGCCGGACTGGGGCGGCTTTCTGCTGGCACCGCCGTCGGAAAAGCTGCTGGTTGCTTTCGAGGCTTACAAGGATTTACAGAATCGCAACGGTGGCGATGTGTATTGCGGGCACAAGCTCGGACTATACCTGGAAGCCGCCGGTTTTGAAGCCGTCGTCATGCGATCTCGTTACGAGAATTACGATCCGCTCACCGTGATCGGCGATTTTCTTGCCGTGAACCACGAAGAAGCGGGCGATGCGAAGAACGCCGCGACCTGGCGCGAATGGGCGCGCCGTCCCAACGGCATGTTCTCGCAGGCGTGGGTGTCATGCACTGGCAAGAAGCCCCACCACCACCTCATCCCCCGCCTTCTCCCCGGAGCGGAGAAGGAGCTAAAAGCAACCTCACCGTAGTTAAGATTGCAGTCCGAAGTGATAGGACAGCGAGAGGTTTACAAACTCCCTCTCCGCCTTCGGGGGAGAGGGCCGGGGTGAGGTGGGCGAAAAAAACCGGCAGCCGCTTGCGCGCTGCCGGTTCAACTTAGACTGATTCGATCTTTTTTTGCTGGCTTATTAGTACAGCACCACCGGGTTGCCCGGGGAACCGGTCGCGCCGATTATACGCAGCGGCGCCCATACGAACGCGCCTTCCTTGATGCCGGCCTTGACCAGCGACTCGGTGTCGACGTTCTCCAGGTTCCAGATACCGCGACGCGGCATCATTTCGGTGTGGCAGGGCACGGCATAGCCGTCGCCATTTTCGCCGAAAGGCTGCGCGTCATTCGCGGAGGTGTCGCCCATCTGCAGCGCAATGTTCCTCTTGGCCATCCATTCGCAGGCGCTGATGCCGAAGCCGGGTTCGCCTTGGGCAAAGATTGCACGGGCAGCGGCACGCTGCTCGGAGTTCATCGTCTTGTAATGCGCATTGCCCCAGGTGTTGCCCTGGCCGGTATGCAATGCCACGCAGTCTCCGGACTGGACTTCGCTGAGGCCTTCCATCTTCATCATGCCATCCATGTCTGCTGCCGTGACGATTCCCGGAGAGTCGGCGCTCTTCGGAATCGGCAGCATTTCGGCGTTGGCCGGAATCAGACCCTTGGATTTCTTGTAGGCCACGGCATCCAGCACCACGAGACGGCAGACGAAGCCGAGTTCGCCGACGTGCTCGACGCCCAGCGGACCCATGCCCAGTACGCGCCCGCCCGCCCCATGTTCATAGGCATCCCAGCTGATGATACCGTTGTAAAACACTGGGCCCTTCGAGGTGTTCACGCCGATGTGGCCGGGACCGTCGAACTGGGTCTGGATCTGGCCGATTTCGGTGGTGACCAGTTCATCGTGGTACACCAGCGCGTTCTTGCCGAACGGGCCGCCGGTGGGTGTTCCGGGGATGGTCATCTGCCAGCCGCGCGGGCCGAAAGCCGGTGCTTCGCGGTGGTAGTACTTGCCGATGGTGATGGACTTGTACTGCTTGACGGTGCTCAGCGCGCGCTTGATGTTGGCCGAGTTCTTGGTGTGGTTGGCACTGCCCGCGCGGTCGTCCTTGCCCCACTGCGGTGTGGCCCAGCTCAGGGCGGCGTCGTCGATCGGGCCTTTCAATACTTGGGCAGATGCCGATCCAGCGAAGCACAGGGCTCCGACTGTCGCGGCAATGATGGTAAGTTTGTTCATTGGGAAAGCTCCTCCGTAAAGTTGACAATGGCTTTTTGGTCTGACTGCTTTGCTGTTTTCCGTCCGCTACCCCGAACCCGGAACATCGTTCGGACCCCGGTGCCGCGCAGCGAGCGGTACACTGACACAACTTTTCTTACATTTCAACTCGCAATCAGTTGGTTTGAGATTGCAGCGATTCGCTGCAGTTCGGATGGAAAGGCGGCGCCGACGGGCTGAGGACCCGCTGCTGCATAGCAGCGTGGATTGCATTCCGGGCGCGACACGAACGCGGTAAAATGACGCCAAGCCCCCAATTCCAAAGAAAGAAACGCAATGATCAGCGCCAAGGACGTCGAGTTTTACCGCCAGCAAGGCTACCTGCTGGTCGAGAACGTGTTCGACGCGGCAACCCTCGCAAAAATACGCAGGGTGATCGCCGACCTGGTGGCCAAGGCAGCCGGTGTCAAGACGCACAACGATATCTATGACCTGGAACCGACGCACACGCCCGAGCACCCTCGTGTGCGCCGCATCAAGACCCCGCACAAGGTCGATCCGTTCTTCCTGGAGGTCGTCAAACAGCCGGCCATGACCTCGATCCTGAAGGCACTGCTCGGCAAGGACGTCCGCCTGCATGGTTCGAAGCTCAACGTCAAGGCGCCGAAGTACGGTTCTCCGGTCGAATGGCATCAGGACTGGGCGTTCTATCCGCATACCAACGACGACATCCTCGCCATCGGCGTGATGCTGGACGATGTCGAACTCGAGAATGGCCCGTTGCTGGTGATGCCCGGTTCGCATCGCATCGACAAGGTCTGGGACCATCATCTGGACGGCCGCTTTTGCGGCGCCATGGATCCCACGAAGACCCCCGAGCTGGATTATTCGAAGGCGGTGGCGTGTGTCGGAAAAGCCGGATCGTGTTCCTTTCACCATGTGCGGTTGGTGCATGGCTCGGCGCAGAACACATCGGAAAAACCGCGGCAGCTGCTGCTCTACGAATGCGCCGCGGCGGATGCGTGGCCGCTCATCAACTTCAAGGACCTCGACGAATTCAACAGCCGCATGATTTGCGGCGAGCCGACGCTGGAACCGAGAACCGAAAAAGTGCCGATTCGCATGCCGTTGCCCCCCGCACTGGCGCAAGGTTCGATCTACGAGAATCAAACCGCGTTGCGCAACCGCTTCTTCGAGGTCAAGGCAGCGACCTGAACGCGGTACGCGAACAAACGGTGGGCCTGGCCCGCCGTTTTTTTGTCGGGGCTTCCATAAAGAAACTTACCAGAAGGATTCATCATGGACGTCCGCGCAGCAGTCGCGCACAAGGCCGGCGCACCGCTTTGCCTTGAAACCGTGCAACTCGAGGGCCCCCGGGCAGGGGAAGTGCTGGTCGAGATCAAGGCTACCGGCATCTGCCACACCGACGAATTCACGCTCTCGGGCGCTGACCCCGAAGGGTTGTTTCCTTCCATACTCGGCCATGAAGGTGCGGGCATCGTGGTCGAAGTCGGCCCCAATGTGAAGAGCCTTAAGAAGGGTGATCACGTCATTCCGCTGTATGTCCCCGAGTGCCGCGAATGCGAGTACTGCGTGTCGCACAAGACGAACTTGTGCCAGGCGATTCGCGTCACGCAGGGCCAGGGCCTGATGCCGGACGGCAGCAGCCGCTTCTCGCTGGGCGGGAAAAAACTGCACCACTACATGGGTACATCGACGTTCGCCAATTACACGGTCGTGCCGGAGATCTCGCTGGCGAAAATCCGCGAGGACGCGCCGTTCGACAAGGTCTGCTACATCGGCTGCGGCGTCACCACCGGCATCGGCGCCGTGATCAATACCGCGAAGGTCCAGCCCGGCGCGAACGTGGTGATTTTCGGGTTGGGAGGCATCGGATTGAACGTCGTGCAGGGCGCGCGCATGGCGGGCGCCAACATGATCATCGGTGTGGACATCAATCCGAAACGGCGCGCCCTCGCCGAGAAGTTCGGCATGACGCATTTCGTGAATCCGCAGGACATGGCCGAGAACGACCAGGTTCCGTATCTGGTCAATCTCACCAAGGGCGGCGCCGACTACAGCTTCGAATGCATCGGCAACGTGAAACTGATGCGCCAGGCGCTGGAGTGCTGCCACAAGGGCTGGGGTGTCTCGGTGATCATCGGCGTGGCGCCCGCCGGTGCCGAAATCGCCACGCGCCCATTCCAGCTGGTGACCGGGCGCGTGTGGAAGGGCACCGCATTCGGCGGCGCGCGCGGCCGCACCGATGTGCCCAGGATCGTCGACTGGTACATGGAGAAGAAAATCAATATCGACGACCTTATCACGCACAAGCTCAGATTCGAAGACATCAACAAGGGCTTCGACCTCATGCATGCCGGCGAGTCCATCCGCTCAGTCGTTGTCTTCTAATGCGAGTACACCCAACACAGATACCCTACGTGCGTAGCACGTCGGAGTACCCTTTTAGAGTCCCCGATAGGGGATCCGTAAACCCCTCGCCTTTAGGCGACGGGAAAGCATTTCTGTAGAAGAGCGGGAACTGCGAGAAGAGGGTGCGGTTGTATTGCCTCTCCCCCCGGGACAAGGGCACACTTGAAGCGGAGCAGAGGCCGACGCGATAGCGGCGGGTGAGGGACGATGGCAAAGAATGTGAAATGCTCCCTCATCCCCGGCCCTTCTCCCGGGGGGAGAAGGGAGATTTCGCGAGTCGGCCGCGAGGCCGACTGTTACCGGCTTGAGCCGTAATTTGAAGCCCTCGCCTTTAGGCGAGGGTCGTTCACGCGCAGAGGGCGCAGAGAAGGGCCTGAAAATGCGAAACAGGCAGCACGATGGGATTGAGTTGTCGCTGGTGGGACTATGGAAATGCCGCATATCGGGAAGTATCCAAGGCATGGAACCATTGATCGGGTTTCTCTCTGTGCCCTCTGTGCCTAAAAGGGTACTTCGACGTGCTACGCACGTAGGGTATCTGTGGTGCGTGCTTTGAACTAGAGGAATCAAGACATGCAAAAACTGCTTGTTTACCAATCGTTGTGGGCCATGGAGCGGCGCCGTCCGGATGGCAAGGAGTGGACGCTCGACGAGAAACTCACCATGATCCACGGCGCCGGTTTCGATGGCTGTGGCGTGCGCTTTTTCGACTACAAGTACGCCAGGGAAATCACCGACTTTCTGCGCGCGCACGAAATGACATGGCAGGCGCAGTGTTATCCGCAGAAAGTCGACGATCTCAAGCCCATCCTGGACCATGTGAAGGAACTCGGCGCGGACCACATCAATCTGCAGCCCGATGTGCGGCCTTACTCGATCCAGGAATGCATTCCGTACATCGAGGGTTGGCGCCGGCTCGCGCACGACGCCAGGATTCCGGTCCATGTCGAGACGCACCGGGACCGCATGACCACCGACTTGTTCTTCACCATGCAGTTGCTCGACTGCTTTCCCGATCTGCGTCTGACCGGCGATCTGTCGCACTATGTGGTGGGGCGCGAATTCGCCTGGCCGATCAGCGCTATCAACCATGGCTATATGCATCGCATCATCGACAATTGCTGGGGATTCCATGGCCGCGTCGCCAGCCGCGAACAGGTGCAGGTGCAGATCGGTTTCGCGCACCACAAGGACTGGGTGGACCTGTTCATGGGCTGGTGGGAATACGGCTTCAGAAGCTGGCGCAAGCGCGCGCCCAAGGATGCGACGCTGACGTTCCTGTGCGAACTGGGGCCGAAGGAATATGCGATGACCGGCCCGGACGGGTATGAACTGTCGGACCGCTGGCAGGAAGCCCTTATGATGAAGGATATGATCCGCGCGCTCTGGAGCCGGATCGAGAAGGAGGCGGTCGATGCCGCCAAGGCCGCCTGATGCAACTCAGTA
>Ga0315286_10007849_pt1 | contig 10473 bp, 6 predicted proteins | sample YL17G10_0_MG_FD_205038 | JGI IMG/M metagenome (GOLD analysis project Ga0315286, IMG submission 205038) | Sediment microbial communities from Yellowstone Lake, YNP, Wyoming, USA - YL17G10_0 | ecosystem: Environmental > Aquatic > Freshwater > Lake > Sediment | place: USA: Wyoming | collected...
AGGTCTTGATGAACGCGTAGCGCATGCGAAGCCGAAGGGGCCGCCGGGCTGCGGCCTCGAATTCGTCATGCCACGCCTGGAGTTCCTGCGACGTCTCAGCGGGTTCCATTGCCGGCATTCTACCACCGGCCGCCAGCGTCTGCTGCCCTGGAGCGGTTCTACCGCCCGCCCGCCATCTTCTTGCGCAGCTCCTGGAACCAGTTGACGACGATTTCGAGTTCGGTCACGGGTGGGGCCAGCGTCGCGGTCACCATCAGCAGCCGTCCGTCCGGCATGAGGTCGACAAGGTTGTTGGGGGTGCGAAACAGTTCGACCGGCTCGCCCGGGTGAAACGCCGGCGCCGTCGCGATCTGCACGGACATCACACTCAGGCCGCGGCGATAGACGATCTCGTGGTCGCTACGCCACATCGGTTGCGTGCCGCCCGCGTTCGACACGGGAGACGCGCCTCCAGCTGCCGGAAACGCCTGCACGTACACTTCCGGCCGGCCGGTTCGATTGGATTGGTACGCGATCCAATGGCCGTCTGGAGAAAACGCCGGGGCCGTTTCCTCTGCCGACGTCATCACCAGTGGCCGCGCCTTGCGATCCTCGATCGAGAGCGTCCAGATGTCGCTACCCGAGTTCGGGTCAATGTCCGTGTACGCCACGACCCTGGCGGCAGGAGACCACGCATACGCTGTCTGCCTGTGGTTGCTGGTGGTCAATCGCTCGGCCTCGCCGCTGCCGTCGGACCGTTGCCACCACAGATTATTCGCGCCGCTGCCTCGATTTGAGGAGAACACGATGCGTGAGTCGTCGAGTACCCAGACGGGACTGATGTTGTCCCATTTGTCGGTGAGCAAGGCTGATGTGCCGCGTTCGAGATCAAGAACCGCAATCTGAGATACCGCGCCAAGGGTGTAGATCGCGAGACTCTTGCCGCTTCGCGACAACCGGGCGAATGATGAGGGGCCCGCACTAGGAAACAGTCCGGGATCCGCGCGAACCGGCCGTTCGGCGCCGTGCAGGTCCACGGCCAGCAGCGTTTGCGGCATCGCCGCTACGCCGCCGACCTGGCGGACGAAGGTCCCATCCCGCGAGACGCCGTGATTGCCGGACCCGGATGGCGCGTCGACGAACATGCCGTCGGCGACGGTCTCCGACGCCCCGTCGAGTGTCAGGCGTTCTCGGTCGAACGGCACGGCGATCAGCTTGCCGGCGCGCGTGTACAGCACGTGTCCGGTGGACACGTACCGCGGGTAGCTGCCACCTTCGATGAGCCGCTTGCGCGTGCGCGTGGCGAGCGCGAGCACCTCAATGCGCGCGTCGTCGAACGACGTGGCCTTTGACGTGGCGACCACGAACAGCACCGCCTGACTGCCAGGCAACACAAATGGAAAGCGGTGCGTCTTCTCGCCTTGCGCAAGTGTCGTGAGCTGCTCCGGGTTGCCGCCGCTCGCGCGGACGCGCCACAAGCCGGCGCTGTAGTTCGGCGTGTAGTAGATCCAGTCGTCGTCGCCCCAGGCGACGCCCCGGATGGTGCTGATGTCCAGATCGGTCAGCATCGGGACCGGTGCGCCGCCGCCCAGGGCGATGCGGTTGACCGATCGGCCCAGCAGGAACCCCAACGACGCGCTGTCCGGCGAGAAGAACGGATACGACGCGCCCACGGTTCCGTCAATGGCGCGCGATTCAGTTTCGTCCATCTTGCGCACGTACAGTTGCGCAGGCGTTCCGGCGTTGTAGGCGATCTGTCGGCCATCGGGCGAGATCGCGATCGCGGGATGCCCACTCGAGCCAATAGCGAGGGCAGCGGCAAGCGGCAGTTTCGCGCGCAGCACCGATCCACTCTCGCTGACGGGTGGAGTTCGCGAGCGCCACAGGCCTACGCCGGCCACCGTGATGACGACCGCCATCGCCGCCATCCACGCCAGGCGTTCGCGTCGCCGCCCGGTCGTCGAGACGACCGATTGGGGTGCCGGATCGGATGCCGCCGTCGCCACCCACGTGAGTTCACGCGCGATGTCCGCGGCAGACTGCCAGCGCCCGTCCGGATCCTTGGCCAGACAGGCCATGACCACGCGATCGAGTCCAGCCGGCGCCAGTGGCTGCACCGTGGACATGCACGCCGGCTCGTCCTTGAGGATGGCGCCGATCAGGCTCGCCTGGGTCTTGCCGGCGAAGGCAGGCCTGCCGGTGACCATTTCATACAGCGTGCAGCCGAGCGCCCAGATGTCCGACCGCGCATCAGCCTCCTGACCCTCGAGCTGCTCGGGCGCCATGTACTGGAACGTGCCGAGGATCGACCCTTGGGCCGTGATGGGAGCGGCCATCGTCATCCCATCGGGCCCCGCCGGCGAGGGTTTCGCCAGGCCGAAGTCCAGCAGCTTCGATCCGGTTTTCGTCAACATCACGTTGCCGGGTTTCAGATCGCGATGCGTGACGCCATGCCGGTGCGCGTTGTCCAGCGCCCCGCAGATCTCCACGGCGATCGCGATGGCCTGATCGACCGGCATCGCGCCGCGCGCGATCCGTGTGGCGAGGGTCTCGCCCTGGAGATACTCGAGCACGAGAAAGTGCACGTCGTCGTGGTGTCCGACATCGTGCAGCGCGCAGATGTGCGGATGGCTCAGTTGCGAGATCGCTTTGGCTTCGCGGTCGAATCGCGCACGGAAGGCCTCGTCCAGGGCCAGATGCGGGGATAAGACCTTGATGGCCACCGCGCGATCGAGCCGCGTGTCGCGCGCGCGATACACCTCGCCCATTCCGCCTTCGCCCAGTTTGGCCACGACCTGATATGGACCGAGGGTCTTCCCGATCACGGTCGTGGCCTCTTCTGGGCTTCGGCGAGACCTCGCCGTAGCTCGCGCATCAATACCGACGCGAGCGGAGGCGGGCCGCCTTCGCCCAGCGGCGCGACGATCTCGTACAAACCCAGCCGCGTGCCTGGACTCAGTGGCATGCGTGCATCCTCATCGCCCCAGCCGTTCTACTTGCCCTTCATCGCCGCCCTGACTACGTCGAACCAGTGCGTGACGATGGTGAGCGATTGGCTCCTCTTCTCGTCCGCGTTGAGCGGCTTGACCAGCAGAAACTGCTGGCCGTCGCGCGAGACATCGTACATACGGCCCAGCGCGCCGAACCTGTACTTCGTCCCGTCGACGGGGAGCGGCGTCGGCGTGCCATACGCGAAGGCCGCCCCGAGAGGGACCGGCAGCACCTTCACGGCAACCAGGCGGTTCGGTCTTGGACTCTGGTAGATGAGCTCCCTGCTGCCCGACCGCGCCCAGTCCGACGGATCCGACGGTGTCCAGACCGGCATGGAACCCCCGCCCGACGAGATCTTCGTGTGCCGGGCGTCGGTATCGGGAAACGGGCGCACGTGGATCTCGTCCTGGTCGCTCCCTTCCTTCGACTGATACGCGATCCACCGGCCGTCGGGCGACACGGCGCCGGGGCCCTGGGCAGCCGTGAGCGTCGGGATCACCGGCACGGGCTTGGCGTTGCCGACCAGCGGAAGCAGGTTCAGCGATCCGGTTCCAAGCGACGCACCCTTCCACCCGAGCACCCGGTCACCGCGCAGCACCTGATGCGCTACTTCGGTTTCCGGCGTGTTCGTCAGTTGTTCGAGCGTGCCCGTGCCATCGGCCGCGCGGCGGAACACGTCAAACTGGCCACCCGCTGGTCCTGAGCTGAAGATGACCGACAGACTGTCGAGGGTCCAGATGGGAAAGGTCTCGCTGGCGGGGCCCGATGTCAGATTGAAGGGCGTCTTCTTCGGGATGTCCCACACCCAGATGTCCTCTTCGCCATCCGAGGCGGGCACGGCGATCTTCGTGCCATCCGGCGACAGGCGCGGATAGAGGTATTCGTGAGGCGGGGCACCGATCCGCGTCTCTCCGCCCTGCCGATCGACCCACACCAGATCGCTCATGTTTCCGCCGGTTCCAGGCCTGAAGACGAAGGTGCCGGTCTCCGACAGCGCAAACTGGCTGGTACCGACGGCGGCGTGATTGGCGACGTCTTCGACGATGGGAACCGCCTGGCCGGCGACTTGCAGCGTGGTGGGGATGAACGCTTGCGCGAAGAGCGTATTGTCTCGAGTGTAGATCAAGTACGCGCCGTCGCGCGTCGGCGAGGCAAGCCCGCTCGACACGACGCGGCCATCCATGCCGCTCACCAGAACGCGGCGGTCGCCTTTCGGTTCCAGCGACTGGACGACGATCTGGCCGTCATTGAAGGTTTGCGCGCCGCGCGGCCGGACCGTGTAGAGGAGGGCGCGACCTTCGTTGAGGAGCTGCGGTTGCGCGAGGCTCTTGCCGCTGTCTGGCTTGACGGATACCAGCGTCTCTGGCGTGCCGCCTGTATCCTTCACGGCCTGAATGCGGCTGCCCACGCTGAAGACGATGGTGTTGTCCTGCCAGCGGATGCCCGACGGAAAGCCGGCCGGACACACGGTGACGGCTTTGCCGCCGACCACCGCAATCGTCTTGGGGCCGGTCCGGTCGGCGCTGGATGCCCCGGCCATCACCGACGCGAAGAACGCAATGGACTGGCCATCGGGCGAGAACGTAATGTCCACCGGGTCGATGTTCGTGCCACGGATCGGGCGCGCCTCGAGCTCGTCCATCTGACGCAGGTAGATCTGCTCCTTGGCGATGAAGGCGATCTTCGTGCCGTCGGGCGAGATCGCCACGACGTGTCGTCCCGTGCGGGTGAAGGCCACGCCCTCGGCCAGCGGGTACGAGAAGCGTCCGACGACGTTGGTCACGACCGGCGCGACCGGGGCGGGTTTGAGGAACCAGGCGCCCGCGGCGGCGAGCGCGGCGAGTCCGAGCGCCGCGCCGGCGAACTCCGCGAGGGTGCGACGCTTGCGTCCCGCGACGACCGGCGCCGGGAGCCCGGCCGCCGATCCGCCTTCTTCGATCCACTGGAGATGCAGCCAGAGATCGTGCGCCGTGTGAAAGCGGTTGTCCGGGTTCTTCTCGAGGCACGTGCGCACGAGCCGGCTGAGCGCGGGCGGCGTCATCGGCTGGAGTTCGGCCATCGGCGCCGGCTGACGCTCGAGGATCGACGCGATCAGGCTCGCCTGCGACTTGCCGTCGAAGGCGCGTTTGCCCGTGAGCATTTCGTAGAGCACGCAGCCGAAGCCCCAGATGTCGGTGCGCGCGTCGGCGTCCAGGCCTTCGATCTGCTCGGGTGCCATGTACTGGAACGTGCCGAGAATCGTGCCCTGGGCGGTCAGGGCCGGCGATGCCATGGTGGGAACATTCGTGGAGGCCGGACCTTCAGGTCCGGCAGCGCCGCCGGGTCTGAAGACCCGGCCTCCATCCGGGTCCAGCACCTTGGCGAGGCCGAAGTCGAGGAGCTTGCAGACCGGCACCGTCGATGCCCCGGTCGTCCGGACCAGAAAGATGTTCGCGGGCTTCAGGTCGCGATGGACGATCCCAAGACGGTGCGCCTTGTCGAGCGCGTCGGCCATCTGGCTGGCGTACGCGAGGGCATCGTCGACCGGCACGGGACCCTTGGCCAGCCGCGCCGCCAGCGTCTCTCCCTCGAGGTACTCCATGACGAGATAGTCGACACCGGGCCCGCCGGCCCCCTGCGGTGAGCCTGCCTGCCCTGCCTGCCCTGAGCGCAGTCGAAGGGCGCTCGCCTGCGGTGAGCCTGCCGAACCCGTCGAAGGCGTCGAGCCCACATCGAACAGCGTGCAGATGTGCGGGTGATTGAGCGCCGAAATGCTCTTCGCCTCGCGCTCGAACCGGGCTGTGAACTCCGGGTCGGCCGCCAGGGCCGGCGGCAACACCTTGATGGCGACCGTGCGGTCGAGGCGGGTGTCGCGGGCTTTGTAGACCTCGCCCATTCCGCCTGCCCCGAGCGGGGCCAGGATTTCGTAGGGGCCGAGCTTCGTGCCTGGATTCAGTGACATGGGGGCAGTCTCACTGACGACGCTGGCGCTTAGCGTTCAACGAAGGTGGCGCGAGTATAGCCCAGAACGCGTGGTGTGCTCATGCGTGCTGAACGGCTGCTGAACGGCGGTCACCAGTCGACCGGCGCTGTACCTCCACATGTGTCTTCCGCGCGGCGATCGTCACGACGCGTCCGGCAAGGTGACGGTGTTCGATAGCGCGTCAGAACAACGGGTGCTGGCCGTCGCGCCAACACCCACTTCGGGAGTCGCTGTTTCGTTTCAGATCTTCGTCGGCGCCTTTGGAATCACGCAGCGGACGTTGGTTGTCGTGAAATCGCGATCGAGCGTGAGGATGGCGCCATTCGCTGTCACGGCCAGCGCGTAGGCGAAGCAGTCCCCGAGGTTCAGCGGATACTCGATGCGCGCGGCAGAGGCAATCAGCGCCTGCTGGGTATCCGGCGCGACGAATTCGATCCCGCTCGAGAGGATCTGCGTTTCGAGCTCGCCGTACAGCTTCGGCTGGCGGTCTCTGATCAGGATCAACGCTTCGGCGAGATTCACCGTGCTCATCTTCAGGCGGCCGGCATTCTCGCTGAGCTTCGCGGCGACCCAACGCGCGTGCGTTTCCTGAAAGAGGACGGCGATAAGCGCCGATGTGTCGACCACCATCGCTCACCTCCAGAGATCGTCGTGGCCGGCGAATCGGGGAGACGGGTTCAGTGGCGTCTTGAGAGCCGCGCCGATCCAGCCGGAAAAGTCCTCGACAGGCGCCGCGCACGTCGCGCGCTCCGCGCTCTCGGCGACGGCCTCGCGGATGGCCTGGGACTTGCTGTGAATACCTCGAAGGCGCATGAGCCGCACAAGTGCCGCCTCGAACTCCGGCGTCACGTTGATGTTGATCTGTCCCATGGGGGTGACCTCCTATACATGAGTCTATACAGGCTCATCCCGAAGGTCAACAACGAGACGCCATCGAGGCGTGCCATCGTCGTTCGCCACGCGACGACCGGCAGGCACGTCCAGAGGCATCGCCCGCGCGACTTCCGGCGCTGATGGTCGCCCCGGCGCGATCCCGCGGCTCACACCAGCGGGTCGGCCGCCGAGCGCGACACCCGGCCCGGTCGCGACGTCAGGATCACATAGAGCGACCAGGCGGCCACCGTCGCGATGAGGAGCGGCGTGGTCAGCGAATATGCCGCGTACCAGGAGGCCACCGCGAGCGGCAAGTCCCCGAGCGTGAGCGTTGTGAACTCGAGCACGAGGATCGCGAACAGGCCGAATCGGCGGATGACCCACACGAAGATGGCCAGCCCCAGCACGGTCGCCGGGATGAGGGCCGGAGGCGACAGAAACGGGAGCGTCAGGAGGACCACGAACAGCACATCAGCCACCCAGGTGCGGCCCACCGCGCTTCGCAGCAGGACCAGCACCAGAATAAACCCGGTGGCGGCAAACGCCGACACGTTCAGCCAGCTGAGGAGGTAGCCGAAGAGAAGTCGCGCTCCGCTCAAGCCGATGCTGTTCGGCGCCTGCAGGTCGTTGGTTGCCCACACGCTCACCGCGCCTGCCAGCGCCAGCACCACCCCGGCGCCAAGCCCCACCAGGACGTGCGACATGGCCAACGGGTCGCGAAACCGGCCGCCGACGATCCGCATCCAGGAGATCAGGGCGTCCGGCCACTGGCGCCTGACGAAGGGTTCGATCGCCAGGTACAGCAGCCCGACGAAGCCCGCCTGGAACCCGGCCCAGCTCAGCCCCAGCAGCAGCAGGTACAACTCCCATAGCGTCGGCACATGAGCGGCCACCAGTGCCCAGCTCACCGCGCCGCAGCAGAACACGGCGGCCGCGACCCGCCAGGCGCCCTTCCTGTCGCCGCGCCCCATCCGCACGTTGCGCCAGGCGACGAGCCCCGCGGCCACCAGCAGCGCCACCACCAGGATCTCGCCGACGATGTTGCTCCATCGCTTCCCCATCGACGGGGCCGCACTCTCCGGATCCGACCACGTTCCCTGGATTTCGAAGAACACGGGCCGGCCATTCAGGGCCGCCGCTTCCACGCGAATCGTGTCCGGCCGTCCCTCGCCGTAGGAGCCGACCCAGGCCGTTCTCGAATCGGCGTACACGGGCAGGTATGACTCCGGCGGCGACGGCGTGAATCGGGCGGCGTCCAGGCCCGCAACCGTCAGGAGCCTGTTCCAGTCCATGACCGGCCCGGCCTGAGCGTGCCCCTCCGTGGTTGGCGAACGCGCGGGAGACGGCCGCGCGTGGAGACGGTACAGCCGGCCTTTGGCGTCGAGGGCCATTCTGACCATGCCCGACGAGGTGAACGGCGGATCGCTCCACGTGGTGAGCCCGCTCAGGAGGAGGACCCCCTCGGACAGGAAGATCTCGGGCTCAAGATAATCCTGATGCTGGCGGTACCAGAACTGCGTCAGCGGCGGTCGATGGCTGGCCAGACGCTCCCAGCGATGGCCGGCGTCATGGGCGCCCAGGTAGCGTTGATAGGGTTCAACGGAGCCCCCGTTCATGATGCCGTACGCCGAATCCACCGGCTCCTCGGTGTAACCGAACCCGGTCAGCATCTCGCGCGCCTTGAACGCCAGCGCATCTGGCGGCAACGGCAGCGGCGCACGGCCGAGCAGCGAGGTCTTGCTGCTCAGCAGCACCAGCGCGACCAGCAGGAGCACGACGCCCGCGAAACACGCGATGGCGGTGCGCGGCTGCAGTCCTTCCTTTTCGCCCGACGCCGCCACCATTTCCGGCGACGGCGTTTCACCCGCGGCCAGTGCCGCCGCGATGGGATCGCCGCCCGGCAGCGCCATCGCCACGTTCAACGCCGACGAGGGCCGGTTGCGCGGGTCGGCTTCGAGGCAGCGCTGAATCACGCGCTCGATCGTCGGGTCGAGATCTTTGACAAGCGTCGTCGGCGTCGCCTGCGAGTCGCCGGGCCGCCGGCCGGTGAACATTTCGTGCAGCACCAGGCCGAGCGCATAGATGTCGCTGCGCGTCGTGACGTCCCTGCCCGCTTTCTGCTCGGGCGACATGTACGCGGGCGTGCCGCTGCGAATGTCGCCGCCGTGCACGTCGCCGGCAAGCGCGGCCAGACCGAAGTCCGTGATGCGCACCTGCCCGCGGCCGTCGATCATGATGTTGGCCGGCTTGAGGTCGCGATGAAGCACGCCGCGTTCGTGCGCGGCCGCGAGGCCGGCGCAGAGGCGGCGCGCGAATTCGAGCGCTTTGTCAGAAGGGAGTCGCCCGATGCGGCGCAAGAGCGACGCGAGGTCTTCGCCATCCACGTATTCCATGGACAGGAAGTGCAGGCCCTCGATCACTCCGATGTCGTAGACGCGGCACACGTTGGGATGCGACACCTGCCGCGCGATGCGCACTTCGTTGCGGAAGCGCGCCAGCGCGGCGTCACTCGTGTGCGCCGCGTGCGAGATAAACTTGAGCGCCACCATCTGATTGAGCGTCAGGTCGAGCGCGCGATACACCTCGCCCATCCCGCCCTTGCCGAGCAGGCCGAGAATGCGGAAGCGTCCCGCGAGCGTCGTGCCCGCCGGGAAGCGGCCTTCTTCTATTGAGGGGAACGGGGAGCCAGGCGCGCCTGCGGCATCGGCGAAGTTCGTCCGGGTGGGCTGGGGTTCATCGGGCATAGGCCGCCATCATACCGGGTTTGCCGAACCGACGGTGCGTTGAGACGCGTCGACCGGTTTGCGAGCGGCGTGTAGGGCCCGAGTGAAGACCATCAGCCGCCAGCAGCGGGGACGCCCGGCGCGGATCGACCTGTCTGAAACGCTGTCGGACCTCCTCCCCGTCCTGCGCGAAGCGGCGGGGCCAGCCGTCCTGATCGAGAGCGTGCCGTCGCGGGAGCCGTGCGTCGCGGTGAGCGACCCAAATCACCTGCGCGCGGTGCTGCTCGATCTGGCCACGAACGCCCGCGATGCCATGCCGCGCGGCGCCCGGTGGCGGCTGGAAACCGGCACCGTGGAACTGGACCCGGATGCCGCGCTCTACGCCATCGTCAGCCAGCACGGCGGGTGTGTGAACGTGACCAGCGAGCCTGGCGACACGATGTTCGAGATCCTGCTGCCCTCGCCCCGGTAGATTTCCGGCAACTCTGCCTGCCCTGAGCGAGTCTTCACTCGATGGAGCCCGGGGTCTTCCCAGGCCCGAGCGAAGTCGAAGGCAGACCCCGGGTCGCCGAAGGCACAAGCGTTTTTCGCAGCCGCAGTCGTCGTAGCCGCAGTCGTCGTAGCCCGGCAGCTTCCCTGCCCTGAGCGAAGTCGAAGGGAGCTGCCGGGTGGCCGCAGGCCATATGCCCGCCGGCTGGCGCCTACCGTGCGACCCCTATCGCATCCGCATTCCACAGGATTGGCGGCCGCACCGGGGCCGGCGTGGCGCCTGTCACGCGCGTGCTGGTGGCCACGAAGACGCGCGGCACCGCGAAGTAGATCACCGGCAGGTTGTCCGAGAGGATTTTCTGCGCCTGGAGGAAGAGCTGCTGGCGCGTGGCGAGAGTGCGCTCGGCGGCCATCTTCAGCATGAGGGCGTCGAGGTCCTTCTCCCACGGCGTGGCG
>Ga0315286_10007850_pt1 | contig 10473 bp, 7 predicted proteins | sample YL17G10_0_MG_FD_205038 | JGI IMG/M metagenome (GOLD analysis project Ga0315286, IMG submission 205038) | Sediment microbial communities from Yellowstone Lake, YNP, Wyoming, USA - YL17G10_0 | ecosystem: Environmental > Aquatic > Freshwater > Lake > Sediment | place: USA: Wyoming | collected...
AGAAATCATGATCATCGGCGGCGACAACGAACCCGAGAGTTGGAAGAAAGGCCGCGTTTATCCGCGCGCTCCCCGATATTCCTTGTGCCGGTGCGGCGCGTCCAAAGGCAAGCCGTTTTGCGACGGTGCGCATCTCCCAAGCGGGTTTGACGGAACGGAAACGGCCGGCCGTGAAGATTATCTCAGCCTGGCGGAGCGAACAACCGGCCCGGAACTCGACCTGACCTGGTCTGCGAAGCATTGCGTCCTGGCGCGGTTCTGTCATCGAGCCGGGGGTGCCTGGACCCTGGCCGAGCGATCGGACATCCCCTCGTGCCGGGAAACCGCCATTCAGGAAGCCTGCGACTGTCCTTCCGGCGCGCTTGTTGCCTGGAACAAAAAAACCGGTGAGGCAATTGAGCCCCATCTCGAGCCGTCCATCGGCCTCATCGAAAATCCCCGGGCCGGCTTGAGCGGCCCGATCTGGGTTAGAGGCCGCATCCCCATCGAATCATCCGACGGCCTAATTTATGAAGTCCGCAACCGGGTAACCCTCTGCCGATGCGGGGCCTCAAAGAACAAGCCCTTGTGTGATGGCGCCCATATCGACATCGGATTCACATCGAAACCCTGAGAGCTGGGACTCCTTTTATACGTTCGACGGCGCCAAACCCCGATTTTTAAATCGGGGTAAAAAGCGCCGCTCAGTATTAACCCTGAGCATACCCCGGGCTTCAGCCCGGGGAGTCAAATGGGTTGATTTTGAGCGATTATGATCGGCGGCCTCCTCCTCCCTGAAAACGAGAGTTATCTGCGCGGGCCGGAGCACAAAGGCAATAAAATATGGAGAAAGAGAGACCGGGTAAGATTCAATCTTTCAGTTGACATCCGGGCGAATTCGTATTTTGATAAGTCCAAATGTCCCGCGAAGTCATCCAGATCAATCGAGCGCCTGTGCTTACGCTTTGGGCCAGCGTCGTAGCCGAACGGCTGGGCTACAATCATGACGCAGCTCTTTCCCTCGGAAAGGCGCTGGCCGGGCTCAACGCCCAGTCCAAGGGACGGCGCCTCGGCATCTATAAACCGGCTGAAAGGCCGGAAGAAGCTCGGCCAAAGAAGGCCGGGCTCGGGGAAGGGTTTTGGGCTGAGCTTCTCGGTCGTCCTCTGCCTGTTATCAAAATCCGCGGAGGAATCCGGGCCGTCGAAGGCAGCCGGACAATCGAGCCGGCCGGAGTCGAACGCTATCTCGAGAGCAAATTCGGAGAAGCGCTCCAGTCAGTCCGCACGGCGATGGAAGAGCTATGCCGCGCTTTTTCGCGGAAGGAACTGACCCTGAAAGCCTTCTCTCTTTATGAGCAGTTCCGTCCGGGAATTCCGGAAGGCGTGCGAGGCTGGGGAGCCAAGGGGGAGCTCGACCTGGATAAAATCCGCGAGCTTTTAATTCGGTGACAGACAACCCATTACCGGAATTCCTCTGAGTGAATTGAATGAGGGGATTGAGTTGTCTGGCACCGAATTAAAAAAGTGGAAATTGTAAACGCGATCCCACTTATTTTTTATGTCCCCGAAATTTATCCTTCTTCGGTGATTTTGAACACCGCGTCGTTGGGGTGGACTTTCTGGCTCACCTTCAGCGCCACATCCTGGCCCGGCTTCGCCTCGATCACACTTTGATGCTCGATTTGCATGGAATCCACCTGCTGCTTAAAGTCAGCCGTGTGGCCGAGGAAGTGGAGCATATCGCCGACATGAAGCTTGTCCGTCAATCCCAAGACGGCGACACCGATACGGTCGAAGTAGTGCGTCACTTTGCCGATGCGGTTCTCAGACATGGCTGCCTCCTTTGAAATCATGGCGGTTCATGCATATTTCCCCAAGCGATCTCGAAACAAGATTATCAGCTCAAAGTATATCATATTCCGGCCATACATTGATACGTTCGACGGCGCCAAATCCCGATTTTTAAATCGGGGTAAAAAGCGCCGCTCAGTATTAACCCTGAGCATACCCCGGGCTTCAGCCCGGGGAGTCAAATGGGTTGATTATTTTGGCGACTGTCAACTCTGCGGCCGGAGTCCGAAGAGAAACGGTTAAATTTCCGAGCGCTTCCCTTTCGGTCCCTTGAGCAGCAAGCCCATGGCCGTCATTCCTGCGGCCACCCAGACAAGGGCCAAAACCCGGCGGATGAGCGTTACCGCCATCCCCCGGATTGTATCCACCCCGAAGAAGGAGAAGAGGAGGATGAAGACGGCCTCATATGTGCCTAGAGATCCGGGGATGATGAGAATGACAAAGGCGAGTATCCCGAGACTTACGACGAGCGTGCTGTCCAGGAAATTCATCGTCCGAATTCCAAGGAATGTCACGGTGAGATAGATCTCCAGGCTCCACAGCAGCATGGACAGGACGTTCAGGAAAAAGATCCGAACGACGAGCTTTTTTTTCCTGGCATAGATACCGGCTATAGCGGCGTCGGTTTCGGCAATTTTTTCCCGATTTTTTTCGATGAGACGAAGCCGGATTCCCAGCTTGGCTAAGATGCCGGCCATCGCGGAGAACATCCCTGTTCGCTGCTTGATGATTAGAAACGCCGTCACCAAGCCGACTCCGGCGGTGACGCCGAGAAAAAGCATTTTGTAAGGACCTGGCAGTGCTCCGGAGAAAAGCGTCAGGACCAGGCTCGCCGTGGCGAAGAGAAAAGCCGTCAGAATTTCCATCGTCTTATCCACGACCACCGAGGCCAGCGCAAGCCGCGTGTTTTTCGCTTTAACGACGAGAACCCGGACCGCCTCGCCGCTCAATTGGCCTGCCGGGGCGACATAGCTGAAAGCGTATCCCGCCATGCGCGCCCAGAACAAAGTGAAAAAGGAAGCCCGGCCACCCTGGCTTTCGAATATGAGTTTCCAGATATAAGCTCTCTGGATCCAAAAAAGGCTTCTGAGAGCGAAGAGGACAAGGGCGCTCGTCAATGTCAGTCGGCGGACGGCAGCCCAGATCTCCGCCGGGCCTATCCGGAGGATGAGAAAAACAAAAAGGCCCAGTCCGATTACGAAGAGAACGATAAGCAGGTTCTTACGGGCAGACATGAATACGAAATGATTAACACGACCGGCAGCAGGCGTCAAGGCGACAATTCGGTGACAATTCGGTGACAGACAACCCATTACCGGAATTCGTTGAGGCTGGAGATTAAGCTGAATGTCGATAAATCAATCGACCATTTTTCGATAAATAGGGTAATTGGATGAGCGCCATCTTTTTATTTTTTTCCCGGATTTCAAAACCTTTTCGCCCTATAATGCGTCTATAGCGGTAGGATTAAATGAGTCGAGGACTACCATGAAAAAGTGGATTATGCGCGGCATCGCCGCCCTTTTCATCCTGATGTTCTTCTATTTCCTCCTGGCCTGCGGCGCCAAAAAAGAGACGACGAAGCTCGTCGCCGTCACCCGGGGCGACATCCAGGAAAAAGCCCTGGCCGTTGGAACCATCGAGCCCGAGAGAGAGACCAAGGTGAAATCGACCATCCCCGGGATTGTCTCCGAGGTGCTCTTCAAGGTGGGCGATTCCGTGAAGGCGGGTGCGCCGCTCTTCAAGATCTCTCCCAACCCCACCCCGCTCGAATATGTGGAAACCCGGCGGAGCATGGAAGTGGCGGAAGTGACCATGAAAAAGCTGAAAGGGGACTGGGAGAGGCAGCTGGAGATGTTCAAGAGGTCGCTGATTTCCAAATCCGACATGGAGGCCATTGAGAGTTCCTTTCAGGAAGCGAACCTCAGATACAAGATCGCCATGGAAAGGCTGGAGCTCCTCGAAAAGGGGCGGATCACCATATCGAACATCGAGATCAATTCAATCATCAAGTCTCCGGCCAACGGGATCATTCTCTCTCAGAGCGTATTCCAGGGGGACCCGGTCGTGCCGCTGACCAACTATCAACCCGGGACAGAGCTCTGTTCGCTGGCCGATATGGGAAGTCTCCGCTTCAAGGGCACCGTGGATGAGATCGACGTGGGCAAGATCGTCGCCGGAATGGACGCGGAGATTCAAATCGGGGCGTTGCCCGAAACGAAGATCGACGGACGCGTTGTCCGGATTTACCCGAAAGCCAAGAAAGAAGGTAACGCCACGCTTTTCGACATCGAAATTTCCATCAGTCCTCCCGCCGGGACGACCTTGAGGGCCGGTTTTTCAGCCACCGCGAGCATCCGCATCCGCGACCGAAAACAGGTTCTCTTGCTCGCCGAGCGGCTGGTCCTCTTCGAGAACGGCAAGCGTTTCGTGGAAGTCCTGGAAGGCCAGGGCGACAAGACCAGGAAAGTCGAGGTTCAGACCGGCCTGTCCGACGGGCTGAACATCGAGATCCTGTCCGGCGTCAGGGAAGGAGACAAGGTCGTCGAACGGCCTCCCCGCGAAATCAAGTGAGCGAGGCGCCTCATGATCGGCATCTTCTTTCGGAATCTGGCCCGGGACCTCATCCGCCAGCCTCTTCGAACCGCCCTGACCCTCTCCGGCGTCGTCTGGGGCACGTTCTCCGTCGTTCTGCTCCTTGCCTTTGGTGATTCCGTCGGAAAGGCCCAGATCAAGCGCTTTCACGGCATGGGGCAGGGCATCGTCCTCATGTTCCCCTCGCGGACGACCCTCGCCTGGGAGGGATTTCTCAAGGGAAAGCCAGTCCGGGTCACACCCGAGATGGTGGAGGAGATTCCGGACAAGGTCGCCGGCATCGAGGTGATCAGCCCCGAGTTCATCGGCAGCCGCCTCATCAGGTACGGGAGAAAGGAATTCCGGAACACCATCCGCGGCGTCAATCCCGGATTCGAGCGCATGCGCAATACGATCGCGGCGAAGGGGCGGTTCATCGATCCCGAAGACATGGCCGGCCGTAAGCGGGTTTGTATGATCGGGGACGTCCTGGCTCAAGACCTCTTCGGGAGCGAGGAGGTCGTCGGCCGGACGATCTCCATCGACAGCGTTCCCTTCACCGTCGTCGGCGTGATGCTGAAAAAGTCGCAGAACTCCAATTACAACGGCCAGCGCGACGAGCGCTGCGCCTTCATCCCCTGGACGACGTTCGCCGCGCTCTATGGAGCCAAATACGTTTCGAACCTGATCTTCCGTCCGCTCGACCTCGGCCGGAGCAAGGCGGTGACCCAGGAAATCAAGACACACCTGGCCAAGTTCATCGGCTTCAATCCCGCCGACCCTGACGCCATTTTCGTTTGGGACACCATGGATTTCGAGAAGCAGTTCACGATCTTCTTCCTGGCCTTCACGGTCTTCCTGGGAGTCATCGGCTCGTTCACCCTTCTTGTCGGCGGCGTCGGCGTTGCTTCGATCATGCGCGTGGTCGTCGAGGAACGGACCCGTGAAATAGGGATCAAGCTCGCCGTGGGCGCCCGCCGCAGGACAATCCTCTGGCAGTTCTTCAGCGAGTCGCTCGTGATCATGCTCCTCGGGGGGCTCGTCGGATTCGGCCTCTCGGCCGGCGTGCTCCAGGCGGTCAAGGCTTTCCCCACGGGGAGTTTCGTCGATTTCATCGGAATTCCGGTCCTGAACCCGCTCGTCATCGTCTCCACGATCTTGATCCTGCTCGCGATCGGCGTCGTCGCCGGAATGATCCCCGCCCGGACCGCGGCTTCGACCGACCCGATCGCCGCGTTGAGGAAATAGGATGAATCTGACGCTTCCCCGCTTTTTCTTGAGCGAATACCGCAAACGCAGGAAGAAGGCCGCGCTCGTCACTTTCTCCCTTTTCTGGGGCACGCTGTCCATTCTTCTCATGCTGGCCTTCGGTCAGGGAATGTCCACACAATTCAGGGTCAGCTTCAGCGGGCTCGGCGAGACGCTGATCATGATCACCGCCGGCCAGGCTTCGCTGGCCTTCGAAGGGCTTCCCAAAGGCCGGCCGATCCGTCTCGACCGGGAGGACATCGATTATCTTCGGGAGAGGATCCCGGAAATCCTGCGCATCGTCCCGGAATCGTACAGCAACTGGCAGGTTTCCGCGGCCGGCAAGGAAGTCAACCGCGGCGTTCACGGCACGACAGCCGAATTCGCCCTTCTGCGCACCCAGGTGCCCCAGTTGGGCGGCCGCTTCATCAATGCCGACGATCACGCCCAGGGGAGGAAGGTCGCCTTCATCGGCTGGAACGCGGCGAAGGACCTCTTCGGGACGGAAGATCCCGTCGGGAAACGGATCGTTATCAACCGGGTCCCTTTCACCGTCGTCGGGGTGTTGAAGAAAAAGCTCCAGGATTCGATGTATCAGGGGCCTGACGCCGACCAAATTTACCTTCCATTTTCATCGTTCTCGATGATCGACAGCCAGCGGGAGCTCGACCGCATCCACATTCAACCGCGAAAGCCCGAGCAGTCCAAGCTGATCGAGGAACGGATCCGCGTCCTGCTCGGTCGGAAATACCGCTTCGACCCCGCCGACCGCTACGCCCTCGGCGTTTGGAACACGATCGAGGATTCGAAGGAGGGCCTGGCCATTTTCAAGGGGATAGAGATCTTTCTCGGCATCATCGGCGCGCTGACGCTGCTCATCGGGGCCGTGGGAGTCACGAACCTGATGTATGCGGTCGTCAAGGAGCGAACGAAGGAGATCGGCATCAAGCTGGCGATCGGGGCACGGCGGCGGATCATCCTCCAGCAATTTGTCCTAGAGACGATGTTCATCTTCGGTAAAGGGACGTTCTGGGGGTTCATCACCGCCTTCAACCTCGTCCACCTTATCCGGCTTCTCCCGGTCAATTACGACTCGTTCGGTATTGAAGCATATCTGCTGCGCCCCGTGTTCTCCCTGCGGATCTTCGTCGCCTATGTGATCGTCCTTGGCGTCCTCGTCTTTCTCTCCGGAATTTTTCCGGCGATGCGCGCCTCGCGGTCGAATCCCATCGAGTCACTCCGCTATGAATAGAGAGAACCCATGATCGAACTTCAAGGCATCACGAAAATTTATCGGATGGGAAGTCAATCCCTGGAGGCGCTGAGGGGCATTTCCCTGAAGATCGAGAAGGGGGAGTTCATCTCCATCATGGGGCCTTCGGGTTCGGGAAAGTCGACGCTCATGAACATCATCGGCTGTCTCGACACGCCGACGGCGGGGGAGTATGTGCTCGACGGCGACCGGGTGGCAGGGCTGACCTTCGACCGACTGGCGGCCGTGCGCAACCGCAAGATCGGTTTCGTCTTCCAGAACTTCAACCTTCTGCCCTACGCAACCGCCTGGGAGAACGTCGAACTCCCGCTGCTCTTCGATGGAAAGAGCGCCCGGAAGCGCAAGGAACGGGTCGCCGAGATCCTGAATGCGATCGGGCTCTATGACTGGCGCGAACATCGGCCTTCTGAGCTCTCGGGAGGGCAGCAGCAAAGGATCGCCCTTGCCCGGGCTTTGGCCAACGACCCTCCCATCCTGCTCGCCGACGAGCCGACGGGAAACCTCGACTCCCGGAGCGGGGAGGAAATCATGGATATCCTGACCGGGCTCTGGAAGGAAGGCCGGACCATCGTCATGGTCACCCACAATGACCATATTTCCGCCCGCTCCCAAAGGATCGTCCGCCTCTTCGACGGCCTCGTTATTTAATTCGGTGACAGATAATCCCAGTAGTGTCCCAAAGAAATTTAAATGGGAATAATTTTGTTGATATTATTGAAGTTACAGCTCAAAATATCCAATTTTTCATTCAAATCGATTACAATAAAATCCCTCGTAATTATTTATATATAAATAAGTTATGAAGATTCAATGTCTTTTAATGGGACACTACTGAGACAACCCTCACCGAAATTTGCTCGATTTGAATTTGTGGATTATGATATCAATTACCGAAATCGCCATCGCGCTAGAACAAAAAAGAGGAGGGTTTGGCATGATCCGAAAAATTTCCGGAATTTCCTTCCTTGTTTTCCTGATATCGGCATTTTCCGCGCCTCTTTGGAGCATCCAGAAGGGCGTCGTTGTCGAGGACATCGGAAAAAGCTCGGCCGGGGAGAAGGCAGGCCTCAAAACCGGAGACATCATTTTCGCTTGGGAACGCATGCCCAATCCTCCAGCCAACCCTCAGCGAACGCGCGGCACCATCGACTCTATTTTCGATTGGATCCGGGTTCGTTGGGAAGAGTCGCCGCGGGGGCCCGTTCGATTGTCCGGGGAACGGGAGCGAAAGAAGATCACCGTCGTCGTTCCGATGGGCGATTGGAAGATCAGCGTCCGTCCGAGGTTCGCCGCGGCGCAGCTAAAAGATTACGAAGAAGGGAGGAAGCTCCTGCTCGACAAGGACTTCCAGAAAGGATTGCCGTCGTGGGATAAAATTGTCAAATCGGCGGAGGCGTCAAAAAATCAAGAAATAGCCTGCTGGATTTATCTGAAGATGGGAGATTCTCTGGCGAAAGAGCGGCAATGGGAAAACGCCGAAGCTTTCTATCAGAAAGCGACAAAGTGTGCCGAACTCGTGAAGAATCCCGTTGCCCGGGCGCAGGCCCTGGAATCCCTCGGAAAGATCTATGAAAGCCAGAATGATTTTAAAAAGGCGGAGGAAACCTATCAGTCGTCTCTTTCGGTCCGCGAGAAAGCGTGGGGCGAAAGCCTGGCCGCGGCCGGGATCCTCAACGCGATGGGCGTTTTGAGCTCGATTCCCGGGGACCTGGACAAGAGCAAGAAATATTATTCTCAGGCGTTAGCCATAAGGGAAAAGCTGGCTCCGGGAAGTCTGGAGATGGCTGCCAGCCTATCTAATCTCGGAATAGACGCGATGAAGAGAGGCGATCTGGACACCTCCGAAAAGTATCAAAAGTCCGCTCTGGCCATCAGGGAAAGCTTGTCTCCGGGAAACCTCGAGGTGGCGGGAAGTCTTCACAACCTCGGAATTTTGAATTCTTATCGGGGCGATTTGGAAACGGCCGAAAAATATTACAAACAGTCTCTTGAGATCAAGGAGAAATGGCTCCCGGAGAGCCTGGATGTCGCTTCGAGCCTGAACAATCTGGGGATCGTCGCCGACGAACAAGGCCGCTTTGCCGAAGCCGAGGATTATTACAACCGCTCCCTGGCCATCCGCGAGAAACTGGCCCCGGGCGGAATGGACGTGGCCGGAAGCCTGACGAATCTTGGCGTCGTCGCCCTCGAGCAGGGCCATATGGAAAAAGCCGAGGACCTGTTCAAGCGGGCTCTGGCCATTCAGGACAAGCTGGCGCCGGGAAGGCCGGATTCCGCCTACAACTTAAACAACCTCGGCCTCATCGCCTACAACAGGGGCGATCTGGAGGCCGCGGCGATTTACCACAAACGAGCTCTGGCCATCCGGGAAAAGATCATTCCCGGCAGCCTCCCGGTTGCCTCAAGCCTGATCAATCTCGGCAATGTCGCTTACGATGCGCGGGATTATGAACTGGCGAAGAATTATTACGAGCGGGCGCGTGCCATCCTGGAGAAGCGCGTTCCCGGGAGCTTCGAGCTGGCCGCCAACCTCGCTTCTCTGGCGAATGTCTTCCACAAGAAAGGCGACCTCGAAGCCGCGGAGAAATATTTTAAAGATGCCTTGGCCATAGAAGAAAAACAGATTCCGGGAAGCATGGATTATGGCGCCACGCTTGCTAATCTGGGCAACGTGGCAACGGACAAGGGCGATCTCAAAGCGGCCGAGGACTATCTCAGGCAGGCGCTCGCTCTGTTTCAAAAGATCATCCCGGAAAGCACCAAAGAAGCCATGGCGTTCCATAATTTGGGTGTCGTCTTTGTCAAGAGCGAACGCCTGGATCTGGCCGCGGACCATTTTCTGCGGGCGATCAAGTCCCTCGAGGCTCAAATCAGCCGGATCGGCGGGACCCAGGAGACTAAGGCCGGTTTCCGGTCCATGTTTAAAAGCTATTACCTGGATTACGTCGACCTCCTCCTTAAGCTGAAAAAAAATGACGAAGCGTTCAGAATGACCGAGCAATATCGCGGTCAACTCTTCCTCTCCATGCTCGCCGAGCGGGAAATCGCTTTTTCTGAGGACATACCCGGCGAGCTTGCCGCGGAGAGGAAGCGGCTCGCCATCGAATATGACCGGATTCTATCCGAGCTCAGCCAGCTCAACGCTGCCAGAGACCAGGACAAAATCGAAGCTTTACTCAACCGGCTCAAGGAGTTGAACAGCCAGCGTGAAGCTGTGGCTGAAAAAGTCAAAAGAGCATCCCCGAAACTCGCCTCGCTCGAATACCCCGTCCCCCTCGACGCGAGGTCCGCGCAGAAAGCGATCGACCCCGGAACCGCGGTTTTATCATACGCCATAGGGGAGACCGGAGGATTTCTTTTTATCGTGACCTCTGACCGGCTTCAAGTTCATCTCTTAGACGTTGAGGAAAAAAGCCTCAGGAATGACATTGAAAAATTCAACCGGATGATTCAACAGGGACAGGCGGGAATGCGGCCGTCGGAGGGTCTCCTCGAACAGGGAAGGAAATTGTACGCGTCGTTCATTCAGCCGGCCGAAAAGGCTATCG
>Ga0315286_10007851_pt1 | contig 10472 bp, 9 predicted proteins | sample YL17G10_0_MG_FD_205038 | JGI IMG/M metagenome (GOLD analysis project Ga0315286, IMG submission 205038) | Sediment microbial communities from Yellowstone Lake, YNP, Wyoming, USA - YL17G10_0 | ecosystem: Environmental > Aquatic > Freshwater > Lake > Sediment | place: USA: Wyoming | collected...
AATTTTGCAGATTCATCAGCCCTTTTCTTTGCGTCTGCAAATAACATTTCAGGACTACTTAGTTCATTCATCATTGTGTTACATTCTTTACATGGTTCAAAATCAAGATAGAGTTTCATAATTTGTGATCCTCCTTCTTAGTATTTAGACTATTTTATGGATTGAGTCATAGGCGTATCTTTTTTCCTGGGCTTTACCTTATCAATGGAATCAAGTAGATCTTGCTGTGTTATTTTAATATCTTTGACATTTTTTGATTTTACGCTAACATGTCTTTTCAAAGCAAGAATTGCGGCTCTATTTGTGATAGCAGTTATCTCTGCACCACTAAATCCGTTTGTTAATTCAACAATTTTCGTTATGTTGACATCGTTTGCTAGTGGTTTCTTTTTGGAATGAATTCTAAATATTTGTTCTCTTCCTTTAGAATCAGGATTTGGAACCTCAATAATTCTATCAAATCTACCAGGTCTGAGTAATGCTTCATCAACAATATCAAGTCTGTTTGTAGCACCAATTATCAAGACATTATGTAGTTCTTCTAGTCCATCAATTTCAGTGAGAATCTGAGAGACAACATTTTCTGTTACATGTGAACCTGAATCACCACTGCCTCTTCTTGGTACAAGTGCATCTACTTCGTCAAGGAATATTATACATGGTGCTGCCTGACGAGCTTTTCTGAAAATTTCTCTTACTCCTTTTTCAGATTCGCCTACCCATTTTGAGAGTAGTTCTGGGCCTTTAATGCTGATAAAGTTAGAATCAGTCATTGTTGCCAATGCTTTTGCAATCATTGTTTTTCCTGTTCCAGGTGGACCGTAAAGTAAAATTCCTTTTGGTGCTTCTACATCAACATACTCAAAAGCTTCTTTGTGTTTTATTGGCCATTCCACAGCTTCACGTAGCTCTTCTTTTAATTCATCAAGACCACCTACATCTTCCCAGTTAACATTTGGAATTTGTACTTGGACTTCTCGTAATGCACTTGGTCTTACTTCTTTTAGTGCATCTCTAAAGTCATCACTTGTGATCTTAATTTTTTGAAGAATTTCTGTAGAAACTTTTTCTTCACTGAGATTAATTTCAGGTAAAATTCTTCGTAAAGATCGCATGGCTGCTTCTTTGGATAACATTTCAAGATCAGCTCCTACAAATCCATGTGTTATTTTTGCAATTTGTTTGAGATCTACTTTTTCATCAATTGGCATTCCTCGTGTATGAATTGAGAGAATATCATATCTTCCCTCATCGTCTGGAATTCCAATTTCAATTTCTCTATCAAATCTACCTGGTCTTCTAAGAGCAGGATCAATTGAATCTGGTCTGTTAGTAGCTGCAATCACTACAACTTTACCTCTACTTTTCATACCATCCATCAATGTCAAAAGTTGAGAAACAATTCTTTTTTCGACTTCTCCGGAAACCTCATCGCGTTTTGGGGCAATTGAATCAATTTCATCAATGAATACAATACTTGGAGAATTTTCTTCTGCTTGTTTGAAAATATCTCTAATTCTTTCCTCACTTTCTCCATAATATTTTCCCATAATTTCAGGTCCACTAAGTGAAATAAAGTGAGCGCTAGTCTCACCAGCAACTGCTTTTGCCAATAGAGTTTTTCCAGTTCCAGGTGGACCATATAATAACACGCCTTTTGGAGCTTCCACACCTATTTTCTCAAATAATTCAGGATGTTTCATGGGTAATTCTACCATCTCACGAATCTTTTGAACTTCATTTTTCAAACCTCCTAATTCATCATATGTAATTCGTGGAATAGTTGAATCAACTGCTTTTGTCATAGGACCGAGTTTGAAGATTGTACTCTCAGTTACAATTACTGGTTTTGATGGTTTTGTATTAGTTATGATAAATTGTATTTTTCCACCCATTTGAGTTGGTAGTTGGATTGAATCATGAACAGTAAAAACATGATTTTGGAAATTTGTAATCATGACATCATGTAATTGTTCTTCATCAATAGATAATTTTTCAATTGGAGATAAAGTAATTTGTTCAGCATCAGCAGCTTCTACAGATTTTATAGAAATTTTATCACCAATTCCAGCACCGATATTTTGTCTAGTCATTCCATCAATTTTGATAATACCTGTCCCATATTCTTCAGGAGATCCAGGCCAAAGTTTTACATGAGTTTTTTTGTTGTGTATCAATTCTAAAATTTGTCCTGGTTTCCATTTAGTATCTTCAATTATTTTAGGATCAACTATAGCTCTTCCTCTTCCCACATGTTGTTGTGGAATTTCAACAATTTTTAAAATAATTTCATTCATTTTTTTCTCCATAAAAATTAGTGGTTTTATTCAACCTCTACCTTTTTGCCTTTTGGTTTCTCATCTTCAATTAACTTAAAGACTAGTTCAAGAATTCCATTTTTGTAAGAAGCTTTTGCAGAGTTTTCATCAACTTTGTGTTTGATTGGAACTTTTACGTGATATTTCTTTTCACCATGTTCTGCAGAAATATCTACAATTTTATCTTGTACAAGGATTTTAACATCTGTTTTTTCAACTCCTGGCATCTCGGCTACAAGTTTTACCAGTTTTTCTTTTTCATCTACAATTGCATCTACAATTGGTTCTCTAGTATTAGATGATAGAGATAATCCTGGTTTTACATTTCCATATTCTTTTACAACAGGTTTTCCATCAGGACCAGTAGTCATGGTATAGCCATAATAAAATGGACTAGAGTTAGAACCATTTTCCTTAAATTCTTCAAATATGTCATCTATATCAAAAAAAGAGCTTGACATTTTCTTGAAGGTTCTTTCAAATTCATCATCAAATATTGTCATATTTATCTATCTAATGTAATGTACATTACATTATATAAATATTACGAATATTTATGTGATTTCTTACATAATACTATTATAATTGACATCATATAGTTACACGATGAGGATTATGTCTATTCCTGAAATAGTTAGGGAAATTGTCACGAGAAATCGTTCAATTTATGATTGTATGAAGATGGATTTGATTAACTATACAGCATTGGCTGTAAAGATTCAGCCAGAAATTGAAAAGGTCTTGGGTGATTCTGTGAATCTCAATACAATTGTAGTTGCGATAAAACGATATGCTGATTCTTTTGAAATTAAAGAGAATATCAAAGAAGAATCTATTTTGAAAAATGCAAGACTTGTATTAACTGATGGAATGATGGATATTAAATTTTCAATAAAAGATTCCGCAGAGATGGATCCTATATCAATTTTAGATAAATTTTCAAAAATTACCAGCAATTATGAATTTTTTAGATTATCTGATTCATTTAGATTTCTTACAGAGGATATGGAAAGCATTAGAGAAATCTTTGAAAATATACCAAATAGGGAAAATATGTTTAGTACGGGTCTTGCAAAGATTAGAATTTCAATTCCAGCAAACCAAAATCATTCAGATGTAGTATCTTATGTTGCAGAGATTTTACATGATAATGGAATAGAACTTGTAAATGCATTTTTCAGCCAAGACAGTATAATCATAATTCTAAATGAAAGAGATGCTTCTAGAGCATATGAAATACTTCATTCAGATATAGTTAGAATTGGATAAATTCTAAATTTATTTATGGTTTATTGAGAAAATTAATCTCATAGGATATATTCAGTAATTTTATGGGATGATGTAATTGGTCAGAAATAAGAAGAAAATAGTCATTTTAGGAGGAGGGTTTGCAGGAGTAGAATGTGCCAGACAATTAGAGTCGTATTTTGGAAATAGTTCTGAAATTGAGTTGATAATGGTAAGTGAGGATAATTTTCTATTATTCACTCCAATGTTACCTCAGGTGGCATCAGGTATGATTGAAACAAGGAATATTGTAATGCCTATTAGAGCAATTTGTAAAAAGACAAAATTTTATGAAGGTAGAATAAAAAATGTGGATCCTTTCGGAAAACTTGTAACATTGTGGGGTACGGGTGAAAAAAGAGGTTTTTTAATTTATTATGATTATTTGGTAGTTGCATTAGGTAGTGAAACCAACTTTTTTGGAATGGCAGATGTTGAAAAAAATGCCTACACAATGAAGACACTCAATGATGCAGTATTGCTAAGAAATCGAGTAATAGATATGCTTGAACAAGCTGAGAATGAAACAGATCCTATTCTTCGAAATAGTTTTTTGACATTTGTTGTAGTAGGAGGTGGATTTGCCGGAATTGAAACTGCAGGAGAGTTGATGGATCTTCTACTAGATGCAAGAAAATATTATCCTACAATTCACAAAGACGACATTCATGTAATAGTTTTAGAATCTCTTCCGATGATTCTTCCTGGCTTTAATAAAAAGTTAGCCGAATTTGCAAAAGAAAAGATGATAGATCGAGGTATCGATATCAGACTCAGAACAGCAGTTACAAATTTTGATGGAACAGAAGTTATTGTAAAATCATTCGATGAAAATCCAAAAGATCCTATGGATGAATCAAAGATAGGTGTAATTAGAACTAAAACGTTGATTTGGACTGCAGGTGTCACACCTGTTAACACAATTAAAAGATCAATGTTCAAAACGGATAAAGGTAAAGTTATTGTAAATGATTTTCTTGAAGTTCCAGAATTTTCTGGAGTTTTTGTAATTGGTGATTGCGCATTGTTTATGGATCCTCAAACAAATAGACCGTTTGCGCCTACTGCACAAATTGCAGAAGCACAAGCTAAAATTGCAGCTCATAATCTGAATGCCTTAATTAAAAATTTAGAGAAGAAAAAATTCGAATATCATTCTAAGGGACAAATGGCAATAATTGGAAAAAGAACAGGTATTGCGACGTTTTTGGGAATAAATATCTCTGGATTATTAGCTTGGCTTATTTGGAGAAATGTCTATCTTTCAAAAATTGCATTGCCTGATAAAAAAATCAGAGTTTTCTTAGATTGGACAATTGATTTGTTATTTGACAGAGAAATTTCAAGACTGAAACTCGTAAAACATGAGACAGAAAAAGAATACAAAGTTCTTGATGAAGTTGACGATGTTTGGTAATTATTTTTTTAGTCTATGAATTATCATAGCTGGTGCAACAAAATACATTCCAACATTCATCAAAATAATTCCTATACCATAACCTAGCATTTCTTGCTCTGAATCAATATTGACATGATTTAGTATGGATAGTGATGTCAGCATTGGCGTTAGTGTTATTTTAACAATTTCTTTGAAAATTGGCTGTTCTCTTTCAAAGTCTGCAACTGTTGGTGAAAATGAATAATAAAATTGATTAAATGTTGTCATGAATGCCATTCCAGATTTTGTATTTAGAATTGTATTGTCTCTTAATTCTCTGAGTTGTTGTACTTGTGGAGATAACTCGGAACCAAATGCTGCAGTAGCAATTAGACAGCCACCGCCTTTTTCTCCAGTTTTACCTGAAAAATCTGGAGATTTTGTTTCTTTAATTGGTTCAGATATTATTTTAAAAGAATTAATAGATTCTTCAAATCTAGAAATTTGATCAGTAAAATTATCTACTCCATTACTATATGCAAAAACATAAAATTTTTCAGGAGTTGAAATGATTACCTCTCTAAATTGTACATTATATGATGTTCCATTACTTTGGAAAAAACCTCTAGCATTAGTAACATATGCTTGTTTTTCATTAATTGTTGATTTTTCTTGAGAAATAATTTCTAAGTTACCTGATTTAAGGACATTTTTTAGAAATTCATCTTTTTCTTTGATTAGATCATCTAAAGTTTTTCCCTTGGCATTAGAAATGGTCAAAGAAATTACTGGATTAATGGGTCCAACTTTAGGTCCTACTGCAACTACATCAGGAGAATTTTCATCAGTTTTTTTTGGTTGCTGTAATAACCAACCTTCAGGTACATTAAATGCAACGTCTAGTGCTTTGTTTTCAAAAAGTTGACTACCTGAAGAATTTACAATTGGTATAGTTTTTTCAGGATCTGATAGATCAGGTTGACTTTCAGAACTTACAATTGGCATAATAATTCTTTCAGGATCTGATACTTCAAGTAAATTAGATACTTCGGAACGATTTACAACCTCAACTTTTGTAATTTTTACTTGTTCAGTATTTACTGGAATATCTTTGTCTCCTGTTTCCACTGAAGCAATTTTATCAAGTGTTTCAAAACTTTCTTCTGTTACAATCCTACCAAAAACAGTATACTGTTCATCAAGAAAATTTGAATCTTTATGAACTATAAAAAATTGGGAGCCAGCACTATTCGGATCAGTTGATCTTGCCATTGAGACAATTCCACGATTATGTTTTATGTTATTAAATTCTGCACTTACAGAATATCCAGGTCCTCCAGTTCCCCAAGTGCTCTTATCTCCATTTTTTGTATTTGGATCTCCACCCTGAATCATAAATCCAGGGATTATTCTATGAAATATAGTATCATCATAAAATCCATTTTCAGATAATTTAATAAAATTTGCAACATGATTAGGAGCATCATTAGGGAAAAACTCTATCGCAATTTTTCCAAGATTGGTATGTAAAATTACTAATTTATCATCAGATTGTGCAAATGATTGATTTCCCAAATTAATTAAAAGTAATGATAAAGATATCATAATAAGAATTTTTTTCAATAATTTTTCTCAGAATATCCTACTTAAAAGCTATTTGTATTAGTTTTTAACAAGTTAGAATAACAAATCATTATGCAACCTGATGAAAAGATTCAAGCTCATTTGGTTTCAGTATGGAGAGAACCAAAAAAATTCTTTTCAATAGGTGGAAAAGAAGGCATGTTGGTTTTAACTGATAAACATTTGATGTTTGTCCATAAGACAGAGGCTAAAATGAGATGGTGGCAATCTATTAGACAAAGACAAGTTATTAGTTTTTTAAAATCAAAAAATACTATGATTCGTCATGATGGTTATGAAGAAAGTAACCTAATGGAAGATATGAAAAATGAAAAAAATATACAATTATCATTTGATGATATTTTGAATATTACACATGATGAAAAGGAGTGGGGTAGTATCCTATCACTAGAGTATGAAAAAGATGGTAAACGACAAAAATATCAATATTCAATTGCCCAAGATTGGGTTAAATATCCAGCTAAAGAGCCTACAAAGTACATGAAAGTGGATTGGGAACCTTTTGTGCAATATATTAAAGACAGGCAAAAATTTACAAAGTAAAATTGAGAAAAATTTATGCTGTAGGTGTAGGACCAGGTTCACCAAAATATGTTACTGAAATTGTAAGAGATGTGATACTGAATTGTAATATAGTAATTGGTTACAAATACACATTAAAAACAATTGAAGATTTGCTTGTAGGTAAAGAAATTCATGAGATTACTATGAACAATCAAGAGGAATCATATCAAAAAATTCTTTCAGAGTTGGGTAATCGTTCTTTAGTTATTCCCTTTACCGGTGATGTTAATTTTTCAGAATCTGAGGTTGTAGATAGGTTAATTGAAATTTTTGGTGAGGTTGAAATAATTCCAGGAATAAGTTCAATTCAAGTTGCTGCATCAAAAGCAAGAGTACCACTGGATAAATCTAAAGTAATTACAATGCATGTAACAACTTCAATTGAAGAAAAGAAATTAGAATTGCAAAAAGCATTGATTGATGGATATAATGTAATTTTAGTTCCAAGACCATGGCCTAAACAACCTGATAAGCATTTTATGCCATCAGAGATTGCAAAATATCTAAAAAATAACGGTTTTGACACAAGCAGTATAAAGATTCATGTATTTGAAGCATTAACCACTGAAAATGAAACTAGTTTTGTTGGAACTGTAAAAGATTTAGAAGGTAGAGAATTTTCTGATCTGTCAATAATGGTTTTCAATCAATCTGTTTTGGATTCATATATAAATTATAAATGGCAGTGGAAAAACTAATTTCCTAAGTTTTGTCCTTGTCCAAGAATTACATTACCCTCAACATTTGGAAATACATAGACCACCATTTGCATCCATTGATAATCTGGATCATATAATCTATAAAATCCTGTTTTATCTAATGAAATGTTAATTGATTTACCTGGTAATATTTCACCAGTTGAAATTTTACCGTCAGCAGTAAATTGATCAATACGATTACTATGGTTTGCCGTTCCACTTAGAACACTATGTGATACCACATCATTATTTACAATAGTAATTGTTGTTCCGGGTTTAATTGAAATTCTATCTTGTGAAAAATATCTAAATCTTAATGAATCTGTAGAACTTTGGGTTTCTGATGCTTGTTGTCTAACTCCTGCAAGATCAATGTATGTACCTATACCTTGAGTCGATGAACCTTTAGCAATATGTATTGTAAATTTTTCATCTGTTTTAGATTCTGTTGGTATAACCTTAATTTTTGAGAATTCAGATAGTTTTGCTGTGTAAATTATTTTGTAATTATTATCATCAGTTATTATTTTTCCTGTAAATCCATAAATTGAAGCATCTTTACTTTCTTCAACTAGTCTTCCAAAAAATTTAATGGATGCTTTATCACCAGTATCACTTTCAACATTTCCATTAATTCTAATGTATTTGCCTTCTTGTAATATTGTTGTCTCTAACTTAGTGACTAGAAAATTTTTATCATCTAAAGTAATGAATCCATCCTCAATTGAAGATTTAACACTGTTTTCAGTTTGTTTTTGTGTAGATAATGTTAAATCAATTTCAGAAGTTTTTATCATGTCTTTTGTTATTGCATATCCAGATCCTTCCAAAGTAAAAGCGCTATTTGGAGAAATTATTGCAAAAGAATCGATAAAAGTAAATCCTGAAAGAACAACTAACACTAAAAGTACTGTAATGATGGTCTTCATATTATATTATCTATCTAATTTGGTTTATAATTTACTACTAAATTATTTTAGACTGATTAGGCAAATCTGTGGGTTTTTCTTGAAATTAAAAACCAGGTAAACCAATACTCTTTTCATGAACTAGTTTTATCATGAAATCTTCCAAATATCCTCCTGCCAAAAGGAGTCCTATCACTATTCCAATTTCTATAACTGTCGGTTTAAGAAATTGAATTAGGTTAGTTTTTTTAGATATTGCTCTTATCAACATGAAACTTCTAGATGTTGCTATAGAATATGCAGTAAGTTCCATAATTCCAAATGGTGAAAGAAAGAGAATTGCAAGTGGAGGAACTTTTGCTAATTCTGGTGTGATTAAAACTATTGTTGAAAAAGCAAATCCAGTAGACCAAGCTGAAAATAATCCCCATACAACTCCAAATCCTGGAATAAACATTGGTAATGATACAGATGAATTATGAAGGAAAATTCCTATTGCATCAATATCTGTAACTAATTTTTCAAATTCAGACATGAATATTTTTGCCTCTTCTTCACTAACTTGAGACATTGACCCGATTTGATAGGTTGCTGCAAATAATCCCATAAATACGAAAAATGTAATTATTCTAATTTTAGACATGTTATCTTTTACTAAAAACAATATTTGAGGGTTGGTATAGGCGCAGATTTAATTAAACCAAAAAATATTCTTTGGTGATGAAAAAGGAGCTAACTATTGCTTTGAATTATGCATTGAATAAAGGGTTTCAAATTCATCCTGATGCATTCAAGTTTTTAGAGAATATTGATGTAAAAAAACTAGAAAAAATAATTAAAGAAATTGTTCGTGAGAAAACAAAACAAAAATTGTTTCAAATTAATCAAGATGATTTGGAAGTTTATTTAGGAATTAAAGAGGATCAAACTTTACAAAATGATCACAAGATAATCTTTGATCCGACTTTGAGAATTACTACTGGTGAGGGAGTAAAAGGGTATAATGCTCTTTTTTCAAGTCGTTTTAACAAATTAAAACGAATAGTCTCCGATAGACCCGAATCAAGAATGTTAAAGTCAATTGCTTCTATCAAAACTACAAAATCTGATGATGACATGTATGTTTGTGGTCTCGTAACCACTAGAAGTACTGAAAGAAATATAACAAAATTAGTCTTAGAAGATCCTTCAGGTTCATTTGAAGGGATTGTTTTTGATGCTGAATTGCAAAAAATAGCAGGCTCGTTACTTAGTGATCAATTCATCATGGCACGAATAGATTTTGGAAAAAATACAGGTTTTATCATAAAAGATTTGATTTCACCTGATATTCCTGATCAAGCCTCAAATAAGTCTGAAACTGAAACATATGCCGCTTTTCTTTCAGATCTACATATTGGTAGTAAGTATTTCATGGAAGATGAATTTACTGAATTTGTATCGTGGTTATCTAGTCCAGATCCGATAGCAAGGAAAATTCGTTTTGTGTTAATTTGTGGAGATTTGGTAGATGGTGTTGGAATCTATCCAAATCAAGATAAAGAATTAGTATGTCAAACCATTGAAGAGCAATTAAAGAAGGCTGAAGATCTTCTTAGTAGAATTCCTAATTACATCAAAATATTCATTATACCGGGAAATCATGATCCTGGACGCAGAGCATTGCCACAACCAG
>Ga0315286_10007852_pt1 | contig 10472 bp, 7 predicted proteins | sample YL17G10_0_MG_FD_205038 | JGI IMG/M metagenome (GOLD analysis project Ga0315286, IMG submission 205038) | Sediment microbial communities from Yellowstone Lake, YNP, Wyoming, USA - YL17G10_0 | ecosystem: Environmental > Aquatic > Freshwater > Lake > Sediment | place: USA: Wyoming | collected...
TTGGAAGAGGAAAATCCTCCTGAATAACGATCTAACGGGGTGAATCGTTGCGAAAGGTAGGGGCGGCTCGCCGAGCCGCCCGACGTCGGGCAACCCGGCGGGTTGCCCCTACCATCAGATTGCGCGGCTTGCCTGTAGGGGCGAGTTGCGGACGCCCCTACAATCGAAACCATCGTTCCGCTGACTTTTTACGAGATCATTATCAATTCAAAGTTTTGAAAAAATGGGATGACCGCCTGGACTGGGCCCGGGGGCCAGAGCGGAACGCGCCGGAAGCATCGGCCGGGTTTCCACTTGGCCACAAAGACAAAGGTTTGTCTCCGCCAAAGGAGGCGGGGGGTATCTTCCCCGCCCCATCCACGAAGAAACCAGCGCCTCATGATTCCAAGCGGGCCGGTCTGGCTCCCGGGCCCCGGAACCTCTTGGCCTCCAAGCCCTAACTTTCTTCAAAGGGTTAAAATGATACCCTCCTTGATTACTTCACCGCGCCCATGGTAAGCCCCCGCACGAGATTCTTTTGAATGGCCACGATGAAAATGAGCATGGGGAGCACGGTGAGGATCCCGGCCGCCGAGAGCAGCCCCCATTCGACCGCGAGGTAGCCCACGAACTCGCTGATGATGAAGACCGGCGAGGTGCGCACCTGGATGCTGGAAAGGGTGAGGGCCATCATGAGCTCATTCCAGGAAAAAAGGAAGCAGAAAATGGTGGTGGCCGCAAGCCCGGGGGCCGTTATGGGCAGGGCGATTCTATAGAACGCCTGGATGTTGGAGCAGCCATCGATCCGCGCCGCCTCCTCCAGGCTTTCCGGAATGTCCTGAAAGAACCCCCGCATCATCCACACGACCAGACCGATATTGATGAAGGTATGGGCGAGGATCAGACCGATATGCGTGTCGATGAGCCCGAATATCTGGAAGACCCGGTTCAGGGGGATGATGATGACGATGGGCGAAACCATCCGGGTGATGAGGAGGAAAAAGCCCACCGACCCCGCCCCCCGGTAGGTCAGGCGCGCCAGGGCGTACCCGCAGGGGGTCCCGAGGATCAGGCCGAGGACGCTCGATCCCAAGGCCATGATGAGGCTGTCCTTCAGGGAGGAGAGGAAGCCCGGCTTCATCAGGACCTGGCGGAAGTTGTCCAAAACCGGTTTGAAAAAGATCTTCGGCGGCACGGCAATGGTGTCAAAGTAGGACTTGAACGCCTGCGTGAGGATCCAAAGGATGGGGAAAAGCGCCATCAGGCAGATCAGGATCATCGCGGTGTGCTTCGCGGTTTCGATCAGACGGTGTTGGGTCCGGGGGTCCATGTCGCGCCTCCTATCCTTTCCTTGTGACCCGTCTGAGAAGGAGGGCGCACATGGCAATGGTCACGAGCATCATGACGATCCCGACCACGAGGCCGTACTCGATCCGGAAATACGAGAAGCTCTCCTGATAGGCCTGGATGATCAGCGTGTCCGTCGCCCGGCCCGGGCCTCCCTTCGTCACGGCGTAAAGAATGTCGAAGGACCGGAAGGCGCCGATCAGGCGGAAGGTCAGGGCGATCCCGATCACCGGCCAGACTAAGGGCAGAGTGATGTAACGCAAGCGCTGCCAGGACGTGGCCCCGTCGATCTTGGCCGCCTCGAAGGGCTCCTGCGGGAGCATCTGCAGCCCCGCATAGATGACAAACAGGGGAAAGGGGGTCCACTGCCAGGTTTCGATGATGATCACCGAGATCATCGCCGAAGTGATGCCGGTGTGCCAGAGCGAGGTGGGAAGCCCGACCGCCTGCAGCACATAATTGATGATCCCGCTCAGAGGGTTCATCATCATCTGCCAGGTCATGCCGGAGACAACCGCGCTCATCCCGAGAGGCAGGATGAGAATCGCCCGGTAGATCCAAACGCCCCGCTCGATGCTGTTTAGCAGAAGCCCGATCGCCAGACCGAGGCCGACCGTTCCCCCTACGGTCCCGATCGTGTAGACGACCGTGTTCTTCATGCCCAGCCAGAAGAGCCCCGAGGTGAGGATCTCTTGGTAATTTTTCAGCCCGACGAATTGGAGGTTTGCCAGGCCTTTGCTCGAAGAATGAAGACTGAGGTAAAGTCCATAAAGAAGAGGATAGACAAAAAAGGTCAGCAGGAATAGGAGCACCGGCAAGGTCAGGATAAAAGCCGCCCACCGGTCCGTGTTGATTTTCATTCTTTCGATCTCGATGATCTCATAAAAAGTCAAAAAAGCGATGGTTTCGATTGTAGGGGCGTCCTGCGCTCGCCCCTACAGGCAAGGCGCGCAATCTGATGGTAGGGGCAACCCGCCGGGTTGCCCGACGTCGGGCGGCTCGGCGAGCCGCCCCTACCTTTCGCAACGATTCACCCCGTTAGATCGTTATTCAGGAAAATTTTCCTCTTCGAAAATCAGCGCTCTTAGCACTCTTCCAAAAGGCCGAGATCCTTATCTAACGGGGCAGGGTTGAAGCGCAACGCCGCAGATGGACTTTTTACGAAACCATCTCAATTCGCCGATTCTATGCCCCGAAGACACGAAACCCTTCGACGCCCGGAGGCGCCGAAGGGGTCCTTTCCGGCAAAGAAAAAAGGGCGGGGAACCTGGCCCCCGCCCGATTCGCCCTATTTCTGACCTTGGATGACTTTGTTGTACTCCGCCGCCAGTTCATCCATGGCCGGTTTCGCTTCCTTCTGGCCGAGGATGACTTCCTGCACCTTGCGGGTCTGCAGGTCTAAAAGCCCCATCATCGAGAGGCCGGCCTTGGTGCCCGAGGGCAGACACACGGCCGTCTTCATGGTCACGTTCATGGCGTCGATGAAATCGGGCTGGTACGCCTTTGTGAATTCCGAATCCTGCCAGATCGAAGCCCGCGGCGGAAGCACGCCCTTGAGGGCGACCTTCTTCTGCATCGGCTTGGAGGTGGCCCATTGCAGGAAATACCAGGAGGCCGGTTTCTTGGTGGAGGTGTTGGCCATCGTGATGGACCAGAAATGCCCGTTGGACACGCGCCCGGCCGGCCCGGTGAGATAGGGGGCGCAGGCGATCTTCCCGACGACCGTGGACTTCTGCGGGTCCATGAGCCGAGGATAAATGACCGAGGAGTCAATGAAGGTGGCGGCGACGCCGCTCAGCATGGCGGTGTTGATCTGGTCCCACCCGGATCCCGCGATCCCCGGAGGGGCGTATTTAGCCAACTCGGCGAGCATCTTGACCGCGGCCACGCTTTCGGGGGAGTTGATTTTCACCACATCGTCCTTGGTAAACCAATCCCCGCCGTAGGACCGGATCATTCCGTACAAGGGCATCCACAAAGCCGGACCCCCGCGGAGGGTGATCCCGTGGGCCTTCTTCGAGTCGCTGATCTTTTTCACGGTCTGGAGCAGCTCCTCAAAAGTCGCGGGCGCCTTCAGCCCGAGTTCCTGGTAGATATCCTTGCGGTACACGACGATGCTGGCCTCCGCGGTGATCGGGAGGCGGTCCTGGTAGCTTCCGTACATGGTGATGCTCTGGGCTGCGGGGAAGAAGTCCTTGAAGTTATACCAATTGGGATCGGTGTACTTGGGGTCTTCGAGGAATTCCTTGATGGAGGCGGTCCATTTCTCCATGGTGAATTTCGGCGAGTCGTAGTACCGGCCCATGAAAGCGTCGTAGGCCAGAGTGCCCGAAGCGAACCCGGCCGGGATCTTGACCAGCATTTCGTCATGGGGCATCTTGCTGGCGTTCACCTTGATCCCCGTCAGGGCCTCAAACTCGGGGATGAACGGCATGATCGCTTCCTGCCAGGGGTGGGCGGAAAAGAGCACGTTGATCGTCTGGCCTTGGTAGGCGCGCCAGTTGATCCCGCTCTTATACTCCGCCGGCGGGGCCTGGGCCAAGCCCTGCATCGGGGCGAGAATGCAGAGGGCGAGGAAAAAAGGAAGGAACAGAAAGGAAAGTCGTTTCATCGAATACCTCCTTGATTTTTAAGGATACCGCGGGGTCATTGAGGATTTTACGAAGTCGGCGGTCGGACTGTCAAGGGAAAAAGGCCTTTAGGGAAAAGGCCTTCTCTTCCTATTGCAAAAATATAAGGGAATCAGATCCATCGGAGCTCCGGGAGGGGCGCGGGGATGGCGGCGCGCTTCGCGAAACCACAAGGCGTTGGTCTTTCCATCGGTTGGGGCGGGGCCGCAGGCCTTCCGCCTCTCTTTGCGGAAACCCTTTGGCTTCGCAGATGAGATCGGAGTTCCCAACCGGCGCTTTCGCAAATCGCGCCGCCATCCCCACGCCCAGTCCAAGCTTTCATGGCAAAGAGAAAGATGAAAAATGTGGACAAAGACAGGAAACAAATTGACAAACTCAAGATCCGGGAGATAATTTTAGGAAAAACCGCACTTGGAAGGAGAAACAGAATGACCCCGCGCGAACGGATGCTGACCGCTCTCGGACACCGGGAGCCGGACCGGGTGCCCATTGACTTAGGCGGCAATTCCACGGGCATCGAGGTGGAAGCCTACAATCGTTTGAAAAGCTTGATCGGATTCCAGGGCGAGACGAAAACCTTTGTCCGGGACCATGTGGAAATCGACGAGCCGATCCTCGAACGCTTCGGGGTAGATACGCGCTACCTTCGTCTCGGACCCCCGAAAGGCTATCACCTCAAAATTGAACCGGATCATTCCTATCTCGACATCTGGGGAACCCGGTGGAAAAAACCCCCCAGCAGTTTTTACTGGGACATGGTGGGATACCCGATTCCGGAACCGACCCTCGAAGCCCTCCGGCGCTACCCCTGGCCCGACCCACGCGATCCGGGGCGCACCGAAGGATTGAAAGACCGGGCCCGCAAACTCTACGAAACGACGGACTATGCGCTGGTTATGGACGCGGGCGGGTTCGGCATTTTTGAGACCGGCTGGATGCTTCGGGGATTTGAGAACTTCCTCATGGACCTGGCCGCCGAACCCAAGTTTGCGGAAGCCCTGATGCAGGGGGTTGCGGACTACTATATTGCTTTATACGACCGCGTCCTCGCGGAGGTGGGGGAGTATCTTCAGGTGGTCATGATTGGAGACGACCTGGGAACCCAGAACGGCCCCATGATCTCCCTCGAAACCTATCGGAAGCTTGTGAAACCGTCCCAGAAAAGGGTCTGGCAGTTCCTCAAGAGTAAAACAAAGGCGTACCTTTTCCTTCACAGCTGCGGCTCCGTCCGGAAGTTGATCCCCGATTTCATCGAACTGGGCCTCGACATCCTCAACCCGGTGCAGGTGGCGGCAAAGGATATGGACCCGAAAGAGCTGAAGAGGGAGTTCGGAAAAGATCTGACCTTCTGGGGCGGGGGTTGCGATACCCAAAAGGTTCTAACCTTCGGGACGCCTGATGAGGTGGAAAAGGAAGTTCGCCGGAGAATCGCCGATTTTGCCCCCGGGGGCGGGTTTGTTTTCAACCAGATCCACAACATCCAGCCCCAGGTTCCGCCGGAAAACATTCTGCGGATGTTCGAAACGGTTCTGCAATACGGCGTCTACCCGATCCGGGCCTGACTTCCGGCGGCAGATTCAAATCTTATTTGATCGCTCCGAAAAAACCGCCGGAATGATGGCTTCGTAAAAAGCTGTCCCGCTCCGAGCGGGATCCCGCCGGGGTGGGAGACTTTTTACGAAACGATCCAAGTTGATGATCTCGTAAAAGGTTCAGAGTCGCGTCATTGCGAGGAGCGAAGCAACGAAGCAATCTCGTGGAATCAATGGGAAGAGGCTATTAGATTGCTTCGCCCCGCTCGCAATGACTCATTTTTGTACTTTTTACGAAACCATCAAAGTTGGAAGAACTTGATTCAGCGTAACACTTTAGCTTTTTGAAAAGCCGTCAAATCCTCCTTTTCAAAGGGGGAAAAAAAATCTTTTATCGAAGGCATTCAGAAAAGCTCTCCTCCCTTTGGAAAAGGGAGGACGGGAGGGATTTATGAGCCCCCATTTCAAAAAAGGAAATTGATACGATTCAACAATTTGGAGGCGCCCCCTCTTATCAAGCGTTTGCCTGTTTGGCCGATGGCGTTTTCAATCCCGCATGGTTTCGGTCACTCGGAGAAGGGAAAAAGGGTCTACTTTTGAATCGTGGACCCTGACTCCCCAATGAAGATGCGGCCCCGTAGATCTTCCTGTGGATCCCACCTGGCCCAAAACATCCCCTTTGCTGATCTTTTCTCCTTCCCGGGCAAGAATTTCCGAAAGGTGGAAATACATCGAATATATTCCCTGTCCATGGTCGAGGACAACGGATTTTCCGGAGAAGAAAAGGTCGTCGACCAAGACCACCGCCCCGGAATTCGAGGCCAGGATCGGCGTCCCCTCATCCGCCCGCAGGTCGACCCCGGAGTGAGGGCTTTTGTTTTGAGAATTGATAATCCTCCGCAGCCCGAAGGGGGTGGAGATTTCCCCCTGGACGGGCCGAAGAAAAGGCCCTTTCCATAATTTTTCCTTGCGCGCCCGCTGGAAGATCGCCTCAACCCGTTTGGTCTCGCCGTTCACCCGTTCCAGGGTCTTCGGGTCCAAATCGACCATTGAGGATGGGAGGGACAGGGTTTGGGTTTTAAAAGACACCTTTTTGACCTCCAGGGAGGAAGCGCCGGCAAGACTCTTCCCGCCTTGATCCATTCCCCGAACCTTGACCTGGTACCTGGCCGGCTTCGTGTCCATGTCAACCGCAAGCAGGCCCTCGTAGGCTTTGCCGGCAGAATCAAGGTTCATGGAAATCTTGACCCGCTGAAACTCCCCCTCCAGGTATTTTACATTTTTCGGGCCGGCGACCCGGACCAGGCATACCTCGCCCTGTTTGGCAGCCTTCGGAAGAATTTCCGGACGAAGGGGATTATCGGCAAGAGCCGGGGTCGCGGTTAGCAGGAAAAAGAGAGAAAACAGGAAAAGAATCGGCTGCTGCTTCATGGGTTCGAATATACCATATTCCTCGGGTCGGATCGCAGAAAAAGGCCAGATGGGCAATGAAAAGATAGGCGGGATTAAACTTCTTTGCCTCCCCGGTTCACTTTTATTGTTTTGTTCTTGAGGCGAAAGCTTGGACCGGGCGCGGGGATAGCGGCGCGATTCGCGAAAGCACCGGCCGGGATCTTGACCGTCATCGGCGATACCAAATGCGTTTCCGCAAAGAGAGGCGGAAGGCCTGCGGCCCCGCCTCATCCTATGGAAAGACCACCGCCTCGTGGTTTCGCGAAGCGCGGCGCTGTCCCCGCGCCCCTGCGGAGGCTTGGAAATACTTCCCACCCATATGTTTTTTGAAAGGGGAAAGGTCGCAAAATTAAACTTAATGTTGACAGATTGAAGAGAGCGGTTTAATTTAACTTAACTGCATCTTAAGGCATTTTTAAAAGGAGACGCCGTCCCCATGAGTTCGATTCTATATCCAATTTTCTTTTTCCTTTTGATGATCGGGGCCCTGATCTTAATCCCCCGCTTCATGATCCGGAGGGCTCTCAAACAGACGATCGTCATCTTCCGCCATTTCGGGGTCAACAGCCCCGAGAAGGCGAAAACAAGGGCGGAGTTGGGGCTGAACCCCGCCGATTTCATGACCCGCATGACGTCTCTTCGCAATTACAAGCCCAATGCCCTGCAGATCCTGATGAACGAAGGGGTCGTTGCTTCCACGGAGGAGGAAAAACTTTACTTAGTGGAAGAGAAATGCCGGGAATTCCTCGAAAAGAGGCTGTGATCCCTCCGGACCGCAGCTCTTTTCAACCCATCGAGCCCTTTAGGAAATCCGGATTTTTATATTCCGGATTGGGGTAGGTGTAAAATCCTTTTCCCGTCTTGACCCCTAATTCGTTCCGCTCGATCATTTTTTTCAGGGCATCCGGAGGATAATCTTTCGGGTCCTTCGATTCGTCGTAGTAGACCATCTCGATCCCGTAGACGACATCCAGGCCGACCTGGTCCATCAGGGCAAATGGGCCCTGCGAGACGCCGTTCCAAATCATGTAGCCCCGGTCGATGTCCCTGAAATCCACATGCCCTCCGGCCCACATATGGAGGGCCTCCCGTTTGATGGCCCGCCAGATCCGGTTGAAGCAGAAACCCAACAATTCTTTCTTCACGGGCAGGGGAACGCAGCCGATCGCGAGAATCCATCTTCTTCCCGCCTCCATCGTCTCCTTGCTCGTCCGGTTTCCGCCCATGAGGTCCACGATATTCCTTCCCAAGTCGGGGGAATAAAAGTGCATGTTCAGGCATTTCTCCGGCCGGTTCGTCGCGCTCTCGATTTTCGAAACGGGGATCGAAGAGCTGTTGGTCGCTAAGATCGCTTCGCGGGGAGACAAGAGATCCATCTGCTGAAAAATCTTCCGCTTCAGTTCAATGTTCTCCGGCACCGCTTCGATGACCAACTCGGCGTCGGCAACCGCCTCCCCCAGGCTGGCGCACCTCCGGATTTTCCGGGCCCCTTCCTCGAGATTTTCAAAAGGAGGCAACGTCTTTCGGGCGGCATTCGCCATGCGTTGACGGATGACGGTTAAAACCCGGTCAAAAGATTTTTCATCCGGATCGAACGTTTTCGCCTGCCCCCCGTAGTAAGAAGCCATCAGGGCGATCTGAACGCCCAGAGTTCCGGTTCCGATTACTGCAACTTTTTGAATCATGGAATTATTCATAACCTGTTTTTCCATTGCGCTCTCCAGATGCTGGTTTTCATCTTTCCGATTTGCGGAAATCTTTCTCGTTTGAATGCCGCCTTAGCGCGCGAGGAAAAAATATGGCGCTAAGCTCCTTTGCTTAATAGGGTGATTTCACCTCAGCGGAAGGGAACGAGGGTTTTTGACGATCCATCTTGGTCTATAAATTTCCCGATTCTTACGATCTCATTAGGTTGTAGAATAATTCAAACTTCGATAATCCGCAACCTTCTTCTACCCATCTCTCTTCGGAAGCGGAATCCTGCCCATTTCTTTTGTTGCCTTTTGCCGCCATTTCGAATACGATTCCGCTGGATCGGAGGGAAAGAATGGTTGAAAATTCTTGAACTTTGGTCCAGAATAACCCATTTCTTACCAGGCAAGGAGTGAAAGAAATGCTTAAGACCACCTTGAAGCTATCCGTCGGTTCAATCCTGTTCCTCGGCTTTGCGCATTTTCTCCTGGCTTTTCCCCAGACCGAATTCGGGATCTCCAGGGGGACCGCTCATGCCGCTGATGTGATCTTGTTCAATGGCAAGGTCCTCACGATGAATCCGAAGTCCGAAATCGCCCAGGCCGTCGCCATCCAAGGGGACAAAATCATAGCCGTGGGGTCGGATGAGCAGATTCTCGCGCGGGCGAATGCGAAAACGGAAAAAATCGACCTGCGCGGGAAAACCGTTATCCCGGGGTTAACGGAAAGCCATTCCCACATCACGGGCGCAGCGGAAAGCGAATATTTCGGAGAGATCTACATCCCCACCTCGCTTGAAGCCCTCTTAGGCTACGCCGCCAAGAAAGCCGAATCGCTCAAAGAGGGGGAGTGGATTTATTTCCGCAACACCTACCCCACCCGTTTACGAGAGTACCGTTTCCCGACCTTGCAGGAACTTGATGCGGTTGCCCCCAGAAATCCGGTATTTGTGGATGGCGCCTATGCCGGGCAGGCAAATTCATACGCGATGAAGATCGCCCAGATCGATGAGAAGAGCCCCCAGCCGCCGGTGGGTGAGATCGTCAAGGACCCTGCCACCGGAAAACCGACGGGGCTGTTCCTTCGCTGCCAATCGCTCGTAACCAAGCATTATGCCGGAAGCCGCAAGCTGACGCCTGAACAGCGGGTGGAGGCCCTTCGCAAGCTCACCCAAAATTACAACCAATTAGGGATAACTTCTGTTATCGAAGGGGGCAGCACGCCGGAATCCGTTTCCGCCTTCAACGATCTGTACAACCGCGGGGAGCTCACCCTGCGGATGTCCTATACGATCCGGCCCGATATCACCAAACCCAAAGAAGAAATCGTCAATCAGGTGAAAAATTTGATTCCGCTCATAAAAACCCCGGATGACTGGGGAAAGCTCCGTTTCCTCAAAGCCTGGGTTGACGGAGGGATCCTGACGGGGACCGCTCTGATGAGGGAAGCGTATGGAGCCACCGGCCCTCTGCACCGGCAGGTTTTCGGTCATACGGATCCAAAATTCAAAGGGGTCATCTCCCATGACTTGGACACCTATACCAAAGCGGCAGAAATTGCCTATGAACTCAATCTTCAAATGACAGCCCATTGCATCGGCGACGGGGCGTTGGACGTTCTCTTCGAAGCCTACAAGAGAGTAAATGCCAATCACCCGATCAAAAATCGGCGGTGGTCGGCCATCCACGGGGATTTCACCGACGAAACCGTGCTAAGGTGGATGGCCGAAAATGGAATCATGAATATTGCCCAGATTGCCTGGTTCTACAAGGATGGAGACATTCTGTCAAAGATCCTGACGGAAAGGACGGTCAAGAGTTTCTACCCTTTTAAAACCATG
>Ga0315286_10007853_pt1 | contig 10472 bp, 10 predicted proteins | sample YL17G10_0_MG_FD_205038 | JGI IMG/M metagenome (GOLD analysis project Ga0315286, IMG submission 205038) | Sediment microbial communities from Yellowstone Lake, YNP, Wyoming, USA - YL17G10_0 | ecosystem: Environmental > Aquatic > Freshwater > Lake > Sediment | place: USA: Wyoming | collected...
CCACAAAGTCGATGTCCGCCGGCCCCTTGTCCTTGAGAGGACAGTCCACCCCAGGGTAGAGCTTCACCGGCCTCAGGTTGATGTACTGATCGAGCTCGAAGCGGAGGCGCAGGAGGATCCCCGGCTCCAGTATGCCCGGCGCCACATCCGGATGGCCGATGGCGCCCAGGAAGATGGCGTCGAATCCCCGAAGCTCCGCCAGCACGGAATCGGGCAGCGTCTCGCCGGTACGCAGATAGCGGTCGCCGCCGAGGTCGTAGGTCTGGGTGTCGTAGCGGAAGCCGTCGGCGGCGGCGACGGCGTCCAGCACCTTCAGGCCCTCACGTACCACCTCGGGGCCGGTGCCGTCGCCGGGGATAACAGCGATGCGGTACATAGAACGTCTTCCTTCCGCAAATGTAGAGGAGGCCTTCAGGCCTCCACAGCCTGTGGAAGGCTAAAGCCTTCCGCTACGTTTCTCTGTCGGCTCTACGGCGTCTCGGCCCGCCGGCCGCCTCGTAGAGCGCGGGCCTGCTGTTCGGCCAGCTCGCCGAACACGGCCCGGAAGGCGATGAGCCCGCTGGAGGCGACGGCTACCAGGATGGGATAGGTACGCCAGTGCTTGAGGTTCTCCGGCCCCAGGCCCCAGATCAGCATGGCCGCCGCCGCGATGAGCCCAGGGATGAACCACAATGCGGCGAAAAGGCCCGCGGCCAGGCGCAGCAGCCGGTGCCTGGCGCCGAAAACGAGGTCGCCGGCCAGGAACCAGGCCAGGCCGGCGAACCCGGCCAGCCCCAGCACGCGCTCGTAGACCGTGGCCTCGCCGGTCTTCCAGAGGGTGAGAAAGCCCTGGAAGCTGGTCAGCAGCGTGGAGCGAGTGGGGCCCTCTTTCCCGCCCTCCTCGTCGGCCCAGTCGAAAAGCTCGTCCTCTACCTTGCGCCCTATCCGCCGCAACCGCATGAACAGCCTTCGAAACGCGCTCACGTCATCACCCCCGCTACCTTATTACGATCGCTTCCCGGCCGCCAGCCGACGCTTAGTGTATTCCACCAGGCCGCCCGCGGCCAGCAGCCCCAGCATGAACTCCGGATAAGGCTTAGCCTGGAACCGCACCTCCTTGGTCAGGTTGCGGATGATGCCCGACTCCAGCTCCACCGCCAGCTCATCGCCGGGGTCGCTGCCGTCCACCGCCTCCGGGCACTCCAGGATCGGCAGGCCCAGGTTGATGGCGTTGCGATAGAAGATGCGGGCGAAGCTCTTGGCCACCACGCAGCTCACGCCGGCGCCGCGAATGGCCAGCGGCGCGTGCTCTCGCGAGGAGCCGCAGCCGAAGTTGGTCTCGGCCACGATCACGTCGCCCGGCCGCACCCGCCCGGCGAACTCGGGATCGACGCCCTCCAGGCAGTGGGGCGCCAGCTCCTCGGGCGTGTACATATTCAGGTAACGGGCCGGGATGATGACGTCGGTATCGATGTTAGCGCCGAACTTGTGGACGCGGCCGCGTAGGGTCATTAGACTACCTCCTCCGGGCCCGCCAGCTTGAGGCTGCTCCGGTGGCACGGGGGGCGCTCCACGAGACCCGTCAGCTCATCCATCTTGGCCAGCCTCACACTCACGATAATCGCATAGCTGCCAACGCTGCCCTGGCGCTGGCGAAGTATGCAAACTCCTTGCAGCCAGTGAGGTGATAGTATCTGGCCACTGTCTGCGGCTCTATGTCAATAACCGTTAGGCGTGCGCAGCGGGCGCCCGACTGAAGGGAGCGACCGATCAGATTAGCACTCTCGAAGTCCACTGCGGGGCACGAATACCCAAAGATTATCACCGAAGTGGCTTCGCGCAAGGATTCTCCAGCGAGTGCCCACAACGGCCTGATCCTGTCGTGCATGATCCGCGCCTTGGCGGCTACAGGTGGAACTACGATAGGGAAGGTGTTCCACCCGGTGCGGCCTCTGCCCTCTTGGGCGAAGCCCATGTCGGGGTCAATCGCCATGCGCATGGTCACTAGGAGTTTTCTGCCGGGGTGAAAAAGCCGGATTTGGGAGAGGTTGGGGGACATGTGCCGCGAGTACCAGTTCAACGATCCGTGTAGCTTGAGCACCGCAACACCGTCGTGTGATGCCGACCCTTGCTCGAAAAGTGGGCCTCGGCCGGGTGTGGTCACAACGGGGCGTTCGTCAAAGCGGTAGCACCCCGGAAAGTCGAAGATGGTTCCAAGTGCAGAGTACCTTCTCTTCGAAGCAAGGCTGGCGAGTGCCTTCTCGATCTGGATGTCTTGGTTGAATGTGACGATTGTAATGTTCTTGGGCGACACGCCCGACAGCAGCAGGCCCGCCAAAAGTCCCCGCAGGAAGCCGCTTTGGCGGATGCGCATCCCGTTGGTCGTCTGTGCAAGGTGCCTGTTGTAGAGGCGGATGAGTTCCTGGAACAGCGGGAACGCTATAGGCATGAGTGCCGGGTCGTAGCTGTCGGCGTACAGGACTGCCATGACGTACTCCAGGGAATCGTTTTCCGGCCTGTCGAGATCGCGTCCGTAGTTGTCCAGGAGATAGTAGCGGATCTTCGCAATCACCTCAGGGGAGGTCTTAGCCGCCTCCCCAAAGAACCTGCGATCCAGCGGGGGCTTTCGGTGGCCCGGCAGGTTCAGCGGTGCGTCCGCACGTGTGGCACCAGCGCCGACGATGAAAACTACTCGGTCAGGTCTTGAGCGCGTGGGTGCCATGGGCCTAGCCCCCTTCCAGAATCTCCTCCGGGCCCGCCAGACGGCCGGCGATGGCGCTGGCGGCGGCCACCGCCGGGTTGACCAGGTACACCTCCGCCTTGGGGTGGCCCATGCGACCCGGGAAGTTGCGGTTGCTGGTACTGACGCAGCGCTCGCCCTCGGCTAGGACGCCCATGTAGCCCCCCAGGCAGGGCCCGCAGGTGGAGGTAGACACCGCGCAACCCGCCTCGGCGAAAATGGTGAGCAGGCCTTCCTTCAGGGCCGCCAGGTAGACGTCGTTCGAAGCCGGGATCACTATGCAGCGCACCCGCGGGTGCACCTGGCGCCCTTCCATGATCTGGGCGGCCAGGCGCAGGTCGGAGAGGCGCCCGTTGGTGCAGGAGCCGATGAACACCTGGTCGATCTCCACTCGTGGCGCCTTGCTCAGCGGCACCACGTTGTCAGGCGAGAAAGGCAGAGCCACCATCGGCTCAAGCTCACCCACGTCGTACTCATGCACTTCCACGTACTCGGCGTCGGGGTCTGGTTCGTAGACCTGCCACTCCCGCTTGGCGCGGGCGCGGACGTACTCCAGGGTGACAGCGTCGGGCAGCATGAGGCCTACCTTGCCGCCGGCCTCGATGGTCATGTTGGTGATGGTGAAGCGCTGCTCCATGCTGAGCTGCGACAGCGCCTCCCCCTGGAACTCGATGGCGCGATAGAGGGCGCCGTCCGTCCCGATATCGCCGATGGTGCTGAGGATGATGTCCTTGGCGCCTACCCAGGGCTTCAGCCGGCCGTGATAGACCATCTTCATGGTCTCGGGCACGCGCATCCAGATGTCGCCGGTGGCCATGGCACAGGCGATGTCGGTGGAGCCCATGCCGGTGGCGAAGCAGCCCAGCGCGCCGTAGGTGCAGGTGTGCGAATCGGCGCCCACCACCACGTCGCCGGGGAGCACCCAGCCGTCGTCGGGAAGCAGCACGTGCTCGATGCCCGCCCGCCCCTGCTCGTAGTAGACGATGCCCTGCTCCAAAGCGAACTCGCGCATCACCTTGGCGTTCTCGGCGCTCTTGATGTCCTTGTTGGGCGCGAAGTGCGATGGCACCATGGCCACCCTCTGGGCCTCGAAGGGCCGGCCCACACCCAGGCGCCGGAACTGACCGATGGCCAGGGGGGCCGTCACGTCGTTGGCCAGCACAAAGTCCACACGGCAGTTGATGAGCTCGCCGGGGCGCAGCTCTTTGCGGTCGCAGTGAGCGGCCAGGATCTTCTCGGCCAGGGTCATGCCCATGGGGAAGCCTTTCTAGGCAGACACATGATCTTCAAGATAGATATATCGTATCTCATTCACGCCCCCACGCGCTCGAGGGCGGCCTCCGTGAAGTCCGCCACGTCCCACGAGAGCAAGCAGACCTCCAGATCATGCGCGATGGTCCTGCCGGCGAACTGGCTGGACAGCTCGGCCAGCACCTCGCGGTGGACATCGTCCGGCACGTCCCAAGTGACGGCCCACAGCCTGCGCTCCAGCGCCGTCAGCGCTGCTTCCGCGCTCTCCTGTTCTTCGTACCTGACCAGCGTTTCGAACCGACGCGGCGGCACGATCATCCCGATGCCCAGCTCCGGCTGCACCCAGCGCCTCCTGACCGCCTGACCATAGGCCCACGTCATGCTCCGGTCGGGCGGCTCGTAGCGCTCCATGATTGTCACCAGCTTCTTCCTGGCAACGGCGGCCGCCTCGGCCACGACATCCCGTAGCCCGTCGATGAGATGCAGCACGTGCACCGCCAGCACCCCGTCGACGCTCTTCGGCCGGAAGGGCAGACGGCACACGTCGCCCATGACCAGGCGGTTCAGCCCCTTGGCTCGGCCCTGATCCAGCATCTTGCGCGACAGGTCGACGCCCACCACCTGGAGGCCGCGCTTCATCAGCGGCACCGCCAGGCGTCCGGTGCCCACGCCCAGCTCCAGCACCGACGAGCAGTCCGAAAGCTCCTGCGCCAGCGCCTCTATGGCTTCGGGCCGAACCGCCCGCCGGGTGGTGTCATAGATATCCGCCGCGCGGTCGAAGCACACGCCTCACTCCTTGGTCGTGGCCCGCGCCTGATCGCGCAGGCGGTCCACCATGGCCTGCACCTCTCGCGGCCGCGGGATGCCCCGCAATGCGAACTTGCGCACCGCCCCCGCCGTCTGGCACTCGATGTCGCCGAAATCGAACACGGTGTTCAGGAGGCCGGAGCGCAGGACGGTCATGTCCTCGATGTCCACCAGATCGGCGGTGGACATCTGGAGGTGGAACCAGTGGTTCTTCACACTATCGATGATGCGCTGGTTGGTCACCAGCCAAATGTCGTTGTCGTAGCGGTACTTGAAGAAGTAGAGTCGCACCGCCCAGTAGACGAGCCAGACCAGGGTGGCCCCCAGGGCGATCCAGCGTGGGATGCTCTCGTCCGCCCAGTCGAAGCGCAGCATCGCCCACCACAGAACGACAGTCGGCACCAGGGCCACCACCGTCCCCGCGATGAGCTTGGGCCAGACGAACAGCCAGTGGCGCCGCGCCAGGGACAGCAGTTCCTCGCCCTCTTGCAGCGGGAAGGGCAGCTTCATCGAATTGTCCACCTTCTCGGAAAACGCAGGGCTAAAGCCCCTAAACTATCACTCATTCTGCGGCCGGCCCTGAATGGAGAGCAGGTGGTTCAGGGCGTTGAGCAGGGCCTTCGCCGATGCGACGACGATGTCCGTATCGCCGCCGCGCCCCACGAAGGTCTGCCCGCCACTCTCGATGCGCACCGTCACCTCACCGATGGCGTCGATGCCCTCGGTCACGCTCTTCACCGCGAACTCGGTGAGTTCGTTGGGCACGTTCAGCAGGCGACTGATGGCCTTGTAGGCGGCGTCCACCGGCCCCGTGCCGACGGCCGTGTTCACCAGGAAGCTGCCGTCCGGCCCGATGAGGCGAACGGTGGCGGTGGGCACGAGCTGGTTCCCGCAGGACACCTGGAGCAGGTCGAGCCGGTAGACCTCCTCGAAGGTGCGCCGCTCCTCAGAGACCAGCGCCTCCAGGTCGCGGTCGTCGATCTCGCCCTTCTTGTCGGCCAGCTCCTTGAACGCCACGAAGATGCGCTCCAGCTCGGCGGAGGTCACCTCGTAGCCCAGCTCGTCCAGTCGCGCCTTCACGCCATGGCGGCCCGAGTTCTTGTTGAGCACCAGGACGCCGCCGCGGGGCAGGCCGACGTCGCGGGCGTCCATGATCTCGTAAGTCTCCAGCAGCTTGAGGATGCCGTGCTGGTGCACGCCCGACTGATGGCGGAAGGCGTTGGCCCCCACGATAGCCTTGTTGGGCTGCACCACCATCCCCGTCAGGTCAGACACCAAGCGGCTGGCCTTGTGGAGCTGGGTAGTGTCGACGTTCGTGCTCAGGCCGAAGAGGTCGTGGCGCGTCTTGATGCCCATCACCACCTCTTCCAGCGAGGCGTTGCCCGCCCGCTCGCCGATGCCGTTGATGGTGCACTCCACCTGCCGCACCCCGGCGTGCACGCCGGCCAGGCTGTTGGCCACCGCTAGGCCCAGGTCGTTGTGGCAGTGGACGGAGATCACCACCTTGTGGATGTTGGGCACGTTCTCCTGGATGCTGCGGATGAACGCCTCGAACTCGTGCGGGATGGCGTAGCCCACTGTATCGGGGATGTTGACCGTCGTAGCGCCCGCCGCTATGCACTCCTCGATCAATGTGTAGACGTAGTGAGGATCGGAGCGGGTGGCGTCCATGGGCGAGAACTCGACGTTAGGGCAGTACTTCTTGGCCCGCGCCACCGCCGTGCGGGCCATTTCCCGCACCTCGTCGCGGTTCTTCTCCAGTTGGTGCATCATGTGGATGTCGGAGACGGAGAGGAAGACGTGGATGCGGGGCTCGGCGGCGTGCTTCACCGCCTCCCAGCAGGCGTCCACGTCGCCGGGCACCGCCCGCGCCAGGCCGGCGATGACCGCCCCGCGCACCTCTTTGGCGATGGTGGTCACCGCCTCCAGGTCCCCCGGCGACGACGCCGGGAAGCCCGCCTCGATGATGTCGACGCGCAGGCGCTCGAGGGTGTGGGCGATCTCCAGCTTGTCGTGGGCGTTGAGAGCCACCCCCGGCGACTGCTCACCGTCGCGCAGGGTGGTATCGAAGATCAGTACCTTGTCTTGGGATGACATTTCTCGTCGTTCCTCCTCATCCTTAACCTGCCTACCGGGGCCGCCAGGTCGGCCGACCTTCGGCCCAGGCAGATCGGACATGCCGGGGTTGGGCCCTCGCTCCGCCTCAGGCGGAGGAGGGCCGGATAAGGATGAGGGCGGGTTCCCCACACCACGGGTCAAGACCCGCGGATAGGAAGGGTAGACCTCCACCGCACCATGAATGGTGCGGCATGGTCTTAGCGTGCATATTTCTCCAAACGATCCGCATGTCCAACCCCCGGAATGTAGGGGAGGCCTTCAGGCCTCCCTCGGGCGACCTAAAGGTCGCCCCTACATCCCGCGTCCCATTCGAGGCCTTCTACAGGCCAATGCCGATACTACCCCAGGATCGTCTCCCACTGATGGGCGTGGTCCTCCTCGTCAAGGAGAATGTCCTCCAGCATGTGACGAGTGCCAGCATCGCCCAGGCGATCGGCCAGCTTGATGTGCTCCTTGTACCGCGCGATGGCGTCGTGCTCGCCCGCCAGATCGTCCTCGATCATCTTCTTCACATCGCCACCCACCTGTATCGGGGCCATCTTGGTGGTGGGAACGGCCTCGTAGTAGTCGATGCGCTCGGCGATCTTTTCGGCGTGCTTCATCTCATCCATCGACGTTGATCGGAACCGCTCGTCGATCTCTGGGCTGTCGAACCCCGCTGCCATCACATGGTGGTACATATACTGGACGATCGCCGCCAGCTCATGCGATAGGTCCTCATTCAGCGCGTCGATCAGCTCCTGGCTGGCCTTGGCCATTGCGTCCTCCTTCTCCGACTGCTAGCCCTTCCGCGGGAGCCAACTCATCATAGCACGCAGCCCCTTGCCCACCTGCTCGATCTGATGCTCGGCGTTCTGCTTGCGCAGGGCCAGGAAGTGCGGGCGACCTGCCTGGTTCTCCAGGATCCACTCGCGGGCGAAGGCGCCGCTCTGCACTTCCCTCAGGATCTGGCGCATCGTCTCCCGCACGTGCGCATCGATGACCCGCGGGCCGCGGGAGTAGTCGCCGTATTCCGCCGTATCGCTCACCGAGTAGCGCATGTAGGACATGCCGCCCTCGTAGAACAGATCGACGATGAGCTTGAGCTCGTGCATGCACTCGAAGTAGGCAATCTCCGGCTGGTAGCCGGCCTCCACCAGCGTCTCAAAGGCGGTCTTGACCAGGGCGGTGACGCCGCCGCAGAGCACCGTCTGCTCGCCGAAGAGGTCGGTCTCAGTCTCCTCGGCGAAGGTGGTCTCCAGCACTCCGGCGCGGGTGGCGCCGATGCCCTTGGCGTAGGCGAGGGCCACCTGCTTGGCCGTCTTGGTGTAGTCCTGATAGATGGCCACCAGGGCCGGCACGCCGGAGCCCTCCACGAAGACCTCCCGCACGCGATGGCCGGGGCCCTTGGGCGCGACCATAGTCACGTCCACGTTGGACGGCGGCACGATCTGGTGGAAGTGGATGTTGAAGCCGTGCGCGAACATCAGCGTCTTGCCTGCCGTCATCGCCCGCTCGACGCTCTCGTAGTACACCTGCTTCTGGATCTGGTCCGGCACCAGCATCATGATCATGTCGGCCTTCTGGGCCACCTCGGCCGTATCCAGCACTGTGAAGCCGGCCTCCTGGGCATCCAGGCAGGCCTTGCAGCCGGCATACTCCGCCACCAGCACGTTGAGGCCGCTGTCCCGCAGGTTAAGGGCGTGGGCGTGCCCCTGGCTCCCGTAGCCGACGACGCCGATGACCTTGTCCTTCAACAGCGATATGTCGGCGTCCTGCTCGTAATAGGCCTTTGCCATCGGTGTTCTCCCTATCTGCCGCTGTAGGGCGGCTCGCTCTCCGGGTAACGCCGGAAGGGTTCCTCCCCCAGGTCGTGGCGGGCGGGCGTCGAGCTGCCGGGGCCGCGTACCAGCGCTATGCTGCCGGTGCGCACCATCTCCACCACGCCGTAGTCGCTGAGCAGGTTGTATATCGTATCGATCTTGTCACTCTCGCCGGTGACCTCGACGATGATGGAGTCCGGCCCGACGTCCACGATCTCGGCCCGGAAGATGTCCACGATCTCGACGATCTGACTGCGGATCTGGGCTGTGGCGCGCACCTTGATCAGGGCCAGCTCCCGCGCGACCTTGTTCTCGTCCGAGATGTCGCGGATCTCCACCACCTCCACCAGCTTGTCCAGCTGCTTCACCACCTGGTCGGCGTCGGTGTTGGCGTCCACCACGAAGGTCATGCGCGACAACCCCGATGTCTCCGAGTGGCCGACCGCCAGGCTCTCGATGTTGAACCCCCGCTGCCGCCACTTGCTGGCGATGCGGTTGAGGACGCCCGGCCGGTCCTCCACCAGGGCGATGATGGTGTGCGGGCGCAGTTCTCTCATGCCGTCGTCACCGCTTTCTCCTCTTCGAACTGAGGCAGATCAATGGTCTCCTGCAGCGCCGCTCCCGGCGGCACCATCGGGAAGAGGTTCTCATCCCCGTGGACCTGGAAGTCGATGATCACCGGCCCCGGGTGGTCGAGGGCCTTGTAGATAGCCGACTCCACCTGGTGCTTGTCGGTGACCCGCAGGCCAAGGATGTCATAGGCCTCGGCCAGCTTCACAAAGTCCGGGTTCTTCAGGGGCGTCGCTATGCGTCGGTCGCCATAGAAAAGGGTCTGCCACTGGCGCACCATGCCCAGGAAGGTGTTGTTGATGATGGCGAACTTGATGGGCATATTGTGCTCCGAGACCACGGCCAGGTTCTGCAGCGTCATCTGGAAGCCACCGTCGCCGCAGATGGACCACACCAGCTCCCCCGGCTTGGCCACCTGTACCCCCATGGCCGCCGGGATCTCGAATCCCATGGTGCCCAGGCCGCCGGAGGTGATGAAACGGGCCGGCTTGTCCGACCGGTAGTACTGGGCCGCCCACATCTGGTGCTGCCCCACGCCCGTCACCGTGTAGAAGTCGTCGCCGCTGCACTGGTAGATCTTCTGGATCACGTACTGAGGCAGCACCTCATCCGTGTCACGAATCGTGATCGAAGGGTGCTCACGTTTCAGATCGTCGATCCGAGCGAACCAATCCGGCCGCTCCTTGTGTTGCACAAGCTTGTTCAGGTCCGTCAGCACCGCCTTCACGTCGCCGTGGAGAGCGGCTGTGGGCTGCACGTTCTTCCCGATCTCGGCGGCGTCGATGTCTATGTGCACGATCTGGGCGCCCGGCGCGAAGTCCCGCAGGCGCCCCGTCACCCGGTCGTCGAAGCGCATCCCGATGCCCAGCAGCAGGTCCGATTCGCTGATGGCGATGTTGTTCCAGTACATGCCGTGCATGCCGGGCATGCCAAGGTTCATCGAGTGCGACCCTGGGAAGCTGCCGATGCCCAGCAGCGTGGTGATCACGGGAATGTTGGCCTTCTCCGCCAGCTCCCGCAGCTCGTCGAAGGCGCCCGAGATGATGACGCCGTGGCCGGCCAGAATCAGCGGCCGCTCGGACCCGGCGATGAGCTCCGCCGCCTTCTCGATCTGCTCCTTGTCGGCGACCACGTTAGGCCGGTAGCCGCGCAGCTCCACCTTCTCCGGGTACACGAACTCCGCCCGCTGCTGGAAGACGTCGCGG
>Ga0315286_10007854_pt1 | contig 10472 bp, 8 predicted proteins | sample YL17G10_0_MG_FD_205038 | JGI IMG/M metagenome (GOLD analysis project Ga0315286, IMG submission 205038) | Sediment microbial communities from Yellowstone Lake, YNP, Wyoming, USA - YL17G10_0 | ecosystem: Environmental > Aquatic > Freshwater > Lake > Sediment | place: USA: Wyoming | collected...
TCCTCCAGCAGCCCGGCCACCTCGGCCGCCCGCGCGAGCGGGATTCGTCCGAGCTGGATCCCGTGTGGGAGCACGAGCACGTTGGGCGCGAACCGGTGGCCGCCGAGGTGGGACGACTGCCACAGCCGCTCCGGCGCGAGCAGTGGCGCAAGCGCATCGAAGAGCGGCGGGCCGAGGCGGGCGCAGCATGCGTCGCGACGCCCGTGCGCACAGACGAGGACGATCGGGCCTGGAACCGGATCGCCCGCGTCGAGCTCGGCGCCGGAGAGCTCCTCGAGCGATCCGAGCTCCTGCCGCACGGCCGTTCCTCCACGCTCGTCGCCCGTCGCCCTGATGAGGGTCACGCCCTGGCGGCGATCCGGCCGGCGCACCAGCAGAACCTTCCCCGGGAACTCCTCCAGCCGGCCGCGCACGGTCTCGAGCAGCCCGCTGTCCACGACTGCGTCTCTCCCCCACGCTCCCCGTACCTCGACGGCGAGCCAGCTCGTTCCCTCGGTGGCGGTTCCGGCAAGCGGCTCTCCGGCCGCGAGCGACGAGCCGGAGCAGGTGGCGCTCTCGCTCATGCCGGCAGCTTGTCGGCCAGCAGCCGTGCGAGGGCCGGGTCGATCCCGAGCTCGGCAGCGAAGACGCGGTACTCCTCGAACGCCTTCGCCCGGTCTCGCCCCGGACGTGCCACGGCGCGCAGGAGGACGTTCTTCGGCGTGTGCTCCAGCTCGATGAACTCGACCACCTGCACGTCGTAGCCGACCGCGCCGAGCAGCTGCGCCCGGGCGGCGTCCGTCACCTCCGCGGCAAATCGCTCCCGCAGCGTGCCGTGGCGGAGCAACGGCCCGAGCGCAGGACTCTCGAGCTGGGCGAGGAGCTCGTGTTGGCAGCAGGGCACGGCGAGGATCACCGGCGCACCCGCCCGCACCGCACGATCGAGCGCGTCGTCGGTAGCCGTGTCGCAGGCGTGCAGGCTGACGACGAGGTCGACACCGGCGAGAGCCTCGTAGCCGGCGATGTCACCGACCTCGAAGTGGAGGCCGTCGGCGCCGAGCCTGCGCGCCAGGGCCTCGCAGTGGTCGACGACATCGGCTTTGAGATCGAGCCCGACGATCTCGACCTCGCGGCCGTGCACGCCGACGAGCAGATGGTGTAGCGCAAACGTGAGGTAGGACTTGCCGGAGCCGAAGTCGACGATCCGGAGCGACCCGGCGGGAAGCGCCGGCAACACGTCCTCGACGAGCTCGAGAAACCGGTTCACCTGCCTGAACTTGTCGTAGCGCCGGCTTCGCACCTTCCCAGCCGCCGTCATCACCCCGAGCTCGACGAGGAACGGCACGGGCACGCCCTCGGGGAGAACGCGGTGCTTGACGCGGTCGTGCGTGAGCGTCACGCTCGGCCGGCTGGGCGGCCTGCGGAGAATCCGCGCCTCGTTTCCGGCGACGAGCACCTGCCAGTCGGCGTCCGTCGCCTGCAGGAGACCCTGGCGAAACTCGGACTCGAGCAGGTGCGCCAGCCGTTCGGCTGCCGCGTCCGGAGCGAGGTTCTCGTCGGTCGATCTGGTCGCCTGGTGGGATGTGAACCGATAGCGCAACGAGCCGCCGATCGTCACCGGCGCCACCGTCATTCGCGAGGGCCGCGACGGATCGCCTCGCCTCGGCCTGCTCAGGCTGGCGCCGGTAAGCAAGGCAGCGCCGACGAGCCGTCGCACGAGGGCAGCGACGTCAGTCTCTGCCGCCGTCATTCGCTTGCTGCGACGACGCAGATCAGCTGGCCGCTCGTAATGCCCTGCCCCGCTGCGACGCCGAGCTCGGTGACGACGCCGTCGCGCGGCGCGGCAATCTCGTTCTCCATCTTCATCGCCTCGATGACGCAGATCACCTGGCCCGCCGCGACGGTCTCGCCGTCCGCGACCAGGATCTTGAGCACGGTGCCCTGCATCGGGCTCGCCACTGCGCCCGAGCCGCCCGCGTCTCCGGCGGCGCTGCGCTCGTGGCGGCGGCGCCCGAGAGCTGCCCACGGAGGCTCGGGCGCGTGCAGACGCACGTCGAACGAACGGCCGTCGACCTCGACCGCGACGAGCCGCTCTCGCGTCTTGGCTCCGTCCGCTCCGGTCGGTATCGTTGTTGTCCGATGAGAGAACGTTTCCGTCAATTCGCCCGCGCGCTGGGCCAGCTCCTCGGACTCCACGAGCCCGTGGCACGTTCCTCCCTCGATGAAGCACGGCTCTGTGAGAAGCGCCGCGTGGAAGCCGATGAGCGTCGGCGGCCCCTCGATCCGGAACTCCGCGAGCGCCCGGAGCATCCTCCGTCTCGCCGTCTCGCGATTCGTGTCGTGCACGATCAGCTTCGCGATCATCGGGTCGTAGAGCCCCGAGATCTCGTCGCCCGCCCGGACGCCGGAGTCGACCCGGACGCCGGGGCCCGACGGCTCCTCGTACCCCGTGATCACCCCCGGTGCCGGCAGGAACCCCTTGCCGACGTCCTCGGCGTTGATCCGGCACTCGATCGCATGCCCGCGGAGCGTGACATCCTCCTGGCGCAGCATCAGTGGCTCCCCCTGCGCGATCAGGATCTGCTCACGAACGAGGTCGAGGCCGGTGACGAGCTCGGTCACGGTGTGCTCGACCTGAATCCGGGTGTTCATCTCCATGAAGAAGTACTCGCCGTTCGCAGTGAGGAGCCCTTCGATGGTGCCGGCGGAGCGATAGCCCGCGGCCCGTGCGGCATTCACCGCGATCTCGCCGATCCTGGCGCGCAGCTCCGCGTCGACGGCCGGCGACGGCGTCTCCTCGACGAGCTTCTGGTGGCGCCGCTGGATCGTGCAGTCCCGCTCGCCGAGGAACAGCACGGTCCCGTACGCGTCGGCAAGGATCTGCGCTTCGACGTGGCGCGGGTTCTCGAGGTACCGCTCGACGTAGACCGCATCGTCTGCGAAGTACTTGAGGCCCTGCCGCTGTGCCGCCTCGAACGCGCGCCCTGCTTCGGAGGCATCGGAGACGAGCTCCATGCCTTTCCCTCCGCCGCCCGCGGCGGCCTTGATGATCAGCGGGTAGCCGATCTCCTCGCCCAGCTCGATCACGCGCTCGACCGTGCGCACCGGGTCGGTCGCGCCGGGGATGATCGGAACCCCCGCCGCCTGCATCGCAGTTCGCGCCTCGGTCTTCGATCCCATCAGCTCGATCGCGGCCGGCGGCGGGCCGATCCACGTCAGTCCTGCCTCCTCCACGGCGCGCGCGAACGCCGCGTTCTCGGCCAGGAACCCGTAGCCGGGGTGGATCGCCTCCGCGCCGGCCCGGAGCGCCGTCTCGACGATGATGTCGACACGCAGATAGCTCTCGTCCGCAGGGCCCGGACCGATCCGGTAGGCCTCGTCGGCGGCGCGTGTGTGCAGCCGCCCGCGGTCGGCATCCGAGTACACGGCGACGCTCGCGATTCCGAGCTCGCGGAGCGTGCGAAAGATCCTGACGGCGATCTCGCCGCGGTTCGCAACGAGCACTGTGGTGAAGGTCGGCATGCGCTCCGCGTATTCTCCCCCAACGATGACGGTCCCGGATCAGTTGACTCTCGCGCGGGCGCTGGCGGTACCCGTCGTCGTCGTGCTGTTCGCGTGGAACTTCCCGAACCATGCGTACTGGGCCACGGCCGTCTTCGTGGTCGCGATGGCCACCGACCAGGTCGACGGCTGGCTGGCTCGCCGCTGGAACCAGACGTCGGCCTTCGGATCGCTGCTCGACCCGATCGCCGACAAGGTGCTGGTCATGTCGGCGCTCGTGATGCTGGTCGCCGAAGGTGTCGCACCGGCCTGGATGGTTGCCGCGATCGTCGCTCGCGAGTTCCTCGTCTCCGGGCTCCGCCTCGCTGCGATCGAGAAGGGCATCGTCATTGCGGCCCGTGATCTCGGGAAGCTGAAGACGTGGGCGCAGGCAGTCGCCGTTGCCGTGGGTGGAATGGCCGCCGCTGGAGCGTGGAGCAGCGACGTCGCGTGGTGGGTGCTCCTCGTAGCCGTCGTGCTGACGTGGATCTCGGGGCTGGACTACGCGCGTGTGGCGCCGCGGCTGCTCCGCAACGAAGGCGCCTGAGGCGCCCGGTCGACCGACTCCTCGACGCCGGCCTGCCGCCAGGCGGACCCGACAGCGTCCGCTCCGGCCTCGAGCTGCGTCTCCGCAAGAGCGGTCACAACGGCCTCGTATTCGAGAGACGTGGGATCGGGTTGGATGACGAGGCGATCCTTCATGCGCCGAAGGTTATGCAACGCGACGCGCCGCGGTTCGCCGTGCCGCCGTCCACCGCGCGAGGGTCGACACGCCCACGGGAAGCCACCAGACGAGGAGGCCCACGACGAGCGCAACCAGGAGGTTGATCTCGAACCCGATCCCGCCCACGAGCAAGGCGGTCGCCCAGGCCCGGGCGCCGGTCAGGTCACGCAGGAGGCCGATGTGCAGCAGCCCGGCGACAGCGAGAAGCCCGGCGAGGATCGGCAGCGGAAAGGCCGGCAGCACGGCGGCCAACCCGGCCCCGGCACCGAGCGCGACGACCACGAGAGCCGTACCCATAGCTGCAGGCGCACGCCACGTACGGGCGCCGAACGCGACGTGGGCTGTGAGGCCGCCGGCGCCGTGACAGACGGGCATCCCGGAGATCGCTCCGGCGAAGACATTCGCCGACCCGAGCGTCATCGCCAGCCTTCCCGCACGCACGTGCCCCGCCGCATCTCCGAAGTACGAACGCGCAGCATCCGCCGTCGCGAGGCACGAGTTGGCGAACGACAGCGGCAGCTGTGGGATCACGAGGACGGTGAACGCCGTCCAGAAGGTCGCGGAGTCGAGCGACGGGGGGGCGAGGGCGGAGGGCCCGGGCACGAGCTCGCTGCCCGCGCGCACGAGCATCGCAACGATCCCGATCCCGACGAGCACGAGTGTCACCGGTCGACGGCGTAGCAGCACCGCAACCGCAACCACCGCGATCCCGAGCGGCACGGCCCAGGCCGGGGCGAGCGCGAACTCCGAGAACGACGCAGGCGGATCAGCCACCATGCGCCAGGCGATCTTCAGGAACAGGAGCCCGACGGTGAGCTGCACGCCGCGGATCAGAGGCTTCGGGAAGGCGCGCCCGGCGAGATCGACGAGACCCGTCGCCCCGATCACGAGAAAGATCACCCCCATCAGGATCGCTGCTGCGGCGATCTCGTCCGAGCCAAGGCCCTGGGCGATCGCGATCGCACCGAGCGCCTTCAGAGGCTGCACCGGCACGGGCAGCCGATAGACCGCGGCGACGACGAGATAGAGCCCACCGGCCGGCAGAAGTACGGCTGTCGCCGAGAGCCCGTTCTTGACGATCAGCGCCACCGCAATCGGGATCAGCACTCCGAGGTCGGCAACCGCACCCGAGAGCTCGTTCGTGAGCCGCGGGCGCAGACTCACTTCTCGACCATCACACTCGTCGACTTGACGACGCCGGCCGCGCTCATGCCTGCCTTGAGACCGAGCTCCTCCGCCGACTGGCGGGTGATGATCGCGACGACGCGCGACGGCTCCGTGACGTCGATCTCGACTCGCGCGAGCAGTCCGTCGATCTCGACCGACCGGACGATCCCACGGAAACGATTGCGGGCCGAAAACTCGTGAGACGCCCCGACGCTCCGCAGGCGATCGACCTCCGCAAGTGGCACCACGCGCCGGTTCGCGTCGTCGCGCCGGACCTTGATCTTGCCTTCCCGGTCCCAGCGCCGGAGGGTGTCGAGGCTGATCCCGAGCATCCGGGAGGCTTGAGCGGCGGATACGGTTTGCATAGGCATTGCTTATGTATACAGGAAGTCCGCTCCCCGGAAACGCGTGTTGTTGCAGTAGCGGGCGATCATGAGGCGCCGGGCGCAATTATCGTTCGGCATCGCCGGGGCACGGCCGGGACTAGGCACCCATGGCAAACCTCAGTACCTTGTGCAAGAGGCGGACGCCGGTACGTGGGCCGCACAGACGGAGGAGGATGCTGATTTCTAGCGGAATCGATAAGTTGATGCGTTCGCTGCGGACCGCTCCTCTGCAGGGGTCGCTGGCAGGCGAGCCAGGGCAAAGTGTGTGGCCGGAGGGTGAGGTGCCGGTCGAGGTGGACAACGGCGCTGTCACGACGAGCGAAGCGACGCTCGGCGAGCGGCTTCTTGCAGCCGCGGCGAGTGCGTCGAGTGGTTCGGCGCCGTCACAGCCAGCTCCCGACAGGGTCGGGGACACGTCGCCTGACGTCGTGACGCCAGAGATCGCGTACCCGGAACCCAGCCCGACCGGCGACCTCGAGACCGAAGCTGGACCATCTGCCGCCCCGACGGCGGCCGCTGAATCGGCCGATCACCGCGCCGATCTCGACGTCCATGTGCTCACGCGACTCGAGGCGGCCGCCGATCTCGTCGAATCGCTCGGACTGGGATTCCACCTTGGGGGGGCCGTCGAACGTATCGCATGCGGAGCGAGTGAAGGGAAGGACGGCGTGCGCGCGCTCCAAGAGGCGTCCTGGCTGATCGAACGGTACATCGCACTCCTCGATGGGCGGCCGCTTGGGGCCGACCTCCACGCCGCCTCGGTGCGCCTCGAGCGAGCGGGCGAGGCGATCGCCGGCTTACGCGCGATCTCAACCGCACTCGAAGGGGAGCGGGCGTTCGACAGTGCAGTTCCGACCCGCCAGGGAATCGTCGTCACCGAGATGGAGAGCGAGATCACGCCCCCCCCGCCGGTCGAGCGCGAGCCGACGCCAGTACCAGAGGTTGCCCCGAATCAGCGATCGTTCGGGTATGAGGTGGCGCTGATGGCGGCGCGCTGGTCGATCATGGTCGTGGCCGTTATCGCGATTGTGCTCGGTCTGACGCTCATCGGCGAGTGGTTCTAGCGACCGAACGGCCACGACGAGAAGGAACCCCGACCTTCACAGGCCGGGCTGTGGTCAGCGGCGCAGGTAGCTTGAAGCAGCCCAGCATCGCCGGAACGTGACCAACGGCTGACGCATCGTCCTGCTGCTGCCAGGCTGAAGCGGACGTCTCGCAGCGAGACGATCCTTGTCGCTCTTGAGGCTTGATGCGAATTAGAAGCACGTCTGGATACGGCCCTGCACACCGCGGATCGCGTCCGCCGAGGACGACAGCAAGGCAACCAGCCTTGCCGCCGTCCTCGGCGAACACGCTCCTTGTTGCAGAACCGCCCCAAACGCACTCCCAATCCACATCACGCCTCTCGGGGACGTGGTTTCGCCCCACCGCGTGAGCCCAGGCGGTCGCTGCTACGCGAGAGCTTCGATGCGGTCGACGAGCGATGAGAGCACCGCGAACGTCGTATCGACTGGCTCGGGAGAGCTGAGGTCGACACCGGCGCCGAGCAGCGCATCGAGTGGGTAGACCGAGTCGCCGGCCGAGAGGAACCCGAGATAACGCTCGGCGGCGCCGATTTCGCCGTCGATGACCCCGCGGGCGAGCGCGTGGGCACCCGAGATCCCGGTCGCGTACTGGTAGACGTAAAACGGCTCGTAGAGGTGGCCGAACTCGGCCCACGTGATGCCCACGCGCTCCCGGTCGAGCTCGACGTCCGGCCCGAAGCCCTCGGCGAAGAGATCGGCCATCCGATCGCAGAGGAGCTCGGCGGTCAGCCCTTCGCCGCGCGCGACGCGCTCGTGCACCTCGCGCTCGAAGCGGGCGAGCGTCGGCATGATGAAGAAGTAGCGGTGGAAGTTCCGCATCGCCTCGTCGAGGACGGCGAGCTGCACGGCCGGATCGTCGACGGTCTCGACGAGGTGGGCGCGTAGCAGCGCCTGGTGGAAGTTCGACGCAACCTCGGCAACGAACATCGAGTAATGGGTGTAGACCTGCGGCTGGGACTGCCAGGTGAGATACGAGTGCATCGAGTGGCCGAGCTCGTGTGCGAGCGTCCCGAGGCTGACCGCGGTCCCGTCGAAGCTCATCATGATGAACGGAGCGGTTCCGGGTGCACCGGCGGAGAACGCGCCGCCCATCTTGCCGTCCGTCGGGTAGACGTCGACCCAGCGCTCCTCGAGGCAGCCCCGCCTGACTGTTTCGACGTACGCGTCACCGAGCGGCGCGAGCGACTCGCAGATCCACTCGACGCACTGGTCGTACTCGAAGACCGGCGCGGAGTCCCCGAGCGGCGCCATGACGTCATAGGGCGCAAACTGCTCGACGCCGAGAATCGACCGCCGCAGCCGCCAGTAGCGGTGCCACGTGGGCAGGTTCGCCTCGAATGCCGCGATCAGCTTGTCGAAGACCGTTGCCGGAACGTTCGCTCGCGAGAGCGACGCCTCGAGAGACGACTCGTATCGGCGCACGCGCGCGGCGAACACCGCCTGCTTGACGGAGCTGCCGAGGTTCGCCGTAAGCGTGTTGCGCACTCCGAGGTACCCGTCGGCAAAGCTCTCCCAGGCGCTGCGGCGAAGTGCTCGGTCGGGGCTCCCGAGCAGCGCATCGATCGTTCCCTGTGTGACCTCCGTAGGCTCGCCGTCGGCCGAGACGGCCTGCGCAAAGACGACGTCGCTGTCGACGAGCGCACTGTAGGCGTTGAACGGCCCCGAGAAGACGTCCGAGACGAGCCCCAGCACCTCTTCCACCTCGGCGGAGCGCGTGTTCGCCGCTCGACGGAAGACATCGTCGAAATAGTGCCCGTAAGCGACGAGCGCCGGCTCGGCAGTCGCCCACTCGGACAGTCGGTCGCGGCCGACCGTGAGCACCTCGGGCTCGACGAAGGCCGTCGCCGCCGACACCTGCGCGTCCGCAGCCTGGGCCCGGCCGAACCGCGCCACCGCAGCAGGATCGGTCGTCTCGACGGCATATCCCATCAGCGCGTAGACGAAGACCTTCCCGGCGCGGCGCGCCAGAGCATCGGTGGCGTGCAACGCCTCGACCAGAACCGAAGCGGCTTCGCCGAGTCGACCCTGAAATGCCACGAGTGCCGGGAGGTCGGCGAGCACGGCCTCGAGCTCGGCCTCCCACGCCTCGACCGTCGCGAAGACGCTCGTATCACCCCACGTGCTCTCGACAGGAACGCTCCCCCGGGAAAGCGTCACAGCGGGATGTTCCCGTGCTTGCGTTTCGGCGTCGGCTCCCGCTTCGAGAGGTGCATCTCGAGCGCCCGGATCAGATAGGGGCGCGTCCGGCGCGGCTCGATCACGTCGTCCACGTAGCCCCGCTCGGCCGCGGAGTACGGGTTGGCGAAGCGCTCCTGGTAGTCGGCGATCAGCTCGGCCCGCCTCGCTTCCGGGTCCTCCGCCTCGGCGAGCTCGTGCCGGAAGATGATGTTGACGGCCCCGTCTGGCCCCATCACCGCGACCTCGGCGGTCGGCCAGGCGACGTTGACGTCGGCCCGGATGTGCTTCGAGCTCATGACGTCGTAGGCGCCGCCGTACGCCTTGCGCGTGATCACGGTCAGCTTCGGCACCGTCGCCTCGGCGTAGGCGTAGAGGAGCTTGGCCCCGTGCCGGATGATCCCACCCCACTCCTGCTCGGTGCCGGGCAGGAAGCCGGGCACGTCGACGAAGGTAACGAGCGGGATCCCGAACGCATCGCAAGTCCGCACGAATCGCGCCGCCTTCACTGAGGCATCGATGTCGAGCACGCCCGCGAGCGCATTCGGCTGGTTCCCGACGATGCCGACCGAGTGGCCTCCGAGCCGTGCGAAGCCGCAGACGATGTTCTGCGCGTAATCGGCCTGCAGCTCGAGGAAGTCGGCGTCGTCGACGACAGCGCGAACGACGCGCTTGATGTCGTACGGCTTGTGGGCCGAATCGGGCACGAGCGTGTCGAGCTCCGGCGCCTCGCGATCGACCGGGTCGGCCGGCACCGCGTACGGCGCGGGCTCGAGGTTGTTCTGCGGCAGGAACGAGAGCAGATAGCGTGCGTCGTCGATCACCGCCTCCTCCCCCTGCGCCACCAGGTGCGCCACGCCCGAGCGCGAGGCGTGCGCGGCGGCACCGCCGAGCTCCTCCTGCGTCACGTCCTCGCCGGTGACGGCCTTCACGACGTCGGGGCCGGTGATGAACATGTAGGACGTCCCCTCGGCCATGAGGACGAAGTCGGTGATGGCAGGCGAGTACACGGCCCCGCCTGCACAGGGCCCGAGGATCAGCGAGATCTGCGGCACGACACCCGAGGCCTGCACGTTCCGCCAGAAGATCTCCGCGTAGCCGGCGAGCGAGACGACGCCCTCCTGGATCCGGGCCCCGCCCGAGTCGTTGATCCCGACAACGGGGCAGCCGACCTTCACGGCCATGTCCATCACCTTGCAGATCTTCTCTGCGAAGACCTCGCTCAACGAGCCGCCGAAGACCGTGAAGTCCTGCGAGAAGACACATACCGGCCGGCCGAACACGGTCCCGTAGCCGGTGACGACCGCGTCGCCCCAGGGGCGGTTGTCGCGCATCCCGAACTCGACCTCACGGTGGCGCACGAAGCGGTCGAGCTCGACGAACGATCCAGGATCGAGCAGCCGCTCGACCCGCTCG
>Ga0315286_10007856_pt1 | contig 10471 bp, 8 predicted proteins | sample YL17G10_0_MG_FD_205038 | JGI IMG/M metagenome (GOLD analysis project Ga0315286, IMG submission 205038) | Sediment microbial communities from Yellowstone Lake, YNP, Wyoming, USA - YL17G10_0 | ecosystem: Environmental > Aquatic > Freshwater > Lake > Sediment | place: USA: Wyoming | collected...
CCCCCAGGAGTTCCTTCTCGAGCGCTTCGTCAAACCGGCCGGCGGCGGCGCTGAGGGCGCGCCAGACGCGCCGCATCGCCCTGTCGACGTCGAGCTCGGCGGCCGCGACCTGCGCGGCGAAGCCTGCTTCGGCGCGGCCCCAGAGCGCGTGCACCCACGCCTCGGGCGCCGCGGCGGCGACCGCCGCGAGGAGGCGGCGCGTGGACGGCGGGTCGAGGAGCACGACGTGGGCGAAGGCCGCGGCCAACTGCGGGCGCGCGGCGACCACATCGTAGCCGGTCATCACGACGTCGGGGCCGGCCAGCGCTTCGCCGAGCCGGCCCACGCACGCCGCCTGCAGATAGGCGGCCCGCCGCGCGAGCTGCGGCGAGAGCACGTCGCGGCTGAGCAGCGGGCGGCGGCGGGCGACGTCGGCGACGAGCACCATCACGCGCTCGCCGCCGGCCGCCAGCGCGGTGAGCGTGGAGACGGCGGCGCAACCGCGGCGGTCGAGCAGGCGGCCCTCCCGGCGCGCCTCTGCGAGCGCCGCCGGCTCGCCGCCGCCCGGCCACGACGGACCCTCGAGCAGCTCGCCCCACAGGGCGCCGCCGATCAGCCGGTCCGGGCACGACAGGTCGCAGGCGGTCGCGCACACGTCGCGCTCCGGCGCGCCGAGCCGATGCAGCCCCCTGACCTCGGCCTGAGCGCTCACGGCGCCGTTATACGCGTTCTTCGACAAGCCCAGCGACACGTCGAAGCGGCCGGGCGCGGTGAGTTCCTGCAGCTTGTCGAAGTTGAAGTGGATCGCCCGGCAGGTGGCGCCGTCGCAGCGCACCCGGTACTGCGCGTGCCGGTGGTCGCGCGTGAGGCGTGGCCCCACCACCTCGGCCCCGTGGAGCAGCAGCGTGACCTTGCGGTTGCCGAAGCCGTGCGGGGCCAGCAGTTCCAGCTCGTCGGTGAGCCCGAGGGTGAGATCGTGGCCACCGACGATGGCGTCGACCGGCTGCGCGCGCACCAGGTCGGCCTCGCTGAGCGCCACCGCCGCCTGCGCCACGAAGGCGGCGCGGAAGGCGGGGATGTGCTCGCGCCGCAGCCGCAGGCCGCAGGCGGCGCGATGCCCGCCGAAGGCGAGCAGATGCTCGGCGCTGCGCTCGACGGCGCCGAGGAGGTCGAAGCCCGGGATGCTGCGCCCGGAGCCCTTGGCCTCCTCGTCGCCCTCGCTGAGCAGGATAGCCGGGCGATTGAAACGCTCGGCCACGCGTGAGGCGACGATGCCCACCACGCCCTCGTGCCAGGCGGGCGACGACAGGACGAGGGCCGGCGGCGGCGGGTCGGGGACCATCTCGGCGGCGGCGGCCAGGATGCCGGCCTCGATGGCCTGGCGCTCCTGGTTGAGCTCGTTGAGGCGCAGCGCCATGGGCAGAGCCGTCTCGCGATCGGCGCAGCCCAGAAGCTCCATCGCCAGCGAGGCGTCCTCGAGGCGGCCGGCGGCGTTGAGCCGCGGTGCCAGGCGAAAGCCCACGGTGCCGGCGTCGACGCCGTCGGCCTTCACCCCGGCGACCTCCATCAGGGCGGCCAGCCCGGGGCGCGGCGAGCTGCGCAGTCGCCCCAGGCCGATACTCACCAGCACGCGGTTCTCGTCGACGAGCGGCACGATGTCGGCGATGGTGCCGATGGCGACCACGTCGCTGAGCGGCCGCAGGGCCAGCGGCACCTCGACAAGCGCCTCGGTGGGCTCTTCGAGGAGCGCGTGCGCCAGTTTGAAGGCGACGCCGACGCCGGCGAGCTGCGGGCACGGGTAGCCGGGCAGCTTGGGAGTGACGACCACGCAGTCCGGCGGCGGGCCCTCCATCTCGTGATGATCGGTGACGATGACGTCCATGCCGAGCTCGCCGGCCCGGGCCACCTCGGCCCGCGCGTTGATGCCGCAGTCCACCGTGACGAGCAGCTTGACCCCGCCGGCCGCGAGCTCCTCCACGGCGGCGGCCGAGACGCCGTACCCCTCGGAGAACCGGTTGGGCAGATGCCAGCGCACATCGGCGCCGAGCTCTTCGAGGATACGCACCAGGAGAAAGGTCGCAGTGATGCCGTCCGCGTCGTAGTCGCCGTGGACGGCGATCGGCTCGCCGCGCTGCAGCGCCTTGTCGAGGCGCCGACGCGCCTCGCTCATCCCCGCCATGAGGTACGGGTTGTGGACGCGGTAGTCCGGATGCAGAAAAGCGTGCGCCACGGAGGCGTCGCTGAAGCCGCGGCGCACGAGGACCTGCGCCATGACCTCGCTCACGCCGAGCTCCGCCGCCAGCCGGTGGACGTCGGCGTACGAGGTGGGCGCGATGCTCCAGGAGCCGGGGTCGATCACGATAGCTTCACCGCGCGAGTGTACAGCGGCGGGCCGACAGATGAGGTCCGGCCGGCGGGGTCAGGACGCGGCAGGCGGCGGGGCGTCCTCGGCGGCCGTGGCCGGGTCGGCGGCCGGCGTTGCGCTGGTCGCCGGGTCCGCTGCCGGCGCCGCGCCGATCACGGCCGTCTCGGCCTCCGGCGCCGTCTGCACGGCGGTGCGTGTCTCGTCGGGCGCGGGCGCCACGCCGGTGACCGCCGTCTGCTCCCCGGGCGAGACATCGACGACGGCGGCCGGCGCGGGAGCGGGCTTGGGCAGCTTCGCCTCGGCGGCCCGCAGCCGCTCGTAGGTGCCCTGCAGCTCCTTCTCGAGCTTGCGTCGCGCGGCCACCGCGCCTGATCGAGCGAGCAACGCCGCGACCACCCCGGTCACGAAGACGACGCCCGCGGTGACGACCGCGACCCAGAACAGCGAGACCGCGGTCCAGGTGCCGGCGACGAAGTCGATATCGAAGAGCAGGCCGTGGTTGACGGCGCCCAGGGCCACGAGCACCAGAGCCACGACACCGAGGACTATGAGAGCGTTACGCACGAGGCGGCCTCCTGGGCGCGGGTTCCGCGGCCGAGTATAACAACCGACGGCCGGCCGGCACAGGCGCCGGCGCCGACCCTACAGGCGCTCGACAAGCGCGTCCTTGCGCGCCGTGGCCAGCCACTTGTCGAGGGCCGCCGAGCGCTGACGGCCGGTGAGCGCGTCCTGGATCTGGCTGCTCACGCCGGCGAACGGCACCACGCGTCCCGGCCGACGCGCCAAGAGCCTGAAGATCCAGGTGCCACCCGGTCCGGCGACCGGTGCGGAGATCTGGCCCACCCTGAGGCGAGCGACCGCTTTGCCCAGGGGACCGGGCAGCGACCGCGGATCGACCCACCCCAGCATGCCGCCGGCGTCCTTGATCTGCGGGTCGGTGCTGAACTGTCGCGAGACTTCTTCGAAGGGGCGGCCCTGGCGAAGGCGTTTGATGGCGTTGCCGGCGATGCCGGCGTTGCGCACGACGATCTCGGCGAGCTTGACCGCGGCCGGCTCCGTGAAGAGGTCAACACGTCTGCGCTCGTAGAAGCGTCGTGCGGCGCCGGGGCCGGCCTTGACGTCTGGAAAGCGGGCGTCCTTGACGGCATCGCGGAGGACGCCGGCGCGGAGATTCTCGCGGAACTGAGCCGCGCTCATGGCCGCCTTCTGCAGCGCGGACTTCAAGGCGGCATCGCCGCCCAGCTGCGCGCCCACGGCTGCCACGCGACTCTCGACCTCCGCTTCGTCGGCGGCGAGGCCGAGGCGCTCCGCCTCCGCGCGCACGAGTTCGCGGTCGATGGCCACGTCGAGGGCCTTGCCGGCGTCGTCGGCGCCGCCCGCGAAGCGCGCCTCGGCGCGCGCCAGATCGACGGCGCTCTGGTGGACCGCGCGTCCGTCCACTCGCGCGACGACGGCGTCGGGGCTACCGCTCGCGCCGTCGTGGCCGCCGCCGCCGCAGGCGGCAAGCCCGGCGGCCGCGAGAACCGCCACGAACGCCACGCACGCCGCGAGCAACCGGGTTCTGCGCATGCTGAACGTCATGACCTCAGGATACTGCCGAAGGCTGCGCGATGCAGACCGCCGCCCGATCGCGCGGCGCTGCTCAGGAGGACGCGGGCGGGAAGGCGCCGGCGAACGGCTGGTTCGCCACTGAGCGCTCGCCGCCGGTGAAGCGCGCCGGGTAGTAGCACGCGACCTCGTGCCGCTCGCCGGCGTCGCCGCCCGTGCTCACCAGCGCGGGCATGGCCGTAGTACAGACCTCCTGCGCCCGCGGGCAGCGCGGGTGAAACACGCAGCCCTTCGGCGGGTTCGCCGGGCTGGGCACGTCGCCCTCGAGGATGATGCGCCGCCGGGCGCGCTCGGTCGTCGGGTCCGGGATCGGGACCGCCGACAACAGCGCCTCGGTGTAGGGATGCTGCGGGCGGTCGTAGAGCACCGCGCTGTCCGAGATCTCGACGATCTTGCCGAGATACATGACGGCCACGCGGTCTGAGGTGTGCTTGACCACCGACAGATCGTGGGCGATGAAGACGTAGGTGAGGTCGAGCTCGTCCTGGAGGTCTTCGAGCAGGTTGATCACCTGGGCGCGGATGGACACGTCGAGGGCGCTCACCGGCTCGTCGCAGATGATGAGCTTCGGGTTGAGCGCCAGGGCGCGGGCGATGCCGATGCGCTGGCGCTGCCCGCCCGAGAACTCGTGCGGGTAGCGCTCGGCGTGCTCAACGCTCAGGCCCACGGTCTCGAGGAGCTCGAAGACGCGCTTCTTGCGCTCGGCCTCGGTGCCGATGTTGTGGATCTTGAGCGACTCGCCGACGATGTTGCGCACGCGCATGCGCGGGTTCAGCGAGGCGTACGGGTCCTGAAAGATGATCTGCATGTGGCGGCGCAGCGTCTGCATCTGGGCCTTCGAGGCGGCCATGACGTCGACGCCCTCGAAGGTGATCGTGCCGGCGGTAGGCGCGATGAGCCGCAACACCGCGCGGCCCGTGGTGGACTTGCCACAGCCGCTCTCGCCGACCAGGCCCAGCGTCTCGCCCTTCTCCACCGAGAAGCTGACACCGTCGACCGCGTAGACCTGGCCGGTGGTGCGTTTGAGGATCCCCGACCTGATGGGGAAGTGCTTCTTCAGCCCTTTGACCTCGAGCAGGCTCACCTGACGTACGCCTGGAAGTGCGGCAACGTGGCACGGACCTCGCGGCGCTCGGCCTCGGGGATCCAGCAGTCGACGCCGTGTCCGGGCCCGACGATCTCGAGCTCCGGCCACTGGTCGCGGCACACGGGCAGCTCGTAGCTGCAGCGCCCTGCGAACGGGCAACCGCCGGGCAGTGCGATGAGGTCGGGCGGCTGCCCTTTGATGGGAGTGAGCCGCGTCTTCTCGACCTCGTCGAGCCGCGGCAGCGAGCCGAGCAGGCCCCACGTGTACGGGTGATGCGGGTTGTAGAAGATCTCGTCGATGCCGCCGTACTCGACCGTGCGGCCGCCGTACATCACCATCACCTTGTCGGCGATCTCGGCGACGACGCCGAGATCGTGGGTGATGAGGATGACGCCGCTCTCGTAGCGCTGCTGCATCTCCTCGATGACGTCGATGATCTGCGCCTGGATGGTGACGTCGAGCGCCGTGGTGGGTTCGTCGGCGATGAGGATGTCGGGGTTGCAGCTGATGGCCATGGCGATCATGGCGCGCTGGCGCATGCCCCCGGAGAACTCGAAGGGGTACTGGTTGACGCGCTTCTCGGCGTCGGGGATGCCCACGCGGTCGAGCAGCTCGGCGGCCATCCTCCAGGCCTCGCCCTTGCCCTTGTCCTGGTGCAGCATGATGGCTTCGGCGATCTGGTTGCCGATCTTGAGCACGGGGTTGAGGCTGGTCATGGGGTCCTGGAAGATCATCGCGATGTCGTTGCCGCGCACCTGCCGCATCTCTTCGTCGCTCAGCGTGCGCAGGTCGCGGTCGCCGAGCAGGAGGCTGCCCTCGACGACCTTGCCCGGTGGGTCGGGGATGAGCCGCAGCAGAGAGAGAGCGGCGACCGTCTTGCCCGAGCCCGACTCGCCGACGATGCCCAGCGTCTCCTTGCGGTCGAGCGTGAAGCTCACGCCGTTGACCGCCTTGACCACGCCGGCGTAGGTGAAGAAGTGGGTCGAGAGACCGTCGACCGTGAGGAGCCGTTCGCCCATGCCTATTCCTTGAGCTTGGGGTCGGTGGCGTCCCGCAGGCCGTTGCCAAACGAGATGAAGCCGAAGACCGTGACCACCAGGAAGACGCTGGGGAACGTGAGCATCCACCAGCTGCCGGCGCCCAGGTAGCTCAGGTAGTCGGAGATCATCTTGCCCCACGAGGCGTCGGGCGCCTGGATGCCGATGCCGAGAAAGCTCAGCGCCGCCTCGGTGACGATGGCGCCGCCGATACCCATGGCGATGGCCACGTACACGGGAGCCATGGTGTTGGGCAGCACGTGGCGGAAGATGATGCGCAGGTCGCTGGCGCCCTGGGCGCGGGCGGCCTCGACGTACTCCATCGCCTTGACGCTGAGCACCGAGCCGCGGTTGAGGCGCGCGTAGGTGGCCCATCCCAGGATGCCGATGGCGAAGAACACGTTCCAGAGGCCCGGCCCGAGCACGGTCATGATGAGCAGCACGAAAAGGATGTACGGGAAGGCGAAGAAGACGTCGGCGGTGCGCATGATCACCGAGTCGACCGCGCCCCCATAGTAGCCGGAGATCGGCCCCAGGATGAGTCCGATGAGCAGCGCGATGGAGACGGCGATGACCCCGACGAGCATCGAGATGCGCGTCGCCACCAGGGTGCGCGAGAACACGTCGCGGCCCAGGTAGTCGGTGCCGAACGGGTGCGACCAGGACGGCGGCGAGCCGAGGCCCTTGGGCGAGAGCGCGTAGTTGACGGCGTTGGGGTCGTAGGGCGCCAGGTAGCCCTTGGGGGTGAGGCTGGCGATCTCCTCGGCCATGCCGACGGCCAGGAACACGGCGATGATGCAGAGGCCGACGACGGCCAGGTGGTTGCGCTTGAGGCGCCGCCAGGTATCGGCCCACAGGCCGAGCGGCTGGCGGCCGCCGTACTTGTCCTCGATGAGGTCGCGCTCGCTGAGCGTACTGATGGTGAGGTCTTCGGTGACCTGGTTGCCGCTGGTGTCGCGCTCGGGCAAGGGGACTCAGCCTTCGAGACGGATGCGCGGGTCGACCCAGGCGTAGCCGAGGTCGACGAACAGGTTGGCGAACACGTACACGAAAGTGGCAAAGAGCACGCCGCCGGCCACCACGGGCAGGTCGCGGGCGCCGATGGCCTGGTAGATCATGAGACCGATGCCGGGCCGCACGAACACCGTCTCGGTGAGGATGGCGCCGCCCATGAGCGCGCCCAGGTCGATGCCGGCGATGGTCATGACGGGGATGACGGCGTTCTTGAAGGCATGCTTGGTGATCACCTTGCGTTCGGAAAGGCCCTTGGCGCGCGCCGTGCGGATGTAGTCGGTGCGGATGACCTCGAGCATGGAGGCGCGCTGCATGTACGAGATGTAGGCGACCTCGATCATGCCCAGCGTGACGGCGGGCAGGATGAGCGACCCAAAGCTGGTCCAGCTGGCCGGGATGACCCAGAGCACGTTGTCGCCGGCGCCGATGAGGGGCAGAAGGTTGAGCTTGAGCCCGAAGAACCACTGCATGAACAGGGCCAGCACGAAGACCGGGATGCCCCAGACGATGAGCGCCGCCGTGGTGAGCGTGGTGTCCCAGAACGTGTACTGGCGCAGCGCCGAGTAGATGCCGAGAGGGATGCCGAGGAGCTCGATGAGCACCGCGGCGAGCGCCAGCTGGATGGTGTTGGGGGCGTTCTCGCGGATCATCTGCGTCACTGGCCTCTGGAGCTGATACGACTCACCCAGGTCGCCGCGGACCAGGCGCCCCACGAACTTGAAGTACTGCACGGGGATCGGCCTGTCGAGGCCGAGCTGCAGGCGGATCTCGGCGATGCGCTGCGGCGAGGCGTTCTTACCCGCCAGCTGCCGGGCGGGGTCGCCGGGGATGGCGAACATGATGACGAAGGTGATGATGGTGACGCCGATCAGGACGATGACCAGCTGGAACAGGCGCCTGACTATGTAGGTGATCATGTGCGCACTCTACAGCATCTCCCAGCCCGTCTTAGCGCAAGGGGCATCACTCGGCCATGGCACACCACGCGAGTGGCGGCCCACCGCGGGAAGCGGCGGGCCGCCACTGCTACGACTGCGCGCAGTCTAGGTATCCACGACTGCCTACGCAACTCTCAGGTGACTACTTGACCCAGACGGTCCACATGTCTGTGAGGCCCATCGGGTTGTGGATGAAACCGCCGATGCGGTTGTTGGTCACGCGGAAATCGCGGTAGAAGTACAGCGGGATGGCCGGCATGTCCGTGAGGATCATCTTCTCGGCCTGCGCGTACAGGTTGTGCCGCTGCTGGGCGTCGACGGTCGAGCGGCCCTGCTGCAGCAGAGCGTCGACCTGCTTGTTGGAGTAGAACGTGTACATCGTTCGCGCCGCGGCGGTCTGGAACAACGGGTACAGGAAGTTGTCCATCGACGGATAGTCGGCGAGCCAGCCCATGCGGAAGAGCTGGCTGCCGCTGCCCTTGGTGCCTTCGGCCAGCTTCTGGAGGAACGTGCCCCATTCGAAGTTGCTGAGCTTGACGTCGATGCCGACCTTCTGCCAACCGGCCTGCAGCACCTCGCCGATCTTCTGGTGTCCCTCGTCGGTGTTGTACCAGTAGTTGATGGTAGGGACGGTACCCAGACCGGCGACGATGCTCTTGGCGTCCTCGGGGTTGTACGCGTACGGCGACTGGTCGGCAACGTAGCCGGGGATGCCCACGGGGACGTACCCGCTGGCCGGCAGGCTGACGCCTTCGTTGACGATGTTGATGACGTTGACGGCGTCGGCGGACTCGGCAAGGGCCTTGCGCAGATCGAGGCTCTGGCCGAGCAGCTTGTCGGTCATGTTCAAGCCGACGAAGTACACGCCGAGGTTCGGCCATTTCTTGGCCGTCCAGTCGCCCGACGTCACCTTGGGGTTGGCCTCAGCGGCCGCCACTTGGCCGGGAGGCACTACCGTGTAGTCGAGGCTGCCCTTCTGGAACTCGAGCCACTCGGTCGAAGCAGACGTCGCCCCGACGAAGATCGGCATGTTGATCGTGTCAATGTAGGGGCCGCCGGCCGACTTGTCCCAGTAGTCCGGGTTCTTGACCAGCGTGACGCTCTGGTTGTTCTTCCAGGATTCGACCATGTACGGGCCGGTGCCGACGGGCTTCTGAGCGAACGCCTTGGCGCCGATCTGCTTGTCATAGTCGACGGGCCATGCGGCAGCCACCGAGTGGCCGAGCGTCTGGTAGAACTCGGCGAACGGGTACCGCAGCTTGACCTCGAGGGTGTAGGGGTCGATGACCTTGACGCCGGTGAGGCCCTTCTTGGGGTCGACCTGGTAGCCGCCGTCGTCACAGCCCTCGATGGGGGCCAGGATGTACGACACGTAGGACTGGTTCTTGGGGTCGGTGACGTAGTTCCAGCCGTCGACGAAGTCCTGCGCCGTGACCTCGCGGCTCACCGGAGCCTGGAACATGACGCCCTTCTTGAGGTGGAACGTCCAGGTCTGCGAGTCGGTGGTGTCCCAGCTCTCGGCGATGCAGGGCACAGCTTCCATCTCGCCCTTGGCGTTCATGACGTACTTGGCCAGGCCCTCGAAGACCTGATGGGTCACCTGGATGCCCTCGGACTCCTGCGCGTTCACCGGGACGATAGAGACCGGGTTGGCCTGGAGCGGGTAATTGTAGGTGCCGCCCGGCTTGGGCGAACTGGCGGCGCTGGGACTGCTGGACGGGCTGCTGCTGCCGCAGGCGCCCAGCAGCAGGCCGGCGACAATGAGGACGCCGGCCAGGATGACCAAGCCGCGCCACTTCGTGGTGGATCGCTTCACTGTGACCTCCTTAGGATGACTTAGACCTGCCCCCCCACGCGTTCAGTCTCTCGTACGCACCTCCCCTTGCGCTCGTGAGCACTACGGTGACTGCGAGAGCGAGCCGGCTGCGGCGCAACGCTGCACCGTCAGCCGATCCGCCAGACCAGCAGGAACGACGTGACGAACCAGGCGACGCCGCAGATGATGGTGTAGCGCGTGAGGTTGCGCTCCATCACGCTGGCCGACGAGGCGAACGAAAAACCGGTGATGCTGGCCATGCCGGCGTCTTTGCCGGAGTGGATGAGGATGAGCACGATGAGCAGCACGCTCTCGATCAGGAAGATGACGGTCAGCACTGCGTTCAGCACGGGTCTACTCCTCTGGGGCGCGAAAGTGGTCGCGGGCGTCTACTGACATGCCATTGTTACACCTCGGCCACCAATGGACAACACGCAGAACCGCGGCGGCGGCTACTTCACCCAGACGTCCCACATGTCGACGAAGCCCATGGGGTCGCGGACGAAGCCGCCGATGCGGTTGTTCGTGACGAGGAAGTCGCGGAAGAAGTACAGCGGGATGGCAGGCATGTCGGCAAGGATGAGCTTCTCGGCCTGCGCGTACAGGTTGTACCGTTGCTGGGCGTCC
>Ga0315286_10007857_pt1 | contig 10470 bp, 5 predicted proteins | sample YL17G10_0_MG_FD_205038 | JGI IMG/M metagenome (GOLD analysis project Ga0315286, IMG submission 205038) | Sediment microbial communities from Yellowstone Lake, YNP, Wyoming, USA - YL17G10_0 | ecosystem: Environmental > Aquatic > Freshwater > Lake > Sediment | place: USA: Wyoming | collected...
TCCCCGAATAACGGACCAGAACCCGGCCCTGCTCTCCCAGTTTCTGCTCCACCTCCTGGATGACGGCCATGATCTCCGGTACCGTGGCGATCTCCGGCCGCGACTTGACGTTCACGTTGATCAGCGCCTGGGGGAAGACTTTCATGATCTTCGCGAGTTCGGAAAGCGGTTTCCCCTCCTTCTTCATTGCTGCCGCCACCTGGAGGGCGGTGATGATCCCATCTCCCGTCGTGTGGTGCTGGAGGAAGATCAGGTGGCCGGAGTCCTCGCCGCCGATCGCGGCCCCGCGGGCCTGCATCTCCTCGAGGACATACCGGTCGCCGACCTTCGTCATGATGGAGTCGATTTGGAGCGACTGCAGGGCGACGCTGAGCCCGATGTTGCTCATCACCGTTCGGACGACGAGGTTGTTGGCGAGGCTGCCCTCCTTTTTCATCACGTTGGCGCAGATGGCCATGATCTGGTCCCCGGTCAGGACCGCCCCCGTCTCGTCCACGGCGATCAGCCGGTCCCCGTCGCCGTCGAATGCGAAGCCGACATCCGCCTTGGCCTTCAGGACCTCCTGTGCAAGGACCTCCGGATGCTGGGAGCCGCAGTGGAGGTTGATGTTCTTGCCGTTCGGTTCGTCGAAGAGGGTGGATACCTCGGCGCCTAATTCGGCAAAGGTCTCCGGGGCGACCCGGTAGGTGGCGCCATGGGAGCAGTCCAGCACGATTCGGTTCCCCTCCAGCGAGTATTCCTTGGGGAAGGTGTGTTTCAGGAAGACGATATAGCGGCCCCGGGCGTCCTCCATGCGGTAGGCCTTTCCCAGCTCCGTGGGAGAGGGGCGGAGGGTGTGGAGGTTGTTGGCGAAGATCGTCTCCTCGATGGCCGCTTCCGTCTCATCGGGGAGCTTGAATCCTTCGCTGCCGAAGATCTTGATGCCATTGTCCTGGAAGGGGTTGTGGGAGGCGGAGATGACGATGCCCGCATCGGCCCTCATGCTTGCGGTAAGAAAGGCGATCCCCGGCGTGGGGATCACGCCGACCATGATGGCGTTGACGCCCATGGAGCAGATCCCGGAAACAAGCGCATTCTCCAGCATATATCCGGAGAGTCGGGTGTCCTTGCCGATCACGATCTTGGGAGTGTGTCCCTTCTTCTTGAAGAGATGCGCCGTGGCGCGCCCGATGTTCATCGCCATTTCCGCCGTCATGGGGTGCTCGTTCGCCACCCCCCGAACCCCGTCGGTACCGAATAATTTGCCCATAGTTGTCCTCTCCTAATGTTGTTATGATGCGGATCTGCAGCCGCTCGATTTGCCTGTACCATGCGGCCTGACCAAGAAATTTCCCTTGCCGTCCCGAGGCGTTTGTGTTAGCGTCTTTCACGCCGGAAGCTTATATAATACGTGAGTTTAATATGCAATCGAAAAGAGAAGAGGAGGAAGATTATGGATAAGAAGGTAACCGTCGTCGGCGCAGGGAATGTGGGCGCGACCGCGGCGCAGCGTCTCTGCGAAAAGGCGTTGTGCGATGTGGTGCTGGTGGACATCATCGAAGGCGTGCCCCAAGGCAAGGCCCTCGATCTGACGGAGGCGGCGCCCGTCGAAAAGCACGACGCCCATCTGATCGGCACCAACAGCTATGAGGACACCAAGGATTCCGATATCGTCATCATCACCGCCGGCATCCCGCGGAAGCCGGGGATGAGCCGGGATGACCTGCTGGCGACGAACAGGAAGATCATGACCAGCGTGACCGAGCAGGTGGCGAAGTACTCCCCCAACGCAACCCTGATCATCGTCAGCAACCCCCTCGATGCGATGTGCCATGTTGCCCATGACATCAGCGGCTTCCCCAAAAACCGCGTGATCGGCATGGCCGGCGTGCTCGATTCGGCCCGTTTTCGTTCCTTCATCTCGATGGAACTCAATGTCTCCGTCGAAAACATCCATGCCTTCGTCCTCGGCGGACACGGGGATACGATGGTGCCGCTGCCCCGTTACTCGACCGTGGCCGGCATTCCGATCACGGAGCTGATCCCGAAGGAGCGCCTCGATGCGATCGTGACCCGGACCCGGAACGGCGGGGCGGAGATCGTCAACCTCCTGAAGACCGGGAGCGCCTTCTACGCGCCGGCCTCCGCGGCAGTGGAGATGGCGGAGTCCATCCTGAAGGACCGCAAGAAGATCCTGGCCTGCGCCGCCTATCTGGAAGGCGAGTACGGGATCAACGGCCTGTTCATCGGCGTGCCCGTGAAGCTGGGCAAGGGCGGGATCGAGGAGATCATCCAGATCAAACTGACCGCCGAAGAAGACGCCGCGCTGAAGAAGTCGGCGGCGGCGGTGCAGGAGCTCGTCGACACCATGAAGAAGATGGCGTAACGGCTTGAAAAAAAATCTTATCATGATCGCTGAGAAATCAACATCATTTACTTCACTTGGCATTCAACGGGCCGGCATGATCAGTCTCCTTGACGCTTTGAAGGCTGGCATATCCTGTCTGTTACGGGGACACGATGCGGCATCATGTCCCCCGTCTACCCCCAGTACACCAGCCCCGTCTCCTGCTTGGCGGCGAGGTGGGGGTGGTAGGGGAGGACCCGAATGCCGTATGCGTAGGCGCCGTTTTTTCGGACCGTATAGGAGAAAAAGAACGTGAGCGTTCCATCCGCATCCTTCCTGTCCGGCCGGAGCGAGACGCATTCCGGCGGTTCGGCGAACCCGCTGCCGTCCTTCTGCCCGATGATCAGCTCCACAAGGAGCTCTTCCGGTTCCAGCTTACCCGGATCGATCCGAACGGAAATATCCAGCGGCCGCTCGACAAGAATCGTGTCGCCGCGGATCCCCTCGATTCTGACCTCGAGAAGCCGCAGCGAGGAGAAGCGCATCGGGAGCTTCCGCTTCCAGTCGGCCAGCTCCCGGGCCATCCGGTAGCCGTCTGCATAGAGCTCGTGTTCCCGCCTTGCCGTGGGGAGGTAGAGGTCGCGGTAGTAATCGATCAGCATCCGGTCTGTGTTGAACCTTGGGATCAGGGTCTGCATCGACCGCTTGATCATCGCAAGCCATTTTTCAGGGAGCCCGGACATCTCGCGGTCATAATATAGCGGAATGACGCTGTTTTCAAGGAGAGCGTAGAGGGACTGGCTGTCCTCCTCGTCGGCGTTGGCGCTCTCTTCGGCGTAGCCCTTGACGACGGGTCCGATGGTCCAGCCGTTTGTGCCGTCATACCCCTCGACCCACCACCCGTCGGAGATGCTGAGGTTGAGAACGCCGTTGGCGACCACCTTCTCACCGCTGGTGCCGCTCGCCTCTAACGGTCGGCGGGGGTTGTTCAGCCAGACGTCGACCCCCTGGACGAGATGGCGGGCGATCCGGATGTCGTACCCCTCGACGAAGAAGATCTTTCCCCGGAACCGCTTGTCCTTGCAGACGCTGATGACCTTTTTGATCAGGTCCTTTCCCATTTCGTCATTGGGGTGGGCCTTGCCGGCAAAGACGATATGAACGGGACGGCTGGGGTGGTTCAAGATCCGGTCCAGGCGGTCGAGGTCGGAGAGGATCATGTCCGCCCGCTTGTAGGGTGCGAATCGCCGGGCGAAGCCGATCGTCAGGGCCGCCGGGTTGATCTTCGCGAAGAGCTCCTCCTGCCAGGTTTTCGAATAGCCATACTTCATCCAGTTTCGGGAGAGGTCGTCCCGGAGGAAGTCGATCAATTTCTGCCGGAGTTCGTAACGCGTTCGCCACAGGACGGTGTCGGGAATGTCCTGGACGCGCGCCCACCGTTCGGAATCGGTGATGTGCCGGTCCCAGTCCATGCCGAGGAAGGTGTCCAGGACGGACTTCATCCTTGGGGCGATGTAGGAGAGCACATGGGCGCCGTTGGTGACATGGGTTATCGGGATATCCGTTTCGTCGAAGCCTTTCCAGACATCCCTCCACATCCGCCGGGATACCTGCCCGTGCAGGCGGCTCACCGCGTTGCTCTTGTGGGCCATCTTCAGGGCCAGGATCGTCATGAAGAAGGGTTTCCCTTCGCCGCTCTCCTTCACGCCCAGCTCCCAGAACTGCGACCAGGAGATCCCGGTCCATTTCACGAAGTTCGCGAAGTAGTGTTCGATCAGCTCCTTGCTGAACCGTTCGTTTCCCGCCTCCACCGGCGTATGGGTGGTAAATACGGTGCTTCCGCGCACGAACTCGCTCGCCTCGTCGAAGGAGAGCCCGTCCTCCGTCATCAGCGAGCCGATCCGCTCGAACAGCAGGAAGGCCGAGTGCCCTTCGTTGATGTGATAGACGCGGGGGCGGATCCCCAACCTTTTGAGGACCCGGACGCCTCCCATTCCTAACAGGATTTCCTGTTCGATCCGTGTTCGTGGTTCGGAGCAGTAAAGACGTTCCGTGATCTTCCGGTCCTGGGGGGTGTTCCGCGTTATGTCGGTGTCCAAAAGGTAAAGCGAGACGCGCCCCACATGGACCTCCCAGATGTTTGCGAAGAGCGTCCGGCCGGGAAGTTCCAGAGAGATCTGCACGGCATCCCCCCGGTCGTCCTGGACGATCTCCAGCGGCATTCGGGAGAAATCGTTCTCCGGATACTCCGCCGTCTGGGCGCCGTTCTTGTCGATCACCTGCTTGAAAAACCCGTTCTTGTAAAGGAGGCCGACGCCGACCAGCGGGATGTTCAGATCGCTCGCGGTTTTCAGGTGATCTCCGGAGAGCGTGCCGAGACCGCCGGAGTAGATCGGCAGGCAGTCGTGGAGACCGTATTCGGTCGAGAAGTAGGCGACGGGCGACGACCATTTCAGGCCGTTGAGCGGCCCGATCAGCGGAGACGGCGTCTTGTCGTCCATGTATTTATCGAACTGCTGGAAGATCTGCCCGAATAGGTTCATGTAGCTGGCGTTTTCCGATGCCTCCAGGAGCCGCTCGGAAGAGACCGTCTCCAACATCCGGACGGGATTGTTGCTCATCCCCTCCCAGAGTTTGGGGTCCAGTGCGGAGAAGAGTTCCCGGGCGCGGGGGTTCCATGACCACCAGAGGTTGTGGGCGAGTTCCCGGAGCCTGGAGATATTCGGGGGGAGGTTGGCCACCGCGGTGAAGGTTCGGAAGTGCGGTGAAACGGAGACGGTCCCTGCGAAGATGTGTTTCATCTCGGCCCTGAGGTCCTCCACGGTGAGCTTCTCTTCACGGCTCAGGGATGTCGTGAGGGCCTGGTTGTAAGCCTTCTTGTAGTTCCCGAAGAAATCCTTCCAGTTGGCCCGGGAGGCCGCGGCGCGGGCATTGACGCGCATGCACTGCACATCCGCTTCGGGCAGGGTGAGAAAATTCCGGAAGATCGCATGGAGATGGTCGGCGATCGCCGCTTCCGTCTGTCCCAGGCGCTTGAGGAGGATGATTCCGTTGCAATCGCCCACCGCCTGCTGCGCCCAAAGGCCGAAGCCGGCCTGGTCGGTCGTCAGCGTCGGCACGGCATAGGCCGCGCTTTCGAGGGGAGTATAGCCCCAGGGTTCGTAGTAGGAGGGGAAGACGCCGAGGTCGCAACCGGCTAACGCCTCGTAGTAGGTCATGTTGATGAAGCCGTCGTGGCCGTTCAGATAGGCCGGGACGAAGATGATCTGAACCCGGTTCTGCGGAAAATTTTTAAGACCGAGGCGCTCGCAGGCCTGGAGGATGGGATCGGAGGCCTCGTACCGCAGCCGGTGGCTCGCAATGGGCGGATTCCCCGGGTCGGGCCTGGCGTCGTCGCTCTTGAGGGAGGGGATCAGATCCGTGTAGGCGCCGAGGACAAAAATAAAGGCGAGGATGGTCTGGTCCGGCCCCATCTCTGCGTTCATCCGGCCGAGGGCTTCCAGGAAGAGATCGATCCCCTTGTTGTGGAATTCACCGCGTCCCGAGATCATCATGATTTTGGCGTTGGGGGAAATCTCCCTCCCCATGAACCGGGCGGCGGCGGCAAGCAGCTTTCCCCGGGACTTCAGGGCCTCCGTCCGGTCGGCGGCAAGGTCGGGGATGTTTTCGATGTCAAGGCCGTTCGGTGTGATCAGATCGGGGGTCCTGCCGAGGAAGTTCTTCGCCTCCGATGCGGTAATCTCGCTCACCGTGGTGAAACAGTCCGCCTCGCGGGCCGATGCCGTCTCCATCGAACATTTGGCGGAGATGTTGTGGGCGGTCGCCTCCCGCTGCGGCGAGATATGGTCCATCGCCGTGTAGATGTCCATCTCGTAGGAGGCCAGGGTCCTCCCGAGCGTCGTGGCGTGCGTGGTGAAGACAGTGCCGATCTCCGGAGCCCGTTTCTTAAGGCCGAGGAGGCCGGCCCCCGTCATCCATTCGTGGAACTGGGCGACAGCACGCATTCCATGCGGTCGCACGACGGAGTTGTGGATGGTTTCGATCACCTCGCTCGCCGCATAGCTGAACATGACCGGTTCCAGATAGTCCCAGCCCCCGGCGATGGAGTCGACGCCGTAGTCCTCCCAGAGCCGGAAGAGGAGCTGCTCCTTGTCGTACTTTTTGCCGAAGCCGACGAGGATCGCTTTCGGTCTGCCGGGCACCTTCCAGCGGCCGAAGCGGCACGGAATCTCTTTGATGGCCACCCCCTCGCGGACGCGGTTCCAGCACTCTTCATCCGTCTCCTCGAAATCGGGGTTCGTCTTGAGGTCCGGACCGAGGACGAAATAACGCTCGCCGAAGAGCTTCGTTGCCTCGGGGAGTTTGCTCGTGATCACGGTATAGATCCCGCCGACCTTGTTGCAGACCTCCCAGCTCACCTCAAAAAGATAGTATTCCTGCGCCTCTGCCATGACTTTTCTCCTTTTCTTCGTTGGACCCGCTGTGATAAATCATCGATAATATTCATGTAGTTGATGTAGGCCTCATAGGGCGACTCATAGGGGTTGAAGTAGCGGTGAACATCCCCGTCGGAAAACCATTTCGTGCACATGTAGTATAGGTGGTCGGACGTCTGGAGCATCCGCCAGATCGCAAGAAGCCCCTCGTCCTTCCGGCTGCGGACGTCGGCCTCGAGCGCGTAAAGCTTGCCGGCGGCGTCCTGCTGCATCGCGTTGCCCAGCCAGGCCGTCGTGTCCCGTTCCTCGTCCGCCCAGGAGATGAAACCGGGGCACGCGATCTCCCGGGTCGCCTCATGGGCCGCAGCCGCTTCCGCGGGTGTCTGAAAGCGAAAGTCGGGGTGGCGGAGGATCTCCCCGGGAAGCGCCTCCAGAAACGCGAAGATTCCCGTCTCCCGCCACTGGTGTTCGCCGAAGGTCTCGTAGTCCATGAAGAGGTTGACGACCGCCTCTTCCCGCCGGATCCGGTGGAGCCAGTGGGCGTATTTGGCCGCCGTGAGCGGATAATCGGCCCAGTTCCGGTCGGAGAAGCGGAAGGCCACGTCGTCCGAGAGGCGGTAGTTCCGCAGCAGCAGCTTCAGTTTTTTGCAACCGGTCGGTCGGTATACCAGATTGGGGCTCAGCCGGCCAAGGATTTTTTCGGTCCCCTCGGCGAGGATCGTCCGGTAGCCCATCTTTTCCACCGCTACCGCGAGGGCGTCGCTGTAGATCAGCTCCGTGTGGCGGAAGGACCGACCCTCCTGCCCGAAGAGGGAACGGATACGCTCCCGGTGGCGGAGGACCTGCGCCCGGAACTCCCGCTGCGAGAAGAGGAAGGCAAGGGAATGGCTGTCGGTTTCGTTCAGGAACTCGACGCATCCCGTTGCGGCCAGACGTTGAAAGCTCTCCAGAACATCCGGCCGGCGCCGTTCCATCTGATCGAGGAGGACGCCGGACAGCGAAAAAGCGACCCGGAAGGCGCCGCCGTATTGCTCGATCAACTGAAGCAAAAGGGCGCCGGCGGGAAGATAGCATTTCTCCGCGACGCGGTCCAATATCCGGCGGTTCTCCGTCTCGTCCTCATAGTCGTGGAGGGAGCCCACGTCGAAGAAGCTGTACCTCCGAAGACGGCAGGGTTGGTGGACCTGAAAGTAGAGACAGATGCTCGGCATTCGTACCCCTTCCGCTCTTTGCGTGGGGACATGATGCCGCATCGTGTCCCCGCGTAAAGAGCATGCCGCATCGTGTCCCCGTTACGGAACGGAAATCCGATGCCGCATCATGTCCCCGCCGTCTCCCGGTAGATCGCTGCGATCTTCTCCGCGGCGGTTTCCCAGCGGATCTTCCGGAGCTCTTCGCGGGCCTTCTCCGCCAATTGGTCGGCCAGGACGGGGTGTTTCAGGACGGCGATGATCTTGGCGGCCATCTCCCGGACATCCCAGAAATCGACCTTCAGCGCATGCCTGAGGATCTCGGACACACCCGACTGGCGGGAGAGAATCACCGGAACATCATACGACATCGCCTCGAGCGGGGAGATGCCGAACGGTTCGGAGACGCTCGGCATCACGTAGAGGTCGCTCAGGGAGAAGATCCGTTCGATCTCCTCGCCCTGAAGAAATCCGGTGAAATGGAAACGGTCTCCGATCCCTAACTCTGCTACGCGTTCGATCATCCGCCCCATCATGTCGCCTGCGCCGGCCATCACGAAGGTAACGTCGGGCAGGACATGGAGGACCCGGGACGCCGCCTCGACGAAGTAGTCCGGTCCCTTCTGGAAGGTGATCCGTCCTAAAAAGAGGACCATTTTTCCACCTCCTTGTCGTTCTGTGCGGTAGGTCTGCCGGGCCTCCGTCTTGGATACGGCGTTGTAGACAACGGAAATTTTCTCCGGGGGAATCGCATAGCGCTCCGCGATCATCCGCTTCGTCCGGTGGCTGACGGCGATGATCCGGTCCGCCTTCTCCATGCCTTCCCGTTCGATAGCGAAAATCTCTTCGTTTACGTTTTCGCCGCTCCGGTCGTATTCGAGGGAGTGGATGTGGAGGATGAGCGGCCGGCCGCTGATCCGGCGGGCGAGGAGCGCGGCGGGGACGGTCATCCAGTCGTGGGCGTGGATAACGTCAAAGGTGGAGGTGCGGGCGAGGACGCCGCCGGCCCGACCGTAGCGAATCACCTCGGCGATCAGGTCGGGGCCGTAAACGCCGGCTGTTTTCGGAAATTTCGTTCCTTCCGAGAGATAGAGGACGCGGTAGCGCCCCGCATCCAGATAGGGATGGAGAAGGGAGGGAAGGGGTCGGAGCGCCAGACGCCGGAGGGCCGTCTCCGTGCCGTCGTCCCAGTCGGCGTCGGACAAAGGGATGCCGTCGGAGGAGACGAGATCCAGAAAAGGGGCCGAGCCCGCCTCGCCGTCCCGCGGCAGGACGAAGGTGATCCGGTGGCCGAGGCCGGCCAGGGCCGCCGTCATGCCGTAGCAGGCCGTGCCCAGGCCGCCGCTCATCCGGGGCGGAAATTCCCATCCGAACATCAGAATGCGCATGGCTTACAACCTCCTCCCTCTTGCAGGCGCCGCCTCCGGAAGCCCGGGAAGTGCGGGTGGAGAAAGGCAAAGCAAGGTAAAGTAAAATAAGACGGTGCGCCGGAATCGGTTCCAAGGTAAACCCTTGGTGAAGATCATGGCACAATTGCGTCTGGAAGTAAACCGTTATGGGGTAACTGCTGCAGGTAGAAGAATTTTAACCGCCTCCGCAATATATCTCCGTCCTGTCGATCGGGTGGATCGGGATGAACGTGTTACCGGGGATGATGACCGCAAACGGATTTCAATCCACGCCCCCTCTCGCGAGGGGGCTACTGACGATCTTCTTCCGGGTGAGTCGCTCGGCGACAACTCTCCCGCCGGTTCATCCCCACGCCTGTGGGGAACATTTGAAGCGCATCGCGTACATCTTGCGGACGACCGGTTCATCCCCACGGCTATGGGGAACATGCTTCTTCTATTCTATTAAAATTATACGTTAAATTTTGCAATCAAATTTACACCGAAAAATTTCCCGAAATTGACCTGATGGAAATTACCTGCATAATTCTATTCCAAAAATGGGTGGTTCGATAGGAAGGAGCCAATCGGCAGCGCTCAGCTCGATCTTCCTCGGTTCGGTAACCGGCCGGACGGCCATCGCGGTCATCATGCCCGGATGTTATTGTGCAGGACGCGACCCTCTTTTTCAGTTGCATCCAGGATGTAAATCAGACGGAGCTCTTTGTCGCAGGTGGAAGAAACTCCCTCTTTCTCGTTCTCCCAACGGGAATAGGTCTCCGGTTTCAAGGAAATGGCTGCCGCCATCTCCTTGCTTTTCATCTTCAGCTCTTTGCGAAGGAATCTCGCCTCGGCGCCCGTCAGTATTTCTTCCTTACAGACAAGATTCCGGGCGATGGCAAGGTGCAGGCCCTTGATGTTGGGGATGGTGACAATTTCCTCACTGCATTCGGGACAGCAGGACTGAACGATGCCATAGAGAAAAATATTGTCCAGTCCGCACTCCGTGTAATGATAGGGTTCACTCTTGATGGCTGTCATATCATGACCGCATTTCCAGCATTGATCCATGTAACGTACCTCCCAGTACCGTGATCACAAGTTTCAATCCACGCCCCCCGCGCGGGGGG
>Ga0315286_10007858_pt1 | contig 10470 bp, 6 predicted proteins | sample YL17G10_0_MG_FD_205038 | JGI IMG/M metagenome (GOLD analysis project Ga0315286, IMG submission 205038) | Sediment microbial communities from Yellowstone Lake, YNP, Wyoming, USA - YL17G10_0 | ecosystem: Environmental > Aquatic > Freshwater > Lake > Sediment | place: USA: Wyoming | collected...
GCCCATCTGGACGACGCCCGAGCAATCGCTCAGCATCCTGTCCTTCACGACCAGGTGCGCGCTCATTGCGTGCAGGCCTGAGGACAGCGTCCACACGTGAAGGTCGTGGATACCGGTCACCCCATCGATCCCCATCAGACCCTTGCTGAGATCTTCGAGGTCGATGTGGCTTGGAGATGACTCCAAGAGGATCGAGGTCGATTGCGTGACCAGTTTCCAGGCCCCCGCGAGTATGATGACGCTGATCATGACGCTCAGGATGGGGTCGACGATCCAGACATCGGCTACGATCATGACGAGCGCGCCCACGATGACAGCGACGGAGGACAACAGGTCCCCGAACATGTGCAGGAACGCTCCGCGCTCGTTGAGGGTCGCCTTGGACCGGTCATGGAGAAGGTACACGCCCGCGCCGTTGGCCACGAGCCCGAGCGAGGCGACGATAAGCATCAGGTTGGCATCGATCTCCGGCGGGGAGGTCAGCCTGCGCCAGGACTCGTAGATGATGAGGACGGATATGAACACGAGGGAGGCGCCGTTGACCAGGGCGGCGAGTATCTCGGCCCTCAGGTATCCGAAGGTCTTCCCCGCGTTCGCCGGACGCATGGCGACCTTCATCGCGGCGAGACTCAGCCCGATGGCCAGTGTATCCGTGAACATGTGGCCCGCGTCGCTCATCAGCGCGAGGCTGTCGCTCAGTATGCCGCCGACGAGCTCTATCACCGTGAAAGAAGCAGTGATTGTCAGTGCCAGTATCAGCGGTCGGGACAACGTCTTAGGCGCATCCCTGGCATGAGAGTGACCGTTCACGTCCCACCATCCCGGTCGCCCGTCAAAAGGCTAACGCCGATTTTCCACGGCGCGGTCCGGCTTCAGGCCGATCTGAGAGCTTTGATGTTCTCCTCGGCCAAGGAGCGCGCGCGGTCGTTCCCCGAGGTCTCGGCATGCCTGATCGCCTCCGTGTAGCTCTTGATCGCGGATGCCTCGTCGCCGCGCTTCTCCTCGATGATCCCTCTGCGCATGTGGACGGCAATCAGGCCCTCGTGGTCCCCTTCGCTCCTCAGGATGCCCTCCGCTTCGGTCAGGGCCTTCAAGGATGCATCCAGATCCCCCGCGCTCTCGTGCGTCAGCGCCAGTTCGAGCTTCACCTTGGCCAGCAATGTCTGGCTGTTCAGCGAATCCGCCATCGACATGAGCCTCGAAGTCTCCCTCAGAGCACCCTTGAAGTCCCCGGACATCCTGAGCAGGTCTATCAGCGTCGTCGAGAGAGCGAAATCGCCCATGTCGTATCTCTGACCTTTCTGGAAGAGGACCTTCCGCCTCCTCAGCTCCGGCTTCTCCAGCGCCGCCTTGCAGAGGTCTATCCCGTCGGACATCCTCCCCTGGGCCCCGAGCGACTCGCCGCAGGCCGCCTGCAGACGCTTGAACTCCTCGATCTCGCCCGCGCGCCTGAACGCCTCGGAGGACTCCCAGAGCAGGGTGGTCATCTCGCTGGCCTTGAACTGGGTCCGGTACAGCTCCGCGAGGTTCTCCAGGCCTTTCGCCTCACCCGCGTGGTCCTTCGCGATGTGTGCGAACTTGATGGCCTCCTTCAGCCGCACCTCGGCGTCCCGCATGCGCCCCTCGTCCCAGTCGAGCAGGCTGAGGTTGTTCAGGCAGGCAGCCTGGGCCGACCTGTTCTCCTCGAGCGATGCCAGCGACAGGGCCTTGGAATACGATTCGCGGGCCTTGGTGTAGTCCCCCTTCTTCCTGTACGCTCCGCCCATGTTCATCCACTCTCGAGCCTGACCCGCCCTGTCCCCAGCCTTCTCGTACAGCTCCAGGGCCTTCTCGTGTGCGGAGAACGACTCAGACCATCTCTCGACCTGCGCCTGCAGCTTCGCTGTCGTCTCGAGGATGGCCGCACGCATGGCGGCGTTCTCCTCGCCTGCGAGCATGGACGAGCTGTCCTCGTAGTCCTTGATGGCCCCCGGGTGATCGCCTAGCTGCTCCTTCAGCTGGCCTCGGATGAATATGACCCCTGCGCGCTCAGCCTTCGTCCCGCTGTCCACAGGGATGCGCGAAAGCAGCGCGAGGAACTCCCCGGGGAACTCCTTCGCGAGCTCCCTCGCGCTGGCATCGGACATCCGCCTGGCCGAGGGCCAGTCCCCGGCCTCCGCAGCATGGAACAGCGCCTCGAGCTTCCACTCGACCTGCGGATGGTTCTCGCAGTACGACGCCGCCCGTCTGTGGAGTTCGGCCTTCTTGTCCGAGGATATGCGCGATGAGAAGAACTCCTTGAGGAGGTCGTGTGTGGACATCCCGCCCTCCTGCTCGATTATCAACGCCCTCTGCCTCAGCCTGGCCACGGTCTCATATTCGATCGAGCCCATGGCATCCGCCCCCACAGGGTGCCGGAAGATCGAGAGCAGCTCGAGGACTGAGCGCTCCTCGGGGGATGCCGCCAGGTAGACCTCCCGTTCTATGAACTCGACCACATCGCCCTTCGATTGGCCGATCCCGCTGCTGACCATCAGCCTCAGCAGAAGCGGGTGCCCGTGGCTCTCGTCCACGGCGCGGAGCACCTCCGGTGTCTTCGCGCCCGCCACCATCTGCTTCGCGGCCTCCCTCTCGAGGCCCGTGAGCTCCGTCACGATGTTCCCCGGGGAGGTCTTGGAGAAGAACGGGGGGATCGACCGGGACATGAGCACCAGCTTCGCGGAGTTCGACGCCTTGGCCGCGTCGACCAGGACCGACAGGAGCAACCCCAGCTGCTTCGCCGCCTTGTGGACGTCGTCGAGGAATATCACCGCGTCCGAACTAGCGAGGTCGTTCACGAACGGGACGAACAGGTCGGCGGTCACGTGCCCTCTCTTCAGCGCTTCCGAGGTCTCGCTCCTGCCAGCGGACCCGAGGAAGCCCACCAGGGAGCTCATGAACGACCCTTCGGTGTCCCACTCGCGGAACGTGTACCAGAACATGGACCTCTTCCCAGAGTGCTGGTCGAATACCTTGGACCCGAGGGTGCTCTTCCCGATGCCGGGAATCCCCCAGAGGAGCATGACCGAGTCCTCCTTGGCCGATAGGGACTCCTCGACCTTCTGCAGCTCCTTCTCCCTGCCGAAGAACGATTCCACCTTCGGCCGTCCGTAGGCGCGCTCGACGAACTTCGCGGGCTCCTCAGGTGCGCGGGACCTCGATTTCAGGTCCCGGACCCTTATCGTGTCCTCCTGCCTCAGGAGGTCGAGCATCTCGGAGAGGCTCGGGGCCTGCCCCGTCAGGCTGGCGACCCTCCTCATGACATCGTCGATGGGGAGCTCCTGGGCGGACCCCTCGTCCTCGAAGACCACCTTGCGCCTGCCGACATCGGCCCTTATCGTCTGGACAGCCTGCCTGCCCTTTTCGGTGAGGAAGTAGGCCCTCCGCCTCTTCGGGGCGCCCCTGACATGCGAGAGCCGGTCGAACACGAGCCCCTCGGCCTGCAGCGAGGCCAGGGCCCTGGAGGCGTTGTGCACCTGCGTCTGCAGGCGCTCCGAGATGCCCTCTTGGCTGACCCCCATGGGCACCTCCGCCTCGTCCCTGTACCTGTCGAACTCGGCCAGATGGAGCATAATCCTCTCGTTCTGGGATACGACCAGGCGCGCCATCGACCACTCGAACGAGTGCCCCGCTTAATACTACTTTCGGAGAGGGTATCGGACGGGGAATGACCCCCCACGGCCCTGAGAAAACCAGTGCAAAACACCGCTTGAGGTTTATATACTCACGACCGGGGTAATGACATCACATATCGAACAAAGAGAGGAGGCAAGAACAAGATGAATAGGATCATGACAAAGATGTTCGTCTCTCTGGCCGCGGTGTTCGTGATGATGCTCAGCGCGCTGGCCATACCGGCGCCGGCATCTGCGGAGACCGTGGACGTGAGCGACAAGATAACGACCGAGACCGGCCCGATCGACATACTCGGGGGCGGCGACCACTTCTTCGTGCGCTTCGGCAACGACGCAGCGTTCGGCATAGTCTGGGGCAACGACGACGTCGAGAACAACGTGTACTTCGTCGCGATAAAGGCGAGGTACCTCGGGTTCGCGCAGGTGTACGACAGGAACGGCGAGATGCTCGCCGAGAACCACACGGTCAAGATCTACACGATCTACGCCGTGAAGCTCGACAACCTGCTCGAGTTCAACGATGTCAACGACGACAGCACGCTCCCGTACTACAGGCTCTACGACAGGGAGACCGGCGAGTACACCAGCTACGTGTCCACCGAGCCCATGTACAAGAAGGTAGACCTCAAGACCTCGTGGAACGCCACGGACGTCATAGAGACGACCGACGCCGAGAAGAGGGCCTGGACCTTCGGCCTCACGGCCAACGACGAGCCCTACAGCCAGCTGGATGTCGGCGCGGAGCCGGTTGTCGGCGACAACAGGCTGAACAACCTGACGCTGACGTTCAACCTCGAGGCCTCCCTGGTGGAGGTCGACAACGCGAGCATGCCCCAGTGGCGCATAACCGTCCAGACGGGCGCTCTCGCGGGCTGGACATACATGACCGCCGAGAGACTGGAGAACATGGCCGTCTCGGGCAAGCTCATGAGCTACGACGTCAAGTGGGACCAGCTGATCGAGGGCTGGGACTACGACCCCGCGAACACGAACCCCATGCTGATGATGGAGTTCCAGGCGATCACGATGAACGGCTTCCCGAACGCGTGGATGAACGCTTTGATGCTGCGCCACATGAACGCGGTAGGCGTCATGAACTGCGAATCCACTGAGGGAGACGAACTCTCGGTCAACGACTCGACCGAGAGGCTGCCGCTCGCCGAGCGCATCAAGACCAGGCTGACCTTCGGGACGGACTGGACGAGCATCGGGGCCCTGACATGGGTCGACGATGTGACCGTTGACGGCGAGCCTGAGCTCGTGAGGGCCCAGATAATGGCGGCGTACATGGTCGCCTCGACAGGCACAGTGGCCGGACACTTCATGAACTTCGTGGGCTTCGTCGCCCTGGGCGGACTGATATTCCCAGGCGGCGACCTGATCGTGCACGACCCGACCTTCACATCGGAGGCGCTGGTCGATGTGAGCACGGACGGCCCCACGGGATTGCCCATAATGCTGATCGGCATTGTGGCGGCGATCATCGTGATCATAGTGGTCGCGGTGGTAGTGGTCGCATCTGACGGCAAGAAGCCTGGCAAAGGAGTCCAGAACAGCTTCGAGAAGAGCAAGGGCTCTCAGTCGAGCGACTGGGCGAAGTACTATAACAAGAAGTGATAGCACACACACCCACCAACCTCCCCAAACCCTTTACCCCTTTTCCTTCTTCGAACCAATTCTTGACGGCAACGTATGCAACCAGTGCGAAGTGAAAAACAGAAAATGTGCACCACCGGCTGTTGCCTCAATCGGCTGGCCGATGGTGCGAGGCTACTCCAAAGATGTTTAGTGCGCGTGTCCAGGATCACTCAGCGGGTGCTGCCTCTGGCTCTGGTAGCGGCGGCTGCACGGTGATCAGGACTGTGTCTATGTCAGTCAGACCATCCACATCCTCAACCATCAGCGTCACGACATAGTCGCCCGCGGTCGAGAAAGTGATGCTAACCATCTGTCCGTCCACGGTAAACTCGGTGACATCGACGTACGTCCATGTGTAGCTCACAATCTCGTTGTCGTCGGAGGACAGAACACCATCGAGCGCGACTTCGGTGCCAACGATTACGGTCTGGTCATCACCCGCGTCCGCCACGGGCAGGTTCAGGAGGTCGAAGAAGGCCGGGAAGGCCTCCTCAACGACACCAAGGACCGGTACCTCAGAGTACCAGGTAACCTTTGCCGTCACCTGTATCTGGATGTTGTCTCCAGCGGCGTAAGAGATACCTGCAGGCAAGAACACCTTAACCGCAATCACATCGTTCTCGAGGTCCGTGACTACGCTCGCCGGAAGGATTCCCGGCAGCGCGACCAGGTTCACCGCGATGCTCATCGATGTTGCCGCGACGACAGATCCCGTGTAGGGAATCGTCAGAGTTCCAAGGACCATACCCTCGGGTGACCCCACATTCGTCAGATCGCGGAGCACGACGTTGACATTGTACACGAACATGTTGTAGTCCTTGTCGTAAGGAGCATTCGGGCTCGTGTAGGTCATCTCCTTGAGAGTGACCATCCTCTTGAGATCATACTTCTCATCGATGGCTACACTGTCGGTGTGAACAATTTCGTCACTCTCAGCGACATAGACGAGATAGTCATCCTGACCCAAGATGGGTACCACTTCGGTCATCACGGGCTTCCCGGTTTCCGCACCCGCCATCGCAGGCAGAAGGAAGACCGCGCTGCCGACCAGCAGTGCGAACGACACGACCGCTGCGGCGATGACCCCCATGTTGATGGTGGACTGGCGCTTCTTCCCCTCCACGATGCGCTTTCCTAGCTCACTTTCAAACTTCTTCTCCATTTTTTCACCTCTCTGTGACACGCCGGCCCATCATCTCGATCCGTTTCTGCGGGCCGTCATGTCTGATGCGCGCAACTGCGGAGGCAACGAAATCGAACCGAGGTTCGTGTCGGCTGTCCCCATGGTGCCTCTTAGCTCGCGTCTAGACGGCCCACCGGCACGTTGTGACTATACCCGTTGTGGTGCAAGTATCAAAAAATGGAACGTTATTAGAAACGTCCAGCAGTTCGGAGATCGTAGAATGGTTCTTATAGCGGCAAAGGGTCGCCGCGACGACTGGGTGCCGTCCGACGCGTGCCCTGGCCTCAGCGTTTCCTCTTCGAGATGTCGCTCAGAGCCTTCAACAGCGAAACGGCTTCCGCGCGGGTGTTGTAGTGCACAAATGTGGCCCTCAGCATCGTCTTCTGGCTGTACAGCGCGGGAACCCTCGAGAAGTAGTCCTCCGCGCCTATCGCCAGGGAGTACTTGTCGTAGAGCAGCTTCGAGAGCTCACGGTCGTCCCTTCCCTCCACCTTGAAGGAGAAGGTGGGGTCCCTTCCAACTGCGGAGCTCAGATCCTTGGGCCCATAGATCGTGATGCCGGGGATCCCGGTGAGACCTGGCACCTTGCCCTCGCCCTCGAGGACGAGCTCCGAGAGTCCCGCCTCGTACTCCTCGATGTCCTCGAACGCCTTCACAAGCCGGGCACGCCTCTGGGCCCCTGGCTTCGGAGGGGACTTCGCCGCGGGGTTGCCGAGCCATGAGATGTAGTCCACCGCACCGGTGATCGCCGCGAACATCGCCTGGTCCCTGGTGCCCCACTCCCACTTCTCCGGGCCGTGGGAGGGCGACGAGAGGACCTTGTACGGCATCAGCTCCTCCATCGCCTTCTTGCTCATGTACATGAAGCTCCCGTGCCTCGAGAAGAGCTTGTACCCGGAGAACACGAGGAAGTCGCAGCCGATGTCCTTCACATCGGTAACGCCATGAGCGACGTGATGCACCGCGTCGACGACGAAGTACGCGCCGACGGACTTGGCGATCTTCCCGATCTTCTTCAGGTCGGACCTCGTGCCCAGCACGTTGGACGCGGCGGTCGCGGTGATCACCACGGTGTTCTCATCCACGAGCTCCTCGAGCTTCGCCAGGTCGAGCTCACCGGTCTCCCTGTCGAAGTCCGCGAACCTGAGCTCTTCTATCTTCCCGCTGTTCCCGAGCTCAACCCACGGGTTCACGTTCGCGTAGTGCTCGTATCCCGTCGTGACGACGTTCTCCACGCCCGTGAGGTCCCTGCCGATAGCGTAGCTGAGGCTGAACAGCAGGCTCGTCGCGGCCTCGCCCGAGACGATGTTCTCGGGGCCTTCCGCGCCCAGGAGGTCGGCGACCGCCTCCCTGCCCTCGAGTATGGTCTGCTCGGCCCCCTGTGATTCGCAGAACAGGTTCCCCACGTTCGCGCTCCAGTCGACCCGCGCTAGCTGCTCCCTCTCCGCGCTCATGCGGCACACGAGCGTGCCCGCACCGTTGTCCAGGAACGCCCTCTCCTTGCCCGTCGGGTCCATCTCGGCCGCGAGGAACTCCTTCCTGACCTTCTTCACGAGCCTGGGGTCGAATCTCATGGATAGGTTAACGGCGAGCGAGTTGATAAAAACTGAGACGGAACCATCGGAATGAAATCAGAAGGAATATGAGATAAGGGGTTTGGTGTGGACAGGAGCTTCCCTGGACACAAAGAATTTGGGGGAGACTCTGTGTGCAAGACTTGAATCTCGGTTACTCCTGTCCACATGCAGATTGATACGGAGGCTCGAGGTCGGTCTCGTTGTAGAGGAAGTCCCAGGTGTACAGGTAATCGTACAGGACGCATTCCTCCGTCTCGTTGCAGTCCGAAGAGTCATCCACTTCGGATGTGCAGTCCTCGCTCGTTTCCTCCGTCAGCAACCCCTCTGAAGGTAGGCTGACCGGGTCGATACAGTTGTCACCGGTGCCGTCCTTCAGCTGCAGTTTGTCCTGGATCTGGTCGCAGGTGCCGTTCATAGCACCCAAGGCCGAGAACGCAGAGACTCCGCCGACCAACAGGACGGTACCAAGCGCCAACGCCATCCACGTCTTCGCAATCATCTTCTTCACCAATCTCTCTTCTGTCATGGAACGGTTCGCCGCTCCGTCTTCGGGACGAGTGATGACTCATTAAGTGGTTTGTGGTACGATAATCAACCATTAGCACAAGGTTCAATCTTAGACGATAGATGCTCGGAGAGGGCGTGCGCTCATCTGTCAGTGGAATCATCACGGCGACAAGGATGATGAGCGGAGGATATGACCGGCGAGACTGTGTGACCGCCGTCCTCACCACGGTCATGGGCGAAGATGCTTGGCTGCGCATCAGCCGCCAAGTGCACATGCGCCAACCGTCAGGCGCCCGCGGTAGACGCACGGAGAGTGCAGATCTCTAACGATGGGACCACGAACGAAAGACCGGAGATCTTCGTGATCAGTTTCGTGGATGGCGGGCCCGTCCGGCATGCGCGGTCTGCGTGCGAACCTCTGGTCTCCAGGTGAAATTCAGAGGGAAAATGGTGCGAGAGAGGCCTACAAGGCCTCTTCATGTAGAGGTTTGTGTGGTCACAGAGCTGCGGTTAGAACGTCGCCTCGAACGACGGGTCAGCAGCACTGAACGGGGTCTCGTACGCGATGCCATCAAGGTTCGTGACGTAGTAGAACGTCATGGTGAAGTAGAACCTCATTGTGTCCCCCGAGCCAGCTATTTCATCTGGTGCGTCCACACTGACGGTGTAGTCGGTTGTCGTGACACCACCGACAGTCGCATCGACTGAGGTCACAGTCACGAAGTCGACCGCAGATTCATCCGCGTCGTACAAAGTGTCGTAGCTGTAGGTCGTCGAGGTTCCGGCTACCGCCTCGTAGACGCTGGCTTCGATGGACCACTTGTAGTAGACAGCGACCTGGTTCGAGAACGACAGGTCGAGGGTCCCGATTGGGGCGCCTTCGTCCAGCACGCCGTCGAAACTCACGATGGCGACGTTCATCACATAGATGAACTTGAAGCAGTCGACGTGGGCACCGCCACCGGTATCGATGTCATATGCACGGGTCATGAGCGTCATGACCCTGCTGACCTCGACTGATCCGCCCTCATCGTCAATCGTGCTCTGTAAATGATCGAACGGCATCTCATCCGTCATGTATGGAGCGTACCGTGCCGATGTCATGAACGAAAACGCAGCCGTCCCGATGAACGCGACAGCGGAGATGACAGCCACGGCAATCGCTGCCGCCTTTCTCCCCTCTCCGCGTCTGCTTCCCTCTGCGATGCGCTTCCCAAGCTCACTTTCGAATCTCTTCTCCATTTCCTCACCTCTCTTTGACATGCCGTCGGTCATCTCGACCCGGTCTAGAGAGCGCGATTGCTTCCAGCGTGCAACTGCGGGAGGCAACGTAATCGAGCCAAGACGAGTGCTGACTGTCTCCCTGGTGCCTCTAGGCCGGCGTCTCTGCCAGTAAGCGGCTTGCACTGACTATACCTATTGTGGTACGAATATCAAACGATGGAACATTCTTAGAACCATCCAGTGTTTGAAATATGAGTAGCAGCTCGATTCGGCGACGACCCGCCGCAATGGAAGAGAGACAATATGCGGCCGCAATCCGACTTGATGCTCGCTTCGGTACATCCCCGATGACTTGTGATTGCGGATGGACCGGTGTCAGAGGTTTGGGGTGCAATTGTAGACCACAATTCTGCATCAACGACTGCGCATACCATTGACTCCGAAAGCAATTGCCCGTCGTCTGTCGAAGGCACATCCCCGAGCGGCCAACGTCCAGAGCACGTACAATCGTCCCCAGAATATGATGATAGTGAAAGGGTTTCATGTCCGCGGATGGACTGGTGCGCCTACCTCAGGTACCTGCTCATGAGGCTGCCGAGCTGGCCGTTGCCGTTGCCACCGTTCAGCTCGCCACCGCCGCCATTCATGTTACCGTCGCCGCCGTCCCCGCCGCCGTCGTGGTCGCCGT
>Ga0315286_10007859_pt1 | contig 10469 bp, 15 predicted proteins | sample YL17G10_0_MG_FD_205038 | JGI IMG/M metagenome (GOLD analysis project Ga0315286, IMG submission 205038) | Sediment microbial communities from Yellowstone Lake, YNP, Wyoming, USA - YL17G10_0 | ecosystem: Environmental > Aquatic > Freshwater > Lake > Sediment | place: USA: Wyoming | collected...
CGCCGAAGATATACAGCCGACAGCTAAATGACCGGTTTTGTGGTGGAAACTAACCGCCTTGGCGCTGTCAATAACACCGATTTTGATGCCGAACTGCGAAAGTTGGGTTAAGTCGATTCAGCAGATTGCCATGTGGAAATGGCCTGCCAGGCGAACCGGACAACAAGGCCGATGCTTGTTTTTAGGCGCTACGAGACATCCAGCCAGTTCAATACTTCGATCTCCGCAGAAGCGCCTTTTCCAGCAGAGTCGATAGCCGTCTGGCACGCTGTGACTGCTGACGGCGAGGTGGCAAGCAAAACGATCCTGTCGAATCCGGCCTTCCTGACTTTCTTCAGATTGCTCTTCACATCCGACTTGCCAGTCTCGACCTCAACAGCGACCTTCTGTCCCGGCTTGGTGGCGAGTATGTCTACAGCACCGTTTCCCTTCACGGGATGCTCGCAAAGGACATCGTAACCTTCCCTTTCGAAATGCTTCTTTACGCTGCTAATCCAGAACATGTGCTCAAGACTTTCTCTTGGTTTAGGACCAGGTTCAATACCAACGGAAGAGCAGAATGTCCTGCCTAAGTCGGTAAGCTGATACAAAACAACCTGGCCGGATCGGGTGGCAATCACAACACGCTCGGTAATGCTTCCCGAGGCGAGCGACTCGCGGACAGCATTGCCCCGCCTGCGCGAGAGGTTGAGCCTTTGGTACCTCGACACTGTTGTCGATAGCGGCCTGGCTACTATATCCGCCAGGAATCTTATCTCTTCACGAGATAAGGTTCTTTCGGGTGGGTGTGGCTTGGAATCAGAAGATTCACCTCTGTCTTCTGATCCCTTGGGGGTGGGTGGGTGGCGTATTGTCTTTCTTTCAGGAATAATCTTGTTGTTCCTGTCCTGCAATGGAATAGGTGAAATCACCTCCTTCAAAGAGTGGGCGGTTTTAAGTGATTTGGTATCGCTGTAACAACTGCCCCACCTGGCCCTGATAGTGGAATCAGGCACGCATCCTTCCCTGATAGGATAACGGGGGATTTTTATCAGAAATGGCTCCGGATGCTCATCTGCCAGACGAACAACCGCGGTGCCTACCGCCAGGGTATTTAACGCCTGCTTCTGCTCATCGCTGAGATTCATCGCAGATGCCATTGCTTGGACATCAGAGCGAAGCTTCTGGCTTAGGGCAACGGTTGCGTATGAATTTGCAAAGGCCACTTTGCTCAATAACGAGGCCGATTGATCCACAAAGACATAGCCCAGGCCGTACTGCCTGACCATTCGAATTGATGTCTCCAGTATGGATTCCTTGGATTCATCTGACTTCTTCAGCAGCAGGTTATGCGCCTCTTCCAGGAGTATAACGTTGGTGAGCCTCTCCTGGGGTCCCTGAGCCAGTCGGTACCTATAAAGATAAAGGGTCAAGGCCTCAGAGAACATGACTTTGTCGGATGAACTGGAGAGACCATCCATTTCAAGTATGACATTGTGATCTAGAAGCTCAGCGACATGGCTATTGTCCTGGGTGTTTAAGACGGCTCCGAATTCGCCGTAGGTCATTCCCAATAGGATTCTCTCTGCCGAGGCCTGCCACATGGCAGCCCTGCCTTTCAGTTTTGCAGTTCTCAGCCATGCCAGTAAGTCGTGTATCGTCGGCCACCCCGTCTGATTTCTATCAAACACCCCGAATTCAGAGTACAAATGGTCGAGTCCCGCGACTAACAAGCTGATGACACCCTCACCGCCAAGGTAGGCTGACGCCATCACATCGACGATGAGCTTTATCCACAGGTGCGGTTCGCAGCCAGCCGGAGGTATCAGGGGATTGAACCTAAAAGGGCAGATGTCTCTGCCGATCGTGAAGATCCTCAGATTGGGATGCCGACTCAGAAGGTCCCGGTAGCCTCGCTTCCAGTCCAGGGCAAGCACCTTAATGCCGCGGGCCATGATCCCCTCCATCAGCACAAACGCCAGGTTCGTCTTGCCGGACCCGCTTCGGCCTGCAATCAGAATATGCTCCTTCAGCCGCTGGCTCTTCAAGAGAAATGGGTACAATTCGCGGCGGGCGTATGATATGTTCCCAAGCTTGATGTCACCCCATCCCGCAAATTCCTTGGAAGGCGGAGGAAAAGGTGAACGATCAGGCTCGTAGTTCTTGCCGAGGTGCTTTGCCGCCAGCAGCTCGAGGGTCTGCTCTATATCAGCCTTGCCGTCGGCGTCCGACTCCGCCAGATATGCCGACCATAGACGGTCGATCTTATTGCCCATAACAGGCTTGAGTTGCCTGCACAATTCCTGGACACGCGTCATCAAGACTTATCACCTTTGGAATCCTCAAGGATAGAAATCTTTCTGTAAGCACTCAAGTATTGCTGGGCATTTTCCGGCAGCAACTGCTTCAATTTGGATACATCCTGCCATAGCTCGACTCGTTCTGATCTTTCATCTCGGTACAGATTATCCAATCGCTTGTTGACTGAGTATTCGACCCTGCTATCGGCTGGGCCGTGGTAGGCCTCGTGCTTGAAGAGGCAGTTTATGGCTGCACACTTGGCAAGTTCAATCTCGTAGAGGTTCTGCTGGTAAACCTCGTAGCGTCTTCTAATCTGCCAGATGACATCATCAAGACCCAGCCTTGCTGTGTGCCTCTTATCGGAGATAACCGCAATCTCAGGATCAGATTTGGGGACTGCAAAATAACCTCTGCGTATTACATCCTCAACGGTCTGCAGTCTGTGGTAAGGTCTTGCGCCAAATAGATCAGATGTGAAATCGTACGCCGAAGTCCAGCCATACTGTTGGCTCAAAGAAGGCCTTGTGCCAGCCATACTGTACATCGGAAAGAAGTCTGACTTATACATGTAGTACATCTTTTCTGCCTCAATGAAGGCATCGCCCATTTGGTCTGGTGATCTCATCCTCTCGCACCTCCGGATTATCTTTTTCATAGTGATAACATCTGCAAGTATATAAAACTTGCGGTTTTTGAGCCCACCCATCGGTGGCCGCTAAGAAAGCCCCGCCGAATCCAGCCCCTGAAACAGCAAGGTTTATAAATGCCGTGAGAACTCCACGTTCCCCGAGGTGCATATAGGCATGACGTCCGTTAGAGATCAGATGCTTCGGATCATTTATGAAGATGCCGTCAGACAGGCAGCTCACTCTGCCAGCCGGCTCATCAAAGCTCCGCCTGAAGCCAAGGAGCTAATACTGGCTGAGCTGGACTTCAAGCAGTGGCTGGCAGAGCTTGTTCTCGAGTGCCTTAATTGAACGGGACCGTTAAAATAGGCAAAATCTCACCCTCACCCTCAGGGGCATTTACTTACCCTTATACTTATATTCTCACCTCATTTTCTGTTTATAAACCCTTTATCTACAATATCTTCTCACCCTCATTTCTTCTTGTATTCTCACAACCCCTTATTCTTCTCACAATCTTTTACCCATCTTCACATCATCTCACTCAACTCTTTTCATAATACTACTTCTCCCAAGTTACCTCTCGCCGGGCCCGAGCCCGAAGGGCGAAGGGCCCGCAGGGGACTGAGCCGAAGGCGAAGTCACCGAAAGTGTGTCACCAAAACACACTTTCCCCACCTGCTCGTAATCTCTCTCGCTCTCTCTATCGCTCTTATGCAAGATCCACTCTTGCCCAGAAACCAACCGTTTCCGCTCACCGCGTCAGCCCATCCGCGTATTCCACGATCACCCCACCCCAACACTCCAATCCACCTCCACAGACCACCCCGCCTAACCATCCAACCTTTGCCCTACAACAACAACTAAACCAGCCCCACTACTCAGCCAAAAACCGCTCCAACCTTTGCCTACATCTGGCCTCACTGGCCTCCTCCAACAGCCTGACCTCCTCCCGCAACCTCATTGCCCTCAAATACAGCCTCGCTAAAGCCGCCATATCCGGATGCACGATATGCTCCAACTCCACCAAGCCCATCCTGAGGTACTTCAGCACCAGGTACTTGGCCCTTCCAGGCAGCCTCTCACTGACAATGCTCATAATGATGACAACATCCTTCAACTGCTCCCTGAGCTTCTCAGCCTTGTACCGTGCCTTGTCAAACTCAGGCATCGTCCTTTGAAAATCAACTGTGCCGAATGCGCCCCAGTCAACACCACCAGACTCATCCACTGCTGGTACAATCCCGCTCTTGCTGCTCTGTACAGGCAACGACAATACAGGACCCCATTCCTGAAGCACGACCTCTCGTTCAAGCTCCGCAGGATCTGCCAGCTCCTCATCATCAAGGCCCGGCACACTGCCGTACCTGTTCTTCCGCTCCATGGAAAGCAACGCCGAGACCGGCACGCCATCCACCTCGCAAGCTTCATCAAGTTCAACTGTCTGTTGCATCTTCACGCCTCCGGCTGCACCACTCTAATGGTGGTTCGCCCACTCTTGAGCGAACCACCGTTATCAAAGCGAAGGCCCAATGAGCAGACCCGCGGATAAAGCTTTCGCGTCAAGGACCGAAAGATTTACCATGGCGGGTCTGCGTGGGCCGAAGCGTCCGATGGCAGTCGCTGGCCCAGAAACAAGAAACGCAAAAAAGGCCGGGCATTGCCCCACTGAAGGCAAACAAAGAAGCTACGCCTCACCCGATTCGCTCGGCCTGTTTGATGCTCCAAATAGCCCTTTCAATCTCCTCTCGTCAGAACCACTCAAGCCAGGAAATACACCACTGTCCTTTGCCAACAACCTTCGTGCATAACACCTCTTCCGCTACAGCGATCATCAAGTCTTGTTGCGCGCACATACTCGCCACCTCCGGCTCAACCACCCTCCGCGGCGGTTCAGCAGCTTTGCAGTAAACCGCCATAATCGAAGCGTGGGTCGCAGCGCAACACGTAGCCGACTCACAGAACGGCAACGCAGAAGAGACGCCTCCCACCGCCTCCATCAAGGCAGCAGCTCAGATGACTTCAGCTCGTCCAACGACGACTCGGCCTCAACCATCGCAACCAGCTGTTTACGCATGTACAGCTGCTCTCCTGGAGTCAAACACTCATCCAACCCGAACCAACCCATCAGGTCATCCACAGACAGTACCTGACCGTACGCATCCGTAGGCAGTCTCCCCTTAGCACGAATCCACTCGACAATGCTCCTGATCTTGTACGCGTTCATTTTAACAACTCCGGTTGAACCACTCTCCGCGGCGGTTCACCCGCTTTATGGTGAACCGCTACAGGCCAAGCGAAGGCCCTCTGCATATGTAATTGATCTTGCAGTTCACGAACGAACTCATTGTCCCAGTTGTCCATACAAAACGCAATCAACTCCTCAACCAGCCTGGCATTCTCAGACGCCCTCTTCTGCTGCTCAGGGCTATTGCCCTTCAACACGCACGCACTGACCTCTTCGACTCCGTTCTCGATCTGCTCTGTTATCTCCCAGTTATCCCTATTGCACAGTACCAAGGTCTGGCCGTCGCTCTCGGTGAAATTGACAAAGAAACGCCGGCCCTTGTACAAGACTGTCCAGTCCCGCGATATTGTGTTCTGCTCGACTCTCATTTATACCACCTGTTCATCGTTCTCCTTCCACAATTCCCTTGCCGTAAAACCCGCCACATAGTCTCAGTCATAGCTCTCACCATCAATCTATGACGATGACTTGGCCATCATCGACAAGGCATCGTTCTAAGTCGCGATTCAACCAGTATCTTCCAGCATCAATCAGATCATATCTCTTGAAGAACTCAAACCGCTGCCTCTCAGCTTCGAGCACCTCTGCCGCTTCTTCAACGGTCTTGCCAGCAGGCACCGCATCGTCGATGCTTCCAGATTCGTCCGATAGTCCCAGATACCTGAACAGCCTTTGAACAAAGAACCGCTGCTTGGTCTTTCTCTCCTTCTTGTCCCACCGCTCTGTGACCAGCCCAGTCAGCGTAACGTCAAACTCCATGACTTGCTGTGTCTCTGGATGCAGGAATAGAACCGCCTGAATGACGTGAGAAGTCCTCTCAAACTCTCGCATTTTGAGAAACTCAGGGCTGTTATCAAAGTCTTCCCCGTCCTTGCACTTGATATTCTTCTGCCTGATGAACTCGCTTAGATTCATTTCTCATCACCATCGTCAAAGTGCTTGAAATCATCGTACTGTCGAGGATACGTGCACCTGACACAATTGTGGTTTGTGATATCGCCGTCATATCTCTTGACAATCTCGTCTCCGACAAAGACAACCGTGTCTGTTGCGTCTGCAAACGACACCTTGCTTCCGCACTTCAGACACTTTCCTTTATCATCAAACGCAGGGCCTTCTACAACATCATTGGGAGTAATCTCTTCCCACAATGTATGCAGAGCCCTGAAAACAATTGCTGGTGTATGGGAATCATCATGCAGGTGTTTTTCCAGAATCTCAAAGGCCTGCATAGCTGACAGTTCCATCATCAAATCAAGCCACTCGTCCAGCTCTATTGCTTCTTTATGTCTTCCATTCAGGTTATCTTCATCATTGAGATGTATCTCATTGGCGGCACGCACAAGCTGCAAATCTTCCTGGCTCAATACTTCGTTCTTATCAAGCTTGGCCAATATCTTCTCATGCCGTTTAATCAACTCCCGGTTCATCTGCTTGTTCTCTTCATCCAAATCACTACCAGGCGCCAAAGCTGTCCCCATTACCTCGTTGTCATCCTCCAAAACAAATCGAATCTGCTCTCTGATTGTCCGATTCATCTCTCCTCACCACCATGTAGCATTGCATCACACGTGCATTCGTACAAGATGTCCCAGTCGATATGGCCGTTCAAAAGGCCCTTCTCGGCCAAGCGCGCCCAATCGTCGAATTCATCCTGGTCTTTGGGCTTCCTTCCCATAGACGACTCGAAATCTCCCTCTGCGAGTTCTATCACAATCCGATAGTCCTTGATTTGCACCATTTCACTCACCTCTCTCCGTCACACGCTTCACCTCGGTACCGATGCTCCGAATGTGTGTGCCGTTGTCATCACATCCATATGGACAGCCGAAATCCAAATCCAGCGGACTTCTATCCATCTCGTTGATGTAGAACATTCTCCTGCAACCTCGGCATTCGTATTGCTCCAAATCGAGGGTTGTCCTGACCAGTTGGTTCATGTTTCATCACCTCCGAACCAATAAAAAAGCGGCTCTCTGAAAGCCGAGAGCCGCCCTGTAGAAATCGAACGGCGTCAATACTACATCACCATTTCCTCCTCGACGTTGTCATCCTGCTCTTGCTGACTACTCTCTACTATGTGCTCAAAGCTCTTCTGCAGGCAGTAGATGGCCAGCGGTATCTCATTCCTGCTGAAGCTCTGCGATGATTTCCAGATACCGTCTTTGTCCTTGTAACGCCGCTGCACCGACGCCTTCAGCACGGTTACCTTCCGGCCATTAGCCGTGATTTCATTCTCCCAGACAGCAGCCGAAACCTGGCCTGCTTTGAATTTCGCCATTGGTTTGGACATTTTGTTTCACCTCGGTGCCCATCGTCAGATGCGATAGGCCTCTTCACCATCCAAAGTAGAGGACTATCGCTACATATAAAGCTTGCTCACGAAGTGCAGGCAACTTGCAGACGCGCCCCAGCATATATCTCAACAGAGTTGCCGACCAGCGCTTATGGCCACCAGCCAGCCGATCTGTACTCGCCACCCAACCAAGTTTCACTACGCTTCTTTTGCCCTTGATACGAATTCCTCCTTGCCGTACTTCCTACAACTCACGATCTTTTGAGGTCCCAGCGGCTAACCAAATATATATGACCGGTCCGCTTCTTGGTTCAGGATCGCAGCATCTGCACAAGGATGTAGGTATCACTGAGCAGATCAGCCCTGTACGTTAAGACAGCGCAGATCACACCACGGTTCGCAGCACACCAAGTACGCCGACTAAAGACATACGCCCAAACCGGTAAGACTCACTCAAAGTCCCCCGATATGTTCCAGATCACGTTCCTCCACCGCACCCAACACTCCTGGTTTACGTCTATCTCCATTGATCTTGGCTCTGGTCAAAAGTATTTCAATAATATTCGGATTTCGATACCTCCCATAAGTCAAGCAGATGGCTGCACTTATGGGTCTCAGGCAAACTCAATTATGATACACTTCAGAGGACATCGAACACGATTTATGATACATTTCAAGCCGTTTCGGGCGAATTACGATGCAGTTCGACAGGCAATTACGGTACATTTCAACGAATTACGATACACTTCGAAAAGCCGCTCGAAGAATGAACTCAGGAGTCTCAGTCCGATTCAAGTCACATAAGCCCCCGTCAGTCCAAGTAGCCTGACCCAAGTTCTTTGGCGGAAGTAACGGTGCGGCTCTCCATTGGAACGCCCGGGATTATGAATACGGGTACGAATGGCGTTTCCTTAAGAAGATAGGCAGGGGCACAATCGTAGATTTGTGCACAAAAACGCAGGTTCGACAGGCAAAAAACACCTTAAGGAAACGCCATTCAATACGGGTACCTATTCGCTGTCACTCAGCCGCGTACCATACAAAGGTTGATACGGCCAGGACTCGTGAGATTACGTTGGACTTGCCACAGGAACTCGTACACAGGATATAGACGAGATTCTGCTGAACTTTGAGATGCGTACTAAGCCAAGGGATCCCGGCAACACAGACTGCCGAAAATAGATTGCTGTGGGCTGCGAAGGTCGCCGCCCTTGGCCCATATCTTGCTTGAAATACCATCGGCAAAAAGGCGTTCTGAACACGTGAGCCAAATGAAGTTGGAAGGCGGCATTTCCTGGATAAGCCCGCACATGGCTGTTAGCCGACCAAGTGTGGTTGTCAGAAAAAGCAGGCGAAATCCGCGAAGTGCGCACCCGAACACTTGTTCATGCCGCTTATACCGCTGATTGCGAAAATACCATTGATAGTTGACGACCTTCTGCCGGATGTCCGTCATGTCGCGCCTCGGACTCGCCAGAGTTTCGGTTCCGCAGTCCACCTCCAAAAAGAAAAGGCATGTTTTTCCTGCAACTGAATCTGTGGTGCCGAATACGGCATCGGGCGTGAACCTGACTTCTCCACCAGCCGGACCTTCCGCTGGCGAGGAGTCTGTCAGATACATGCAGCCTCTTGTAGGGTTCGGAAGAAACGGGGAGTTGTGGGAAAGGAACTTGATTCTCAACCCCGGCATTACCCGCTCAACCTGCATAAGATGTATTCTGAACCAGTTCAGCAATACTTGGTGATCGACGCCGCAGAGGTTGTCCAAGACTATTCTCTCGTCCTGGACATTCCGGTCAATAAGTCCTTTTTCCTTGAGCAAGTGAACGCCTTGTCTGGTCAGAGCCACTAAGCTTTCAGGGCGGCCGCGTTTGCGACCCGACTCTTGACCGATCTTCACCAGAAGTTCCTGCCTTCCAAAGTCTCGTAGACGTCTTCTGACAGTCTGAATGCCTTTTCCAAGAACAGCCGCCAACTGACCCATCGTAAGCATCCTGTATTCGGCCAGGCACTTGAGTACTTCGCAGTCTGCTTGTCTGAACCTGAACGACATTGCACACACGCAAACAAACTCCTTGATTGTGTACAGCCCCACTTCTGTAAAGCGGCGGGTTCCACTCGGGTATTTCAGGCTTTGTTCGAAATTGTAAGTGAATTCGATCAGCCACACATCGGTGCCTGTTGACCGATGCGCTATGTAGGCCGGAATACGGTGAAACGTGCCGCCGGAGCCTGCCGCTCTGGGCATAAAAGACCGCCTGAACAGATATTGGCCTGAAGGTGTCGAGGTCAAGAATGCAGAAGATTCGTGAGCAAGAATCCGAGTTGATGACTGAAAGAGAGCTCATTGCTTATCTGCGCATCCCGGAAGTCAGCAAATCCAAAGACTACCATAACGTCATCGAACATCTGAAAAGAATTCGTGGTTTGCCCCGAATCCATATATGTCGGAAAGCACTATACCCCAGAAGAGCGATTCTGGAGTGGGTGGAAAAAGAAACAGGTGCTGGGAAATAAGGGCTTGCGCTCTGGCTAAGGTTCTTGTAAAATCACCCTTGGATCGTGTGAGCTATCCAGCATCAGAAAGGAGCGAATATGAAAAAGCTGGTGAAGCTCAACAAACGGCCATTGTGTGGTGGCCGGAAATTCACTTATGTTTTGCGTTATGAGGATGAAAATGGGAAGCGAAAATGGGAAACCCTTGGCCATGCAGACCAACGAAAGGCTGAAAAGCAGCAGGCGCAGAAGGAAAAAGACCTTAGGATGGGCTATGTTGAGCCTGGAGCTATGAGGCTCAGAGATTTTGCAGAGGACAGCCTGACAAGGACCGGCGATCAGATCAGGGAAAGCACCCGTCGGATTACTGAAGCAGCGATGAATGATTTCATCAAGACAATCGGAAATATTGATTTTCAAAGCGTCACGTTAGCGCACGGTGAATTATATTGTCAAACGTGCCTTGATCGTGGCAACAGCAAGGCAACCGTGGCCAAGAAGCTTCGGCATCTGAAGAGACTGT
>Ga0315286_10007860_pt1 | contig 10467 bp, 6 predicted proteins | sample YL17G10_0_MG_FD_205038 | JGI IMG/M metagenome (GOLD analysis project Ga0315286, IMG submission 205038) | Sediment microbial communities from Yellowstone Lake, YNP, Wyoming, USA - YL17G10_0 | ecosystem: Environmental > Aquatic > Freshwater > Lake > Sediment | place: USA: Wyoming | collected...
ACCACCGGAGCCGCGCCAGCGTCTTCGTCACGATGTTGCGGGCCGACGGCCAGCGCATCGGTGGAATCTCGAGGTAGAAGCGCGCCGCCTCGCCGGGCAGCACTTTCGCGGCCAGGAAACCGGAGAGCAGGAACACGCCGCCTACCACCACCGCCCATACGCCCAGCGCGAGCGGATTGGTTGACAGCAACCCGAGGATGACGCCGAGCTGGGCCGAGCACGGGATCGCCAGCGCGAGCAGGAAGGTGGCGATCATGCGCTCCCGCCGCGTCTCCAGCACCCGGGTCACCAGCGTCGCCATGGTGTCGCAGCCCAGGCCCAGGACGAGCGGGATGACGGCGCGGCCGGACAGCCCAATCCGCTTGAAGAGGCGATCAACCAGCATCGCCAGCCGGGGTAGATAGCCGCTGTCCTCAAGCACGGCGAAGACCAGAAAGAACATGGCGACGAGCGGCAGGACAACGGCGAAAGCGTAGCGCAGGCCGAGCGTCAGGACACCGTATTCACCTACCAGGAGTTGCGAGACGGTCGCCCATGGGATGAGATCGTTGACGAACGCGATGAGGGCCGGATTGATCGTCTGTCCGAAGAGCTGCTTGTCGAGGAAGTTGACCAGAAGACCAGCGCCCAACTGACCGACGGCCAGGTAGAGGCCGAGGTAGAGCACTGCGATGAGGATCGGGATGCCGGCCACCGGATGCATGGTTAGAGCGCCGATGACCTCCCGCGCGGTGCGCCGGATGGGACGGGGCGTACTGGCAATCGCTCGGCTGGCCAGGAGGTCGGCCTCGCGCTGGCGGGCGATGGCAATGGGGTAGGAGAGGGGATCTCGAAATTGCCGCTCCGTCTCGGCGACGATGCGCTCGATCTGCGCTGCTGCTGCCGGGCCCTGATCGCGAATGGCCTCCCACGCGCCCTGGTCGCGCTGAAGCAGAAGAAGCGCCAACGCGCGGGGTCCGATGCCATTGCTTCCGTGCAGATGACCGCCGATCTGCGACACTGCCTGTTCGATCTGCTCCGGGTAGGAGACGCGGAAGTCAGCTTTCGGCGGGAGCGGCCCCGCGATGACTGCTCGGAGGGTCTCCACACCGATGCCGCTGGCGGCGGCGGTGGCGACGACTGGGATGCCCAGTTCTCTGCTGAGTCGGCCTTGGTCAACCGTCAGACCAGCTCGCTCGGCTTCGTCAATGATGTTCACATCGAGGATGAGAGGAACGCCTGCCTCGATGAGCTGGAAGGTCAGCGGCAGCAACCGGCGTAGGCTCCGCGCGTCCATGACGTGAACGACGAGATCCGGCGGGTCGCTCATCAGCATCCGCTGTGTGACCCGTTCGTCCTCGGAATAGGGCGCCAGGGAGTAGGCCCCGGGAGTGTCGGCCAGGTCGAGGAGAAGGTCGCCGATGCGCGCCTGGCCGCGTGTCACCTCGACCGTCGTGCCCGGATAGTTGGAGACCACCGCGTAGCGACCGGTGAGCTGGTTGAAGACAACGCTCTTACCCACGTTGGGCGATCCGACGAGCATGACCTTGCGGTGCGCAGCAGGCGCGGCGAGCGGACAAGTCTCACAGCCGCAGCCGGTGCGGCCGGAGACGATTCTCTTCAGCACCTGGAGCGCCGGCAGGCTCATGCCACTCTGACTCTCTCCGGGCGCGCCACCCAGATCGTCTCGGCGACGGCCCTCCCGATGGTCTGCGCCTGGCCGTTCACCTCGATCTCCACCGCGCTGCCCAGCGGCTCGCGCCGCTTGACGGTAACGGCCGCCCCCGGCAGCAAGCCGCGCTCGACGAGGTAGCGGATCACCTCCGCCGACTCGTCTTCGAGCCTGGCTATGGTGAGAGGGCGGTTCGCCGGCGCGTCGAGGAGTGAGATGCTGCGGTCGGAGGCCGAGCCAATCGGGTTGCCGTGCGGGCAAACCTCGGCGTGAAGCCGCTCCGCGATGCGGTTCTCGACATCCGGGGAAAGCGCGTGCTCCAGCCGACATGCCTCAGCGTGCACCTGGTCGAGAGGGACACCGAGGACGTCGGCGAGCAGGCGCTCTGCAAGCCGGTGCCGGCGGATAACCGAGCGGGCTTGCCGCTCTCCCTCCCGTGTCAGCTCGATGCGGCCGTAGCGCCGATAGGTGATGAACCCGAGCGCCGCGAGCCGCTTGAGCATGCCCGTGACCGAGGCCGGCGTAACCTTCAGCCGCTCCGCCAGGCCGGTTGTGGAGAGAGCGTTCCGCTTCCCCCGGAGGCGACAGATCGCCTCGAGGTACTCCTCAACTGCGCCGCTCACTGGCTGACTCTGTGTCATTGATTTGGTCCTGTAGTCCAACCTAGCTTCAGATTTAGCCGCACCTAAATCTTACCACATATGGGCAGCGCAGTAAACACCATGGCGCGCGGCCGATTTGGCGCGCTAATCGCACATGGAGGCAAGGCGGGCCGGCCTGTAGACAGGAGGCCTTTCGGGCCTGGGGAAGCTGGGTCAGCGCACACGGGGCTGGGGAGAAAGGGGCGCTTCGATGAAGACGCTCTCCTGTCGTGACGTGGGAGTCGCCTGCGACTGGGTGGGGAAGGGCAATACCGTGGACGAGGTGATGGCGAAGGCGAAGGAGCACGCGAAGAAGGACCACGGTATGAGCGAGATCTCGCCCGAGATGGTCGCGAAGGCGAAAGCAGCGATCAAGGACGAGTAGGCCGCTCGTAGGGCGCGCAGGTTTCCACCTGTCCTATGGCATGTGGGGGAGTCCGCCACCGGCGGACTCCCCTCGCGCGTCGGCGGGGAGGCGGACGAACGCGTCGAAGAAGGTGGGACATCTCATACAGGGGGAGGTCGCCTTGGAGGACCGCGAAGTCAGGAAGCTGTGGGAGGGCAACGCCGACGCCTGGACGCTTCTCGCGCGGCAGGGCTATGACATCTACCGCGACTACATGAACACGCCCTGGTTCCTGGCGATGCTGTCCGATGTGACGGGCCTACGCGGGCTCGACATCGGCTGCGGGGAGGGGAACAACACCCGTCTCGTCGCGAAGCGCGGCGCGAGCATGACGGCGGTGGATATCTCACCCCGGTTCGTGGCGCACGCGGCGAGAACCGAGGCCGAGGAGCCGCTGGGCATCCGCTACCTCGCCGCCAGCGGCAGCGCGCTGCCCTTCGCCGACAGCTCGTTCGACTTTGTGGTCGCCTTCATGAGCCTGATGGATATGGCCGATCGAGACGGCGCGGTGCGCGAAGCATACCGGGTGCTCGAGCCCGGCGGCTTCTTCCAGTTCTCGATCATCCACCCGTGCTTCCAGACACCACGCTTCAAGCCCGTGTCGGACGAGTCGGGCACGCGGGTGGCGGTCGAGTGCGGCGACTACTTCGCCGAGCCCCAGGGCGTCGTGCAGGAGTGGATCTTCGGGGCCGCGCCGCCGGAGGCGCGGGAAGGACTGGAGAAGTTCCGCGTTCCGGTCTTCTACCACACGCTGAGCAGTTGGATGAACCTGCTGCTCGACACGGGATTCACGCTGGAGCGCATCGCCGAGCCGGTGGCGGACGACGACACCATCGCCAAGTGCCCCCACCTCGCCGACACGCGAGTGATGGCGTACTACCTCCATATGAGGTGGAGGAAGCCGCTGTAGGGCGGGCATACCCATGCCCGCCTCTCCTATCGCATACGCTCCCTTCTGAACTCCAGCGAGTTGTAGTCCGGCCGCGCAATCACGTCGTTGGGGAAGAGCGCGATATGAACGATGCCGTGCTCATAGACGAGAGCCGTGCCGCTGAGTCCGCGGCCGCTCAACTCGTAAAGCTCCCCATCGCCCGGCGTGTCCTTGACTGACATCTCCGCCGAGCGGAGTCCCTGCAGCCAGCGCAGCACGTCCTTCTCACCGAGCGCGGCGCCCTTCTCCTCGCGGTGGCGCAGCATCGGCTGCACTTCCGCGTGTTCGAGCGCATCTACCACATAGGCCTCCAGCAGATCGGGCCACATCGTCTCGAACAGCTTCCGCGAGCTGAAGAGGTCGGCGGCGATGATCTCGCCCCCGACGACGGCGACGATGCCGACGGCCTTGCGGTGTTCATCAGGCAGGTCGGAGAGGGCGCGGAGATAGGGCTTCATCCGGTCGCGCACCGCCTTGCTGTCGTGCACTGAGCGGAGCGCGCCGGTGGCGCTTGGCGCGTCGAGGGCCTTCTGTTGCTCCTCCACTCTCGACCAGACCGCGCCCTGGCCGCCACCCCTGCCGGCGGACTGGCGCACCCGCGCACCCGCAAGGGAATGGCCGACACTGAACCCGCTTTCCCGGCCCGCCCACCGGCCGTGCTCGACGCAGAACACGGGGATAACCAGCTTGGTTTGCTCAAGCACGATCAGGTCGTCGCCGGCGATGCGGTCTTGCTTGCCGCCCCGCAGCATCTCACCGGCTATGATGAAGACCGGCTCCTTCCCCCAGTTGCGCACCTTCAGCCGGTTGACGTCCGGCTCATCGAGTTCGATGGCCTCGAATCGGCCCTGCTTCAGCGCCTGATTCAGAGTGAGGTGGATGTCAGGGACCTTCACCCCCGAGACCGAGACGGCGAACAGCGACAGATTCCCGTGCCGCTCGGGCTTCTCGACGCGAACGCGGTTCGCGTATTCGATTATCGCCCTTGTAGGGCTGATCCGGCTGATCTCGTCCCGCGGCGGCAGACGCCGCGAACGGCTGGTGGCGGCAGATGCGGCCGTCGCCCACGCCACCGCGCCGACAAGGAGCATGCACACACTCGATGCTATCCACAGATGCTTCGTTCTCATCGCACACCTCCCCAGGTTCGTAGCCCACCCCGGCGGCCACTTGCCGGGGTGGGGCAGACCATCCCCACCCCTTGCCAGACTGCGCCAAGGGGTGGGCTACGACCTACCGCACTTCCAGCTCCGCCGGCTTGGCGGTTGCTTTGATCTCCGGGTTGTAGTAGCGATAGACCGTAGACGCCGGCGTCGCCGCCTTCATCGGGAACTTCGCCCGCAGCCGGTAGGAGAACTCCAGCGGCTTGCGGGAGGCGAGCTTGTCCAGATAGACGATGATCTGACGGGCCGCCACGGTGTACTTCTGGATCGTCTTGTCGGCGACCAGCTTGTCGAAGTCCTCGGTCATCAAGGCGAAGCCCGGCGGCAGGCCGAGGTCAACCACCACCATCTTCACCTCGCGCGGATCGTTGTTCACGACACGCACGGAGGCAGTGATGATGTCATCGGTGGCGAGCTTCGCCCGGTCATAGCTCACGTCTATCGTCAGCAGCTTCTCCGCCGCCGGCTTCACCAGCGCCCAAGGCATGTAGTACTTGGCAACGATCTGGTAGAGCGCGCTCCCCTTGCCCTTCAGCGTGATGCTGACATCGTTCTGCCCGGGCTGGACTAGACTGCGCGCATCCACCTGCCGCACCACGTCATAGTCGGCCGGGGTGATGCGGAACGAGGCCGCTTCCTTGCCGTTCACCGTGACGGTCACGGTCCCATCCATCTCTTGCGCGGCCTGGCGCATGGAAAGCAGCAGCGTCTTCAGCGCCCAGACGGTCGCCTGGGTCGTCTGCCAGGTGCCGAAGCTGTCCTTGCCCCGGATCAGGTAGGTGATCGCCTTGTTGGTGAGATCAGCGTAGCGGCCGGACTTCACCAGCGCGTAGGCGGCGAGTGCGGTGGTCTCCAGGTCGGCCGAGCCCTTCTCAGCGTAGGTGAAGGTCGGCGCGTCGGTCTTCCAGTAGGCAACCGGCCCCTCGACCGTGGCGAGCTTCGCCAGCGCGGCAAGAACGTCGGCCGTCACATCGGTCTTTCGTCCGCTGCTCAGATAGGCATTGGCGATGACCGCGAGCGCGTAGGGGTCCTTTGCTTCCCGCCAGTGTGCGCCGAGATACCCGAATGCCTTCTCGACAGCGGCGCCCTTGTAGCCCGATTCTGCCAGCGCCCAGGTGATGTAGGCGGTGACCCGCAGCGTATCGGTCTGGCGGTTGATGATGCCTTCTGCGATGCCGCCCTGGTCTGGCTCCCAGGAGCCGTCCTTCTGCTGAAGACCGGCGAGCCAGTTCTGGGTCCGGGTGATGACGTTCTCATCCACCTCGTGAACGCGGCTCATGTCGCGGAACTCCAGCAGCCCGTAGGAGGTGAGCACCTTGTGCGCGGGCGCCTCGCCGAACCAGGAGAACCCGCCCCCTTTGACCTCGAACGAGAGCAGCCGCTGATAGCCGACGTTGATGTACTGCTCGGCTTTCATCTGCACTTCCGGCTTCGCCATCTTCGCCGACTTCAGGTAGTCGAGCACGAGCACGTTCGGATAGGTCACCGAGCTGGTCTGCTCGAAGCAGCCGAAGGGCATGCGCAGCAGCGCGTCGAGCCCCTCGACCGCCTGGCTGAACAGGCCGGGGTAGATCTTCACCAGGATCGTCGAGGCGTCTGCAACCGCCTCCTTCGGGATGGTGACCACCTGCTTCACCGTGCCGTCGAGCCGGTCGTTCCAGGTGTCGCGGCGCTCCTCGCCATCCGGCAGCACTTCGATATGGCGCTTGATGGCATCGCTCAACTGGGTGCCGCGGGCGTGAATGGTGAGCGAATGGTTGCCGATGCCCTTGGCGCGGATCCGGTAGTAGACCGCCTTGATGTCGGAGGCGGCGATGTCGAGCGACTTCTCCGCCTCATCGCCCACCAGCTCGAACCACGGCTCCTGCTCCAGTGATAGCTTCACTGTCTGCGACTTGGGCAGGTAGTTGTAGACCGCGATCGGGATCGAGACCTCGTCGTTCTGGGTCAGCGCGACGGGCAGGTCAATGTCAATGAAGAAGTCCTGGAACACCCGCAGGCCGGTGGTGGTCGAGCCGAGCTGGCCCTTCTGGGATGACGCCAGCGCCTGCATCCGCCAGGTCGTGATCGAGTCGGCCATCTGCACGGTGACGGTCGCCCGGCCATGCTCATCGGTGATGACCGCCGGGTTCACATACATGGTCTCCGGGAAGAACTGCCGCAGCCGGACCTGGGGCTGGGCGGCGGCGCCCTTCTGCTCTGTGGGCGCGGCGGCCGCCATCGGCATCTCCGCCTTGAACATGACCGCATCCATCGCGACCATCCCATCCGCCTCTGCCATGCGGCCGCGCACGCCCCCGGCGCGGCCGAGGAACACCTGCCGGCCGTCCTTCGCCCACTGGCCGATGCCCTGGAGGTCGTCCTTCGTGTCCCACTTGCCATCGGGGCCGGCGGAACCGAGGTTGGAGTTCACCTGGTACCAGGAAACGCGATAGGCGTTGCCCCAGCGATCGCGCAGATCGGCCTTCTTCAGCAGGCCCTCGTCCACGAGGGTCTTGATGTCCGCGTTCGGATCGAGGTACTTGCGGTGGGTCTCGTAGTACCGCTTGAGCGCGCGGTCTATCCTCTCGGCATCGCGCGCCATCTCTTTGGCCCACGTCTCCATCGCTTCCTGGACGCGCCGGTCATAGGTGTTGACGTTCAGCGTGTACGGGTCGCGCTGCTGCGCGGCGGCAAAGAGCACGGTCGCGGCGCGCTGGCGGAGCGCGTCATCCTCGGCCGGGGTCGTCTCCTCGAACGGCAGCTTGCCGGTGACGATCCCCTCGGCGGTGAAGCCGTGGATCTCGTAGCGCGGCTCCAGCAGCTCTCGCTCCAGCGCGAAGTAGATGCGCTCCAGGCCGGGCTGCATCTCCTGAAGGGCGAACACGCTCTCGTCAACGATGGTCACGCCGAGCGCGGCGAGGGTGGCGCGGCCGTGCTGATCGCGCACGGAGAAGTTCAGCTCCGCCTGCTCGCCCGGCCGGTAGGTGTCCTGGTTCGGGCGCACCTCGACCACGAGGTCATTCGCCGGCTCGACATAGAGCAGCCGCGTGTCGCGGATGATGTTCTCATCCGGCAGGATCTGGTAGGCGTTCACCTGGAGCGTGCCCTGCAAGTCGGCCGTCAGCGGCAGCTCGAACTCCGAACGCCCGCCTTTCAGGTCCACCGCGCGGGTGAGCACCGTCTGGTTGTCGCGGATTACGTCAACGTAAGTCGTGCCCTTCTGCTTGGTCGAGATGACCGTGAACTCAACGGACTCGCCGACCTTGGCGATGGCGCGGGAGGCGCGGAGGATGACGGACTGCTCGTACCCGCTCGTCGCCAGCTCGAAGTGCCGGGAGACTCGATGGCCTGCCGAGTCAGCGACCTGCACGTCAAGGCCGCTCGTCTGGGCAGTCGCCTTGATGTGTGCCTCGAAGATGCCGGCCGCATCGGTCTTGCCCTTGGACTGCGAGCCCCCGGATGGATTCGCCGAGACGGAGGCGCCTGCAACCGCCTTGCCGTCCGGCGTGGAGACCAGGACATAGATGACGTTGTCGAGGCCGGGCTTCACCTCCCCCGACTCCGGCACTGCAACAACCAGCAGCGGATCCTTCGCCACCGGTACGGTCTGCGTGATCTTCTCGGTGTGGTCGGCCTTGTCGGTCACCTCGCAATCGAGCTTGACGAAGGCGTTTCCCTGTTCCAGTGGCAGCCCGACGAACGAGTCCGGCAGCTTCGTCTCGAACCTGTAGGTCCCGTTCTCGTCGGTCTTCGCCTTCATCTCGGCGACCTCGTTGAAGCCCACGTCGAAGGTCGAAACGGTGATGAGAACCTCGGAGTCGGAGGCCGGCTTGCCGAAGAAGTAGTCGCACTGCACCTTGCCGGTGACCATCTCGCCAGGCAGGTAGTAGGAGCGATCGGTCGTCAGGCTCACCTTGAACTTGGGGAGCACGTAGCGCTTCACCTCGACCGTGCGCTCGGCCTGGCCGTCGGGGGCGATGGCGCGGATGGTGTAGCGGCCCATGTTGATCTCATCGGCGAGGACGAACTCGGCCGACACGATGCCGAACTGCGAGGCCTTGATGGTCTTCTTGAAGACCTTGTTGCCGTTTGCGTCCTCGACCTCCAGTGTGATCGGATCGCCCTTGGCAGGAACCATCGTAGGCCGGCGCAGCGCCAATGCGCGCAGGTGGATCGTCTGGCTTGGCTGGTAGAGCGGCTTATCGGTGGTGAGCAGTAGCTGCGTCTCGCGGGCGATGGTGATCGGCTGCTTCACATCGTCCACACCGAGCCGAGACACCACCCGCACGGACATCTCGTAGGCGCCTGGCTTCAGCTCGGGCACGCCGAACGTCGCCTCGGCTGTCCCCTCCCGCAGCCGGCCATCGTACAGCGTCACCCTGCCGGCGGCCTGCTTCTCGGTCGGCGTCAGGGCGATGTGCACCGCCCCGGCTACCGGCTCGCCCGTGTTGTGGTTGGTCACGATCACACGGAGCGAGGCCGGGCCGCCCGCGAGCCACCTCGTCTGCCCCATCACCACTGTCTGGAGAGGCGAGATGTCGCCGGAGGAGGGCTGTGACGCCACCCCGATAGCTACGGACACGCCAACCGCAACGGCGGCAAAGGCTAGCCACTTTGCCAAACTAACGCTTACTTTCTGCACGAGAGTCTCTCCCTTCAGGGACCAACGGTGACGGGAGTTTCTGTTCCCGCCCCGGCTTGCTGCTATCCCGCCTGCAATCTTAGACCGGATGGCGCGATGAAATGTTCCGCGGGCGCAACAAAGCGGACCTCATCCGGCCTTTCCTGTGGCCATCCCGTCATTCCCTATCGCCTCCCTCTCCGCGTGGCTAAGTCGGCAGAGCCGACCGCCATGGCGGCCGCAGGCCTAGCCACGCGGAGAGGGAGGAAGGGGGGTGAGGTTCAAGAGAGAGGTGCTGGAGATCATTGCCGGGAGAAACAGCATGGGCGCACGGCGAGGCGAGCGGTATGTCGGGCCGTACGAGGTGGTGATGTCACATCCGGTCTACGAAAACGCGCGGCTCAAGCTGCGCGAGGACCGGGTGAAGCGCCGGGACGGCCGCGAGAGCACTTTCGGCATCGTCACGATCAATCCCGGTGTCACCGTGCTGCCAATGGACCAGGACGGGACCGTCACGCTGGTGCGGGAGTTCAAGTACGCGTTTGGGGAGAGCACGCTCGAGGCGGTGAGCGGGGAGATCGAGTCCGGCGAGACGCCCGAGCAGGCAGGTCTGCGGGAGATCGGCGAAGAGGCCTGGCTGGTGGCAGCGGAATGGGTGGACATGGGTGTGCTCAGCCCGTTCACGACACTGGTCCACTCGCCGAACCACATGTTCCTGGCGCGCAAGCTCTCTCGCCTGAACCGCACCAAGCAAACCAGTGAGGACATCGAGGTGGTGACGATGCCCTTCGAGGAGGCGCTGCGAGGGGTGCTGCGGGGCGAGATCGTCCACGGCGCGTCGGTGGCGGTGATACTGAAGACGGAGATCTTCATCAGGCGGAAGCGCGGGCAGTGAAGCCCGCGCGAAGTGGCGCGCCCGCGCTAGCGGCCCGCCAGCTCCGCTCCCCGCTCGCGGGCCCGCATGTTGATGTCGATGAGATGCTCCTTGCCCTTCGGGGCAAACAGGCGCTTCGCGCCGACCAGGCTCTCGGCCGACACCACTGGCCGTGCATGTAGAAACGCTCCCAACATG
>Ga0315286_10007861_pt1 | contig 10467 bp, 11 predicted proteins | sample YL17G10_0_MG_FD_205038 | JGI IMG/M metagenome (GOLD analysis project Ga0315286, IMG submission 205038) | Sediment microbial communities from Yellowstone Lake, YNP, Wyoming, USA - YL17G10_0 | ecosystem: Environmental > Aquatic > Freshwater > Lake > Sediment | place: USA: Wyoming | collected...
CACCCGGGCGGTGGCCGGGATGTAGGCGTCCCACTTGACCAGTTTCGGGTCAACCTGCTCGCTCACGACGAAGCCCTTCGCATCCAGGGAGCGCACCCGCAAGCCCGCCGATCCCCCCGGCGCCAGCAACGCTTCCGACGGGAGGACCTGGAGTTGCGCGGCGGGGCCGGGGGTCGGCCAGGCTTCGGCCTTGGACTCCCGGGGCAGGCCGGGATTATTCCCGCTCCGGCCAAAGCAGTAGAGCTTGCTCGCCGTCTGCACGTACACCTTGCCGTTATAGGCCACCGGACTGCCGAAGCAGCGGCCCTCCAGCTCCAGATGAGTCAGAATCTGCCCTTCGGTGTCCGCCGGCTTGACGATGTAGAACGCGCCCTTGGTGCCGGTATCACTCTGCCCTGCCCCCTTGGCCGCCGGGTCTTCGAGCACTGGGACGTAGAGCTTGCCATCGGCGTAGAGCGGACAAGAATTGCGTTGCTCGATGCCGAGCTTGAGCTTCCAGAGGACCCGGCCCGTCAGAGCGTCCACGGAGCAAAGGTCCCCCTTTTCAGCCACGATATAGACCCGGTCCCCCACGAGGATGGGAGAGCTGGTTGAGGAGGAAAGGTCGTTGTTCCACAGCTCAAGGTCCTCGCGGCGAAGCACCACCGGGCCGGCTGCGGCGTTGGTCGGAGCGACCTGAGGCAGCTTGAGCCCCACCATTTGGCCGAGTTCGTAGGGCGTGCCGAAGACGGCAATGAGCCGTTCGTCCCGGTGCACGAGCACGGTGGCGTTGATCCCCGCCTTGAACAGAGGCACGCGCCAGATGGGGTCGCCGGTGAGGGCATTCACACAGACCACGCTGCCGTCGCCCGTGGCCGTGTAAATCACCCGCCGGCCGTCCAGCCAGGCGAGGTTCAGGTGCGAGAACGAGTTGTCCTTGGGACGATCCCCGGGGCTCGACGACCATACCAACGCCCCGGTGCGCTTGTCGAAGGCATAAACCCGGTCGGCGCCCGCGCCCTGGGCGCCCCAGTTGGCGGTGATGCCCCGGGTGATCACCAGGTCACGGTCCACGACGGGCGTGGCGGTGCGGCTGTTGGGAAAGGTGAGACGTCCGAACTCTTCCATGAGGTCGTGCTTCCACCGGATCTGACCGTCGGGCGAGAACGCGGCTAGCAGTCCTTGAGTTCCCTGAATGAAGATACTCCCGGTTTCGGGGTCGATCGTGGGGCTCGAAGTCGCGTAGCGGAGGTAAATCGTGTCGCTGAGGTAATCGTTGGCGAGGTGCTGCCAGAGCTTGTCGCCCGTCTCGGCATCGAAGCAGGCAACGCCTTCCTGAAGGTCTGGACCTTCGCCGAGGTAACCCATGATGTAGAGCCGGCCGTTGGCGATCACCGGGGTGGACTTCCCGGGGAAGTCTGCCGTCCATAGGTGGTTGGACCCGTTCAGAACCACCCGGTCAGGCAAGGCGGTTTCCTTTGAACAACCGTTCCGATCAGGACCGCGCCAACTCAACCAGCCCTGGACCGCGGCCTCCGCCGGAAACGCCAGGGCCAGCAGCCAGAATCCCAGGAGAAGGCCAGATGGCCGTAAAGACAGGGAGAACCCAATCCGCCTCGGACGGGCTCCCGACACGGTCAACTCCACCGGTCGCCCGGTCCTCGCCCCATTCTGAACTCCGCTAATGCAATTCACAACCTAAGATGATAGTGCGGTTTTGTGATTGTGCAACTCCATGCTACTTATACGTATGATTGGCGAACTCGGATGAACCCGCGAAACGATCTACCGACCTTAATCCCGTCCACGGCCCCGGCTTCGCGCCACGGCGCGCGCTCGCGGAAGAACCCCGGCCGTCTGGCCCCCGCTGTCGCCTTGTCTGAAGCGGAACGAGCCAACGGGCATGGCGAGTTCGCGCCTGAACCGGATGCGTCGCAGCGTCTGCCCGTGGATTCGCCCGAACGCCGGCGTTTGCCGCTGCTGTTGCGTCGCGCCTGGTACGGTTTGAACCAGGCCTTTCGTCATCTCACTGCCCAGGCGGGAATCACCCCTGACCAGTTCACCGTCTTGCGAACGTTGCGCGAGCACGAGCCGCTGGAGCTCACCCAAAGTGATCTGGCGGAGAAGATGAGCAGCGACCCCAACACCATCGCCTCCCTGCTCCGTCGGATGGAAAAGCAGGGACTGGTCGAGCGGCGCAAGAACGCCGAGGATCGGCGCGCGCACTCTCTGGCGCTCCAGCACGCCGGCCTGCGCAGGTACAACCAGGTTCGGCGACAGGCGGTGGCTCTTCAGATGAGCATCCTTTCGGCGCTGCCGGAATCAAGCCGCGAATCGTTCCTGGCCCAGTTGGAACTCCTCGGCAACGCCTGTCGCCAGGCCGCCGAGATCGGACGCGTGGCCCGCGTCCCGCTCCGCCCGGGAAGGCGGAACCCGCGACGCGGACAGCGGAGGAAAACCCCTCCTCCCTCCTGAGATCATGCAGGAACGAGGGTCGGCGGTGTCTATTAGGGTGATGTGCTCTTTCTTGCAGGACCTCAAGTACGCCTTGCGCGTGCTGGGCAGAAATCCAGGCTTCACCGGCGTCACCGTGCTTACTCTCGCGCTCGGCGTCGGGTCGACCACCACCGTTCCCAGCTTGGTTCAAGGTGTGTTGCTCACGCCGCCCCCTTACCCGCGCCCGGACCGGATTGTCCGCGTCTTGCCCGTCAGGGCGGATGGAGCGCCTCATGGCCGAGGCGTGGCCGCGGCCCAATGGCGGCGATGGAAGGAAGAAAGCCGGTCCTTCGCGGCCCTGGCCGCCTATAGCTGGACGTTCGATTTCCTGATCCTCCCGGACGGGAGTGAATCGCTTCAGGGGATGTGGACCACTCCCGATTACTTCCGGGTCGTCGGTCTCCAGCCCCTGCTTGGCCGGATATTCTCGGAGAACGAGGCAGGGCCCAAGCCTTCGCCGGTCGTGGTCCTTGGCTACGATCTCTGGAGACGGCGGTTCGGTAGCGACACGAACGTGATCGGTCGGACAATCCGTCTGAGTCGATCGGAGGAGTCCCTGACCGTCATCGGGGTGATGCCCCCAAAAGTGCGCAACTTGCCGTCCCCCACCGAGGTCGCCGAGCCGAATTACGATCTCAATGCCCGGACGGAATTCTGGGTGCCGGCTTCAGCGAACAAACCCGACCCGAAGACACCGTGTGGAACGTCGTGGGCCGGTTGCGTGACGGCGTGAGCCTGGGGGCCGCCCAGGCTGAGTTAGCCACCCTCGCCTCCCGGCAGGCAGAAACGGCCCGTGTCTTCGCGGGAATTACGGTGAAGGCGGAGCCGCTACGAACGGAGTTGAATCGGGAAGGGCGTCGGTTGCTTTCGCCACTGCTGGGGGCGGTGGCACTCGTCTTCGTGATGGCCTGCGCGAACGCGGCCGGTCTGCTGTTGGTTTGGGGTCTGCAACGTCAGCGGGAGTTTGCGGTGCGCTGCGCTTTGGGAGCACAACGATCGCGATTGTTGCGTCAAGTGCTCACGGAAGTCGGCGTGTTGACTGCGTCGGCCGGCCTGCTTGGCGCAGGGTTGGCCCTCGCCCCGCTCCAGATCCTCAAGATCGGCGGTCAGGCAGCCATCCCGCGGCTCGAGGCCGTTACGGTGGGTTGGCCGGCGTTCGCCTTCGCCTTCGCTTTGGCAGTGATGGCAGCGTTCCTGGTTGGCTGGGTGCCCGCGTGGCACGCTTCGCGGTCCAACGGGGTTTCCCCCATCCAGGGCGCGGCGAAGACCAGCAGTGCGAGCCGGGGAGAACGCCGATTGCTTCGTGCCGTCGCAGTGCTCCAGACCTCGTTGACGTTGGCCTTGCTGGTCGGAGCCGGCCTGCTGGTTCGAACGGCGATGAATCTGGCCCGGGTCCGTCCGGGCTACGACACCCAGAATGTCCTGACCCTGAGCGTCACGGACATGAACCTGCTCAACTTCTTCGGGTTTCATGGCCAGGCGCTGGAGCGCGTGTCGGCCCTTCCGGGCGTGACGCATGTTGCCTTCGCCTGGGGCGTTCCGCTAACGGGCAACCGCTGGACAACGACCGTCCTTGAGATCGAGGGTCAAGCCAACCTGGGCGGCCTCAAAGACACGCTGACCATTCCCTCACGTTCGGTCACGCCAGGCTACTTCGAGCTGATGGGCCAGAAAATCGTGGCCGGACGCGGTTTTTCCAAGACGTATTCGACCGAAACGAACCGGACGGTGGTGCCGCAAGTCGCGATCGTAAATCAGGCGATGGCCGGGAAGTATTTTTCACACGGAACCCCGATCGGGAGGAAGTTCCGCTCACCGGGCGGGCCCGGCGGGTCAATCGAGATCGAAATTATTGGGGTGGTGACCGACGCTCGCACGGAATCGCTCGCGCTCCGCCCCGAGCCGGAGCTTTACTTTTCACTTTGGGAGGCCTTTCCGTTCACGAAGCATCTGATCGTTCGGACGGCCTCGGATCCGGTGCCGCTGGTTGGTGCGATTCAGCGTGAGTTGCGTGAGATTGAGCCGACGGTGGCCGTTGAGAACGTCAAGACGCTGGGGCAAATCCGGAGTGATTCGATTGCACCCCGTACGTTCGCCATGCGCCTGTTGGTGGGCTTCTCGGCTGTCGCCTGCGTGTTGGCCTTCGTTGGGATCTTCGGAGTGCTGTCGCTCTCGGTAAACTCCCGGAGACGGGAACTGGCCATTCGAACTGCGGTGGGCGCCCAACGGCGCGACATCCGGGGCCTGGTATTCGGTGAGGCTCTCCGGGTGATCGCCGCCGGTCTGGGTCTCGGCATGGGCATGGCTGCGTGTCTGGTTTATGCACTCCGAGCGTTACTCTACGGCGTGGAGCCCACTGACCTGCCCACTTTGATTGGGGCGCCAATGCTACTCTCAGTGATCGCGGTCCTGGCCGCTTGGAGGCCGGCCCAAAACGCGACCAAGGTCGATCCGATGGAGGCGCTCCGGCATGAGTGACCCGCGAGAAGCGTTCTGAAGCGACGGGACGGCCCTGGCCGGCCCCCACCCGCATCCAACTCCTCTTCTTGACCATCGGCCCGGTGGCGTCGCCGCCGTCGATTGGCCCTACCTCACCTCGAACTTAACGCTGACCACCGCCGTGATCTCCTTCTCGTAGGAGCTCGTGTCGTTGATCCCTTCCGCTGAGGTGGCGGAGACGCCCTTCGGGTTGATCTGCATGACACCCATCCGGGCTTCGACCAGCTTGCCGAGACGGCCATGAGCGTTGTCCACAATCTGTTCCGCACGGGTGGTGGCGTCCTTGGTGGCCTCGGCCAGCATGTTGATCTTCAGTTCCGACAGTTTCGTGTAGAGGTAGCACGGAGCCCCCGAGTCGATCTCGACACCCTCCCTGATCAGGCTGGTGACCGCGCGCGAGACCCAGGGGACCTTGTTCATGTCGGTGGAACTGATGGAGATGGACTGGGTGAGCGTGTAGCTCTCAACCTTGTCAGTGGTGATGATGGTGGCCGGTGCCGCCGGAGCACCGGAACTCGTGGGAGGGGCAGGAACGATTTCCTGGTGGTAGCGGCGGGAGGTCGTGATGGCCGACAAGGTGATGTTGGTTTCGGGAATGCCGTTGGTGACCAGGAAGTCCTTGACCTTGTCGGATGCGACCTTCAAAGCGTCGTAGGCTTTGACCAGGTTCGCATCCTTCGTAGTGACCGTACCGGACCAGGTGACCAGGTCGGAGACAATCGCCTTGCGAGCCGAACCCGTGACTGCCAGCGCCTTGGGTTCAAGTTTCACCGACAGATAGGCCCAAGCGAAGATGGCGACGCAGACGACGTTCGCGATGGCGAAGAACGCACCGCCCGCGCGGAGGGTGACCACGAGCTTCTGGGGCAAAGTAGCTGGCTTTTCACTGGTTTCGGACATAGGCGACCCCTTTCCTGGGATCAATGGGGTCATATCACGGTGCCTGGGCGGTGTCGAGGGGAGAGGCGCGTGATCGAGTGGGGCCATTCACTGGTGAACACGACGGTTATCCCATGGCCATCAGCCGCATCGAACTCCCCTTCCTGAGCGTCGGGCCTGTGGCCGGGTCGCCCCCCGCCCGGGAAGGCGGAACCTGCGACGCGCACAGCGGCGGAAGCCGCCGCCTCCCTCCTGAGAATCCGTTTGAAGTAGGTCGGGCAAATCGTCCCGATCAGCCGCCTTCGGTAGGTCAGTCTCAGGAATCGGCTCTGCAGGGACGCCTCATACCCTATCGAATGCGCGGTTTTCAAACAGGCTCTGAGAAGCAGCGAGCCCCAAACTTTGTGGTGAGCACTCGCTTGGGGCGTTCTTGGCTGGCCTTCGGATCCGACGCTAGCGCAGGACGGTTCGATTAAAACGAGATCTCCGGAGTTGCTTCGACCAGGCACATGACTATGATCGGTGCGTGCCCACATCACCACGACGCATGGTTCCCCGTCTGCTTGAGCAGATGGTCATGATTCCTGCAAATTCGACTCGGCCTCCGGCGATCCACCGCCTTCCAGCGAGGGCGCTCAAACCCAGTCGGCGAGGCTTCACGGCCGCCTGGGCAGGCAAGTGGTTGGGAGTTGGGGAAGAAGCAATGGAGAAGTATTTCCTGCCTCTGCTCAGGATCTGTCGCGAGAATCTGTATGTCGCCCGAAAGCATAAGAAGGACCCTGCTTGGGCTGAGTGCCTGGGGGTCTGCATTCACAACTGTGATTTGATGGAGACCAAGTGGCACAACACGGTCGAGGCGACCGGGAGGATGCGCCAAGCCGTCGGCTTGCGGACGCGACCGTGGCCGAGGTGACGAGCCAGGGCGCAGGAGCACTATCGCAGATCACCGCCTGAGTCTGACTCGGTGGACTATGGCAAGGACCTGTACGAGTGGCGCTTGTGGTTCGCATCCCAGGTGCGGTGGATGTCGCTCAGCCTGAATCGGACCACCTTGCCAATCTCGTACTGCGGCTGGAAGCCCTTCCCCATCCACATCCCGATCGTCCGGGCGGGGACGTGCAGGTGCAAGGCCAGTTGGCGCTTGGCCAGGATGGAGTCGTAGGTTGCCGTCGCTTGTGGCAAGGCAGGTGCGGCATCCTGAACTGATGCCTGCATCTTGCCGCTGATGATCTCGGTGATGGTGGCCACCAGATCGGCGATCGATCTGGCGAATCGCTGGATTTCGGGTGAGTTGCTCACGGCGGGGAGCACACTCCGCCTGCCTGCTCACTGAACCTGTGGACCTCCGCATGCCGGCGCCTCTGGCTCATCTGGTGTATGATTCTGCGCCGCCAACAGTCTCGCCTGTGCATTGGCTCCATCCCGTGAGCCCAGCGTGTTAGACTCGACTCAGGTTGAACCGGACGTGCCGGCTCAAACCCTTGGCGGCCAAGCCTCATCAGATTCCACGCGCTGGCTAGCGGGCGTCTTGCGGGGGCGGACATTCCAGCGCCGCGACCACCATTCAGATTTCAGGTCGTCGTGGACGTGCCGTCACACTGAAGGGGGGAACGGCCTAGTTCTGAATCGGCGGCCGGAACTGGTGAATGAACCGCCGGGCTTGCACATCAATCCCCTCCTGTATTTGTATCAGCACAGGTCGCACTGTTGACCGATTGAACAAGTCGTAGAACTACGTCTGAAATTGATAACATGTCAGAGTCGGTTGTCAGTTGCCGCGCGGAGATGACACTACCTGCTACCGCTGCTCATCCTTCAGCAAATAGCGAGATCCCGCACCGACCAATCGACGGCCGGAAACCATGGCCTGCACCTCCCATCATCAGTGCGGTGCTGTTCGGGCTCGGGTTGATGGGCTGCTCGCAGCAAGAGCCTGGCGCGGAGAATCACGCGATGTTGAACCAGCAACCTGACCTGCTGCGGGAAATCGCTGAACTGCGCACAACCGTCTCCAACCTGAACTCCCAGGCGCGCACCACTCAGGTTGCCTACAGCAATCAACTGGCTCGACTCCGAAATGAGATCTCAGGCCTGCAAAGCCGCAACGATGCTCTTTCTCGTGCGTTAACAGACTCGGAAGGGAGAGTCACCCTCTTTGAAACAGCCGCCCAGCATGAAAGGATGCGCGCGCGAACGAACGAGGCGATGAATCTCTTAGCTGCAATCTCAATTGTCGGTGAGTCAATCCCCACGTCGCAAGCAATGCTACTCGAACAAAGTAGGCATGCTGAGACTATTCGGCGAAGTCAGCTCAACGTAGATGCCCTTCGCTCCACCGCACCTTACCACGCTTGGAATGAGAGCTACCATGCGGACTTGCTGCGAGTTTGGGAACTGACGCCTACCAACGGTTTGGCACAGAGTGAGACGAGCCTTGGCGAATCGATACGCACTCTGCAGAAGCGCTTGCGGACCGCAGTCGACACCGCCATACAAGATTTGTGTGTGCAGGGGGCCAAGGGCAAGTCGAAGCCCAGCCGGGACCGATCCGAAGCCCCCAATGTAATCATGGGGCTGTCGGTGCTGCTGGATGAGCACGCTCGCCTCCTCGAGTTGGCGAAAGAGTACTCATCTCTGCTACCGGAGTCGACAACTTCTGCGCAGCAACCACCTCCGAGAGCCGACACAAACCAACCGCGTGTTGAGTCGTTGCATGCATTGGCTTCGATACTGACTGGCAATCGGTTTATCGGAAGAAGAACTTTCCCAGCCGCCGGTGCAGACGTAACCGTCCGAATTACGGTAGAAGACTTTCGCGAGGTGGACGGCGAAATAATCTTTAGGCAGACGATCGTTACTGGAGCTAACGCTGAACCGTGGACGGGTGCAAATTGGACGATTGTCTATGACTGCGTAGCCCCTGTTGATGAACTGCTCAAGGCGACCTTGAGCGTGGAACCAGCGGAGAACGAAACAGCGCGTCTCTTTGTGCGAGCAAGCGAAGGCAGAAAGGTATTCTCGATTACGGAGAGCCATTCCGCCTCGGGGGAGTTTCTAAGGCATGTAAAAACGGATGTTGCAGCGTCTTCGAAAGAGAGCTTCTTCGGATTCACTTTCCAAGATCGAGAGAAAGCGGAGGCTGTGGCCCAATGCTGGAGGAACTTTGTTTCCGACCGAGGGGCATCCCGAGCCGACTCTCCTCAGCAGAACACCCAAAATAGGCAGTCCGGTTTAGGACCGCGGTCGGTGGAACAGCATCCGAGCGCGTCACGAGTGTCCGTGCCCACCTCTAAGTTGGTGCTCTCCCTGGGCAAAATCTGGCCGAGTGTCATCCTGTATAACCGCGATGGTACGCCGTATGGTTTCGTTGTCGATGTGGGGTGGGATTGGGTTGACGTTGCCATCGGCAATGGCGCACGGGTCACTTCAAGTACCGCCTCTCTACCGGTGAAGAGGCTGGACCGAAGCTATGTAACGAGAAACCTCTATGTCGAAAAATGAGCGCCGGCTCACGGGGACATAGGTCCCGTTGGTTTTTGTTCTACCATCTGCTGTCTTGGGGCGAGGAGTTCATTGATGCTGGTTTGTCGTTCTCAACTCCCTCCAGCCGGAGCAAGGGGCGGTGAGACGACACCCTTGAGACCATCGAGGAAGACATCCACCTCGGGGCCTGTCAGCACCCTGTACCCATCCTTCCCAACGCACTTTTCGGCCTCGGCTTCAGTGACCGGGTAGAATTCGGCCAGTGACTGGGGGCTGACGTAGAGGCGAACCTTGCCCTGAACAGGCTTCACCCACGCCGTGAACAGCATCCGGTTGCGCATGGTCGGTGGCGCGTACATCACGCTCAACCCGTCACTTCGAGCCAGCGCCTTGCTTTCATCTCGAAGCGCGGCAAGGTGCCGGGGGCCACGGCCCGCACGGGCACGCGCAAGGACAGGGCGTTCTGCAACGCCTGTCGCAGCTTGCGAGTCAGCGCTGAGGCGTTGGTGCCCGGCGGTTCCGGCTCCACCTCCAGCAGCAGTTCCGTCATCGCGGCCCGCCGGTCCACCGTCACCCGGTATTCCGTCACCTCTCCAACGCTGCGCACGAGTTCGTCGACGGCGCTCGGATACACGTTCACCCCGCGCACGATCACCATGTCGTCGCTCCGGCCTAGAATCCCGCCTTTCAGGGCCAGCTCATGCGTGCCGCAGACGCAGCGTTCCCGGGTTCCTGACCTGACGAGGTCGCCGGTCCGGTAGCGCAACAAAGGGGACCCGAGCCGATCCAACGTGGTGAGCACCAGCTCACCCGTCCCGCCCGGGCCCACGGGTTCGAGCGTGCCGGGCTGGAGGATTTCGGGCAGGTAGGCGGATTCGATCACATGCAGCACGCCGGGTGCGGCGGGGCATTGGTAAGTGGCCGGGCCCGTTTCGGTCATGCCGTAATGGTCGATCACCCGGGCGGTCGGCCAGAGGGCGGCCAACCGGGCTCGAGTGGCGGGCAGGCTCCCCCCCGGTTCGCCGGCGACCACGATCAGCCGCACGGCGGAGCGCGACAAATCGATCCTCTCCGCACTCGCCACGTCCCCCAAGTGCATCGCGTAGGTCGGGGTGCAGGCGAGCACCGTGA
>Ga0315286_10007863_pt1 | contig 10466 bp, 9 predicted proteins | sample YL17G10_0_MG_FD_205038 | JGI IMG/M metagenome (GOLD analysis project Ga0315286, IMG submission 205038) | Sediment microbial communities from Yellowstone Lake, YNP, Wyoming, USA - YL17G10_0 | ecosystem: Environmental > Aquatic > Freshwater > Lake > Sediment | place: USA: Wyoming | collected...
GCGGATACTCAAGAAGGTCGATGAACTCGGGGAGATCTAGATGAAGTACACGTACTATCCGGGTTGCTCCGTGCTGGCGACGGCGAAACACTACCAGGAATCGATAGACGCGATCGCCGGTCCCCTGGGCATCGAGCTCGAGGAGCTGGATGACTGGAACTGCTGTGGAGCGACCGCGTACATGTCGGTCAAGGAACTGATGAGCTTCGCTATATCGGCCCGCAATCTCGCGCTCGCGGAGCAGTTTCATCGCGACGTCGTCACGCCCTGCAGTGCGTGCTTCACCGTGTTGAACAAGACGAATCAGTACTTCGCCGAGTATCCGGATCTGCGGAAAAAGATCGGAACGACGCTCGAAGCGGGGGGGCTGAGCTACAGCGGGAACCTCAGGGTCCGGCATATTCTCGACATCGTCGTGAACGACGTCGGCAACGAGAAGCTCGCCTCGCTCGTCACGAAGCCACTCGAAGGGTTGAAGGTCGCGCCGTACTACGGATGTCAGATTGTGCGGCCGGGGGTCGATTTCGACGATCCCGACGACCCGCAATGCATGGATCGTATGATCGAGGCGCTCGGCGCGTCGGCCATCGAGTATTCGATGAAGAGCAAATGCTGCGGCGCGTCGCTCATGGGAACGCAGGAGAATTTGGCGCTTCGTCTATGCAAGAATCTGCTTCTCGAGGCGGAACGGAACGGGGCCGATTGCATCATCACCGTGTGCCCGCTTTGCCAGATGAATCTCGACGTGTATCAGGGCAAGGTCAACAAGCTGTTCGGCATGAAATTCAATCTTCCGGTGCTTTACTTCACGCAGCTTATCGGAATGGCGATCGGAGTGCCGGAGAAGAAGCTGGGATTCCAGCGCCTCGCGGTGAAGAGCACGAAGACTCTCAAGAAATTCATGGCGGGAGTGTGATATGTCGGAACGGGTCGGAGTATACCTGTGTCATTGCGGCACCAATATCGCGGGCAAGGTCGACATAGACGAGGTTGCTCGCTACGCGAAGAATCTCGCGGGAGTGGCGCTCGTTCGGGACTACAAGTTCATGTGTTCCGATCCGGGCCAGTCGCTCATACAGAAGGACATCGAGGCCGGATTGATCGATCGCGTGGTCGTCGCGTCTTGTTCGCCTTTGATGCACGAGAACACCTTTCGGAAGGTCTGTGAGCGATCGGGGATGAACCCCTATCTCTTCACTATGGCCAATGTCCGGGAACAGTGCTCGTGGGTCCACGTCGACATGAAGCAGTCCACGGAGAAGTCGAAGGCGCTTCTCGCCGCAGCGGTGCGGAGAGCGGCGTACCTTCAGCCTCTCGAGAAGCGCGTCGTGCCCATCAACCCCCGGACGCTCGTCATCGGCGGAGGAATCGCGGGCATTCAGGCGGCGCTCGACCTCGCCGAAGCCGGCAAGGAGGTCGTGCTCGTCGAGCGGCAATCCTCGATCGGCGGACACATGTCGCGTTTCGACAAGACATTTCCGACCCTGGATTGCGCGGCATGCATCCTGACGCCGCGGATGGTGCAGGTCGGGCAGCATTCCCGCATAAAGCTCATGGTGTATTCGGAGATCGAGGAGATCAGCGGCTATGTCGGTAATTTCAAGGTGAAGGTGCGTCGAAAGTCGGGCTGCGTCGATCCGGATCTCTGCAACGGCTGCGGCATGTGCTGGGAAAAATGCCCGAGCTCGCGGGTTCCCCGGAAGGGAAGCGCGCACGAGAAGCTCGCGCTCGGGCCGACGACGTCCATCTATATGCCCTTCATGCAGGCGGTTCCCGCTGTCCCGATCATAGACAGGAGCACCTGTCTTTATTTTCAGAAGGGCAAATGCCGGATATGCGAGAAAGTGTGCGAGCGCAAGGCGATCAAGTACGACATGGAAGATTCGTTCGAGGAGTATGAGGTCGGGAACATCATCCTCGCCGCCGGATTCCAGACGTTCGATCCGGGCGATATGGGCCGTTACATGTACGGAAAGCTCCCCAACGTTCTGACGGCTCTCGAGTTCGAGATCATGAACTGCGCGTCCGGGTCGACCGGGGGCAAGATCGTGATGGCGGATGGGAGCGAGCCGAAATCGATCGGGATCATCCATTGCGTCGGGAGCCGCGACAAGCATTATCACGAGTACTGTTCGAAGGTCTGCTGCATGTACGGGCTCAAATTCGCGCACCTCATCAAGGAAAAAACGAACGCAGAGGTGTTCAATTTCTACATCGATATGCGATGCTCCGGCAAGGGCTACGAGGAGTTTTACGACAGGCTGCTGGGCGAGGACGTCAGGTTCGTGAGAGGCAAGGTTGGGGAAATTTCGCACTTGCCGGTCGGGGCGGGGGAGGAGGGGAAGCTCGTCGTGAGGGTGGAGGATACGCTCGTCGGCATCGTGCGGCGAATTCCGCTCGATATGGTCGTTCTGAGCACAGCGCTGGAAGCGCCCGCCGGTCTCAAGGCCCTCGCGTCGATGTGCAACGTGAGCGTCGGGAAGGACGGCTTCATCATCGAGAAGCACCCGAAGCTCGGGCCGGTATCGACGGCGACGGACGGTGTATTCATAGCGGGAGCCTGCCAGGGGCCGAAGGATATACCGGACACGGTCGCTCAGGCGTCGGCGACGTCGAGCGCGGTGCTCTCCATGATCACGCGGGAGAAGATAGAGATCGAGGCGGCGACCGCCGAGATCGACGAGGAGAAGTGCTCGGGATGCCGCGTCTGCAACAATCTCTGCCCCTATCTCGCGATCAAATTCGACGAAGAAAAGAAGGTTTCGGTCATATACGAAGCGCTCTGCAAGGGATGCGGGACGTGCGTGGCGGCATGCCCGAGCAACGCGATCATCGCCAAGCATTTTCAGAACGAGCAGATATTCGCGGAGATCGAAGGTCTCCTCACGGCCGGATAGAGTTCGCCGGATCACGGCGGGCGCCGACTCAAAGGAAGGATTATGGCCGAGATCGAGCGTGAGGCGGTTCAAGCGCGGATCGGGGTCTATCTGTGCCACTGCGGCTCGAATATCGCGGGGATGATCGACATCGCCGATGTAGCGCGCTCCGCGGAGCAGTTCGGGAATGTGGTCTTTGTGAAGGACTACCGTTTCATGTGCTCGGAGCCCGGTCAGGAGCTCATCAAGCGCGATATTTCGGAATCGAAGATCGACCGCGTCGTGGTCGCCGCATGCAGTCCGCTCATGCATGAGAAGACTTTCAGGGAGGCCTGCGAAGAGGCAGGGCTCAATCCCTATCTCCTCCAGATCGCGAACGTCCGGGAGCACTGTTCCTGGGTGACCGGGCCGGGACCCGCGGCGACGGAGAAGGCGAAGGCGCTCGTGAGCGCGGCCGTCGCGAAGGCGCGGTATCTGGAACCGATCGAGCGGAGAACGGTTCCCGTTCATCCCGATACCGTGGTGATCGGAGGCGGGATCGCCGGCATTCAGGCGGCCCTCAATCTCGCCGAAGCGGGCAAGAAGGTCTACCTCGTGGAACGCACGCCGTCGATCGGGGGGCACATGTCCCATTTCGACAAGACCTTTCCGACGCTCGACTGCGCGGCGTGTATCCTGACTCCGAAGATGGTAGCGGTCGGGAAACACCGGAACGTCGAGCTTCTCACCTATGCTGAGGTCGTCGGCGTCTCGGGATATATCGGGAATTTCAAGGTGAAGATCCGCAAGAAGGCGCGGTATGTGGATATCGAGAAGTGCAACGGATGCGGCGAATGCTGGGGCGAATGCCCGAGCACTACGGTGCCGGGGAAGCGGAGAATCGTGATCGAGAACCGGATCATCAGGGAAAGGGTGTTTTGATTTCGCGAGGAGAGAATCTCGATGGATGTTCGACCGGATGCGATCGCCGGAATTCTTGAAGAGCACGATAATCGCGTCGACGCGCTCATCATGATTCTTCAGGACATTCAGAACACGTACCGCTATCTTCCCGAGGAGGCGATCCGTCTCGTTTCGGAGCGGCTCGAGATTCCGTTCTCACAGGTGTTCGAAGTGGCGACGTTCTACCGCTCCTTCAGCCTCGTTCCGAAAGGCGAGCACGAGATCAAGGTGTGCCTGGGAACCGCGTGTCATCTCCGCGGCGCCCCCCGTATCCTCGAGAACTTCGAGCGCGAGCTCGGCGTTTGCTGCGGGGAAACGACGAAGGACATGTCGTTCACTCTGGAAACGGTGAACTGCGTCGGCGCGTGCGCCCTGGCTCCGCTCGTGATCGTCGATGACGAGTACTACGGCAATACGAAGGCCATATCGGTGAAAGAGATATTGCAGGGGTATAAGACCAAGAGATAGGACATGAAAATCGAGCATTCGACACAGATAATCGGTTCCCCGGCCCGGCTCGAAGCGCTTCGAAAAGACGTGCAATCGCGGAAGCGTGGCGACGTTCAGACGATCACCGTCTGCGCGGGCACCGGCTGCGTGGCCAAGGGAAGCATGAAGGTGTTCGAAAAGATCAAGCAACAGGTGGCAGTCGGGGGGCTTGAGGCTCAAGTGGAATTCAAGACGTCGGGATGCCACGGATTCTGCGAGAACGGCCCTCTCGTCGTCATCAAGCCCGCCGATGTTCTCTATATGAGGGTCCGGGAGAAGGATGTCGAGGAGATCATCTCGCGCACGGTGCTGCGAGGGGAGATCATCGAAAAGCTGCTCTACAAGGATCCCGCATCGGGTAAACGAGCGAAGAATGAGGCGGAGATTCCTTTTTACCGGAAACAGATGAGGGTCGTTCTACGCAACATCGGAAAGATCGATCCGATGAGCATCGAGGAATATATCGGCGTGGGCGGGTACCGGTCGCTCGCGAAGGCTCTCGCGGAGATGAATTCGGAAGAAATAATTCGCAGCATCGAGCGTTCCGGGCTCCGGGGGCGAGGGGGCGGGGGATTTCCGACGGGGAAGAAATGGCGAAGCTGCCGCGGCGCCGAGGGCGCGAGGCGCTATGTCGTTTGCAACGGGGATGAGGGGGATCCGGGCGCATTCATGGATCGGAGCCTCATGGAGGGAGATCCGCACAGCATCCTCGAGGGAATGATCATCGGCGCGTATGCGATCGGGGCGAGCGAAGGGTTTATTTACGTGAGAATGGAGTATCCGCTCGCGATACAGAGGCTCTCCCACGCGATAAAGGAAGCGCGAAGGTACGGATTGCTCGGCACGAACGTCCTGGGTTCAGGATTCGATTTCGACGTGCGGATCAACAGGGGGGGAGGGGCCTTTATCTGCGGCGAATCGACCGCTTTGATGGCCTCTCTCGAAGGGCGCGCCGGGGAGCCGCGGGCCAAATACGTCCACACCGTCGAAAAAGGGCTCTGGGACATGCCGACGAATCTCAACAACGTCGAAACGTGGGCAAATGTTCCGGTCATCATCGATAAGGGCGCCGAGTGGTTCGCCGCGCTCGGGACCGAGAAGAGTAAAGGAACGAAAGTATTTTCCCTCGTGGGGAAGGTGAATAATACGGGGCTCGTCGAGGTTCCGATGGGCATCACCCTGCGAGAGATCCTTTTCGATATCGGGGGCGGCGTCAAAGGCAAGAAGAAGTTCAAGGCCGTTCAAACGGGTGGTCCTTCGGGGGGGTGCCTGGTCGTCGACCTCGAGGAAAAGGGACAGAAGGGGAGCTTCAACCTGATCGATCTCCCCGTCGATTTCGACCGCCTGACCGAGGCAGGCTCGATGATGGGGTCCGGCGGCATGATCGTCATGGACGAAAACGATTGCATGGTCGATGTCGCGAAGTACTTCCTCAGTTTCCTCAAGGAGGAATCGTGCGGGAAGTGCGTCCCCTGCCGCGAAGGGATACGGCACATGCTCACGGTGCTCGATCGCATCACGAATGGAACGGGCACGGAGGCCGATCTCGTGCTTCTCGAAGAGCTCGCCGAGACGATCGCCGAGGCGTCGCTCTGCGCCCTTGGAACGCAGGCGCCGAATCCGATTCTGAGCACCCTGAAGTATTTCAGAAACGAATACGAGGCGCATATCCACGACAAGAAATGCCCGGCGGGCGTCTGCAAGGCGCTCATATCCTACTCGATCGACGCGAACGCGTGCACGGGGTGCACCCTCTGCGCGAAGAATTGCCCGTCGCACTGCATCAGCGGCGAGGTCAAGAAACCGCACGCGATAGCGGTCCCCGCATGCGTCAAGTGCGGCATATGCTACGATGTCTGCAAATTCGACGCGGTTGTGAGGAGCTGATCGCATGATGAAAGCCAACGGGAAGAGCGAAGGGCTGATACGCCTCGAGATCGACGGGAGAACCGTTTCCGTCCCCGACGGCTCGACGATACTCGATGCCGCGAAGCTTCTCGGAATCGAGATCCCGACCCTGTGCTACAGCCCTCTCATCGAGCCCTATGCCGCCTGCCGCATTTGTTCCGTGGAGGTCGAGTTTTCCGGCGGCAAGAGACGGATCGTGACCGCGTGCAACTATCCGGTATGGGAAGGTATCAAGGTATACTCCGATAACGCGAAGGTGAGGAGAATTCGCCGCATGATCGTGGAAATGCTCCTCGCCCGCTGCTCCAGCGTCGGCGTGCTGAAGGATCTCGCGGCGAAATACGGCATCGAGGAAGTCAGGCTCGAGAAACAGGAGGAGAAGTGCATTCTCTGCGGTCTCTGCGTGCGCGTGTGCGCAGAAGTCGTCGGGAAGGCGGCCATCTCTTTCGCGGGCCGGGGGCTTCACCGGAGAATCGCGACGCCGTACGACCGCGAAACGGAGGATTGCATCGCCTGCGGTGCGTGCGCGCTGGTGTGTCCGACGGGCGTCATACGGGTCGAGGACACGGAGGGGCGCTCGGTCGCGCACGAGGAATTGCAGCTCGGCCCGCCCAAGGCCGTGACGGTTCCTTTCCTGCAAGCGGTCCCGAATGCCCCGTACATACGGGTCGATCGCTGCATTCACTTCCAGACCGGCGGTTGCGGGCACTGCGCCGAGGTATGCGACCGAGACGCGATCGATTATGAGATGAAGGATGAGGAGATCGAGGTCGACGCGGGGAACATCATCGTGGCGACCGGATTCGAGCTCTTCGATCCTTCCGTGATGGGGCAGTACGGATACGGACGGTACAGGAATGTCCTCACGTCTCTCGAATTCGAGCATCTCAACAGCGCGTCGGGACCGACGGGCGGGCGGATCATGCTCGCCAACGGTGACGCGCCCTCGGTCGTCGGAATCGTCCATTGCGTCGGGAGCAGGGATCAGCGATACCATGAATATTGTTCGAAGGTCTGCTGCATGTACGCCTTGAAGTATGCTCATCTTATCAAGGAAAAGACGAAGGCGGAGGTCTACAACTTCTACATAGACATGCGGTGCTCGGGAAAGGGATACGAGGAGTTCTACGACCGCCTTCTTGCCGAGGACGTCAGGTTCGTGCGGGGGAAGGTTGGAGAGATCTCGCATGTTCCCATCGGCGAAGGCGAAGAGGGGAAGCTCGTCATTCGGGTCGAGGATACGCTCGTCGGCATCGTGCGCCGCATTCCCGTGGACATGGTGATTCTGTGCCCGGCCATGAAAGCGCAGCCTGACGCGAAAGAGTTCTCCCGCGTCTTCTCGTGCAGCGTGGGACGCGACGGCTTTTTCATCGAGAAGCATCCGAAGCTCGCTCCCGTATCCACGACCACGGAGGGGATATTTATCGCGGGAGCGTGCCAGGGGCCGAAGGACATACCGGAAACAGTTGCGCAGGGCGCCGCCGCCGCCGCCGAGGTGCTCTCGCTGATCGATCGCAAGGAGATCGAGATCGAGGCCGCGACGGCGGTCATCGACGAAGAGCGCTGTTCGGGATGCAGGATCTGCAATACGCTCTGTTCGTTCGGCGCCATTTCGTTCGATGAGCAAAAGAAGGTATCCGTCATCAATGCGGCGTTGTGCAAAGGATGCGGAACGTGCGTTGCGGCCTGTCCGCAGGGAGTCATCAAGGCGAGGCATTTTACCGATCGTCAAATTGTTTCGGAAATCGAGGGGATACTGCGATGAACTTTGAACCGAGAATCGTCGGATTCCTGTGCAACTGGTGCTCGTATACGGGCGCCGATCTCGCGGGCACGGCCCGCATCAAGTATGCGCCGAACATCAGGTCGATCCGCGTTATGTGCAGCGGACGGGTCGATCCGGTATTTGTGGTGAAGGCATTCGCCGAGGGGGCCGACGGGGTTCTCATCGCGGGTTGTCATCCGGGCGATTGTCACTACCAGGAAGGGAATTACAAGGCCCTTCGGCGATACCTGTTGCTGAAGAGAGTTCTTCCCGAGTACGGAATTGAACCCGGGCGGCTGCGTCTCGAATGGATTGCGGCTTCAGAGGGGGAGCGATTCGCCCAGGTCGTGAACGAATTCACCGAGCAGGTGCGGGGCTTCGGGCCGATGAATTTCAAGGACTCGCTTCTCGAGAGCATGAAGAATGACGTGATGATCCACGGGGAACCTGAAACGCAAGCGACGGGAGAGCAGAGATGAAGCTCAAGATCGCGATCTACTGGGGAGCCGCATGCGGGGGCTGCGACGTCGCCATCCTGGATACGCACGAGAAGATCCTGGATATCGCCGCCGCGGCGGATATCCTCCTGTGGCCGGTGGCGATGGATTTCAAATATGCCGACATCCGCCGGCTCGAGGACGGCTACCTCGACGTCGCCTTCTTCAGCGGAGCGATCAGAAACTCGGAAAACGAAGAGATCGCGAGGCTCCTGCGCCGGAAGGCGAAGACGATGATCGCGCTCGGATCGTGCGCTCACACGGGCGGTATTCCCGGGCTCGCGAATATGTACGGGCGGGACGAAATCCTCGATCGGGTCTATCGAAGCTCCGAATCGACGGTTAATCCGGAAGGGATAGTGCCGGAGGAGCGATATATGGCGGGCACGGACGAAGAGCTCGAGTTGCCTCGTTTCTACAACAACGTGCGCCCGCTCGATCAGGTCGTCGACGTCGATTACTACATACCCGGATGTCCTCCCGCGTCCATGCAGATATATTCGGCGATCGGTCTCATCGCGGACGATATGTTGCCGAAGAAAGGCTCCGTGATCGGCGCCGGGGATCGAGCGCTCTGCGACGAATGCGCGCGGAAAAAGGGCGAAAAGACGATCAACAGGATCTACCGCTCCCACGAGAAGGTTCCCGAGCCCGAGACGTGCTTTCTCGAGCAGGGTTTCATCTGTCTCGGGCCGGCGACCCGTTCGGGATGCGGCTCACGGTGCATCAAATCGGTGATTCCATGCCGAGGTTGCTATGGGCCGCTCGACGACGTCAAGGATCAGGGAATCAAGATGCTCGGCGCCATCGCTTCGGTGCTCGAGCCGAAGGACGAGAAGTCCATCAATGCGATTCTCGATACGATTGTCGATCCCCTGAGGACCGTACATAGATTCAGTCTCGCTGCTTCAATACTGAGGAGGAAAAAGGCATGAAGCGCATCGCAATCGACCCGATCACCCGCCTCGAAGGACATGGGAAGATCGTGATCTTCTTGAACGAGCAGGGACAGGTGGACAACGCGTTCCTGCAGATCCCGGAGCTCCGGGGTTTCGAGAAGTTCGTCGAGGGTCTTCCCGTGGAGGAGATCCCCCGGGTGGTCACGCGCATCTGCGGTGTTTGACCGGCCGCACACCACATGGCCTCGGGTAAGGCCGTAGATGCAGTATACAAGGTGAAGATTCCGACGGCGGCGGCGAAGCTCCGCGAGCTGTACTACATGGCTCACTACATTCACAGCCACACGGCGCATTTCTACGCCCTCGCCGCCCCCGATTTCGTCGTGGGTCCCGACGCGCCCCCGGCGGAGCGAAACATTCTCGGTCTCGTAGACAAGGTCGGCATCGACATCGGGAGAGAGGTGATCCGTCAGCGCGAAATCACGCAGCTGATCCAGCAGATGATCGGCGGCCGCGCGACGCATCCCGTCTGGAACATTCCCGGCGGCGTGACGCGGGCGCTCGCCCGCGAGGATCGGGACAGTATCAAGAAGTTCGCCCCCGGTCTCGTAGGGTTCGGGGAGTTCGGTCTCAAGCTCTTCGACGATATCGTGCTCAAGAACAAGGCGTACCTCGATCTTATCCTCGGGGACGGCTACGAGCTCGTGACGAACTACATGGGGCTCGTCGACGACAAGAACCGCGTGACGTTCTACGACGGGACGGTGCGGGTCGTGGATCCGGACGGGAAGGAGATCGATCGGTACCGCGAGTCGGAATACCTCGATCACATCGCGGAGCACGTCGAGCCGTACACGTATCTGAAATTCCCCTATCTCAAGAAGCTGGGATGGCAGGGGTTCAAGGAAGGCAAAGGCACGTCGCTCTACCAGGCGGCCCCGCTCGCCCGGTTCAACGCCGCGAGCGGCATGGCGACCCCGAAGGCGCAGGCGGCCTACGAGAAGATGTTCGCCACCTTCGGCGGCAAGCCGGTGCACAAGCTCATGGCGATGCACTGGGCGCGATTGATAGAGATCCTCTACGCGGCCGA
>Ga0315286_10007864_pt1 | contig 10466 bp, 8 predicted proteins | sample YL17G10_0_MG_FD_205038 | JGI IMG/M metagenome (GOLD analysis project Ga0315286, IMG submission 205038) | Sediment microbial communities from Yellowstone Lake, YNP, Wyoming, USA - YL17G10_0 | ecosystem: Environmental > Aquatic > Freshwater > Lake > Sediment | place: USA: Wyoming | collected...
AAGATCACGGTCATCAAGGACGCGATCCCCAGCGACGCGCAGGACTTCAGCTTCACGGGGACCCCGTTGTCGGCCATCCCCGGGTTCTCGCTGGATGACGACGCCGACGGGACGCTCCCCAACACCAAGGAGATCCTGAGCCTCAAGCCGGGCGACTACACGATCACCGAGGGCGCTGCGGACGACTTCGAACTGACGGGCATCACAGGGGCGGACACGTTTGACCTGGCGACCAAGACGGCGAATATCAGCCTGGCGGCCGGCGAGGAAGTCACGGTCACCTTCACCAACACCAAACACGCGAAGATCACGGTCATCAAGGACGCGATCCCCAGCGACGCGCAGGACTTCAGCTTCACGGGGACCCCGTTGTCGGCCATCCCCGGGTTCTCGCTGGATGACGACGCCGACGGGACGCTCCCCAACACCACGGAGATCCTGAGCCTCAAGCCGGGCGACTACACGATCACCGAGGGCGCTGCGGCCGGCTTCGAACTGACGGGCATCACAGGGGCGGACACGTTTGACCTGGCGACCAAGACGGCGAATATCAGCCTGGCGGCCGGCGAGGAAGTCACGGTCACCTTCACCAACACCAAGCAGGGACATGTTACCGTCGTGAAGACCGAGACGGTTGGGGGCGTCCCAGGATCTCCGACTTCGATATTCACCTTTGAGCTGCATGAAGAACCAAGCCAGGTGCTCATCAGCCAAAAAGCCACACCACCCGGCACCCTCGATTTTGGTCTCCTTAAGCCTGGCACCTACTCCTTAATAGAACTGTCCGTCGGAGCGGGTTGGCACTCAACTCTACAAGATCAAGGAGGCATCGTAGATCCTAGTACAGGCAACATTTCCTTGAGCTTCACACTGAGCGCCGGCGAGGAGAAGATCTTCACAATCGACAACAGCCGACCCGGAGGAGGAACGCGGACCATCGGTTACTGGAAGAACTGGAATTCTTACAGCCATAACGGCGACTTCGTGGCTCGCGCTGCCCAGACCGGCAACTTCTTGGCGGATGACTTCCTGCCGATTGTCATCGGAGTCCTAAATGTCGACTCTGCCCAGATAGCCACTGCCGTCTTGAGCAAGACAGCCGTTAACGGTGCCATCAAGAACAGTGCGAACGATGCGGCCTACGCTTTGGCGGCACAGCTCTTGGCTGCCGAACTGAATGTCAAGGCGGGAGCTGCACATTCGAGTTATGTTGATCAAGTTAGGAGCCTTGCCCAAACCCTTCTGGCTGGCGCTGGTGTCACCGGCTTTAACGGCACCGGGGACTACTGGAAAGGCGGGAAGAATGCGGCAGAGGACAGGCAAAACGCGCTCAATCTAGCGGCTTTACTCGACCAGTACAATAACGGTCTTATATAATGGGGTGACAATCAGGCAAGCCGGAAGAGTCTTGCCGCCGAGTAGCAGGGAGCTGGCGGCTCTTTCAAGGGGTCCTCCAGAGCCTCGATGAGCTGGTCAACGACGCGGAGTCGAGGAAATCCTCCTATCTGGCGTTCCTGAACGCCATTCAAGAGGCCGTCCGTTCGATCCTGGTCAGCTCCACCACCGAAATAACCCCGTTTCCCATTTTGGCGGTTTCGTGCCCGCCGCTTGAGAATCTCCCTCCAGATGTGCTACCTTGAGCGGGCGCAGTTGAGGAGATTTTCGCCTGCGGAAGGAGCGATACCGAAATGGCCATTCCCGGCTTGACGATCATCGGCGAGTCGATCAACGACTCAGTTCCATCGACGAAGAAGTTTTTCGACGAGAACGACCTCGCGGGTCTTCTCGAGCTGGCCCGGGGCCAGGACGAGAAGGGCGCCGCCTACATCGACGTGAACGTCGGGGCGCGGTCCCCCGAATTCATGGCCGACCTGGTCCGCCGGATCCAGTCGGTCACGGCCAAACCCCTCTCCATCGATACGCCGGACCCGGCCATCGCCGAGGCCGGCCTCCGGGCCTACGACCCCGGGCGGGCCGGCGGGCGGATGCCGGTCCTGAACTCGATCTCGCCGCTCCGTTTCCAGATGTTCGACCTCTGGGCCGTCCGGCCGTTCGTGCCCATCCTCATGGCTTCGGAGCGGTTCGAGGTCGGGGCGAGCTGCGCCAATGCCAACAAGACCGCGGAGGAAACCCGGCAGACGGCCCGGGTCCTGCTCGAGGAGGCCCAGCGGCGGATAGTCGGCTTTTCGAACGACCAGGCCATCATCGACCCGGGGATAGCCCCGATCGGGAGCGACTGCGAAGGCCAGCTCAAGCGCGTCCTGGAGTCCCTCGCCGCCATCCATGACGATCCCTTTTTTGCCGGCGTCCACATGTCGGTGGGGCTGAGCAATTTTACGGTCATGCTTCCCTCGAAGCGGGCCGACGGGTCGCCCGTGAAAGGGCCCCTGGAGAGCGCCTTCCTGACCCTGGCCATGCCCCGCGGCCTCGACACGATCATCGGCTCGACCGTCCGCAAGTATGAGATTCTGCCGGCGGGCCATCCGGCCCTGGCCTGCCTGGAGGACATCCTGAAACTCGAGGGCTACGACACTCTCATGCGGCTCAAGGAGTACTATGGATAAGATCTTCCACGTCGAGCTCCAGACGCCCAAGCGAAACTCCGAGGACATCGAGAAGGACCTCCGGACCTTCGAGGAGAAATATAAGAAGGTCGTGGAGGCGGGCTGGATCGTCTGCATCACGGACAACCCCATGGGCCTGCTGAGCTACGGGGCCCTGGAGACCATCGACCTCATGGGACTGCCCGTCCATCCGGACCAGCTGATGGTCCACCTCAACACGTTCCACCCCAAGAAGGAGCTCGACGAGACCCTGGCAGCGTTCAAGGCGGTCGGAGGCAAGTCTTTGCTGGTCGTCTCCGGTGACGGCAGCCAGCGGCTTCATCGGCTCGAGCCGGAAGAGATCGGCGTCGAGGCTGTGACCGTGACGTCGGTCGAACTCATCCGGTACATCGACCGGGAGTACCCCGGCCAGTTCACCTGCGGCGTCGCCTTCAATCCCTATGAGCCGCAGGACTCCGAGCTGGAGAAAATGAAGCGGAAGGTGGACGCCGGAGCGTCCTTCATTATCACCCAGCCGATTATCGGCCGCGACGACAAGCTGGCCGGGCTCGAGCCTTTCCGCCTGCCGGTCACCCTCGACGCCTGGATGTCGAAAAAGCTTCACCTCCTCTCCGAGTGCGTCGGCCACGAGATCCCCGAAGGGACGCCCTACGACCCCATGGAGAACCTGAGGGAGCTGCGGAGGAACTACCCGGAATACGGGCTCTATCTGGCCATCCTGGGCTTCAAGACCCAGTACCCGCTGCTTCCCGAGATCTGGAAATAGGGCCGCCGGATATCAGGGACAACCTTTGACCGCGAAATGCCCGAAGTGCCTTTACGAAAATCCCGCTGATACCAATTATTGCGGTAAGTGCGCCACGCAGATCCGTCCGTTCGAGGGAGCCACCTTATCCCAAACCGTAACGACGGGGCCGCGCTCGAAGTTCCCGGGCCGAGACCGCATCATTTCTGGAAAATATACGATCATCAGCGAGTTGGGGAAAGGCGGCATGGGGGTCGTCTACAAGGCCGAGGATACAAAACTCGAGAGGAAGGTCGCGCTGAAATTCCTGCCTCCGGAGCTGACCGAAGACCCCGAGGCCAGAGAGCGTTTTGTCCGGGAAGCCAAAGCCGCCGCGGCGCTTTCCCACAGCCATATCTGCACCGTCTACGAGATCGGCGAAGAGGAGAACCGGCTCTTCATCGCCATGGAATGCATCGAAGGCGAGAGCCTGAGGCAGAAGATCTTGAGAGGGCCTCTTCCTCAAGCCGAGGCGTTGGATATCGCGATCCAGGTGGCCGAGGGGCTGGCCGAGGCTCACAATAATAAGATCATCCACAGGGATATCAAACCCGGCAACATCATGCTGACGGAGAGAGGTATAGCCAAGGTCATGGATTTCGGCCTGGCCAAGGCTTTGGGAATGTCGCTCATCACCAAGGAAGCGAAAACCATGGGGACGGTGGCTTACATGTCGCCGGAACAGGCCCAGGGGCAGCCAGTCGATTATCGCACGGACATCTGGTCTCTGGGCGTCGTCCTCTACGAAATGCTCACCGGCCTGCTTCCCTTCAAGGGCGAATATGATCAATCCATCATTCATTCCATCTTGAATCGGGAGCCCGGGCTGCTTTCCAAACATCGGAAGGACTTGCCGAAGGGGCTCGAACAGGTCATCGGCAAATCTTTAGCGAAGAATCCCGCCGGCCGCTATCAGAGCATGGAAGAGCTCTTGGGAGACTTAAAAGCCGTAGCCGAAGGGCTTAAGCCGCTCAAGGCGAAAATGGGGTTGTTCCGAGGCCGGATCCTCGGCCTCAAGAAAATCTACGCGTACGCGGGGCTCGGGGGCTTCATCGTCCTTTTCGCCTTGGCCTTGTTCTTCTTTTCCCGCCAGAGCGGCCTGGCCTTTGACTCCATCGCCGTCCTCCCCTTCGAGAATCTTTCCGGAGATCCTCAACAAGAGTATTTCTCCGACGGAATGCAAGAGGCGCTGATCACCGATCTCGGACAGCTCGCCGGCCTAAAACGGGTCATTGCCCGGAGCTCGATGATGCGCTTCAAGGGATCGAAAACACCCTTGCAAAAGATCGCCCAGGAGTTGAAGGTCGCCGTGCTGATCACGGGCGCGGTTCTGCGATCGGGGGACCGCGTGCGCATCACCGCCCAGCTGATCGATCCCGCAACCGATGCGCAGATCTGGGCCCAAAGCTACGAACGGAACCTGAGCGATGTCCTGTCGCTGCAAAACGAGATCGTGTCGGCGGTGACCCGCGAAGTCAAAGTGAAGCTCACGCCGCAGGAAGCGACGCGCTTGGCCAGCGCCCGCAAGGTCAATCCCCAGGCCTATGAGGCCTATCTGATGGGCCTGTTTCATTGGTACAAACTGACTCGACCGGACCTCGACAGCGCACTCCAGTACTTCGAATTGGCCCTGGAAAAAGATCCCCAATACGCCCAAGCCTATGCGGGAATCGCCGGTGTTTGGGTCGGACGCCAACAACAGGGGTTCGTGCCAACCCTTGAGGCGGCGCCGAGGGCGAAGGCGGCAGCGGCCAAAGCCCTCGAATTGGACAGCACTCTTGCGGAAGTTCATAACACGTTGGCGGGCATCAGAACGTGGACAGATTGGGATTGGGAGGGCGGGGAAGCGGAGTACCGTCGGGCGATCGAGCTCAACCCCAACTATCCGGATCCACGCTCCGGCCTTTCGCATTTGTTGAACATCTTGGGCCGTCCCGAGGAAGCGCTGGCGCAGATCGAGCGAGCGCTGGAATTGGATCCCTTGAACGCTTTGTTCCGGGGTTTCTACGCCATGGACCTGATGTACGCGCGCCGGTATGACGAGGCCATCGCGCTGCTCCGGGACACGCTCAAGACCTCACCCAGCGACTTGGTGGCCCTCTCCACCCTCCGCTCGGCCCTCCATATGAAACACATGTACCAGGAGGCGTTGGAGGTGTGGAAAGCGTCCTATGCCGCGAGGGGTGACCTGGAAGCCGGGGAGGCCTTGGCGCGCGGGTTCAAGGATGATGGCTACCGTGGCGCGCTGCAGCGCGTCGCGGAAATGCTGGTCGAGCGCTCTCGGACGACTTATGTTACGCCCTGGCAAATCGGGACGCTCTATACCCGTGCCGGGAGGAACAACGACGCTCTCGATTGGCTGGAGAAGGCTTTCCAAGCGCATGACCCCAATCTGCCCTATCTCAGCGTGGACCCCATATTCGATGCACTGCGGGGCGATTCGCGGTTTCAGGCCCTTCTGCGACGGATGAACCTTCGCACCGTTCCCACGCGTTGACTTCCCCCCTGGAAAAAAGATATTTTGGGCCCGCGCCGGCGTATCTCCGACAAAACCCATGAAGGAGGCTGCTTATGCCTAAGAAAGATGATTGGGACGCGCGGTTCATCCCGGAGACGAAACGGTCGCGGCGGCGCGGCGGCAGCGGCCGCAGCCAGGGGCTTCTCCTGATGCTCATCGCCATCGGTATCCCCCTTGTCGTTTTCTTCATCCAGGTGGACGGCGCGCTGAGGTTCTTTGAAACGGATATTATCTTTGAGAGGACCCTGACGAACGCCGAACGGCAGGAGATCCGGGCAGCCATCGACAAGCACAAGGCCAAGCTCGACACGGTCCAGAAGATCGTCGAGGAGATCAAGGAAACCTACCGGGGCGAGACGGGCGCGAGCTACGAACGGGACGTCTGGGTCGTCCACGTCAAGGAAGGCCTGGCCATTCCCTTCAAGTACGTTCTCGCCTTCGGGGCGATCCTGTTCCTCATCGGCATCGGCAAGCTCATCCTCTAGAAGTCCGGGACGCGCCGCGCCCGAATATCGATAGGAGGGTTCATCGTGATCATCGTTCTTTGCCTGCTTCTTCTGACTTTATCCCTGCCGGTTTCCGCCCAAACGGCGAAAGCCCCGGACACGGAAGCGCTCCGCGCCGGGCGGAACTACATCGCGACCCCGGTCTACGCCAAGGCCGCCGACCGGGACATCCTGACGCTGTTCAAGGGCCTCAGGGTCTCCGACGTCGTCGACGGGATGGACGCTGCGGGCCTCGTCGACACCGGCACGTTGGACCCGGAGATCCACTCGCTCTGGCGCGACACCGAGAACTTCACCCACCGCTTCATCGGCATCGCCGTCACGGCCCGCTACGTTCCGACCCAGAACCCGACAGCCGGGGTATTGTCGGTCAAGGCCTACGACGACTGGGCCGGCGACTGGTACGACAAAAAATCCACGGAAGCCTATGCCGCTCTCATCCGGAAGGGGACGGCCCTCGTCATCGAGGACGCTCCGAACGCGGACGTCGGCTCGATAGGCTCCTACAACATCCTGGAATGGAAGTCGCTTGGCTGCGTCGGGGTGGTCACGAGCGGCACGGCCCGCGACACGGACGAGATCATCACCCAGAAGATCCCGCTCTATTTACGGCGCGTCGGACGGGGCATCCGGCCGGGGCGGAACGAACTTGAATCGGTCAACCGGCCCATCGTCTGCGGCGGAGTTCTGGTCGTCCCCGGCGACGTCATCGTGGCCGATGGCGACGGCGTGGTGGTCGTACCCCGAGCCAAGGCGGAAGCCGTGGCCAAGTACGCCCGGAAGATCATGGACGGAGATAAGGAAGGCCGGCGGGAACTCTACAAGAAAGTCGGGCTCAAGCCCGACCCGTCGGTCAAGAAATAAGCCGCGCCCCTCTGTCCGTCATTTCGTCGGGGCCGGCGGCCGGAACAGCCTGACCGTTTCGGGGTTGAAAAGGACGATCATCGAGTAGACGCCCAGGGCCGTGCCGAAGGGGACGTTGGCCAGGCTGATGAAGGAGATGACCAGCATCAGGATTCGGGCCCATTCCTTGTGCTGGATGAGTCCCAGGCCGCCGATGATCTTGGGCAGGCCGATGAGGGCCAGGAACGTGCTGACAGCGAGTCCGATGATCCGCAGGACTCCCGGTCCGACGTTATCCACGTCGGGGATCTGGGCGACGCCGAAGAAGAAGAGGAAGGCAAAGAGAGCCAGGCAGAGGCTCAACGCTCCGAAAATGACCCAGAGGATCCCGATAACCTTGATGTGATCTTGCATGACGACACCTCCTGTACCTCCCATTATACGAGAGAACAGGGCACATAAGTTATTTTATTGAAATTTCGCCTCTGATGGCGGAGAATGGGGACCGCCATGGAGGAAAAGGGAGAGAAGTCGTTATTGTCGGCGCTTCTGTTGGCGGCGACATTCTTCCTGTTGTCCGCTCCGGCGCCGGTGCGGGCCGCCGCGAACCCCCGTCCCGAGACGAACCGGGAGGTCGCCCTCTCACCCGAAGAACGCGCCCTCATCCTCAAGGGCAAGATCGTCCTCAGGGACCTGCCCAACCCCGGCCGAAAGGGGCGGACCTACGAAGCGGTCGGCATCCTTCAGGGGTCGCTCGACGAGGCCTTCGCGGTCCTCACGGACTTCGGCGCTTACGCCGATTACATGCCCAATGTCGCAGCCGTCAGGGTTTGTGATGTCACCGGGCCATGCTCTGTCGTCGAGGTCAAGCTCCACCTGCCGCTCGGCGTGAAAAAGCAATATCGATTGAGGTACACCAGCGCGCGGTATGATTCCGGATTCGAAGTGAGCTGGCAAAAACTCCCCTGGCTTGAGCTCAAGCCGAGCCAGACGGTCATCGATACCTCCGGCTTCTGGTCCGTTCGCACGTTCGAGGACCGCGGACTTCTTGCGGTCTATCACATCTACACGGACCCGGGCCACGTCCCCCTCGGACTGACCGGGGTTGCCCAAGGTGTAGCCAGGAGCAAGATCCCGGGCGGAATTTCCAAGCTCCGCGAGCGGATGCAGAGGCTCTATCATCCGGGGCGGTAATCGCCGCCGGCCTCAGAACTCCTGCCCGTACCGTCCCGCCGAGCCGAGGACCTCTCGATTTTTCTTCTTGTACATCTCGACGAGGGCCGTCCGGGCCGGGCCCAGGTACTTGCGCGGGTCGAACTCCCCGGGCGATTCGGCGAAGACCTTGCGGATCGTAGCCGTCATGACCATCCGGCCATCGGTGTCGATGTTGATCTTGCAGACGGCCGAGCGCGCCGCCTGCCGAAGCTGCTCCTCCGGGACGCCGATGGCGTCCTTCATCTTGCCGCCGAACTGGTTGATCGTGGCCACCGCCTCCTGGATGACTGACGAGGCACCGTGAAGGACGATGGGGAAGCCGGGGATCTTCTTCTCGACCTCGGCCAGGATGTCGAACCGGAGCGGCGGCGGGACAAGGATACCCCGGGCGTCGCGCGTGCACTGCTCGGGCTTGAACTTGTAGGCGCCGTGGGAGGTGCCGATGGAGATGGCCAGCGAGTCGACGTTCGAGCGGCGGACGAAATCGACGACCTCGTCGGGATGCGTATAGGTCGATTTCTCGGCCTGGACGTCGTCCTCGATCCCGGCCAGGCGGCCGAGTTCGCCCTCGACCGAGACGTCGCGCGTCCGGGCGTAGTCGACGACCTGCCGCGTCAGTGCGATATTTTCATCGTAGGGGAGATGGGAACCGTCGATCATGACCGACGAGAAGCCGTTGTCGATACAGGATTTAGCCAGCTCGAAGGTGTCGCCGTGGTCGAGGTGGAGGGTGATGGGGATCTCCCGGTCCGAGCCCATGGCTTTCTCCATGTCCCGGGCCATCCTCACTGCGCCCTCGGCCATGTAGCGGAGGAGGGTCTGGTTGGCGTATTTCCGGGCCCCGCTCGAGATCTGGAGGATGACGGGCGAGCGCGTCTCGACGCAGGCCGTGGTGATCGCCTGGAGCTGTTCCATGTTGTTGAAGTTGTAGGCCGGCACGGCGTACTGTCCGGCGAAGGCGCGCCGGAACATGTCGTTGGTGTTGGCCAGGCCGAGGTCTTTATAGGATGTGGGCATGCTCGTTCTCCTCGAAACTCACTGGGGCTCGTCCTCATCATAACCGATTGCCGGCCCCAATTCAAAGCCCGAAGCCACTGCCACGGCGGGCGCCGCGCCTTGTCTTTTTCGGGGGCGTCTGGTATAACCGCAGAAGATCGTGTGCCGAGAATATCGAACCGAGGGGAGCCCGAAATGACACGAAGACCATTCGTCGTCTCACTCTGCCTGCTCCTTGCCGCCGCGCTCGCCGCCGCCCAGTCCAGGGTCGAGTTCCGCAAGGCCGGAGAGACGCAGATGCTGTACGCCAACGGCCAGGCCATCGCGACGCTCCGTGCATACGCCGAGAGCGGCTTCGCGACGGCCGACGTCGTCCATGAGATCCAACCGGGATTTTTCGAGTGGACCCGGACCTTCACCTACACGGGCCAGGATTACGTCCGTCCCGTCCGCTTGACCATGGAGCTCGAGGCGCTCTACGAATCCCGCTATAGCCTCATCCCGGCCGTGATGTACGACGGGAACACATGGGGAACGGGCCTCGAGCCCAAGGGCTTCGTCAAGGACGGCCGGCCCTGGACCTTCGCCTACCATCGCTCGTCCATTCCCGGCGCCACTTACTCCGAGTCCGACGCCTGGTCGGTCGGCCTCTTCAGCGCGCCGGGTCAGATCAGCTGCGGCTTCTCCTGCTCACTCGAGCCGATGAAGGACAAGACCGTCCACCGGCTCATCTGGCCCGAGGAGGAAACGCCTCAGGTCTACGCCATGCGCGACCTCTACCAGGACGCTTACCGGGAGGACCTGAGGATCTCGCGGGGCCAAACTGTCAGCTTGAAAGCTTGGGTCGTGGTCAGCGCGGTGACGACGCCCAAGCACGGCTGGCACGCCCTCGTCGACGCCGCCTGGATCCTCAACGCCCGGCCCGTTTCGCCGCGTTTCGAGCCCGAAGAGATCTGGGAGCTCGGTGCGCAGTTCGCCGCCGACAGCCTCTGGGCCGAGGAAAAAAGCTTCAAGGGCTTCTCCATCGGCCTGCGCTGGGA
>Ga0315286_10007865_pt1 | contig 10465 bp, 9 predicted proteins | sample YL17G10_0_MG_FD_205038 | JGI IMG/M metagenome (GOLD analysis project Ga0315286, IMG submission 205038) | Sediment microbial communities from Yellowstone Lake, YNP, Wyoming, USA - YL17G10_0 | ecosystem: Environmental > Aquatic > Freshwater > Lake > Sediment | place: USA: Wyoming | collected...
GACGGAGATGACCCCCTTGGCGCCGAGGGCGAGCATCGGGAAGAAGAGCCCGTCGTCTCCGGACAGCACGCAGAAGGTCCTCGGGGTCATCTTCAGGATGTCGCAGACCTGCGCGAGGTTCCCGGAGGCCTCCTTCACCCCGACGATGTTTTTCACCTCCGAGAGGCGCGCCACGGTCTCCGCCGTCATGTTGACCCCGGTGCGGGACGGGACGTTGTAGAGGATGAGGGGGATGTCCGCGGAGGCGGCCACCTCCCGGAAGTGTGCGACCAGCCCCGCCTGGGTCGGCTTGTTGTAGTACGGGGTGATGACGAGCGCCGCGTTCGCCCCCGCCTTCTTCGCGTAGCGGGTCAGCCGGACGGCTTCCTTCGTATTGTTCGACCCCGTTCCCGCGATGACCGGCACCCGCCCGGCCGCCGCTTCGAGCACCAGGTCGATCACCCGCTCGTGCTCCTCGTAGGCGAGCGTCGCGGACTCCCCGGTCGTGCCGCACGGGACGATCCCGTCGGTCCCGTTCCGGATCTGGAACTCCACCAGTTTTTTCAGCGCGGACGCGTCCAGTTTTCCGTTCCGGAACGGTGTGATGGTCGCGACGATGGCCCCGTGGAACATTCGCTCGTCCCCCCTTTTCAGTAGCGATACGCCTCTTCGAAGATCTTGCCGTCACACGACCAGGAGGTGTCCCCCTCGAGGAAGACCTCCCCGAAATCGACCCGCTTCGGGTCGAAATGGATGATGAGCGTCTCGCCGCCGCTTGTCCGCACGGTCACCGGCGAGGCCGCAAGACCACGGACCGCCGCCAGGATCGCGCTGGCGACCGCCCCCGTTCCGCACGCCAGCGTCTCCCCCTCGACCCCCCGCTCGTAGGATCGCACCAGCAAGGCGTCGCCGACCGGCTGCACGAAGTTGACGTTGGTCCCCCGGGGCGCGAACGCCTTGTGCCGCCGGATCCCGCGCCCGACCCCCGCCACGTCCGCCCGCGAGACGTCGGGGACGAACAGGACCGCGTGGGGAACGCCGGTGTCGAGAAACGAGTAGGAGAACTTCTTCCCCGCCAGCGTCAGCGACCGGTCGACCGCCAACCCGCGGGGCCGCGTCATCTGGAGCTTCACGCGCCGCCCTCGCACCGAAGCGTGGAGGATCCCCGCGAGCGTCTCGAAGGACATCTCCCGTCCCGTGATCCGTCGGGTCGCGGCGAAGCGCGCCGCGCACCGGGCCCCGTTGCCGCACATCTCGGCTCGGGAGCCGTCGGCGTTGTAGAAGTCCCACCGGAAGTCCGCCCGTCGCGACGGCTCGATCACGATCACCCCGTCGGCGCCGATCGAGCGGGACCGGTCGCACACCTTCGCGACGAAGGAAGGACGGTCGATGCCTCGCATCGCGTCCCCGCGGTCGTCGATCAGGAGGAAGTCGTTGCCGCTCCCGTTCAGTTTCGAAAAAGGAATCCCCTTCCGCGTCATCGCCCCGCCCTCTCCGTCCGGTCTTCGAATATCGTAACAGAACCGCCGGGGATCCAGTGCCGGGAAGAGATCATCCTTTTCCGGTGCGCCGGCGGGAGAGGAACGACGCGGTCCGCTCGCCGCGATACAACTCCCGTACCGTCTCCCGCACCCGGACGACTTCGAACCGGTTCCCGGACACCATCACCTCGGCGGCGCGCGGCCGGGTGTTGTAGTTCGAGGACATGGAGAAGCCGTACGCCCCCGCGCTCATCACCGCGAGGAGATCCCCCGCCCGGCACGGCGGCATCGCGCGGTCCTTCGCCAGGAAATCCCCGGATTCGCAGATGGGCCCGACGACGTCCGCCGTCACCTTCCCGCGGCGCGCTTTCCCCACCGGGAGGATCGCGTGGTACGAGCCGTAGAGCGAGGGGCGCGCCAGGTCGTTCATGGCGGCGTCGACGATGAAGAAGTGCTTCTTCCCCCTCCCGGCCGGGGACGGGATCGGCTTCGTGTAGAGCACCTCGGTGAGCAGGACCCCCGCGTTGCCGACGAGGACCCGACCCGGCTCGAGCACGAGCGTGACGGGAAGACCCCGGAACGCCTCCGCGACCGCGACCGCGTACGCCCCCGGATCCGGGGGGAGTTCGTCGTTGTACCGGATCCCCAGGCCGCCGCCGATGTCGACGAAGCGGATGGGAAATCCCTTCCGGAGCAGGCGGTCGACGAGGCGGCGGACCCGCCCGGCGGCGTCGACGAAGGGAGCAAGGTCGGTCAGCTGCGAACCGATGTGGCAGTCCACCCCCACGACCTCGATGTGACGTCGCCCCGCGGCCCACTCGTAATCCTTCAGCGCCTGCGCGATCCGGATCCCGAACTTGTTCTTCTTCAGCCCCGTCGAAATGTACGGGTGGGTCTTCGGATCCACGTCGGGGTTCACGCGGATCGCGATGGGGGCCCGCACCCGCATCCTTCCGGCCACCGCGTCGATCGTCTCCAGCTCCTCGCGCGACTCCACGTTGAACATGAGGATCCCGCGGCGCAGCGCCTCCTCGATCTCCGGGACCTTCTTCCCGACCCCCGAGTAGACGATCTTCGCCGGAGGCGCCCCGGCGGCCAGCGCGCGCGCGAGCTCGCCCCCCGAGACGATGTCGACCCCGCTGCCCAGGCCGGTGAAGGTCCGGATGACGGAGCCGTTCGAGTTCGACTTCATCGAGAAGCAGACGATGTGCGGGATCCCGCCGAACGCCTCGTCGAAGACACGGTAGTGGTGGGCAAGGGTCGCGTGGCTGTAAACGTACACCGGCGTTCCCACGTCCCCGGCGATCCGCCGCAGCGGGACCCCCTCGCAGTGCATCTCCCCGTTCCTGACCTGAAAATGATGCATCGACTCACCTCGCCCCGATCAGGGTTGCCGTCGACGAGCTTCCGCTTTGCCGCGGCTCGGGCGGCGCCTTGCGTCCGCACCCCGCGGACCAGATCATCGTCAACAGGACGGCCAGCGCGAGCGCCGCGCGCGCCATCATTTCTTGCGGAGCGACGACAGGCGTGCCCGGACCGCCTCGGCGCCCGTCCCGCCGCGCGTCTTCCGCAGGCGCACGGAGTTGGTGAGGGAGATGGCGCTGCGGACGTCCTCGTCGATCACCTTCGAAAACGCCCGGAGCTCCTTGAGGCTGAGATCCTTCAGCCGCGCCCCGCGCTCCTCGCAATGCCGCACGATCCTCCCGGTGATCTCGTGGGCCTTGCGGAACGGCACCCCCTTCCTCGCGAGGTAGTCCGCGAGGTCGGTGGCCGTGAGGAACCCGTCGTCGCACGCCGCCCGCATCCGCTCCTCGTTCACCGCCATCCCCCGGAGCAGCAGATTCGCCCCGGTGAGGCAATCCTTCACGGTGCGGGCCGAATCGAAGACCGGCTCCTTGTCCTCCTGCATGTCCCGGTTGTAGGCGAGCGGAAGTCCCTTCATGAGGGTGAGGAGGTTCGTGAGGTTCCCGTAGGCGCGCCCGGTCTTCCCCCGGATGAGTTCGGCCACGTCGGGGTTCTTCTTCTGCGGCATGATGCTGCTCCCGGTGCACAGGGCGTCCGGCAGGGAGAGGAAGCGAAACTCCGAGGACGACCAGTACACGATCTCCTCGGCGAGCCGCGACAGGTGCATCATCGTCACGGCGCACGCGTAGAGGAAGTCGGCGGCGAAGTCGCGATCCGACACGGCGTCGACGCTGTTCTCGCACACCCCGTCCATCCCCAGTTCCCGCGCCGTGAACGCCCGGTCCAGGGGGAACGTGGAACCGGCCAGCGCCCCCGCCCCGAGCGGGGAGACGTTCACCCGCCGGCGCGTCTCCAGGAACCGGTCGGCGTCCCGGGCGAACATCTCCCGGTACGCCAGGAGGTAATGGGAGAAGAGGATCGGCTGGGCCCGCTGAAGGTGGGTGTAGCCGGGGAGGACGATCCCGAACAGCTCTTCGGCCCGGGAGACGACGGTTTCCTCGATCTCCGCGAGGAGCCGGAGAACCTCGTCGATTTCATCGCGCAGGTACAGCCGGAGATCGGTGGCGACCTGATCGTTGCGGCTGCGTCCCGTGTGGAGCTTTCCCCCGACGGGGCCGATCCTGCGGATCAGCCGACGCTCGATCGCCATGTGGATGTCCTCGTCGGAGAGATCGAAGGAGAATTTCCCCGATTCGATCTCCCCGCGGATCACCAGCAGGGCCTTGACGATCCGCTCCGCCTCGGCCTTCGGCAGGATCCCCTGCTTCCCCAGCATCCGCGCATGGGCGACGCTCCCGGCGATGTCATGCCGGTAGAGCAGGACGTCGTACGGGATCGAAGCGGTGAACTCCTCGACGAACCGGTCGGTCTCCCCGCCGAAGCGCCCCCCCCACGCCTTCTTCTTCGCCATGTCAGTCTTTCCTGTTCTTCAACATCGACCGGATCATGAGGCGCAGCGCGTTGATCTTGATGAACCCGGTCGCGTCGGCCTGGTTGAAGACGGTCTCCTTCTCGAACGTCGCGAAGTCGGTCCGGTAGAGGGAAACGGGACTCTTCCGGCCGGCCACGGTGATCCCGCCCTTGTACAGCTTCAGCCGCGCGGTGCCCGTCACGTTCTCCTGGGTCGCGACGACCATCCCCTTGAGGAGATCCATCTCCGGCGAATACCAGTAGCCGTTGTAGATGAGCTCCGCGAACCGGGGCATGAGGGAATCGCGCAGGTGCATCACCTCGCGGTCGAGGGTCAGCGACTCGACGGCCCGGTGCGCCGCGTGCAGGATCGTCCCGCCCGGCGTCTCGTACACGCCGTGGGACTTCATCCCCACGCACCGGTTCTCGACGAGGTCCACGCGGCCGATGCCGTGCTTCCCCCCGATCGCGTTCAGGTGGGCGAGGAGCTTCGCCGGTCCCTTTTTCTTCCCGTTGACCGCCACGGGGATCCCCCCCGCGAAGTCGACCTCCACGTACTCGGGACGGTTCGGCGCCTTCGCGGGAGACCGGGTGAGGACGAACATGCTCTCGGGCGGTTCCATCCACGGATCCTCCAGGATCCCCCCCTCGAAACTGATGTGGAGCAGGTTCCGGTCGCTGGAGTACGGCTTGGCCGCGGTGACCGGCGTGGGGATGCCCCGCTTCTTCGCGTAGTTCACCAGGTCGGTCCGCGAGGTGAGGTCCCATTCGCGCCACGGGGCGATGACGCGGATCCCGGGCATCAGGGCGTAGTAGGTGAGCTCGAAGCGGACCTGGTCGTTCCCCTTCCCGGTGGCGCCGTGGGAGACCGCATCGGCCTTCTCCCTTCTGGCCACCTCGATCTGCTTCTTGGCGATCAGGGGCCGGGCGAGGGAGGTGCCGAGGAGATACGAGCCCTCGTAGACCGCGTTCGCCATGAGCGCGGGGAAGACGAAGTCGCGGACGAACTCGTCCTGCACGTTCTCCACGTAGACCTTCGAGGCGCCGGTCTTCTTCGCCTTGGCGCGCACGGGGCCCAGTTCCTCTCCCTGCCCGAGGTCGGCGACAAAGGCGATCACCTCGCAATCGTAATTCTCGACGAGCCACGCGAGGATGACCGAGGTGTCCAGCCCTCCCGAATACGCCAGGATAATTTTCTTCACTTTTTTCAACTTGTTCCTCCTTGGTACCCTCAGTGTTTGATTAGCTTTTCGAGAACGGCCATCTGGACGTGCAGGCGGTTCTCCGCCTCGTCGAAGACGGCGGAGTGCGGTCCCTCGAACACCGCCTCGGTGATCTCCTCGCCACGGTGCGCGGGGAGGCAGTGCATCACGATCGCCCCGGGATCCGCCAGCCGCAGCAGCGCCGCGTCGACGCAGTACCCTTTGAAGGCGGCGAGCCGCTTCCGGGACTCGGCTTCCTGTCCCATGCTGGTCCAGACGTCCGTGCAAAGAACGTCGGCTCCCCGCGCCGCTTCCGCGGGATCGCGGACGATCCGGACCTCTCCGCGGCCGATCGATCCGGCATCCTTCCGAACCGCGGGATCCGGTTCATACCCCTTCGGGCACGCGATCCGCAGGTCGAAACCGAGGACGTGGGCCGCCTCCACCCACGAATTGGCCACGTTGTTGCCGTCGCCGATGAACGCCACCCGCATCTTCCGCAGGTCGTTCCCCCTCTCCGCCGCGGTCATCAGGTCGGCGAGGATCTGGCACGGGTGATGGCGGTCCGTCAGCCCGTTGATCACCGGGACGGTCGCGGCCGCGGCGAGCTCCACCGCCGTTTCGTGCCCGAACGTCCGGATCATCACGGCGTCGACGTACCGGGAAAGAACGCGCGCCGTGTCCCGGATCGGCTCCCCCCGCCCGATCTGCGTGTCCTGCGGGGACAGGAAGAGCGCGTGGCCGCCCAGCCGGGTCATCGCGACCTCGAACGAGACGCGGGTCCGGGTCGACGCCTTCTGGAAGATCATCGCCAGCGACTTCCCCGCGAGCGGCCGGGGCGCCCCCGGCGATCCCCCGCGGCGCTTCCACGTCATCCCCGACCGGATCAGGGAGAGAATCTCCCGATCGGAGAGGTCGAGGATCCGGAGCAGGTCCCTCTTCACGACTTCCACCCCTCCGCCGGCAGGACCGCCGAAAGGATCTCGAGCGCCCGGTCGATCTCCCCCTCCGTGACGGTGAGGGGGGGGAGGAACCGCAGGATGTTTTCCGTCGCCGCGTTCACGACGAGGCCCGCGTCGAGGCACTTCGCGGCGATCGGTTTCGTCTCACACGCCATCTCCGCGCCCACCATGAGGCCGACGCCCCGAACGATCCGGAGGTCGGTCCGCCGGGCGGCGATCTCCGAGAGTCCCTCCAGGAGCCGCTCCCCTTTGCGGACCACGGCGTCGTAGAAGCCGGCGGATTCCAGGACGTCCATCACCGCGAGGGCGGCGGCGCAGCAGACCGGGTTCCCGCCGAAGGTGCTGCCGTGCGTGCCCGGGACGAAAACCGCAGCCACCTCGTCGCGCGCGACGACGGCCCCCAGGGGCAGGCCGTTCGCGATCCCCTTCGCCAGCGTCACCACGTCGGGCACGATGTCGAACCGGTCGGACGCCAGGAACGAGCCGGTCCGTCCCATCCCGGTCTGGATCTCGTCCGCCACGAGGAGAACCCCCTTCCCGCGACAGAGGGTTTCCGCCTCCTTCAGGTAGCCGGGCGGGTGCATCCGCACCCCGCTTTCCCCCTGGATCGGCTCGACGAAGAACGCGCAGACCCGGTCCGTCAGCGCCTCGTCGAGCGCGTCGATGTCGCCGAGGGGGACCGTGGCGAACCCCGGGAGCATCGGCTCGAACCCCTGGTGGAACTTCGGCTGCGCCGTGGCGGAGAGCCCTCCGTAGGTGCGGCCGTGGAACGATCCCTCCAGCACGACGATCCCGTGCCGGCCCTCCCCGTGATGATCGAAGGCCCACCTGCGGGCCAGCTTGATCGCCGCCTCGTTCGCCTCCGTCCCGCTGTTGCAGAAGAAGACCTTCCCCCCGGTCGTAGCGACGGACAGGCGCTCCCCCAGCCTGGCCTGGACGGGAACGTGGAACAGGTTGGAGACGTGCACCAGGCGCCCCGCCTGCTCCGTGATCGCGCGCGTGACCGCCGGGTGGGCGTGCCCCAGAATCGCCACGGCGATCCCGCCGAGGAAATCGAGGTACGGCTTGCCGAGATCGTCGTACAGCCAGCTCCCCTCGCCGCGTACGAAGGTCACGGGGAAGCGGGAGTAGTTTCCCATCTGGTACCGCTGCGTCAATGCGATCGCCTCCGCGCCGGTCATTCCGCGGCCGCTCCCCGGCCGGCCCGGACGATCTCGGTGCCGATCCCGGCGTCCGTGAAGATCTCGAGGAGGACGCTGTGGGGAACCCGCCCGTCGAGGATATGGACTTTCCGGACTCCCGCGCGCAGCGCCGCCAGCCCGCACTCCACCTTCGGGATCATCCCTCCCGTGATCGCGCCCGACCGTATGGCGGATTCGGCCTCCGCCCCGGTCATCGTGGAGATGCGCCCGCCCTTCGCGTCCAGGACGCCCGCCACATCGGTGAGCAGGATGAACTTCTCCGCGGAGACGGCGGCGGCGACGGCGGCGGCGGCCGTGTCGCCGTTGATGTTGTACGCCTCGCCCCCCTCCCCCACTCCGATGGGGGCGATGACCGGGATGAAGCCGTCGGCCTCGAGGGCCCGCAGCACCTCCGGGCGCACCTCCTTCACGTCTCCCACCAGGCCCAGGTCGAGCGGCTTGCCGGTTTCCCGGCTCCTCGCCGAGCTCTTCGTCGCGAGGATCAGCCCGCCGTCCTTGCCGCAGAGGCCGACCGCCTTCCCGCCGAAGGTGTTGATCAGCGCCACGATCCGCTGGTTGACGGTCCCGCCGAGGACCATCTCCACCACTTCCATCGCCTCCGGGGAGGTGACCCGCAGCCCCTCCGCCCGCCGCGTGGGGATCGACAGCCTCTCCAGCATCCGGTCGATCTGGGGCCCGCCGCCGTGGACGACCACGGGCCGGATCCCGACGTACTGAAGCAGGACGATGTCCTGCGCGAACGACGCCATCCGCGCGTCGTCCTTCATCGCGGCGCCGCCGTACTTCACCACCACCGTCTTCCCGGTGAACTCCCGGATGTACGGCAACGCCTCGATCAGCGTCTCGGCTTTCCGGATATACCCTTCCATCTCTCCCCCTCGCCCCCTCAGAGGATGTAGCGGCTGAGGTCGGCGTCCTTCACGATCCCCGCGAGCCGCTCCTCGACATAGGGCCGGGTGACGACCACCTCCTGCCCGGAGATCTCGGGAGCCGAGAACAGGAGGTCGTCCAGCAGGCGCTCCATCACCGTGTAGAGGCGGCGGGCGCCGATGTTCTCGGTGCGGTCGTTCACCTCGCACGCCATCTCGGCGATCCGCAGCACCGCCTCGGGCGTGAACGACAGCCGGACCCCCTCGGCCGACAGCATCGCCTCGTACTGCCGCGTGAGCGCGCCGTGGGGCTCGGTCAGGATCCGCGCGAAATCGTCCCTGGAAAGGGACGACAGCTCCACCCGGATCGGGAACCGCCCCTGCAGCTCCGGGATGAGGTCGGACGGCTTGTTCACGTGGAACGCCCCCGCGGCGACGAACAGGATGTGGTCGGTCCGCACGACGCCGTGCTTCGTGTGGACGGCGGACCCCTCGACGACCGGCAGCAGGTCCCGCTGGACCCCCTGACGGGAGACGTCGGGGCCCTGGAGCGATTCCCGGCCCGCGATCTTGTCGATCTCGTCGAGAAACACGATCCCCGACTGCTCGGTGCGCTCGACCGCCATCTGCTTCACGCGCTCCGTGTCGACCCGGCGGGCCGCCTCCTCCTGCTCGAGGAAGGCGAGCGCCTCGGCGACCCGCATCCGCTTCCTCCGCGTCCGCTTCGGGAACAGGCCGGAGAGCATCTCCTGGAGGTTCCCCTCCATCCCCTCCGGGGCGCCGCCCCCGAGTCCCGCGAGGTCGAGCACCGGCACCGCCGCTTCCTTGAACTCGACCTCGACGGTGCGATCCGAGAGCTTCCCCGCGCGAAGCATGGCGCGGAACCGCTCCCGCGTGTCCGCCGACCCGGCGTCGGCCCCGGCCGTCGCCTCGCCCTCCTTCACCGGGATGCGCGGGAGCAGCAGGTCGAGGAGCCGCTCCTCGGCGGCGGCCTTCGCCTGGTCGGCGACCTTTTCCATCTCCTCGGCGCGGACCATCCGGACGGCGATCTCGACGAGATCCCGGATCATCGACTCGACGTCCCGCCCCACGTACCCCACCTCGGTGAACTTCGACGCCTCCACCTTGATGAAGGGCGCCTGCGCCAGCCTGGCCAGCCGCCGCGCGATCTCGGTCTTCCCGACCCCGGTCGGCCCGACCATGATGATGTTCTTCGGGACGATCTCGTCGCGCAGCTCCGCGGGGACCTGCAGCCGGCGCCAGCGGTTCCGCAGCGCGATCGCGACCGCCCGCTTCGCCTCCGCCTGCCCCACGATGTGCCGGTCGAGCTCGGCGACGATCTCCCGGGGGATCAACGCGCGAATCCCGACGTCTTCCGGTTCCGGGCGCGTCATGACGCCTCGATCTCCTCGGACACGACGTTCCCGTTCGTGAAGACGCAGATCTCCGAGGCGATCCGCACGGCCTCCCGGGCGATCTCCCCGGCGGGCAGGTCCGAATGGAGAAGGAGAGCGCGCGCGACCGCCAGGGCGAACGACCCGCCCGAACCGATTCCGAGCACGCCGTCGTCCGGCTCCACCACGTCTCCGGTCCCCGACAGGAGCATGAGGTCCTTCCCGTCGGTTACCACCATCAGCGCCTCGAGCCGCCGCAGCACGCGGTCCGTGCGCCAATCCTTCGCCAGTTCCACGGCGGCCCGCCGCAGGTTCCCCCGGAACTCCGACAGCTTCGCCTCGAACTTCTCGAACAGGGTGAACGCATCGGCGGTGCTCCCGGCGAATCCCGCGACCACGTGCCCGTCATGGAGCCGCCGGATCTTCTTCGCGGTTTGCTTGAGGATGACGTTCCCCATCGTCACCTGGCCGTCCCCGGCGACGGCAACCCGCCCCCCGCGAG
>Ga0315286_10007866_pt1 | contig 10465 bp, 9 predicted proteins | sample YL17G10_0_MG_FD_205038 | JGI IMG/M metagenome (GOLD analysis project Ga0315286, IMG submission 205038) | Sediment microbial communities from Yellowstone Lake, YNP, Wyoming, USA - YL17G10_0 | ecosystem: Environmental > Aquatic > Freshwater > Lake > Sediment | place: USA: Wyoming | collected...
GCCTCCCGACGACGGTTCCAGCCAGATCGACGATCGCCCCTGAGACATCGCCGGGCCGTCGGCGCTCGACAACGGCCGCGTAGTTGCCGTCCGGGACAAAGCAGATTTCCTGACTGTCGGGCTTGTCGGATACCGGAATGCCCCGTGCCCGGGCGGCCGCACGAACGTCAACCTTGAGCATGTCGCCAACCGGAAACAGTGCCCGCTGCAGTTGCGTCTGTGTGAGGCCGAACAGGAAGTACGCCTGATCCTTCGAGTCGTCGAGACCGCGCCACAGATGGTGCAAGTCGTCGTCTCCGCGGGTGACGCGAGCGTAGTGCCCAGTGGCGACCATCTCCGCGCCAAAACCTGCGGCCTTCTCGACCAGTGTGGCGAACTTCAACTCGTTGTTGCAGTGGGCGCACGGAATCGGTGTGCGCCCGGCGGCATACTCCCGAACGAAGTTCTCGACCACCACGTCGTCGAACTCACGTTCCAGATTGAGCACGTAGTGGGGGATGCCGAGTCGAGCGGCCACACGGCGCGCGTCGTGGAGGTCATCGATCGTGCAGCAGGTTCCAAAGCGCGCATCGCCCTGTTCCTGATCGTAGAGCTGCATCGACACCCCAACCACGTCGTGTCCAGCGTCGACCAGCAGGGCGGCCGCCACAGAGGAATCCACGCCGCCCGACATTGCCACAACGATTCGCATCTCGTGGCTCACGATCGCCTGTGGTCACCCTGTGCCAGTCGCGGATCGCCGCGCCTTCGCAATCGGCCGACAACGCGTGGCAGGGCGTCGAGGACCTGGTCGACCTCGGCGTCGGTGGTTGGCGGACCGAGGCTGAATCGAATCGCGCTCTGGACACGAGACGCAGGCAGGCCGAGCGCGCGCAGGACGTGGGAGGGTTCGAGCGTGCCCGACGAGCATGCCGATCCGGTGGACACGGCAATGCCCTCGAGATCGAGCGCGATGACCAGCGACTCGCCTTCGACCGCGTCGAAACTGATGTTCGTGGTGTTGGGCACGCGCCGCTCGCGATCGCCGTTGACCGTGGTGCCTGGCACCCGCTCGAGGATGCCGTGCTCGAGCCGATCCCTTAGCGCCGTGATCCGGCTGTTGACTGAGGCCAGACGCTCGCTCGCCAACCGGGCGGCGACACCCATGCCCACCAGCGCCGGGACATTCTCAGTGCCGGCGCGGCGACCTCGTTCCTGACGCCCGCCGGTCAGGATTGGGACCAGGCCGAGACCGCGCCGGATCCAGATGGCGCCCACGCCTTTGGGACCCCCGAACTTGTGCGCCGAGATGGCCAGCAGGTCAACGCCGAGCGCCGCGACATCGACCGGAATCTTGCCGGCCGACTGAACCGCGTCGGTATGGAAGAGGGCGCCCGCGTCGTGCGCGATCCGGGCCAGCTCCGCGACGGGCTGAATCGTGCCGATCTCGTTGTTGGCGTGCATCACCGCCACGATAGCCGTATCTGCCTGCATGGCGTGCCGCAGGTCGTCTGGTTCGACCACGCCCAGCGTGCCGACCGGGACCTCGGAGACCCGCCAGCCCAGCCTGGCCAGCGCCTGAGCCGTGTTGCGCACGGCTTCGTGCTCGATCGCGCTCACCACGATGTGCCGTCTGGTTGCCAGCGCCGGCATCCCCGACAGCCCGCGCAGCGCAAGATTGTCGGCTTCGGTTCCACCGCCCGTGAAGACGAGGTCTGAGGCGGATGCGCCGACGAGCGCCGCCACCCGGTCGCGTGCCTGGTCGAGCGCCGTCCTGGCTTGCTGTCCGAAGGCGTGGATACTCGACGGATTACCGTACTGCTCTCGCAGCGCAACCGACATTGCGTCAGCGACTTCGATTTCGACCGGAGTCGTGGCGTTGTGATCCAGGTAGATGTGCACAGTAGTTCAACGATACCATCCGCGACGGAGGCCCGCCAATGATTACGGGTGAGGAAAGCACTAGACAAGGTTCGAAAGCGTTCCATATACTGCGCGTCAGGCGCTAAGTGCCCCGATTCCTAATTATGGCAACAGTAGTCCGGAGCGCGGCGCCCGGATCGCAAGGCGCGACGGCCGAAAATATCGGGAATATTTGAGGAAGGAGCAACGCCGCGAGGCGGGATGTCCCGCCCGGAATACGTGGTCGTAATTAGGAATCGGGGCACTAAGTGAAGGCGGGGCGCCCGACTGATGCGCGAATGAAGCGTTCGGGCCGGCCCCGCCGTTTCGCAGGCCAGGAGGGACAGTAGGACATGGCACCAGAGGCACCACCCAGTGGAACAACGCCGGCAGACCGCGGCGTCGCACTGATTGGCCGGTCGGTCGTCATCAATGGTGAGCTCAACGGGAGTGAGGACCTTACCATCGAAGGACATGTCGATGGCAAAGTCGAACTGCGGGATCACACGCTGACAGTCGGCGTGGACGGCCGCGTCAAGGCCCACGTGTTCGCCAAATCGGTCGTTGTCCTTGGCGAGCTGGTGGGCAATGTCAATGCGAGCGAGCGAGTCGAAATTCGCGAGAACGGATCGGTCGATGGCGACATCGTCGCGCCGCGTGTCGCGATTGCCGAGGGCGCGCACTTCCGCGGCAGCATCGACATGCAGCGGAAAGGGCAGCCCGCGATTCCATCGTCGGGAACGGGAGTGCCCCGGGAACCGCGACTGCCGGCGGCGATCGGGCTGGCCGAGCCCCGCACTGGCGTCTGAGTGAGAAAGGAGCCTGCGTGTCGGACGGCGAGAAGCGCCGCTCGCTGACCGGCTGGCTGGCGCGCCTCGGCGCGTCGCTGCGTGGGACGCTCGACTACGCCGAACTGGGTTATCCGGCCGACGGCTCGGTGCAGGTGTCGCGGGCGTTGCCCAGGTTCTTCTCCGCCATGCGCGACCGCGAGGCGCCTGTCCTGGTCGACCTCGGTCCAGCCGTGGGCGAGAATGTGTCGCTGCTGGGCGACCTGCTCGGCTGCAAGGTCCACATCGAAAACGTGTTCGGAGATATCGACCGGTTGATGAAGGACCGTCGCGCCTCCGAGATCTGCGCGGAGTTGCCCACCCGGTTCAGTCATGCGGACGGCAGCATCGACGGCGTGTTGTGCTGGGACGTGCTCGACTATCTCTCACCGCCAGCGGCGGCGACACTGGTGGCCGAAGTCGCTCGCATGCTTAAGCCGGGCGGGGTGGGCATGGCCATGTTCTCGACGATGCGATCCGACGAGGCGCGGTATCAGAAGTACGTCATGGTCGACGAGCACCACCTGCGTCATCGGAGTTATCCGGCCGCACAGGGACTGCACCGGCTGTGGTCAAGCCGCGATGTGCAGCTGCTCCTGTCCAATCTCGAAGTCGGCGAGTCGTTCCTGCTGACACATCGGCAGCGAGAGACGCTGTTCCGCCAGCCCCTGCAGGCGGGCGGGAGTCGCTGAGACGTCTCGGCCGATCGCCTCCATGCGGGATCGGGAACCGAGGTCGTGGTGGTCAGACCGTCGAAGGCTGTGTTAGTCTGACAAACTTATGGACTTTCTTCTGACTGATGAACATCGCCTCGTGGAGCAGTCCGTCCGGGAATGGGCTGGCCGTGAAGTCGCGCCGCGGATCAAGGACCTGGACCGCGAACACCGCTTCGATCCGAACATCTTTCCCCAGATGGCAGAACTCGGGCTGCTGGGCATCTCGGTGCCCGCCGAATATGGCGGAGCCGGCATGGACTACATCAGCCTGGGCATCGCGAGCGAGGAACTGGAGTACGTCGACACGTCGCTACGCGTGATCATGTCGGTGCACGCCGGGCTGAACTGCCTGAGCCTGCTCACCTGGGGCAACGAGGATCAGAAGCAGCGGTACCTGGTGCCGCAAGCGCAGGGGAAGAAGATTGCCACCTACGGCTTGACCGAACCTGCTGCTGGCAGTGACGTGCGCGGCATTCAGACGGTGGCGATCAAGAAGGGCGACCGGTACTACCTGACGGGCGAGAAGATGTGGATCTCGCTGGCCGACGTCGCCGACAACTTCCTGGTGTTCGCGTGGAGCGATCTCGACAAGAAGAAGGCGCGCGACGTCTCGGGAATTTCCGCATTCATCATCGAGCGCGGTTTCAAGGGCTTCTCGAGCGGGACGATCAAGGAGAAGTGGGGCATTCTGGCGGGCAACACCGGCTACTTCACAATGGACGAGATGGAGGTGCCCGAGGCCAACCTGCTGGGCCGGCCCGGCGAGGGGTTCAAAATCGCGATGTTCGCGCTCGACCAGGGACGCTACACGGTGGCCGCTGGTGCCACAGGCCTGATCCGGGCGTGCCGGGACGCGAGCACAAAATATGCGAAGGAGCGGAAGACGTTCGGTACCGAAATCGGCCAACATCAACTCGTCAAAGAGATGATCGCGCTGATGGAATCCGACTACCAGGCGTCGAGACTGCTGTGGCTCCGCGCCGGATGGCTCAAGAACCAGGGGCAGCGGAACACGCGAGAAACAGGGCTGGCGAAGTGGTTTTCGACGGTGGCCTCGGAGCGCGCGGCCGGCAACGCCGTCCAGGTTCATGGCGCGAACGGGTATTCGGACGATTATCCGGTGGGCCGCTTCTATCGCAACTGCAAGGGTGCGGTGATCTACGAAGGCACCCGCGAGATTCACGCGGTGATGCAGGCCGACTACGTGCTTGGGTATCGAAGCGATCGGCCAACGCGCTGTGAGCTGCCGCCCTATGTCGGCACAAAAGGGGCCTGACGGGTCGGTTCCCGTTTCGTGGCGGCTCAACCTGTTTGCGGTCACCGCCGCCAGCTTCACGGGCTTCGCGGGCTTTACGCTCGTGATGCCGTTGCTTCCGCTCTTCATCCACCAACTGGGCGCCCGCGACGAGGGCGAGATCGCCATGTGGGCCGGGCTCAGCCTTGGCGTGACGCCGGCCGTGACGGCGGTCCTGTCCCCGTGGTGGGGTCGCGTCGCTGATCGGTTCGGCCGCAAGCTGATGGTCGAGCGATCGCTTGTGAGCTTCATCATCATCATGTCGGCGACGGCGTTTGCCCAGCGGCCCTGGCATGTCTTTGCGCTTCGCGCGCTGCAGGGACTGTTCGCCGGCTACGGGGGCCTGACGCTCGCGATGGCGGCCGAGTCGGCGCCGCGCGAACGTATGGCGATGGCCATTGGCCTGGTCCAGACATCGCAACGCCTGGGCCCCGCCCTCGGGCCGGTTATCGGTGGCGTGCTGGCGGGGATCGTCGGCATCCGTCACGCCTTCTTCGTAACGGCCGGTTTCTACGCGATCGCGTTCGTGCTGGTGCTTCTGCTGTATCGCGATCCGGTGCGCCAGTCACACTCGGCAACTCAGGCCGAGGGACGCCACGCAATCGGGCGGACCATTCTCGCCAAGCCGGGTTTCCTGCTCGTCATGACGGCGATTTTCGGGATCACCTTCGTCGACCGCAGTTTCGGTCCGATTCTTCCGCTGTACGTTCAACGCCTGGGTTTCCAGCCTGGATCGATTGCGCTGGTGTCCGGAATCCTGTTTTCGGCGGCGGCCGTCGGCGCGGCGCTCGGGAATCAGACCTGCGACCTGATGCTCCGGCGATGGTCCGCACGCGCCGTGATCGCCGTGTCGCTCCTGTTGGCTGGGGTGGCGCTCGGGGTGTTCCTGTTGCTCGGCGGGACGCTCGGACTGGCCATGGCACTGGCCCTCTTCGGTGCGGGTGTTGGCGTCGGTACCACGGCGGCCTACACGGTGGGTGGCGGGCAGGTGCCGGAAGGCGCGCATGGAACTGGATTCGGCCTCCTGACGGGCAGCGCGCTGGCGGGATTGGCCATCAGCCCAGCTGTCTGCGGGTTGCTGAGTCGCGGCACACTGCTCACCGTGTTTGCACTGGACCTCGGAATGCTTGTCGCGCTTGCTGGCGTGGTCGCCTGGAAGATGCCGGTCGACAGCCTGCGGGGCCAGGGCAGGAGTGCTGCCGCGTCAACAGGGGCGGCGGAATTGTAGGATCGCTGGTCATCCTTCGGAGTCGTTCATCTGATGGAACGCGTGAAAGTCGGCGAGGCGAGTATCGAGGCGCGCGTGCTCGCGCGCGCCGTGGCGGTGCTGCGCCACGGCGGCCTGGTCGGATATCCGACTGAGACGTTCTATGGCATCGCTGCCGATCCGTGCGACGACCGCGCGGTTGATGGGCTGTTTCGCGCGAAGGCCCGGCCGCTGACTGTCCCGATTCCGTTGATCGCGGGAAGCCTCGATCAGTTAGTCGCCGTGACCGGCGGACTTCCGGCCCTGGCCCGAGGCCTTGCCGAGCGGTTCTGGCCCGGTCCGCTCACACTGGTGATTCCCGCCTGGAAGGGGCTCTCGGTCGCGATCCACGGCGGGCAGGGCACCGTGGCGGTGCGCGTTTCAGGTCACCTCGTGGCCAGATCGCTGTGCGAGGCATTCGGGCATCCCATCACGTCAACCAGCGCCAACCTGTCGGGCCGTGCGCCAGCGGCCGACCCCGATGCGGTCACGACGTCGCTGGGCTCGTCGCTCGCGATGCTGCTCGATGGCGGCCGGACACCAGGTGGTCAGTCATCAACCATTGTCGACGTGGTCAACGGCGCCCCGCGCCTGGTTCGCCCCGGCGTGATCGCCTGGGAGCAGGTGCTAGAATGCCTCGAGTAGCCTTACACCATGCAGCATGACACCCGAAAGATTCGCGACCGAGCGGCCCTGGTAGGACTGGTCACCGGCACCCGACGGCGGATCGACGCGGAGCGCTCGCTCGATGAACTGTCGGGCCTGGTGAGCGCGGCCGGTGGGCTCGCGGTGTTGCGCTCGCTGCAGGAGCGGTCCCGGCCAGACGCTGCGACCTTCGTGGGCAAAGGCAAACTGGAGATGCTGGCGCTCGCGTGCGACGAGCAGGATGTTTCGCTGGTGGTCTTCGACAACGAGCTGACTCCCACCCAGCTTCGGCAGATCGAGCCGGCCGTCGGTCGGCGGGTGATCGATCGCACGCAACTCATCCTGGACATCTTTGCGCTCCGCGCCAGGACCAGGGAAGGCCAGTCCCAGGTCGAACTGGCGCAGTTGCGGTACCTGCTGCCGCGCCTGGTCGGATCGGGCATCGAGCTGTCGCGGCTCGGCGGCGGCATCGGCACCAGGGGACCTGGCGAAACCAAGCTCGAAACAGATCGCCGGCGCATCCGCCAGCGGATTGCCGCCATCGCCGGCAGCATCGAGGGCGTTCGACAGAGGCGAGCGCGGCTGCGCGATCGGCGGCACAAGTCCGACGTCCCGACCGTTGCGCTGGTCGGCTACACGAACGCGGGCAAGACCACGCTGTTCAATCTGCTGACCGGCGGCGGCGCAGAGACGTCGGACGCGCTGTTTGTCACGCTCGATCCGCTCGTGAGGCAGGTGAAGCTCGGCGACAACCGGGAGTTGCTCGCGTCGGACACGGTTGGCTTTATTGATCGGCTGCCTCACACATTGGTCGCTGCCTTCCGGGCGAGCCTCGAAGAGGCGCGGGAGGCCGATCTCCTGATCCACGTGATCGACGCAGCCGCGCCCGGGCGCGACGAGCGCATGGCCGCCGTTGAGGCCGTGCTCGAAGAGATTGGCGCTGCCGGCCTGCCCCGCGTGGACGTGCTGAACAAGACCGATCTGCTGACCGATCCCGAGATCGACCGGGCGGCGGCCGCGCTCAACAACCCGGTGGTCATGTCGGCCAGCATGGGGCAGGGACGTGACGCCTTGCTCGAACGCGTCTGCGCCATCCTGGAACTCGATACGCGTCGCGTCCGCGTCAACCTCGATGCCAGAAGCGAGACGGGACGACGAAGGGTCGCGTGGCTCTATCGCCACTCCCGCGTGCTGCGACACGACACGATCGGGGCGCGGATCGTCATCGAGGCGGATGTGCCGCGACGTGGCCTGGCGCTCTTCCCGGCGAGCGCATTGACGACCATTCCCATCGACACCGAGGGCGCGGCGTGACATTCGGATTAGGACCGCAGGCGGATCTGAATCGCGGGCGAGCGTGGTCGTGCCGCCGTTGGATGTCGGTGGCCGGCCTCGCGTGTATGGCCGCGTCGCTGGCGTGCGCGGCTGCGATCGCGCCTCCGGTCGCGCCGTCGGCGCCGCTGTATGCGGACTACGTCTTTCCTCAGCCGCCGGACACGGGTGGCGACCAGCGACTCGCCGTCCAGCATCGATTGGCGTGGGAGTTTCTCCAGAGCGGCGATCTCACCAGGGCCAGCAGCGAGTACAGCGCCCTCGTCACGCGTGCCCCCGGATACGTCGCTGCCGAGGTCGGACTCGGATACGTATTGCTGGCCCAGCAGAAGGTCACAGACGCCATGGCGTGGTTCGAACACGCCGTCAGGGTAGCCCCTGGCTATGCGCCCGCGTACGCCGGCCGGGCAGAAGGCTACCTCGCCGGGGGGCAGCGCGAACTGGCGCTCGCCAGCTTCGAAACCGCGCTGAAGATCGATCCCAGGGTGTCGGATCTCGGGCGACGGGTCGAGGTGATCAGGTCTGCCCGGGTGCGGCAGCTGGTCGCCGCAGCCAAACGGGCGGCTGACGAAGGACGACTGGAGGAGGCACGGCGGGCCTATGCGGACGCCCTCCAGGCTTCGCCAGACAGCGCCGTGATCTACCGGGACCTCGGCGGCGTCGACATCCGACTCAATGCCATTGAAGATGCGGTGCAGCACTTGCGCAAGTCCGTGGCGCTGGATGGTGGAGATGCCCGGGCGCTCGCGGCGCTTGGGGACGCGTTGGAAAAGCAGGGCGACCTCGAAGGCGCGGCTGACGCATACCAGCGGGCGCTCGCGCTGGACAGCAGCGAGGCGACGCGCAAGACGCTCGATCGACTTCGGGAACGGGTGTCTACGAAACGCTTCCCCTCCGAGTATCGATCGATCCCACACCTGCCGCAGATCACGCGTGGCGACCTCGCCGCGCTCGTCGGCCTTCGGCTGCAAGGCGTGCTGGCCGGGGCCGGCACGCGTGGCCCGGCCGTTGTGGCGACCGACGTGCGCGGCCACTGGGCTTCGACGTGGATTATGGCTGTCACGCGGGCCAACGTGATGGAAGTCTATGCCAACCACACGTTCCAGCCGGGAGTGACGGTCCGGCGCATTGATATGGCCCAGGTGGTCGCCCGGGTGGCGGCGATAGTCGCGCCAGGAATGGGCAAGTCCTTCATGCGTCCGACGATTGCTGATGTTCCTGCCGACCACCTGAGCTACCCTGATGTGGCCGTGGCCGTGTCATCGGGCATCATGGGACTGGTGGACGGCGGGATGTTCAGGCCCTCGCGAGCGTTGAGCGGCGCCGAAGCGGTCGACGTCGTCGACCGGCTGGAGCGGCTGGCGAAGAAACCCAGGACGGGCGCGGTTGGAGGTGCGCGGTGAGGACGCTCGGCCATCTGAATCTTGCCAATCAACTGACGCTGCTCAGACTGGTGCTCGTGCCGGCATTCGCGCTCCTCACCTTGTATGGGGAACTGGGATGGGCGCTGGTCGTATTCGTGGTCGCTGGCATCACCGACGCGCTCGACGGCCTCGTCGCGAGACTGACCAACCAGCGAACGGCCATCGGTGCGTGGCTCGACCCGATGGCCGACAAGCTCCTGCTGCTGACGACCTTCATCGTCTTGTCGCTGCCCGGCATTGGCCTGACCAACAGGCTGCCCTGGCCGCTGACCGTGCTCATCATCAGTCGCGACGTCGTGATCGTCCTGACAGCGGCCGTCATCACCATGGCGCTGGGGCCGCGGACCTTCAGGCCGACCGTCTACGGCAAGGCCGCCACCGCCACCTACATCGTCACCTGCATCCTCGTGATGCTGTTCAACTACCTCAAGCAGACCTCGGTGCTGGTCGACGTGGGGATCTTCGCAAGCCTGGTGTTGACGCTGGTGTCCGGCGCGCACTATGTGGTCCACGTGCGCCGGATCATCAACCAGCCGCCACCTTCGTCCTGACGCAGGTTGACGCCATCGGGCGGACGCTCGTCGCGGAGGCGCCACGCGCCGGTCACTCCGGCGGGGTCGTTTCTCTACAGCCCGGTGACCAGATCGTCGACGCAGAGCTGAGACCAGGTCTCCATGTGCACGCGCCGCTCGTGCAGTTGGTCGAGCGTCAGAAATCGAAGGTCCGTGATGCACGGTTCACCGTGCGAGACGTGATCGTCATCCAACTCGCACAGGTGGACCACGCCGAAATGGACCTGGCCCACCGGCGTCGAATCGTCGTTGATAAGGGCGACGACGCGGGTTGTGAGAGTGGCGTCGATCAGCAGTTCTTCGTGCAATTCGCGTTGCACGGCCTTCTCGTAGAAGTCGAGCCCGATCCCGAACAAATCTTCGTCCCGATGGTTGATGTGGCCACCGATCCCGATAGAGCCCTTGGCCACCAGGCGCTTCTCGCCCGACGCTTTGCCGCGTACGTAGTGCAGGAACGTGTGGCCCCGCCGGACCAGCACGTACGGGATGATCTGCTTGGACGACGGGTCGTCCTCGGCGATCGAACGT
>Ga0315286_10007867_pt1 | contig 10465 bp, 8 predicted proteins | sample YL17G10_0_MG_FD_205038 | JGI IMG/M metagenome (GOLD analysis project Ga0315286, IMG submission 205038) | Sediment microbial communities from Yellowstone Lake, YNP, Wyoming, USA - YL17G10_0 | ecosystem: Environmental > Aquatic > Freshwater > Lake > Sediment | place: USA: Wyoming | collected...
CGCAACCGGCGGCGGCGACGTGAATGAACTCGATAATTCCGGAAATGACGAAGCAATCCGCCTTACTCGACCTCTGGGAACGGCGTGGAAAGAACTTTGGGTATCGTCGCTCGACAGTGGCGGAAGCAATAACAACGAAAGCGGGATCCTGCGCTGGGGCAATGACCCGACGTTTGCGACCTACAACTCTTTTGCTTTCAGCTTCGTCGCCATGCCCGGCACGACTCTGGTTGAAGGCAACATTCTGGCGTTGTCGGCGGCTTCGAGCTTCGATCCAACAGCTCGCTATGTGCAGTTCATAAACGACACCTCGAACGGGGAAAACAATGACTACCTGGTATGGAAAGGCGTTGTCGAATCACGCATTTCGCTGCAGCGAGTCCCCGAACCCGCCACCCTCGCCCTACTGGGTCTCGGCCTCGCCGGACTCGGCTTCTCGCGCCGCAAGCAGTAGCCGATTCCGCCCCAGCGCAGGCCCCGCTCCGGCGGGGTTTGTTGTTGATAGGGTCGAGCCGCGCGACCGGAGCCGTGCACGCCAGCCGCGCCTTGCATTCCGACCCCAAGGCCGTCTCTTGGGGTCGCAAATTCACGCCCCGATATATCTGCGGCAAAATCCGGCCCTCACAGCAGTACAGTATTGGCCGGATACCATCGGAGCCGGTCCTTGACTGCGGCGCGGCAATAGGAAACGCATGCAAAGAAAGTGCCCGGAATGCGGGGGGCTCAATGTGCGTCGCTCGTCGATTCACGCGCGGGAGGAGCTGGCGCAGCACACTTTACTTTCCCCCTATCGCTGCCGCGATTGCCGCGAGCGGTTCTGGGTCGTCAGTCGCAATGCCTATTACCTGGCGGCGATCGTCGGCGTGGCGCTCGTGGTGGGCGCTTTGGCGGGAAGTATCGGATTTACGCCGGAGAAGCGTGCCAGCGTCCCGGATCAGACCGCGCAGCACGCGGGACGGTTCACCGACCTCGCGAAGCTCGCCGACAAGGGTGACCCGGCGGCGGAATACGAGCTCGCGATGGCGTACATGAACGGCTCGGGCGTTCCCAAGAACGAGACCGTCGCGCGCAAATGGCTGGAACGTTCGGCCGGGCATGGCAACACCGCGGCCCAATACGAGTTGGGCCTCGCCCTGCGCGAAGGACGAGGCGCGATACAAGACTTCCCTGGCGCGATGAAATGGATCAACCTTGCCGCCGAAGCTGGATACGGCAATGCGCAGTTTGCGCTCGGGATCATGTATCGGCTGGGAACCGGCACGCCAATCGACGATGTCAAGGCTTACACCTGGCTCAATCTTGCTGCCGCGCAGGGCGTCGACGGTGCGGCTGCCGGCCGCGATGCCGTGCGGACCCGTCTTTCACCCGCTCAAATCGCCTTGGCCCAGTCGGAAGCGCGACGATTGAGCGTGCTCCGGCCCGGCGCGCCGGATGCGGGCACGAAAGCGGAGGCGCGTTGCAACGCGCGCAATGCTGGCCAGGAACCCGATTGCCCCGCCACCGTTGGCGCCCCGCGCTGACGGATGCCGCGCCCCAGGGGCCCGCTCCGGCGGGGGTTGTTGTTTGTGGCGTCGGTCAGCGCGTGCAGATCACGACAGCGAGCGCCAGAAGCGAAAACCGCCCCGAAGGGCGGTTATCACGACGATCCGCGCGACCGCAATTCAGCCGTTGCCGACAACCGTGATGTTCACATCGGAATAGGGATCGAGCAGCTTCTCCTCGTGGCGCGCGGCGCGGTCCTCATCGCCGGCCATGCGCATCAAGACCAGAACGCCCACAAGACCGAGCGCCCATCCGACAAGAGCCAATACGATCAAGAGCAGGTTCATATACACCCCGCGACGGTGCCAATCAGCATACATAGTCTGGCGCCGCCGAGCGGGTGCAGATTTAGGCCAGATCAAGAAGTGGAGGGCGCGGTATTGTCCCAGATCAAGATTTCGTCACGGTTGCCGGCGCCGTGCCTTGGTGTGTTCGCGGGGCCGTTGTTTTCTCCGGGGTGCTCTAACGTCATGCCTGGAATTGGCGGAGCGCGTTTTCGCGTCCGAGCGGCTGCGCGCGCGAAACCGCAGGAAACCCGCGCCGCAGGCAGTCGCTGATTCCGCGTGATTACACAGGCCCCGCTCCGGCGGGGTTTGTTGTTTGTGGCGGCGATCGGAGCGTGGAGTTCGGTGTCGCGGGCTCGGCCAACGCAGCGACTGCGATTCGGGTGACAGGAGCGCTTTCACCTCTCGCGAAACTATCCATCGCCGACACGAAGATCCGGTATTTGGCGTTGTTGACCATCATGTCCTGGAACCAGTTCACCAGATCGCCCCAGGGATCGTTGAGGTTGTGCAACCCCAACAGGAATGCGACCACCGTTCCCACTTCCGTTTCGCCATTGATCACGTACCAACCGCCCACGCCAAGGACGATCACCTTGCCGAAATTCTGCGTAAGGTTCATGAGGAAATTCATCGAATACTTCAACTTGACAATGCCCAGGTTCAGCTGGAAGATTTCGGCGAATCGCAAGTCCTGTGCCAGCGCCCTTTCGACATCGCCGGTTCCTGCCTGCAGCACTCCCACGGTGGCTTCACGCAATATGGCGATGCGGGACTGGGCCCTCCGGTTGATCGCTCGCTGCATCAGCGGAACGAACACGAATTGCGGCGAGAACACCGCAAGGCTCACGACGGCCATCAACGGCTGTATGTAGAACATGTAGCCGAAGACGCTGAGCAAGATGCCGATCTGCAGCACGAGCTCGGAAACGGAGATGCCGACGAACGCACCGATCGGCTCCGGTTCGGCGAGGATCAGGGAGATCTCGACGCCCTGGATGCCGGCTTTTCCCCGCTGCTCCGGCATGGAATCGACGAGTGCGCTGGTCGCAAGGCGGAGGGCGCGTACCGCTTTTTCCACGGCCCAGCCCCGATAGACGTTCATCAGGAGCTTGACGAGCCCCTCGGACATTACGACACAGGCATAGGCGACGAGCAAGCCGAAAATCAGCTTGATGTCGCCATTGAGGACGGTGGCGTTGAGAGCGCGCCGCTGCAGCTCGAGCGGCACCGTACTCAGGATGAAAACGCCGATAGCAAGGAGCGAGATCCAGAGCTGGCTCCAGGCACTCACCTGCCAGACGAACCCGAAGAGCGATCGCGGCATGCCCCCGAACGCCAGTCTCCCGGAAAGTTCGTCCGCGGGCGGCGCCCACCAGTCGTGATGACGGGATTTCACCATGGGGATCGTCCGAATTACCGACGGACATATCGTGGTGACGGAATATCCCATCGAGCGTCCAACTCGTCACGCATCAATACGCCTGCCTCAAACGTGCGCCTATTGCGGGAATGGGGGCAACATTCTTCCTCCGATCGCTCTTCTTGCAGGCCATGCTTGTTCGAGCACATTGATGGCTTCCGGCATCATTTCGTGAGAGTGCCAGATCCTTACGAGTCCACTGATGGCGTCGCCCATCGCGCGATAGTTGTATGAAATTGACAAGGTGTAGGGATTGAAATCGAGCTGGTCGAGGGCAAGCGTAAAGAATGGCTGGTCGTTCTTGAATTCGTTCTTGTACTTTGAGGCGAGCTTTCGCCAGCGCCTGAAAACCGACCAAACCCTGGCTGATTTTTTGAAGAAGATTACCCCTGTGTTGTATTGGAGCTGACCCTTGCAATCAGCGCCTTCCTTTCTCAATATTTTGTCGAACCCTGCAAAGTGGTCCAGGCTGTAGTTTGGCGCGGGTGACAGGGCGATGCCGAATTTGTCCGCCTTCGCAAACCCCAACCCGATGTCTTCGATAACGCGCGTGTCGCTATCCAAGAAAAGAAACAGCTCATGATCTTCAGGCAAGAATCCTATCAACTCCGTCTTTCTGAGGAGGCCCTCAGTCTTGAATGAAGCACGAATTACCTTGATCAGATCGTTGTTGACCCGTGTGTTTTCGTCGGTGACGAGAAATATGTCGTGGTCCCAGATGTCTTTGCTCAGTTGGACGCACATCTCGACCTCCTTGACGTACTTCTCGCCCCAGGCGACAAAGACGACAGCGGTTTTCTTCACTTTGTGGCCCCTGCTTTGGCTGATCGGAACCGGGTATCGTAATGACGCAGTGAATTTCCGCTCAAGGATAGGTTTTGCAATCGCGCGTACCTGAGTATTCGCGTGCGGGCCGACCGTCGGTTGTTGATGGAAACGGATCGACCGGAGCACGCTTTTGCTCCCCACGCGGAGCGTATGCTTTGCAGTTTGCTCCCATGCAGAGTGATGCGTTTTGACGCCGGTCAAAGGGCTGCGAATAAAAAAGCCAAAGTGGAGTCTTCCGTGCGCCGACAAGGCGATCGAATGAACCTGAGTGACTGGTTTGGGTGTCTATTCTGTTTGGAAAACGCCAAAAGTCACTGTCGCACTTTCGTGCAAAGGTGCATTGAAGCGGCCACCGGGGCCCAATCGACGGCGGTTCCGGTCAAGAAAAAAGGGAGCGGCCCTCGGCAGCCGAAGGTCCACAAGATCGATTCTGTGAACGACAACAGGCAGCTTCGACGATCGTGAGGGCTTGCTGCAAAAACCGCTCGAACGAGCACGAGAATTCACACGACGCAAAGGCGGCGACCGCGGAGCGGGATATTACGCCCTCGCCGAAGGCTTCGAGGCGGCCCTGGGGAAGGGCGCCTATTGTTCGAAGCAACTCCTAATGTCGAGCAGCCTCGGCAATTCTTTGCTCGGACGTCTTCTTGAGATCCCAGGCAAGGCGGAGCTTTGACAAAATATAAATGCACCACTTCGAGGGATCCCAGTGATACCAGCGGATTCCGTTGCGGTAATCCAACGGGAAACGATGGTGAAAATTGTGGAAACCTTCGCCGTTTGTAAGAATGGCGCCCATCCAATTATCACGCGCCGACTCAGCCTGATTGTAAGGTCTCGTGCCGAAGGTATGCGCGAAGGAATTAACAAAAAAAGAGGAATGAAGAACAATGATGATTCGCAGGCAGACTGCCATGATGAATCCTCCCAGCGGATGCCCGATCCACCAGGCAATGAGCATGGGGAGAACAATTCCTCCGCCGACGGACCACCATTCATGATGATCATGCTGATGCGACACCAGTCTTGATCTTCTCAGGTCTTTCACGTTGTCATAGTTGGTGCTGTGGCGCCAGAACAATATCCAGCCGATGTGCGCGTGCCAGAAACCTTTGTTGACGCCGTAAGGATCATGCTCTGTATCGGTAAAGCGATGGTGCTGACGGTGCTGCGAAGACCATTTCAAGGCGGATTCTTCGAATGTGGCCGCGCCGAAAAAAAGTAGAAAGAAACGCACGACGGGTGACGCGTCGAAGGTGCGGTGCGCAAACAGGCGGTGATAACCCATCGTGATCGACATGCCTGTTGCGGCGCAATAGAAAAGGAACAGCGCAATTTCGGGCGCCGTAATGCCGCGGTAGTAGATGTAAAGCGGCGTGCCGACAATTCCGACGACGTGAAGAATGAGAAAAAAGACGAGCCCAAGCCATCTGACCCTGCGCTTGGGCAATGGGTAGTCGTCGGCGATCGTCCCTGCGTTCATCGTCATGGGAATTCCTGAGGATGCGTGATGACGTCAATCTCTGCGGTGGCGGGGGAAACGTTGCTTGCCGCCAAGAAGACTACCCGCGCCTTTCGGGTCTTTGATAACCGTCGTGTCTCTGCGGCCTGTCTCCGAAGGAAATCCGGCCCGGCAAAGGGGGCACCGAGGCAGCGTATCACGGGTTGACGCGGCGGGGGGCGCGAGCGCGCTGGGTCGCGCCGCAGCATTCACGCGTCGGCCGGCTTCGGATACTTCCATCGCTTCTGAACCCAGAGCCAATCCGCAGGGCTTTCGAGGACCGCCTGCTCGAGCTTGCGCGCGAATCCTTCCATGATCGGCGAGGCCTCACCCTCGGCATCGCGCACGTAGGGAGGCTCGGCGAGCACCGCAAAACGCACCGAATAATGGCCGCGGCGCACGCGGCGCATCGCCACATAGAGCACCGTGGCGTCCAGGAACCTCGCGATCTTTTCCGCGCCGACGAAGAACGCGGTGTCGCGATTGAGCAAGCGGGTCCAGTGCTTGCGTTCGTCCCGGGGTGGTGTCTGATCGGCGATCAGCCCGTAGGCGCGCGGAGTGCCGGCGCGGCTCATCAGTTCGTACACGAAATCCTGGCGCGGGAATGGCTTGCCGCCGAAGCGCGCCCGCGCGTCACGCAGATACAGGTCCACGGACCTGATGCGCAGCGTCTGGTAAACCGCATCGATCGGGAGCCCGAAGGTGGCGCCGCCGGCGAGCAGCAGCCATTCCCAGTTGCAGAAATGCGGCGTGAGCAGCACCACGGACCGCTTCGCGGCGGCGCAACGGTCGACGATTTCCGGATTCTCGAAGACTACGCGGCGCCGCAACTCGTCGCCACTCGTGCCGAACCCCCAAAGCGATTCCATCACGACATCGGCGAGGTTGCGGTAGGACTGCCTGACGATCTCCGCGCGCTCGGGCGCGGTCTTCTCCGGAAACGCCTTGGCAACGTCGCCGTCCACCTGGTCGCGACGCCACCGCACGACGTGGAACACGATGGCGTAGATAAACCAGCCCGCGGCGTACAGCGAGCCCAGCGGGACGCGCGTCAGCAATCTCAGAAGGAGCCGCATCGCGTTCCGTTGATCGCCGGCGGCAGCGCGGAGCGGTGGTCCATGCGGGCGGCGGCCTTGCTGTTCGAGCTGGCCGCCGGATGCGTGGACGAATGGGAACACGAACTCGACGTTCCGCGGGCGAACACACCCGGAGTGGTGCAGGCAACTACCACTGCCAATGCGAGCGCGGCCAACCGCATGGGCTCCCCTTCCTGCAAATCGTCGGGCAATCATGCGCCGACTCCGATGGGCGCTACCTTGCGCCGGATCAAGGCCGGTAGCAACGGTAGGCCGGGCGCGTTTGCGCTTGGCCGACACCAGGAACAACGAGCCACGCGGCCACCGTGGATCGAAAGCCCGGATGATGTCGACACCAGGATCGGGACAACGCTCAGTACTTCGCACGGGGCGAAGATCGCAGTGTCGGCGATCGTAGCGGACCTGATTCCGGTCAAGCCGGAAAATAGGCGGACCCCTGAGGCAGGCAGCCGAGCGCCGACGCTTTCGCGTGCAGTGAGCAATGAGATCACAAATCAAGGGCTTGCCGCAAGACGAGCCCCTCGCTTTTCTGGACCGTGAGCTGCTCAGCGCTACCCGCCGCGCGATCGTGCGCGCCAGGTTTGGCGATGACCACATCGCGGTGGTCGACGAAGAGCGGGTCCGAAAGCTTGCGGATCCGGTGCTTTTCGTGAGGATGGACTTCTGCATCGGCGTATGCCGCGTCGCACGGCAATTCGATCGCGCGGAGCTTCTGCGCTCGCGGGTCGGGCAACATCGCCCCGTGTCAACTCAGCTGCGCAGACGTCCCCGAACACGCTCGCCAAGATCAAGTCGGCAAAGGCCATCAACGTCGCGTTTTCGGGAGAGCCGCTTCCGTTCTCGCTCGCCGACCTCGAGTGCGCCAATACGACGCAGACGCAATCCCGTCTTGCCAGCGTCGATTTCTCGAATCGGATCTTTGTCGACGGCGGCGGTTTCCTGCTCAAGGCCGGTTCGCCGATCAATGGCCTCGCGGATCCGGGCGGGAAGCGAATTGCCGTGCTCAAGGGAACGACGACGGAGACCCGGCTCAACGACACGCTGCGCCGCCGCCTCATCAATGCGACCGTCGTCACCATCGGCGATGGCAACGAGGGTCTGGCGATGCTCGAGGCGGGCAGCGTCGATGCGTATGCCGGCGACAAGATCGAGCTCATCGGATTCGCCGCCCAGGCGAAGGAGCCCGCCAAGCTCGCGATGCTGGCGGAGGATCTGTCGTTCGAGCCTTACGCGATGGCGCTGCCGCGCAATGACTCGGCGCTGCGCCTCGAAGTCAACAAGGCGCTCACGCAGATCTACCTAAGCGGCGAGATAGAAACGATCTTCGCCCGGTGGCTCGGCAAACTCGGGCGCCCGTCCGGCCTGCTTGCGGCCATGTATTTCCTGAACGTCATTCCCGATTGAGTGTGCCAAGTTCGAACAGGCGAATGACGATGACGACGTATTCCGGATGGCGGCGATGCGCCGCCGTACTGGTGGACAGGCGTTCGTTATGACGACGGTACGTACGCCACGATCCAGCAGACCGCCGCGCCCGGTTTGCGCATCGGCGACCGCGTCCGTGTCACGTCGACCGGCGTCGAGTTGTTGAGGCGTTGACGCGGACATTTCCGGCGAGCGGGCTCACTTCCCCAGCATATGGAGTTGCCACAGGTCCTTGTGGCTCATGTGGCACATCGGCTGAATCGCCAGCAGCCCGGTCTTTCCGATGCTCGACTCGAGGTAGCGCATTTCGGCGAACTTGGCGTGGGTCGCTTCGTCGACGGGGACCTCGAAGCCGCTCTCGCGCATCATCAGGATGCCCTTGGCGCGCAGCGCGAGTTCCGTGTACAGCTGCAGGTAACAGAGCAGGTCCGCGACCACCGGCCCTTTGAACTTGCCCTTCAATGTCTTCAGGTACGCGCCTACCGGTGATTCGGACAGGCGCCCGGAGTTGATCAGCTCGAGCATTTCGGTGTCGGCATCGAAGCCCTTGCCGAGCCAGTCGCCCACCGCCCTTTCGCTCCGCTGAAACACGGCGTAGAGAAGCGGGGGCAGCACCACGAGGATCGCGAGCGTGGCGATCCTCGGCGAAAACAGCAAGTGGTTGTACGCCGAGTGCAATACGACCGCGACGACGAAGCCGGGGACAAACGCCTGCAGATTTTCGCGGCGCCCCTGTTCCAGCAGCGCAAGGCCCATCACGGCGAAAATCGCCGTGGCGCCGCCGTGCATGATCGCGGTGCCGAAGCCGCGGACGATCCAGGTGCCCATGCCGGCATCGGGAACCAGATCGAGATAGTAGAGGTTCTCGACCATCGCGAAGCCGGTGCCGACGGCAAAGCCGAAGATCGCCGCGTCGACCAGGAACCCGATCCGATGGCTGCGGATCAGGGCGACGATGACCAGGCCCTTGAGCAGTTCCTCGGTCACCGGCCCGACATAGCGGGTGAAAGTCGTGAACTCCATCGCGAGGAGACCGAGCGCGTAGCCGTTGATCAGGTAGCTCGCACCCGCCGCGACGATTCCGCACACGACGACCGCGATCACCGAGCGCAGCTTCACCAGCTTGTAGCTGTCGAGATACAAAAGCGCGGCCAGGAAACTCAGCACTGGCAGCACGCCCACCAGCGCGGGCAGCAGGACGTCAGCCGACATGGCACGTGGCGGATCCGGTTGGTCTCCGGACCGATGGTGGTGCTCGATGCGAAACCACGTCGGCAGCGGCAATCGCTCGCGGGTCCTTAGCTTCGCCCCGCTCGCTCATGCCTACATGATCTTGAGCGAGATCATCCACTCGGGCCCGACGCGCTGGGATCCCTGGTACCCGACGGCGTAGCCGACCGACAGCGTCATGTCGTACCAGTGCAGGACGCTGAATCGCAGGTCCGCCTGCGCGCCCACGCTGGTGTAGTTCTTGCGCAGCGCGGAGTTTCCGGGGTCCGACCACAGGCCTGCGGCGAAAACCGAGGGCCGCAGCCAGTTGAGATAAAGGCTTGGCGTACCCGCCGACTCGAAGACGTACGGCGGCAGGTTCCATTCCGCCATTTCACGCACGAAGCTGAGCGCGCTGATCTCGTTGATCTCGAACCCTGGAAACGAATCGTATTTGCGATAACGTTTGATGGTCTTGTCGTCGACATAGTTATTGCCGAAACCGCCGAAATAGAAATTCGCGACGGTGCTGTTGCGGTCTCCGTTAGCGACGCCGGCCGCGCTCCGAAGCCAGATGGACGAGTTCCCCACGGGCAGCGCGAAACCGAGATCGAGTTCGCCTCGGACCTGCGGCGTGATCTGACCGTTCACGCGGCTACCGTTGTAGATCAATGCCCAGCTGATGCCCTTCTCGTCATCGACCGCGCCGAGCGACCGCTTCACATCGGTGTAGTGGAGGCCGACCTCACCGGTGACGAGTCGGGTGAAATTGGTGGCGACGTTCTGGGCAGTCGGCAGAGTGTCGATCTGGTCGTAATAGGCGAAATCGAACAACAGGTCCAGCTTCCGTGGTTCGTCGTTGTACAGTTCCCAGTCATAGCCGAGCTTGGCCGCGTAGCCTTTGCGGCTCCGCTTGGTGGGGCCAAACAGGTCGTAGAAATCGGACCTGTTCCAGGACAGTCCGGCGGTCCAGAACCGGTATCGGCCGGCTATGTTCACGTGGCCGCGCTCGTCGCTGGGCAGATTGCTGCTGGGCGAGTAGGCAGCGGTGATACCCAAACTCGCGAACTGCAGCGGGTCGTCGAAGTTGACGTGGTAACCGATCGCAGCCGAATTCTTGTAGCCCTGCACCACCGGAAAGGCATTCGAGAGCGCG
>Ga0315286_10007868_pt1 | contig 10462 bp, 9 predicted proteins | sample YL17G10_0_MG_FD_205038 | JGI IMG/M metagenome (GOLD analysis project Ga0315286, IMG submission 205038) | Sediment microbial communities from Yellowstone Lake, YNP, Wyoming, USA - YL17G10_0 | ecosystem: Environmental > Aquatic > Freshwater > Lake > Sediment | place: USA: Wyoming | collected...
CCCGAGAGCGACTCGACGAGGCGTCGCAGCCAGCTTCCGGCAGGACCAGGTCGAGCGGCGCTCATGCGGGGCAACGGGTGACCGGCAGGTACGGATCCGAATACCCGAATCCGCTCAGGATTTCCACTTCGAGGCGCTCCATGACGCGCGCGTGCCGCGCGCTGGCGTGATCGAAACCGAGCAGGTGCAGCGTGCCGTGCACGACCATGTGCGCCCAGTGCGCCGCGAGCGCCTTGCCCTGCTCGCGCGCCTCGGCGGCGACCACCGGCGCGCAGATCACCAGATCGCCGATGGCGCCTCCGCTCGAGCGTTCCACGGGCGACGCCGGGAAGGACAGGACGTTCGTCGGCTTGTCCTTGCCGCGATAATCGCGGTCGAGGCGGCGGCTCTCGACCGTGCCGGCGATGCGAATGCAGACGGCAGCCTGCTCGGACGGAAAGGCGCACCGGGCTTTCCGGGTGAGTGCCGCAAGCCCCGCCGCGTGCGCCGCGCGCGACCACCTGCGCAGGGCCGGCGCCGTCGGCACCCAGGGCCGGCGCGCCGCAATCTGCAGTGACACGCGCAGCCGCGACGGGTTTGCCGGGGGAGGCTTCACGCGGCGGGCCCCGCTTCGCCCGATTCGCGTTCGTACGCCTGCACTATGCGCTGCACGAGCGGATGGCGCACCACGTCGAGCGCGTTGAAGAACGTGAACGCGACGCCCTGCACCCCGCGCAGCACTTCGATCGCGTGGCGCAGGCCGGAGCGCTGCTGGCGCGGCAGGTCGACCTGCGTGATGTCGCCGGTCACGACCGCTTTCGAGCCGAACCCGAGGCGCGTGAGGAACATCTTCATCTGCTCGATGGTCGTGTTCTGCGCCTCGTCCAGGATGATGAACGAATCGTTCAGCGAGCGGCCGCGCATGAAGGCGAGCGGCGCCACTTCGATGATCTGCCGCTCGACGTTGCGAGCGACCCGGTCGAAACCCATCATCTCGTAGAGCGCGTCGTACATCGGCCGCAGGTACGGATCGACTTTCTGCGCGAGATCCCCGGGCAGGAAGCCGAGACGTTCGCCCGCCTCCACCGCCGGCCGTACCAGCACGATGCGCCGCACGCTGCCCGAGTGCAGCGCTTCGACGGCGCTGGCGACGGCGAGATAGGTCTTGCCCGTGCCGGCGGGGCCGATGCCGAAGGTGAGGTCGTGGCTGCGGATGCTGTCGAGGTACTGCCGCTGGTTCGCGCCGCGCCCGCGGATCCCGCCGCGCTGCGTGTGCACGACGACTTCGGACGTGCCGCCTGACTCCGCGGGTGCGTCCGGCCGTGGAAAGCCGAGCTCCTGCACGCACAGGTGCACCCGCTCCGGCGACATCGTCTCGCTGCCGGAAAGCTCGAACATGCGGCGCAGTACGGACTCCGCATTCGCCGCGGGCTGCGGTGGCCCGAACACCTGCAGCTCGTGACCGCGACGACGCACCTCGACGCCGAGGCGCTCCTCGACATGCCGCAGGTTCTGTTCCATCGGTCCCGCGAAATTGGCGAGCCGCGCGTTGTCCGCCGCCACGAGGGAGATTTCGCGCACCGCGACGGGGTCGCTCAAGCGATGCTCCGTTCGCGCTCGGCCAGCCGGCCACGCAGGGAGTTCGGCATCGCTTCGGTGACCAGGACGTCCACGAAGCGATTGATCAACGCCGGCGACCCGTCGAAGTTCACCCAGCGATTGTTCTCGGTGCGCCCGGCGAGCTGCCGGGCATCGCGCTTGGCCGGGCGTTCGACCAGCACGCGCTGGACGCTGCCCACCATGCCCCGGCCGATGGCCAGCGCCTGGGCATCGAGGCGTTGCTGCAGCCGCGCCAGCCGCTCCTGCTTCGTCTCAAAGCTCACGTCGTCCGGCAGCGCCGCGGCAGGCGTGCCCGGGCGTCGGCTGTAGATGAAACTGAAGCTCTGGTCGAAACCCATTGCGGCGACGAGATCCATGGTGGCCTCGAAGTCACGCTCGGTCTCTCCCGGGAAGCCCACGATGATGTCGGTCGACAGGTTCAGGTGCGGACGCACTTCGCGCAGGCGGCGGATCTTCTGCTTGTACTCGAGGATCGTATGGCCGCGCTTCATCAGCGCCAGGATGCGGTCGGAGCCGCTCTGCACCGGCAGATGCAGGAAGCCAGCGAGTTTCGGCACGTCGCGATAGGCGTCGATCAGGCTGTCGCGGAACTCGACCGGGTGCGAGGTCGTGAAGCGGATGCGTTCTATCCCCGACACCTCGGCCACGAAATAGATGAGCGCGGCGAGATCGGCATAGCCGCCGGTCCGCAGGGTGCCGCGGTACGCGTTGACGTTCTGGCCGAGCAGAGTCACTTCGCTGACGCCCTGTGCGGCGAGGCCGCGCACTTCCGCGATCACCTGTGCGAGAGGACGGCTCACTTCCTCGCCGCGGGTGTAGGGCACGACGCAGAACGTGCAGTACTTGCTGCAGCCTTCCATGATCGACACGAACGCCGTAGCGCCGGTGGCGCTCGGCGCGGGCAAGTTGTCGAACTTCTCGATCTCCGGAAAGCTCACGTCCACCACGGCACGGCCATGCGCCTGCACGGACGCAATCATCGCGGGCAGGCGATGAATGGTCTGCGGTCCGAACACGAGATCGACGAACGGCGCGCGCGCCGTGATGGCCTCGCCCTCCTGGCTCGCCACGCAGCCGCCCACGCCGATGATCACGTGCGGCCGCTCCTGCTTCAACTCGCGCCAGCGGCCGAGCAGGGAGAACACCTTCTCCTGGGCCTTTTCGCGGACCGAACAGGTATTGAGCAGCAGCAGGTCGGCCTGCGCCGGGTCGTCCGTCGCCCGATAGCCGCCCGACTCACGCAGTACGTCCGCCATGCGGGCAGAGTCGTACTCGTTCATCTGGCAACCGAAGGTGCGAAGGTGGACGCAAGGCACGGGCTGCAGCCTGCTCAGAACGGGATGTCGTCGTCGAAGCTGCCTTCGTCCGCCGGGCGCGCAGGCGCGGCAGCACGCTCGCCACTTGCACCACCGGCGCCACCGCCACCACCACCGGGCGCCATGCGCGGCTCCCCGCGCGACTCGGTGCCGGCGCCACCGCCCGCGCCGCCGCGACTGCCGAGCATCTGCATTTCGTTGGCGTTGATCTCGGTGGTGTACCGGTCGCGGCCTTCCTTGTCCTGCCACTTGCGCGTACGCAGCTTGCCTTCGACGTAGACCTGCGAACCCTTGCGCAGGTACTCGGCGGCGATCTCGGCGAGGCGGTCGTACATCACGATGTTGTGCCACTCCGTCTGCTCGCGCTGCTCGCCCGTCTGCTTGTCCTTCCAGCTCTCGGACGTGGCGATGGAGAAATTGGTGACCGCCTTGCCGTTCGGCATGTAGCGGGTCTCGGGATCCTTGCCGAGGTTGCCGACGAGGATGACTTTGTTGATGCCGCGTGCCATGGGACCCGTCCGTTGAGAAAGAGGTGGATTTTACGGTACCCGGGCATCCCCGCGGAAACCGCGAATGGACCGGTTGCGGGCTATTTTGCGCGCGGCATGCCCTGGCGCCGGGCCATGACCGCCCAGAGCCCAGCTACGACGGCGCTGCCCCAGAACACGCCCGACAACCCGAACTGGCCGAGCAGCAGCCCGCCGATCGCCCCGCCCAGGAAGGCGCCAAGGAACTGTGCCGTGGCGAAAACCCCCAGTACGGCGCCACGCTCCCCCGCCTGGGCCGACTGCGTCAGCAGGGCCGGCAGGCGGGCCTCGAGGTAATTGAAGGCGGCGAAAAAGACGGTCAGCGCCACCAGCACCCACCAGAGATGGCCGTGATCGTGCCCGAGCAGAGCCTGCACGCCCGCCAGCAGCAGGACTGCAAACACGAAAATCCCGGGGCCCTGGCGGCTGCGCTCGGTGCCGAGCACCAGCGGAATCGTACCCGCAATCGAGCAGACGAAGACGCCCAGATAGACCATCCAGTGCTGTGCCGTCGGGATACCCAGACTGCCCTGGAGCGCCTGCGGCACCGACAGGAAAGTGGCTGTCATGATGAAGTGCAGAGCGAAGATGCCGAAATACAGCGGCAGCAGCGCCGGCCGGACCAGGATCCCCGCCATCGCGGACAGGGTGCGGGCCTCGCTCCCGCCCGTACGGGGGGGTTCGACCGGAACGGCCCATTGCAGCAGCGCGATGCCGGTCAGTGCCATCGCCAGCATCACCAGGAACACGCCGGTCATGCCGAATTTCGCCTCGAGCACCGGCGCCAGCACCAGCGCCAGGACGAACGAGGCCCCGATGCTCATGCCGATGACGGCCATTGCGCGGGTGCGCACCTCTGGCCGGGTGAGGTCCGCGACCAGCGCCGTCACCGCGGCCGACACCGCCCCCGTCCCCTGGACGGCACGAGCCACCGCGATCCAGGCGACGCTGTGCGCGAACGAGCCGAGCAGCGAGCCCGCGGCAAACAGCCCCAGGCCCAGCGTGATCAATGGTTTGCGGCCGATCCGATCGGACCAGCTGCCGAACGGGATCTGCATGACGGCCTGGGTGAGCCCGTAGGCCCCCATGGCCAGGCCGAGCAGTTGCGGGGAATAGTCCGGCAAGCCGCGCGCGTAGAGCGCCAGCACCGGCAGTGGCAGGAACAAGCCGAGCATGCGTGTGGCGTAGATCGCGGCCAGCGCGACCACCGACCGGCGCTCCAGGGAGGAAAAGGCCGGTCTGGTCACGGGATCGGGGGAGCGGATAGGTTTTGCCTCGAGGCTTGGGCGCCGCCTATATTAGCAGGCTGCCCACCCGCAGCTTGTGGCCGGATCTTTCGCGATGGATTTCATACGTATCCGAGGTGCCCGCACGCACAACCTGCAGGGTATCGACCTCGACCTGCCGCGCGACCGGCTGATCGTCATCACCGGCCTCTCGGGGTCCGGCAAGTCCTCGCTTGCGTTCGACACGATCTACGCCGAGGGCCAGCGACGCTACGTCGAATCGCTCTCCGCCTACGCCCGGCAGTTCCTGTCGGTGATGGAGAAGCCCGACGTCGACCACATCGAGGGCCTCTCCCCGGCCATCTCGATCGAGCAGAAAGCGACGTCCCACAACCCGCGCTCGACCGTGGGCACGGTCACCGAGATCTACGACTATCTGCGCGTGCTCTACGCGCGCGCCGGTGTGCCGCGCTGCCCGGAACACGGGCAGGAGCTGGCGGCGCAGTCGGTGAGCCAGATGGTGGACAACGTGCTGGCGCTACCCGAGGGCACGGGCGTGCTGCTGCTGGCGCCGGTCGTGCAGGACCGCAAGGGCGAGCATGCGGAGGTGTTCGACCAGTTGCGCGGCCAGGGGTTCGTGCGGGCGATGATCGACGGCAGGCTCGTCGAACTGGACGAGCGGCCGCGGCTCGATCCGCGCCGTCGTCACTCGATCGACGCCGTCGTGGACCGGCTGAAGGTGCGCCCGGACGCGGCGCAACGCCTCGCCGAGTCGTTCGAGACGGCACTGACGCTGGCGCAGGGTGTCGCGCGGGTGGGGTTTCACGACTATCCGGAGCGCCCGGCGATCGTCTTCTCGAACCGCTACGCCTGCACGGTATGCGGTTACAGCCTCGCGGAACTCGAGCCGCGGCTGTTTTCGTTCAACAACCCGAGCGGCGCGTGCGGCACCTGCGGCGGCCTCGGCGTGCAGGAGTTCTTCGACCCCGGCCGCGTCGTCGTGAACCCGAGCCTGTCGCTGGCGGGCGGCGCGATCCGCGGCTGGGACCGCCGCAACGCGTACTACTTCCAGTTGATCCAATCACTCGCGCGTCACTTCCGTTTCGACATCGAGGCGCCGTGGCACGACCTGCCGGAGGCCGTGCGGCATGTCCTGCTGTGGGGCAGCGGCGAGGAGCGCATCGAGTTCCGCTATTTCGACGCCCGCGGTGCGAGCACCCGCCGCACCCATTCCTGGGAAGGCATCCTGCCCAACCTCGAGCGCCGGTTCCGCGAGACGGAATCCGCAACGGTGCGCGAGGAACTGGCCAGGTATCGAGGCACGCGCGCCTGCGCCGACTGCAGCGGCAGCCGGCTGAATCTTGCCGCTCGCAACGTGTTCGTGGCGGGGCGCGCTCTGCCCCAGATCGCCGCGATGTCGATACTGGATGCACGGCGATTCTTCGCCGACCTGAAACTCGAGGGCTGGCGCGGCGAAATCGCGAGCCGCCTGGTGCGCGAAGTCTCCGACCGCCTCACGTTCCTGAGCGACGTGGGGCTCGACTACCTGTCGCTCGACCGCAGCGCCGAGACGCTGTCGGGGGGCGAGGCGCAGCGCATCCGGCTCGCGAGCCAGATCGGCTCCGGCCTCGTCGGCGTGATGTACATCCTCGACGAGCCCTCGATCGGGCTGCACCAGCGCGACAACCAGCGGCTGCTCGACACGCTGGTGCGCCTGCGCAACCTCGGCAATACGGTGATCGTGGTCGAGCACGACGAGGAAGCGATACGCCACGCCGACCACGTCGTGGACCTCGGGCCCGGCGCCGGAATCCATGGCGGGCGCATCGTGGCGCAGGGCACACCGGACGAAGTCTGTGCGAACGCCGCATCCCTCACGGGCCAGTACCTGAGCGGGCGGCGCGTGATCGCGATCCCGTTGCAGCGCACGCCGGCGCAACCGGGCCGGAGCCTGCGCATCGTCGAGGCGCGCGGCAACAACCTGCGCAACGTGACCGTCGAGATCCCGCTGGGGCTGATGACGTGCGTCACCGGCGTATCGGGATCCGGCAAGTCCACGCTGGTCGTCGACACGCTGTACCGGCAGGCCGCCACGTCCGTGCAGGAATCCGACGGGGACCCGTCGCCGTGTCGTGCCGTAGAGGGCCTCGAACACATCGATCGCGTCATCGACATCGACCAGGCCCCGATCGGCCGCACGCCGCGGTCCAACCCGGCGACCTACACGGGGATCTTCGGTCCCGTGCGCGAACTGTTCGCGGAGGTTCCGGAGGCCCGGGCCCGCGGTTACGACCCGGGGCGTTTCAGCTTCAACGTGCGCGGCGGGCGCTGCGAGGCGTGCGAGGGCGACGGCGTCATCCGCGTCGAGATGCATTTCCTGCCCGACGCCTACGTCACCTGCGACGCTTGCCGGGGCATGCGCTACAACCGCGAGACGCTCGAGATCCGCTACAAGGGCCGTAACATCCACGAAGTCCTCGAGATGACGATCGAGGACGCCGCGGTCTTCTTCCGCAGCGTGCCGGCATTGCAGTCGCGCCTGCAGACGCTTCTCGACGTGGGACTCTCCTACGTGCGGCTGGGCCAGAACGCGACCACGCTTTCCGGTGGCGAGGCGCAGCGCATCAAGCTCGCGCGCGAACTCGCCAAGCGCTCGACCGGCCGGACGCTGTACATCCTCGACGAGCCGACGACGGGCCTGCATTTCCACGACATCGAGCAGTTGCTGGGCGTGCTGCTGCGGCTGCGCGACGAGGGCAACACCATCGTCGTCATCGAGCACAACCTCGACGTGATCAAGACGGCGGACTGGGTGATCGACCTGGGGCCGGAGGGCGGCGCCGGCGGCGGCTCGCTGGTCGCGGCGGGCACGCCGGAGGACGTCGCGGCGACCGCGGGCTCCTACACCGGACAGTACCTCGCGCGCGTGCTTCAGGCCCGGCTGGACGGCAGGCGGGATTCCATGCGAAACCGGTGACGGACTTCGCCGGCGACGCGGGTCTCCGCGTAGCGGCCTCCCGTCAGGCGGCCGATGACACGGCGCCAGAACAACAGGGCCGGCGGATTGTGCTCGTCCTCGAGCACTTCCCATTCGCCGGCGAAGCGGTGGAACAGCAATGCAGCTGCGCTGGCACCCACGCCGTGTCGGCGTGCGCTGCCCACTATGAAAAATTCGGACATGCGGAAATCGGCGCGCGGGCGGGCCGTGAAGGCCGGCCGCGACACCAGCGCGAACCCGACGCGTTCGCCGGATTGCAGGATGACGAAAGGATAGGCGCTGGAGTCTGCGAACCAGCCGGCGAGAAACTCGCTCTCGCGCGCATCCCACTCCCCGAGAGCCGGGAACAGGCCCGTCTTGGAGGCGGAAAGTTCGTACAGATAGTCCCGGTAGACCGCGCGAATCCACTCGCGGTCGTCATTCGAGGATCGAGCGTCGCGTAGCGTGACTGACACTGCTAGCGGCCAGCCTCCTGCGGGCGTGCCGGGCCGGGAGCCCGTGGAGCGAATAGCCCTCTGAGGGCCAGGGCGGACTCCCTGCGGAGCCCGCCCTGTCCTGATCAGCTTGCGCTGAGCGGCCGATTACTTCTTGGCCGCGTCCTGCATCGCCTCACCGGCGTTCTCGACGGCCTGGCCGGTCGCGTCGACGGCGCCAGCAGCGGCGTCCGTCACGGCGGCGCCAGCGGCGGCGGCGGCGTCGCCCGTGGCGGCGGCGGCGTCCGTAGCAGCGGCGGCAGCGGCGTCGCCAGCGGCAGCGGCGGCATCCGTGGCGGCGTCAGCAGCCTGGCCAGCAGCGGCAGCGGCGTCCGAGGCAGCTTCCTGCGTGGCCTCAACGGCCTCTTCCTTCTTGGCGCAGCCAGCAAGGGCCAGGGCGGCAAGGGCGGCGGCGAGTACGAGCTTCGAATTCATGGATGTGTACCCCAAAGTCTGTAGAGAGGACGAAACGACAATTGAGCATCCGGTTGCAACCGAGCACGAGGCTGAGATCCGCCGGATACGCGGGATGGGATTCTAGGCCGCGGGCTCCAGCATGGAACGCCATAAACTGTCTCTGATTGGCGACAGCCCGCCGCAGGCGAGCAGCGATGGTCGACCGCCGGTGAATGGCGACACCGAGTCCGGGAAGCGTTTTGGGCGTGCTTCGACACGCAAGCTTGGGCAAGATTGCCCACTCCTCCACTGCAGGACCCGGGCGCGAACACCATGGACACCAACCTCGACGACGCCTTTGCCGCCCACCTGGAGACCGTGCGACTGCGCACGGACGCCGCGCTGCAGGCCAGCGGGTGCGACGGACTGGTCATTTTCTCGGGCCGCCCGCGCTATCATTTCCTCGACGACCACGCATACCCGTACCAGGCGAACCCGCACTTTCTTCACTGGGCGCCGCTGCTGGATGCGCCCGACAGCTTCATCCGCTACCTGCCGGGCCAGCGTCCGCTGCTGGTATTCCATCAGCCGGCCGATTACTGGCACAAGCCGCCGGCCGTGCCGACGGCAGGCTGGGTGAGCCAGTTCGACGTGCGAGTCGTGCGCGATCCCGGGGAAGCGCGCGCCCTGCTCGCCACCGCAGACCACCGGCTCGCGTTCGTCGGCGAATGGCAGGCCGAGTTCGGCGCGTGGGGCTTCGCAGGTACGAACGAGCAGCGCCTGCTCGATCACCTGCACTTCGGGCGCGCGATCAAGACGCCCTACGAGGTCGAGTGCCTGCGGCGCGCATCAAGGCTGGGCGCGCGAGGCCACCTCGCCGCCGCAGCTGCCTATCGCGCCGGCGCATCGGAATACGAAGTGCACCAGGCGTACTGCGCCGCCACCGGGCTGCGCGAGCAGGAGCTGCCGTACGGCAATATCATCGCCTTCGGCGAGGGCGCGGCCGTGCTGCACTACCAGAACCTGCAGCGCGCGCGCGATGTGCCGCGGCCGTCGTTCCTGATAGACGCCGGCGCGGCGGTGCGCGGGTATGCGAGCGACATCACGCGCACATACTCGGGCGGTGACAAGCCGTTCGCCTCGCTCGTCGCTGCCATGGACGAGCTGCAGCTGCAATTGTGCGCGGCAGTCGTTGCGGGCACCGACTACCGTGACGTACACCTGCTTGCGCACCGGCTGATCGCCTCCGTGCTGCGCGACGCGGATATCATCGGCTGCGACGCCGCAACGGCCATTGCCGAGGGAGTCACCAGCGTCTTCTTCCCGCACGGCATCGGCCACCTGCTGGGCCTGCAGGTACACGACGTCGCCGGATTTGCCCGCGACCCGTCCGGCGCGGAGATCCCGAAGCCCGCCGGGCACCCGTTCCTGCGGCTGACGCGGACCCTGGCGCCCGGCTTCGTGGTGACGATCGAACCGGGGATCTACTTCATCGACCTGCTGCTCGACAAGGCGCGTGCCGGAACGGCCGGACGCTACATCCGCTGGGAGACGGTGCAGCGTTTCAAGCCGTTCGGCGGCATCCGCATCGAGGACGACGTGCTCTGCACGGCGGGTGCACCCGAGAATCTGACCCGCGACGCCTTCGCTGCCCTCACCCCGACCCTCTCCCGCTAGGAGCGGGAGCATCTTCACCTCTCCCGCCTCGGCGGGAGAGGTGGCACGCAGTGCCGGTGAGGGCTCTTATTTCCTCAGCAGGTCGCGGATTTCCGTCAGCAACGCGACATCCGCGGGCGGGGCGGCGGGCACGGCCGGCGGCGGCGCCTTCAACTTGTTGATGCCCTTCAGCGCCATGAAGATCGCGGCCGCAATGATGCCGAAGTCGAAAATCGCCTGCAGGAACGCACCGTACTTGAGGAGCACGGGA
>Ga0315286_10007869_pt1 | contig 10462 bp, 9 predicted proteins | sample YL17G10_0_MG_FD_205038 | JGI IMG/M metagenome (GOLD analysis project Ga0315286, IMG submission 205038) | Sediment microbial communities from Yellowstone Lake, YNP, Wyoming, USA - YL17G10_0 | ecosystem: Environmental > Aquatic > Freshwater > Lake > Sediment | place: USA: Wyoming | collected...
CCCGGGGGCGCTTCCGCCGCTCACGCCAGCTCCCCCTTGGTGATGCGCATGAAGAGGGCCTCCATGTCCCGCTCCTTCTCCTCCAGGCCCACCACCGGCAGCCCGCGCTCGACCAGGGTCTTCATCAGCCCGGGCAGCTCGGCGTCCGCGCCGCGGAACTCCACGCGCACCGCGCGGCCTTCGGCCCGCGCGGAGCTCACCCCGGGGTGCGCCGCCAGCGCCTCGGCGGCCTCCCCGGCGCGGTCCAGCAGCCGCACGACGATGACCCGCGCGGGCATGAGCTGCTCGGCCATGCCCTGGATCTGGCCGCAGGCCAGGATGCGCCCCTTCTCGATGATGCAGCAGGCGTTGCAGAACTCGCGCAGCTCGGTGAGGATGTGCGAGGAGATCAGGATGGTCTTGCCCATCCCGGCGAGGGTCTTCAAGAGCGCCCGGAACTCGATCCTGGCCCGGGGGTCGAGCCCGGCGGCGGGCTCGTCGAGGATCAGCACCTTGGGGTCGTGCACCAGGGTCTTGGCCAGGCACAGGCGCTGGCGCATGCCCTTCGAGAGGGTGTCCACCATGCGCTCGCGCAGGGGCGCCAGATCGGTCAGGCTCATCACGTCCTCGATGGCCCGCCGGCGGGCCAGCTTGGGCATCCGGTAGGCCGCCGAGAAGAAGTCCAGGTACTCCCAGACGCGCAGGCCGGGGTAGACCCCGAACTCGTCGGGCATGTAGCCGATCAGCCGGCGGATGCGCTCGGGGTAGCGGAAGACGTCCTCGCCGCCGATCGCGGCACCGCCGGCGGTGGCCTCCAGCAAGGTGACCAGGATCCGGATGGTGGTGGTCTTGCCGGCGCCGTTGGGCCCGATGAACGCGAAGATGTCGCCCTCGCGCACGTGCAGGGACACCCCGCGCAGCGCCTGGGTGCCGGTGTCGTAGGTCTTGACCAGGTTCTCGACGCGGATCATCGGTCTTGCCCGCCGCCCCTGGGATCGGCGACCACCACCAGAATGTTGGCGGCCTCGCCGCGCAACCTGCTGCCGTCCAGGCGCAGGGGTTCGAGCTCCTCGTCCTCGATCCGGGCGAAGAGCATCATCCGTCCGCGGCCGAGCCGCGGGTCGCGTTCCAGGACCTGGGCAGCCTGGGCGGCGAAGCCTTCGTTGCCTCCGGGCATGGTGTACTGCCTGCCCGAGACCCGGGCAGCCCGGGCCTCGCCCTCGGACGCGGTGTACTGCGCCGCCGAGTTCAGCCGGCCATCCATCCAGAGCTTGAGCGCGTCGGCCCGGGGGAGCACTGGCGGCGGGCCGCCCCGCTCGCTGTAGCCAGCCTGCCGCTGCGACCAGAGTTCCAGGGTGCCGTTCTGGGTGGCCTGGGGGGCGAGCTCGCCAAGCCACTTGAAGTTGCCCCTTGCCTCCTTGCCGCCGCCCGGGCCGGCGATCACGAAGCAGTCCTTGAGCTTGAGCGGACTGCCGTTGGTCACCTCGAAACCGTTGCCGCGGTCGACGAGCTTCAGGGCCCCGCCCAGCGGCCGGGTGCTCTCCGCCAGGAAATAGAACATTTGCCACATGCGCAGCGGGTAGCGCTCCAGGATGAAGCGCTCCTCCCGGCGGACCTCCTTCTCGATCGTGAAGGTTTCCGGTTGGCGGCCGGGGAGGGTCGGCTCGGCCAGGGGGGTCAAGAGCCCCCGGCTGTCGGTGGACAGGTCGGCGAGCATCGAGCTGGCTGGGAAGAGGCCGTGCCAGGTGACGCAGTCGGCGCGGGCCGAGCCCGAGGCGGCCACCGCCACGGTCACGCGCCGGCTGGAGGTGATCACCCCGCGCGAGAGGTAGCCCAGCGCGAAGTTGAGCAGCACGAAGATGGCCGCCAGGAGCGGCAGGGTGACAATGGCCAGCGCGCGCATGTCCAGCCGGCGCAGCGCGAAGTAGTTGACCGGCCCGACCAGCACCAGGTACAGCACCACCAGGAACACGATCAGGACCCCGGAGACGCTGCGCTCCCTGGCCAGGTCCAATTTCGCGGCCCGGTCCCGGCAGCTGCTCAACGGGGTGGGCTCGTTTCCCAAGCCCAGGCCGCCCGCCTCGTCGGTCGGCCTGGCGGCGAACTTCTCCCCGGCCAGGTCGGTCCAGAGCTGCAACATTCCCGGCCAGGTGGCGATGACCTTGTTGTCCGGGTCCAGCCGCCAGACCAGGACCGTGCCCAGGCCGCGGCTCACCTCGGCGAAGCTGCCGGTCTTCTTGTCGTCGCGCGACCCGGGGATGCTGAACTTGTGGACCACGCTCCCGGAGGCCTCGCCGCTAAACCCGCCGTACTTGTTGATGAGCGTCCGGAACTGCCCCTCGGCCTCCTCGCGGGTCATGGTGGTCACCTGGTTGATGGCCGCCAGGGCCTGGACCTCCGGGAGCCTGAACCAGGCCCCGTCCCGGGCGCAGAGCACCACGCACCCGCCGCGCCAGAGATAGTCGGTCATGGCCATCTGCTGCGCTTTGCTGAGCCGCTCGAAAGGCGTCTGATAGAGCACCAGGAAGTCCACGTCGTTGTACCCGGCGACCCGGTCGGGCAGCTCCGCCAGGGCCGGCTGGGCCACGCTGAACTGGCGCTCCTGCTTGCCGCTGGGGTTGTAGACGTTGCCGGAAGCGGTCCGCCGTTGGGCCAGGGTCCGCAGCAGGTTGGGCTTGTCGGAGACCACGCAGAGCAGGTAGTCGCCGCGGCCGGCCAACTGCACGCCCAGGCCCTGGAGGGTATCCCTGATCGGCTTGCCGCTTTCCAGGAAGACCTCGACCACCGCCTGGTTCAGCGACGGGGTATCGTGCCGGATGTAGACGTGGTACTCGGTCTTGCTGCCGGCGGCCAGCTTCAGGCTCCGGCGGGCCTCGAAGAGGGACCCGCGCGCGCTGGTTGCCGCGAACTGGTCGCGCAACCTGACCACCAGGTCGCCGTCGAAGTCCCTGCGCGCGTCAATGGCCACATAGACCGGCACCCAGCCCAGCCGGGCGTGGCCGGCCAGGCCCGCCGAGGCGGTCAATTTGTAATCGGGCTCCTTGATGGGGGCCCCCAGGGGCTCGGGCCGGGGCGCGCCAGCCAAGGTCACGCCGGTGGCCGCGCACAGCGCCGCCAGCACGGTCAGCGCCGCCGTCCGGGTCCGCCCGGGAAGGTGCCTCGGCAGCCGGGCGTGGCCGGTCATCATCTCCCCCTGATCAAGGCCATGGCCTCGGAACGGGTGGCCGCCCGGGACCGGAAGATGCCGCGGACCACCGAGGTGGTGCTCATCGCCCCGGGCTTGCGGACGCCGCGCATGGTCATGCACAGATGCTCGGCCTCGACCACCACCATAACGCCACGGGGCTTGAGGGTGTTCATCAGAATATCCGCAATTTCGGAGGTGAGCCGTTCCTGAAGCTGCGGCTTCCGGGAGACCACGTCAACCACCCGGGCCAGCTTGCTCAACCCGGTGATCGACCCCTTGGGCAGGTAGGCCACGTGGGCCTTGCCGATGAAGGGCAGGAAGTGATGCTCGCACATCCCGTAGAACGGGATGTCCCGGACCAGCACGATCTCGTCGTGCTTGTCGCCGGTCAGCGGCTTGATCTGCGCGGCGGCGTCCTCGCCGATGCCGCTGAATATCTCCGCGTACATGCGGGCCACTCTCTGGGGGGTTTCGCGCAGGCCCTCGCGCCCGGGATCCTCGCCGATGCCCTCCAGAATCAGGCGCATGCCGCGTTCGATCTTCTTGAGGTCCACGGGGATCTCCTAGCCGGCCCGCACTTCGAAGATGCGCGCGTCCGGCGCGCCGTTGGTGGCCCGCACCGTGATGCGCAGCGCGTCGGAGTCAGCCGGCGCGAAGTCGTGGCGCCGCTTGCGCTGATAGTTGCCGCGGACCTCGGCAACTTTGCGCCAGGCGCTGCCCAGTCTAACCTCCACCTCATAGTCGCGGGCACATTCGGGCGTGGGCCCGAAGTCCACCAACCGGTCGATGTTGGTATCGAAGGTCAGCTCCACGCGCGAGAGGCGAGCCGGGCGCTCCAGCTCCAGCTCGATCCATTGCGGCAGCGGTTCCTGGGGGTCGCTGGCCCAGAGCTCGGTCCAGGACTCCGCCCGGCTCATTCCGCCGGTCACGTTCTCCGGCCCGTAGGCCAGGCTCGACGGGACCTGCCGGAGGCAATGGGTGGCCAGCAAACGCGGCGAGCCCGTCCGGGACTGCTCCGGCCGCCAGCCGATGATCTGGCCGGGCCTGCCCGCCGCCATGCCCGGCAAATACAGCGTTGAGGCGCCCCAGGAAAGCTCCGGGGCGGCTCCCAGGGCCACCCGGTAGAGCCCGCGCGCCAAGTTCATCCCGAAGGGCAGCTTGACCCATCTGCGGCCGAGCGGCACCTCCACGGTGACGCGGGCCAGGGGCTGGGCCGGGCGGAAGTCGTCGCCCCATGCGGCGGAGAGCAGCTCGGCGGTCAGCCTCACCGGATCAGGCACAGCGGACTCGAGGAGCACCTCCACGGCCTCCAGGCGCGGACCGGTCACCGGGAAGATCTGCTCGCGGCGCCCGTCGAGCGTCAGGAAGCGTTCCGGCTCGGTGATTTCCGCCGGTCGCGAGGAGCTGGCGGTGATGCGCTTGGCCGTCCGGGCCAGGTCGCCGCGGTCGCTGTTCCTGAAGGAGGGGAGGTGACCGTCCTCGCGGAGGAGCCGCTGCTGAAGCTCGCCGATGCGCTCCTGGCCGAGCCCGCGCGGCGAGAGCGAGCCTCGGGCGCACATGGCCGCCGCGGCACCGGCGGCCTGGCCAGCGGCGGCGAGCGTGCCCATCACCCGGGTGGAGCCAAAGGCGGCGTGGCTGGCGCTCAAGAGCCGTCCGGCCAGGAACAGGTTCTCCACGTTTCGCGAGTAGAGACAACGGTAGGGGATGGTGTAGACCCGGTCAAACCAGTGAAACTGGGTCGGTTCCTGGTCGCGGGCGTCCAGGCCGCCGGGCACGTGCAGGTCCATGGACCAGCCGCCGTAGGCCACCGCGTCCGGGAAGACGCGCCCGGCGCGGACGTCGTTCTCGTTGAGGACGTAGTCGCCCAGGAAACGCCGGCCCTCGCGCTTGCCGGGAATCAGGCCCACCCATTCCAGGGCCAGGTTCTCGACGCCGGGAAGCTCCGAGCGGTTCTTGATCAGGTCCCAGACGCCCAGCAGCGCGGCCAGCAGCCGGTCGCGGATGCGCTCGTTGCCGGTAACGGTATGCTCATCAGGGCGGAAGCCGCCCAGTTCGACCCACCAATAGCCGCCACGCAGGTCGAGCTTGGGGGTCATCTTGAAGGGCAGCGACTCCATGCCGGGGAACTGCTCGGCCCAGGCGGGCGGCTCGAATCTCACCGGGCGGCCGACGTCCAGCGACTTGAAGAGCAAGGACGCACCCATGCAGACCTGGTCGGCTTGCTCGGGGGCGAGGCTCTCGCCGTGCTCGCCGCGGGCCTCCCGGCCGTAGCGGAAATCGGCGCCGGCGGTGAAGGCCAGCGTCCCGTCGCCGGAGGCGTCGCAAAACAGCGGGGCGCGGAAGAGGAAGTCCCGCTCGGTCCCGAGCTGCACGGCACGCGCGCCGGCAATGCGGCCCGGGCGCGCCAGGGCCGCCTCCCGGACCGAGGTGTTGAGGAAGAGCGTCAGGTTAGGCTCGCGCTTGGCGGCGTCCAGCAGCACCAAGTCCCAGAGGCTGTTCATGTGCGGATAGTCGTAGGGTTGGTGGTTGCGGACGCGGTCCTCCAGCCGCCACTCTTCGAGGAGGCCGCCCTCGCGGACGTTGCGCCGCGAGCCGGAAGCGGTGGCGCCGCCGACGTGCACGCGGATCTCGCTGGAGGAGTTGCCGCCCAGGACCGGCCGATCCTGCACCAGGGCCACGCGCGCGCCGCCGCGGGCCGCAGCGATGGCCGCGGCCAAGCCAGCCAGGCCGCCGCCCGCCACCACCAGGTCGAAATCCAGTTCCTCCGGCCCGCTGCCCATCACGGCCCCGCAGTTCTACTTCCTGGTCTTCACTCCGTAGTCGGCCAGAGCCTTCTCGAGCCTGGCGACGTTGTCGCTCTGCATGGGGCCGAGCGGCGCGCGCATCTCGCCGGAAAGCAGGCCCGCCAGGCGCATGGCCGTCTTGATGCCCGCGGGGTTGTTCTCGACGAAGAGCAGGCGGATGATGGGCAGCATCCGGTAGTGCAAGGCCCGCGCGCTTGCCCAGTCGTTGTCCCGCACCGCTTCCACCATGCGCTTGACGTCGGCGGGGATCAGGTTGGAGATGACCGAGATCACCCCCTCGGCGCCCAGGGCCATCATCGGCACCGTCAGGGAGTCGTCGCCGGAGACGACGCAGAGGTCGCCGCACTCGGCGATGATCGAGCTGACCCGGTCGACGTTGCCGCCGGCCTCCTTGAGGCCGGCCACGAAGGGCAGCTCGGCCAGGCGCACCAGCGTGGGCACGGCGATCTCCACGCCGCAGCGGCTGGGGATGCTGTAGAGCACCTGGGGCACGCCGCCCGAGGCCTCGCCGATGGCCTTGAAGTGCTGGTACTGGCCCTCCTGGGTGGGCTTGTTGTAGTAGGGGCTGACCAGCAGCACGCCGTCAACGCCCGCCTCGGCCGCGTCGCGGGTCAGGTCCATGGCTTCGGCGGTCGAGTTCGACCCCGTCCCGGCCAGCACCTTGAGGCGCCCGGCCGCGGCCTTGACCGTGAAGCGCACCACCTCCTTGTGCTCGGCGTGGCTCAGCGTGCAGGCCTCGCCGGTGGTTCCGCAGGGTACCACCGCGTCAATGCCGGCGGCGGCCTGGGCCGCGATCAGCCCGCCCAGGCAGTCGAAGTCCACCTGGCCGCCCCTGAAGGGGGTAACCAGCGCGGTCATGGCCCCGGCGAAGCGGATTCTCCCCGTCCTGGCGTTCTTCTTCTTGCTGGCCACGCGAGCTCTCCTCATGTGCTCCTGGCGGAGTTCATCAGCGCCTTCATCTCCCCGACGGCTGGGCCCAGGCCCACGAAGACGGCCCGGCTGATGATGCTGTGCCCGATGTTCAGCTCCAGAATCTGGGGGATGGCTGCGATCGGGGTGACGTTGAGGTAGTTGAGGCCGTGGCCGGCGGCGACGAAAAGACCCAGGTTGGCGGCCACGGCGGCCGAGCGCTGCAGCTCGGCGAGGCGCTCAGGCGCGTCCAGGTCCTTGGCCAAGGAGTACCTGCCGGTGTGCAGCTCCACGCCGGCGGCGCCGCAGCGCTTGGCGGCCTCCACCTGCTCGACCTCCGGATCGATGAAGAGGTTGACCTGAATCCCCGCTGCGCGCAGGCGCGCGACGGCCTGCTCCAGCTCCGGGCCGGCCTTCCTGACTTCCAGCCCGCCCTCGGTGGTCACCTCCTGCCGGCGCTCGGGGACCACGGTGGCCTGGTCGGGCTTGAGTTCCAGGGCGATCCCGACGATCTCATCGGCGACGGCCATTTCCAGGTTCAGCTTGCACCGGACGGTCTGGCGCAGGATGCGCACGTCGCGGTCCTGGATGTGGCGGCGGTCCTCGCGCAGGTGCACGGTGATCCCGTCAGCGCCGGCCAGTTCCGCCGCGGCGGCCGCCCAGACCGGATCGGGCTCCGCCCCGCGCCGGGCTTGGCGCAGGGTGGCCACGTGGTCGATGTTCACGCCCAGCCCGATGGCCCCGCCGGCCACCGCCGGCCTGGCATTCTGGTTCTGCACCCCACGCGCCTCCTCTTCCGGCCGCTCCCCGGCGGCGTCTCCGAAATCCTGCCCCGGCGGTGCGGGCCTTCCCCGGCCCTTACTTCTCGCTGAGGTGCACCCGCACTTTCGGTGCGGCCGCGCCCGGAGCCAGGCTCACGCCCGGCGGCAGGACCAGCCGGACCGGGACTTCCTGGAACTCGGCCTTGAGCGGTTTGACCAGTCCGGAGACGTCCGCCACCGCCAGGATCTCGCGCGGGTTGGAGGCCAGGCCGGTCAGCACCGCCGGATCGCCGCGGAGCTTGACCGCGATCAGCGACGGCTCGGCGCGCACTCTCAGGTCAAAACCGCTGGGCACCAGCACCTTGACGTCCACGCCGGCGACCTCGCGGATCACCGGCTCCACGCCGATATCCACGAAGACCAGCACGAGCTCGGAGCGGCAGCGCACCTCCGGCGGAGCGACCAGTTGGACGTCCTTGGTGAAGGGCTTGTTCTTGCCGCTCAGGTCCACCGCCTGGGTCTTGACCTCCTTGACCGACTCGATGGCCTCTTTGCGGCCGGAGATGTCCACCTCGGCGGGCTCGGCGCCGGGCACGCCGGACACGGCGTAGCCTGTCGCCGGCTGGCCGCTGGTGACCACCCGCACCGGCACGGTCTTCCTTTCGAGGTGCTCCAGGTCCACCACGAAGCGGTCGGGAAGCTCGGACATCTCCACCCCGGCCGGCAGGTTGAAGTCGCCGGACCGCAGGGTCACCTCGATCGGTCCGGTCCGGTCCGGCAGCTTGTAGCGGGCCGCCACCTGCTCGAGCCTGGCCAGGCTGCGGCTGGTCCCGCGCAGCACCACCCTCACGGTGGGCTGTGCGGGGACCGCCAGGGTCAGCCCCGGCGGCACGTCCAGGACCAGGCGGGCGTCCACCGCCCGCGTCTCGGTCAGCTCGTCATTGACGTACTTCCAGACCAGCACGGCCAGGAGCAGCGAGGCCAGCAGCAGGATCCCGTTGCGCTTGAGGTAGGCTCGCAGAGCAGCCATGGCCGGCTATTCCTGATGAGGCACGGCAGACTCCACCGCCTCGTAGCAGAGGTTGTGGAGCGCACTCTTGAGGTCCTCGATCGACAGGTCGTGCATCAGGTCGCCCCGGACGGCCACGGACACCCTGCCGGTCTCCTCGGAGACGACCACCACCACCGCGTCGGTTTCCTCGGTCAGGCCCACCGCCGCGCGGTGGCGGGTGCCCAGCTCCCGGGGCAGCTTGGGGTTCTCGGAAAGGGGAAAGAGGCACCCGGCCGCGGCGATGCGGTTGGAGCGGATCACCGCCCCGCCGTCGTGCAGCAGGGTGTTCGGATAGAAGATGGTGGAGAGCAGCTCACTGGACACCTCGGCCTCCAGGCGGGTGCCGCCCTCGATGATCGGCGCGAGGCTGTCCTCGCGCTGGATGGCGATGAGCGCGCCGATCCGGCGCTTGCTCATGGAGGCCAGCGCGGCCAGCACCTCGTCGAGGGCCACCGACCGGGGCTTGCCCAGGAAGCCCAGGAAGCGGGTCTGGCCCAGGCGCACCAGCATGCGGCGCAGCTCCGGCTGGAAGATGACCACCAGGGCCACCGCGCTGATGGCCAGCAGCTTTTCGAGCAGCCAGCTGATGCGCAGCAGGCCCAGGTAGCGCACGCCGGAGAAGACCACGGCGACGGCCGCGAGTATGGCCAGCCCGCGCATCATGCCCGCGCCGCGCGTCCCGCGGAGGGTGAGCAGCACCGCGTAGATCACCGCGGCGATGAGCAGGATCTCGACGCCCTGGTCCCAATGGCGGCGCAGGAAGTCGAGGGCCTCCTGCCAGGATGAGGCGAGCGAGTCCATGGCTATCGCCCCACCACGGCCTCGGCCATCCGGGCCGAGCGCAGGTTGGCGGTCACCTCGTGAACCCGGATGATGTCGGCTCCCGCGGCCACCGCCAGGGCGGTCACCGCCAGGGTCCCTTCCAGCCGCTCCCGGGGGTTGGCCAGACCCAGCACCTTGCCGATGAAGGACTTGCGGCTGGCACCCACCGCCACCGGGCAGCCCAGCTTGCGAAGCTCAGCAAGGTGGCGCAGGAGTTCCAGGTTATGCTCGACGGTCTTGCCGAAGCCGATGCCCGGATCGACCGCGATGCGCTCGCGGCCAACGCCGGCGCGCTCGGCCCGCCCGAGGGCCTCGCCGAGGTGGTCGCACACCTCCCGGACCACCGAATCGTAGTGGGGATGGCGCTGCATGTCCCGGGGCGTGCCCTGGATGTGCATGGCCACGGCGGGCGCGCCCGCCCCGGCCAGCAGCGGCAGCATGCCCGGGTCGAACCGGAAGGCGCTGATGTCGTTGACCAGGTCGGCGCCGGCGGCCAGCGCCTGGCGGGCCACCTCCGCGCGGTAAGTGTCCACCGAGATGACCACCCGGCTGGCCGCGCGCAGGCCCGCGATGACCGGCAGGACCCGGTCGAGCTCCTCCTCCACGGAGACCTCGGTGCTCTCCGGGCGGGTGGACTGGCCGCCGACGTCGACGATGTCGGCGCCTTCCGCGGCCAGGCGCAGGCCGTGCTCGACGGCCGCCGCGCGCTCGAAGCAGCACCCGCCGTCGGAGAACGAGTCCGGGGTGACGTTGACCACGCCCATGACCGCCGCGCGGCCGCCGAACTCCAGGGCGCGGCCGCCGCGAAACGCCCAGCGCCAGTGGCGCCGGGGCGGCGCCCCGGGGGCTTCGGCGGCGAACGGCCAGAGGTTCATGGCGGCCTACCGCGACTCCCGCGCCAGAGGGTCGGCCGGGTCGCTGGCTTCGGCGGTGCCGCCGCGGGCAGGCC